>Ga0307512_10002598_pt1 | contig 22432 bp, 17 predicted proteins | sample 14_EM_MG_FD_200267 | JGI IMG/M metagenome (GOLD analysis project Ga0307512, IMG submission 200267) | Populus trichocarpa ectomycorrhiza microbial communities from riparian zone in the Pacific Northwest, United States - 14_EM | ecosystem: Host-associated > Plants > Roots > Unclassified | place...
CTAGATACAAGTGTCACAGCACCCCTGGCATGGGTCCATGTATATCTCTTACCGCGCGGTCTCAGGGCTATTTTCGATGTCATCTAAATTCATACTGTAACCGCCCGATGTCGGCCAGGAACGGTGGATGACTGCCGGGGACGGCAAAGTCGCCGTCCCCGGCAAGTCCCCGGCCGTCAGGCCGTCATTGGGGAGTAAGGACGGGACGGACGGCCTTGGCGCCGTCCCGTCCGTCCTGGAGAAATCTCGGACGGTTGACATCACTGCACATCCCTGCGGCAATATATTCCGGCCCTCACCAAACACGTACAATCCTGAATCATAACGTATACATTCTGAGCGCATGACATCTGACAACTTTTTTACACATGACTCTATATGCAAACGTAAATGACGTAAACCCTATATTTTTTCATTGGACAGTATTTGAGACTCCAGGATTGCCTACAGCCCAAGTGTATCCAGATGCTCCTGCGTAGTAAATTTTAGCCATTGATTACTGCGAGCGTCACTTGGCTTACATTTTCTGCTGATCCTTCCACCGACTGGGTGCGAGCCTTTTCAGAAGCAACATGGCTAGCTTCCAGGTCTGGCGACGCAGATCTCTTCCGCTGAGATTCCAAGACTACATCTCGCTCTTCTACTGCCACTTTTGGCTTTGGCTTGTTCGCTTGTACTGCCAAAGACAATTCAGAAGAATCTACCTGCTGCTCATTAGGCTCAGCATAATTATTCTGGTTCTATGCAAATTAAGGTCTGGTTGGAATCAAATAAATAAACTTACGAACTGCTCGTCTCTGGGGCTGTTTGGCTGACATCCCCTCTTCGGCTTACTATCAGCCCACTCTGCAGATCTAGGTCGCTTTCTATCATGCACATTATGCACAACTGCCACGCCTTTAGACAGATTTTCTCCAACCGTTGTGTCCAAGTAATGTGCATGAATGTTATTACTAGTCCATATCGATTTTCCCTGTGTACATAATCAGTTGCTGCGTCTATCATTGTAACTTTTTGGTCTTACCTTTGCTCTCCATGCTTCCTTCTCAGGTGTTGCCAAAAATGCAGCTACGGTCAATAGCTTCCGAGAGGCAGGAGCCGAAATTAAAGATTCTTTTATATTTGTGAGCAACTTGCATCGAAAAGAATGTAACTTGCCAGTGGCTGAAGGAATAATCTCCGAGCCATTGTTAAGTTTTATCGTTTCTTTAGCAATACTGCCGTCCGTTGCAGTAAGTAACGCCAGGTTGTCATGGTGAGAAAAGCCATCTTCTTCCGTATCTTCGCTGTAGGACCTATCAGCCTCATCCACAGCTCTGATATTCTTAGTGTCGTCAGCGTGACAAAGCAATGCAAACTTTTCGCGTGGAGAGAATCGAGCATTCATGTGTTTCTCAAGTCTTTCTTCCGCGAGATCATCCCCAATTGACGAGCTTCGGTGCTGGATCCGGCGTACAACCGCAGAGGCCACTGCCCCAGCAGTCTTCTCAAGCAACTTTGTAACATCTGCTAGGATCCTTAATCGGTCTTCAAAGCTGTTGTTGAATTGTTCATTGTTCTCACATGCCCCCGATTCTAATGACTGTATGCAATATATTCGGAGGTCTTGAAAATATAAACACAGTAAATCCTCCAAGCGGCGACTAACCACACTCTCATCCAGAGTAATATACGCTTTTGCACTAATTTTGATAATACCTCATGGTCGCCCAATAAGGCGGCCACGCAATTGATTGTATCAGAGAGGATAGCCGAAGACATCTAGGATCCAATACCACCAGAGTAGTTGCTATTATCGGTAAAAATTCCACTCGGACAGCCCGAGTCTATCGAAATAGGTCTCTCAAGATCGTCATTTGCAGTTTCCAGCAGTATTCTCTAGGGAGTCTAATAAAGTCAGTAGATGCGTTCCCAGATAGTTGATGTAATAGGCGGCCTACATCTACGTTCTTTGGCTGGCCATCATGCTCATCAGTCTTTCTGCAATCTGAATGCTTCTGGCCAATGGCCTTCTTTCTCGTCTCTATAAATTGCAGCTCCAGTTCTTCTGACTCCTTCCATCTCTCGTAGTTCCTAAATGTCGATACGAGGATATCCATGCTGGTCAAGGTATCTAGATGCTCTTGGCCAAATACCCTCTTTCTCGTCTCCATGACCCGCACAAACAGCTCCTCGGCATTCTGGCAACGCCCCTGCTGAAAATATGTTGATGCGAGATTGTACATACTTGTCAAGGTGTCTGGATGCTCTTGGCCGAGTATTCTCTCTCTTGTCTCCATGACATGCACAATCAGTTCCTCGGTCTCCTTCCATCGCCCCTGCTGAAAATGTGTTGATGCGAGGTTGTCCATACTTGTCAAGGTGTCTGGATGCTCTTGGCCGAGTATTCTCTTTCTTGTCTCCATGACCTGCACAATCAGTTCCTCGGCCTCCTTCCATCGCCCCTGCTTTGAATGTGTTGATGCGAGATTGTCCATACTTGTCAAGGTGTCTGGATGCTCTTGGCCGAGTATTCTCTTTCTCGTCTCCATGACCTGCACAGACAGCTCCTCGGCCTCCTTCCATCGCCCCTGCTTTGAATATGTTGATGCGAGATTGCCCATACTTGTCAAGGTGTCTGGATGCTCTTGGCCGAGTACCCTCTTTCTTGTCTCCATGACCTGCACAGACAGCTCCTCGGCCTTCTTCCATCGTCCCTGCTTAGAAATTGTTGAGGCGAGGTTTTCCATACTCGTCAATGTCGCTGGATGCTCCTGGCCAAGTAACCTCTTTCTCGTCTCGAAAACCTGTACCGACAGTACCGCAGCCTCCTTCCACCGCCCCTGCTTAGAAATTTCGGTTGCGAGGTTGTTCATACTTGTTAAAGTGTCTGGATACTCTTGGCCGAGTACCCTCTTTCTTGTCTCCATGACCTGCACAGACAGCTCCTCGGCCTCCTTCCATCGTCCCTGCTTAGAAATTGTTGAGGCGAGGTTTTCCATACTCGTCAATGTCGCTGGATGCTCCTGGCCAAGTAACCTCTTTCTCATCTCGACAACCTGTACCGACAGCTCCTCAGCCTCCTTCCACCGCCCCTGCTTAGAAATTTCGGTTGCGAGGTTGTTCATACTTGTTAAAGTGTCTGGATGCTCTTCGCCGAGTACCCTCTTTCTGGTTTCCATGACCTGTACGAATAGACTCTCGGCCTCCCTGAATTCGCCCAATTCATCCAGCAGATCTCCCAAAACGTTGTACATGTCCAACAGCATGAAATGGCACACCCCAAATTGAAGTGCCATGTCGCCAATCTCTCTTTCATATTCTTTCCGGGCTACTTGTAGGTTGCTCAACCCCCGTGTTCGATATTCGTGAATGAGGTCGACTGTCATCATTCCACTGAGGTCACGCATTCTTCCACTCTTCCAAACCGCAGGCTGTACCGCTTGTTTTTCAATCTCCAAGTCGTATAATTTCCTATTGCTCTTCTCTAGCCACATATGACTCTTATTATCATCGGACTTAACACCAAATCCAATCCGATAACAAAATGCAAGTTGGAATGCGACATGGGCAGCACAGGGTTTGTTTTGATTCCTGTGGTAGTTCTTCTCGAGACCTTCTCGAATATGTGTCCGTACATGATAGTCTGCTTCCATGAAGTCGGCAAGGTTTTCGGCAATCTTAAATAGTATTTAGTTGCATTTTCGAGACATGTAAATCATACTACAACATACCCGGAAATCTGCACCCCGTGAAATCTCCCTCATTTTCTCCAATGGTTCTGCACTATACGACTGCCATTTAACCCTAAACTCCTTAGTAACAGCCCTGATTTTTGGCAAAATCGTGGGTGAAACTCACTGGCTATAGCTCAAGAGACCCACTAATTTTCCAAGATCGGACGTCCGTTTCGCAGGATTATGCGTAACAGTCAACCTGAAAAATTCTTTCAGACAAATCTTTAGCTTCGCCCTCAGATATGGCGCTGATTGCACATGTCGAACGGCAATTGATTCAACTTGGTCGTCATCTTTTAATCGTTCAAGCAGTGTGCGCGGCCCGGTGGGTGTGTCAAATGAACCAGACTCCGTCCCACATTCAGTATTGCATGACGGAATATTTAATAGACAGTTTGGAAATATAACCCATAGACACAGCAAACCGAAAGTGTAGATATCTGACTTCTTGGCTTCGGTGGGTGTAAACCCTCCAAAATGATGCTCGGGAGAATTCCACGGCCTTGCCTTGGGCAGACAGATCGTTCCTGCTTCACCCGTGGCTAAGGTGGAATACCCGAAGTCCGTCATCTTTACTCTACTCTTGCCGGCAGCATCCGTAAAAACTAGCACATTTGGTGGCTTTATATCACCATGAATCACATCTGATCCATATTAGACTTCCAAAAGGCAAAAATTAAGGGGAATGTTATACTATAAGAATGCAAAGTCATGATAGCACTTCCAATATCAGCGCAGATTTTGAGCCGGTCATGGATTACCATATTCTTGCCCTCTTTCACGTTCATGAACTGTTGTAAATCGCACGCTGCTTTCTCGAAAACCAGTACTGGTAATACGTTCTCCGTCCGTGGTTTGATTTCCCAGCAAATTCCCTCGAGGTTGACTATATTTGGGTGATTTTGAATAGGAGGTTGACTCAATATCATTACCTCTGAAATCAATGCTGAAAAGGCCATGTCTGAGTCTCCGTCGTGAAACCGCTTGAATGCAAGGGACGTGTCGGTATTTACCATAGACTGGTTTATGGTCGCAGAGCCGCCCATGCCCAGGATACCAAGAGTAGGCTGCCACGTAATAGGGAGGAATTCGACATTGCATTTTTGGACAACGGAAAGAAACGCGATCAGGTCGTTTGAGATATCATTATTGCGATTCGTCGAGGCAGAGTAGCGAGTATACATTCCATCGGAATAGGATACGAGTGCGGAGCTGCGTAATGAAAACATGGTGTATGTATTTGACGTGGGGCGGATAACGTTGAGTTTAGAAAGGTGATGTATACAGTCTCGTGATCCTATTTATTCAGTCAGTACCACTTTTAAGACCGCAGGCATTGAGAAAGAGAAATTGTACCTACTTCGTACGGAACAATTGTGTATGCTGACGCTCTATCACCTCCTACTCAACCAAAGTATTAATATAACCAGCCGATGATGCAGCGAAACCAATGCGCCAACGGAAAAGCAAGTTACACAAGGCACCATAGTGTGCACTAGTGCGTATGAAACTATCGCTCAGACTGAGTTGGCAAGTGCGTTGAGACAGCAGTTCGCTGCATTATGCCGAATGGTTGGCTAACGCAATTCCTCATGCATAATAATATGTATCGTATTGCGCACAGCCCTTAGCGCAAACATCTACCCTGCAGGGAATGGACAAACAGGTGATATGTGCGTATGGGGTCATTACCCGAAATCATATTCGCTCAGAACCTTACATCATGCAGGCGAACTGCAGGCCGATTTGATTGACCAACCAGATTGACAGGCCACTTTGCAATACCCCGGCCACACGTACATACCCACGAATAGACTTTCCGGCTGGTAATCGAAACAATATTGTTGGCCTAATTGTGTAGCAGTTTGAGCGGTTTTCTGGTTCACTTCACGGTCGCTTCTGCGTTCCCTTTAGGTAAATTTTAATCTAATCTAATCGAATCTAATAACATCAATCCCAACAATAGCCCCTGTGCTGAGGAGGAGGCCTAGCATCAGTAGTAATACTCAGCTTTGGGTATCCTCGAGCATCGTATCTTCTCATATATGTGTGCCCACCAGTCTCTGGCTTTGTACGGCAGACCATCACTTTTGTATTCCAATATCTTTACATTATACTCGGTTGATCTCAACAAGATCGTTGTTGTTGTTGTTTAATCATACTGTATTCACTCTTACTAGAGTATGACAGGACCTGAATAACCCCCTCTGCCTCTGGGCGAGCCGGCTAGATGACGGAGCTCCCCCCCCGCTACCTTTAATCCCTCAGCGGCTAAGAGAGAGGCGATCGGCTGGGCGAGAGAAAGAGATGCCAAAGTGGGTGCAGGGGTCTGGATGTGGTGGACGGATGGGTCGCGATTCGACGACGGCAGAGTAGGAGCCACTGCAGTGTGCGAGCACGGAGACCACTGGAAAGCCTGCCGCAGCCACCTGGGCACCGGACGAATGGACGTCTATGATGCAGATCTGTGGGCAATCGGACTCGCACTCCGGGAGTCAGTGATGCTGAGGGACACGTTGTAGAAACACAGAATGATGAAGGTAGCTGTCTTCAGCAACTCGCAAACGGCCATTCGACGAACGTAGCAGCTTGAACCGGGGCCAGGACAGCATCTAGTCAGGTGAGTTTGCCAGTGCGCGAGGACTCATCGCGAAGCTGGGATTGAAACAGAGATCCACTGGGTCCTGGGACACGCTGGCATCCCCAGGAATGAGGAAGCGGACCGCCAAGCAAATCTAGCGCGAGAGGGCCGCAGCACTGCAACAGTGAGAGAGCGAGTGTACACCTCGGCGGCGAACAGGACCAGACCAATCTCTGTAGCAGAGACGCCGGCAAAGGCTGAGTGGGAGGCCGACAAATGCAGCAAACATCATGGCTACAGTCTGAAAGGCAAAGCTGGGAGCAAGAGACCCATCCCAATTAATAGCTTGAAGCCTCTGGCAGCCAGATTCTACCGACTGAAGTAGCGACACGCGCCAGTGGGCATGTACCTACAACGGTTTGGACACCGAGACGATGACAAATTCTGGTGGTGCGGTGGCAGAAGCAGGACGGCCCAGACGCGGGAACATCTTCTCCACCACTGCAGTCACTGCATAGACCAGCAGAAAATGCTGTGGAAGGAGGTGGGAAAAGCGACGGGATGGGGAGCGGGCAGAGGCCGACATGTGCAAGTCTCTGAGCTGCTCTCCACGGAGAAACGCCACAAAGCGGTTATGGACTTCCTGGCGGCCACTGATGCCAGGAAATTCCTGCCCACAACGGTCGGAGGAGCACGAGCCGGCGGGCAATGGGTGGAGAAGCAATGGCCGGTGCGCAACGGGTGGAGGAGTAACGGCCGGCAGGCTCCTCTGGATCTCATCCCTTTTCCTTTGTATTATATCGACCACTTTCAGATGCTTTCTTTTCATTTTTCAGATGGGTACGATGGGTAGTAGGAGTGGAGCTCCGCCATCTAGCCGGCCTGCCTGGCGGCGGAGGGGACTAAGGGGCTGTCATACTCTAAGTAGAGTGAATACAGTATGATTAAAATAAAAAAAACAAAAACCTTTAATCCCTGCTGACAAATGCCAGTTGAGAGATGGACCAGAGAAGAAAGAAAGGAAAAGATGAAAAGAGTGCATATATGTCCGCTGCCACCTCCCCTTTGAGCCTGAGACAACCTCTACACCCGCTCCATGCCACAATCCAATTGGGCAGGAACATCCCGACTTCAAGAGCCGCCAGAAAGTACATTACCACCCACGGCATCGAAGTCATGATCCACTGGGTCCCGGGACATTCGGGCATCCCCGGGAACAAGGAGGCTGACCGCCAGGCAAACAAAGCACAAGAAGACCGAGGTTAAAAGGTACATGAGCGAATATACATCTCGGCCGCGAATAGAGCTAGACAGATCTCGAAGAGGAGGACGGCGGCAAAGGCGGAGTGGGAAGCCGACAAGTGATCCAAGCACTATGGCTATAGGCTGAAGGGCATGGCCAGGAGCAAGAGACCCGTCCCAATATCAAGCGTGAAATCACTGGCAGCAAGGTTCTATAGACTGAAGAGCGGGCGTGCACCGACTGGAACGTACCTAAAGCGGTTCGGACACAGAGAGGACGACAAGTGCTGGTGTTGCAGAGAAGGAACGCGACAGACGCGGGAGCATCTCCTCCGCCACTGCAGCCCGTGGAATGACCAGCAGAAAGCTCTCTGCACGGCGGTAGGAAAGGCCACAGGATGGAAAGCCGGCAGATGCTGACATGTGCAGATATCTGAGCTGTTTTCCATGGAGATATGCGACCAGGCGGTGATGGACTTCCTGGCAGCGATGGACTTTGGGAAGTTCCCGCCCAGTCAAGCGGAGAACCGCGGGCTGCAGGAGCGCGGGCACGAGGAGAGCGGACAGGAGGGGTGTGAGTAAAGATGCTTGGAGCGGTGGCGATCTTTCTTTTTGTTTATCTCTTTTGCTTTGTGTGGGCTCAATCTCGTTTGCGTTTCATTTCATTTGTCAAAGGGGACGATGGGTAGCAGTTGGGAGCTGCGCCATCTAGCCCTCTTCCCCGGAGGCGGAGGGGGTGGTTAGACTCTGTCATACTCGTATTGGAGTGAATACAGTATGAATAAAACAAACAAAAGTACATTGCCACTTTGTAACATTCTTCCAGGGGAAAAAGCTCAGACATCTGCACGTGTCGGCATCGGCTTGCTTTCCAGCCTCTCAGTTTTCTTACCGCATTCCATAGCACCTTCAGCTGGTCTCTCCAACGGCCGCAGTGGCAGAAGACGTGATCCCACGTCCAGGACGCTAATCCTCCCCAACAGTAGGATTTATCATCCGCTCAGTAGCCGAACCCTTTCAGGTAGATTCCAGTGAGTGGGTGCCTGGACTTCGGTCGGTAGAACCCGGTAGCCAGTGACTTCACGCTGGGCATCAGAACAGGACTCTTGGTCCCAGTCTTGCCATTGGGTCTGTAGCTAAAGTGCATGCTGCGCATATTGGCCTCCGACATCGCCTTGGCTGCTGAAATTTCCCTCGTAATTCATCAGGAAAAAACGTTTCCGTCCGGGCGTAATGGCTCCGTCAGAGTCGACGCAGTCCGTCAGAACCGTCAGAGTCACCCCGGTGGCGCATTAGTCCGCGCCCGGCGTCAATACCACGCGTCGCGTTGCATATTGCCCTCCGCTCACCATTTCGCCGTTTCTTCTTGCTCTGTCGGTCTCCTATTTGAAACAAACACTCTGGCATTGTGGCCAACTGTGACCATACGTCGGATTGGGTTCATTGGGTACACGCTTGCATCGGGATTGCAATGCAATGGGTGACACTGCAATAATCTCTCCTCGCGTTCCTTCTACATTAAGCTCGGAGAGTAGGGAGAACGTGAGATGATATGATACTACGCGGGCGTGAGGATCCACGCAATTGCGTGGATCCGCGAAATCTCGCTACATTATAATACGGCATGTATTATCTCAGTCTCTCTATATACATACATACATACATACATACGAAGATACAGCAATAATGTAGATGGACTTAGCGACAGGGAGTATAAATCTGGGAGACCCTGGTGTAGAGAGACATCATCGCATTATACCAAATACACACTCTATCTTTCCCATCTTGTGATATCACTCGTTCTTTCCACGATTTCATGGATCCACGCAGTTGCGTGGATCCTCGCGGCCGAGTAGTATCATATCTTCTCACCCTCATCCGATGCTCCTCCAGCCAGAACCGCTCTTGCTGAAGAATTTCATTTGGATGCCATGCGAGGTGCGGCGGAATGTTGATGATGGGCTGTCTCCACCGTTTCACCACATTCTGATCGAGTGAACTTAGAGATGCACTCCGAGGCCGTGACGAGCGAGTTAGGAGATGCACTTGGAGGCCGTAATCGAGCGAGTTTGGAGATCGACTTGGAGGCTGTGATTGAGCGAGTTTGGAGATGCACTTGGAGGCCGTGAGCGAGCGTCAATCTGGAGGCGGTTGTTTGGGAGGCAGGCGCGACGGGAGCTTAGTCTCTATTCATTGGTTAACTCGTAAGTGTGGGAATGTAGAGAATTGAGTACAACATGGTCTGCCGAGAGATGAGAGACTGGCTGCGAGCGGGAGAAAGTTGATGTTGTGACGATGCAGTATGCGGTGTATGCTGTACTCGGTGTATGCTGGACTCGGTGCATGCTGTACTCGGTGTATGCTGTACTCAGTGTTGAATCTTGATCATGGCATGGAGAGATTGAGAAGGATGACTTATCTTTGTGAGCTTAGGTAATGGTAGAGCAGATGGGACAAATCATCATGAGAAACTGGGACTGAAGAGAATTCCGTGTGCGAGTCAATTTACCATCCCCGATACGGCAGGTACGAGTACCGATCCGGTGTGTAATAACACCGATACAGGCTCTCCCCAACTCAATCAGTCAAGTCGTACCCCAGATTTCTCATATCCGCTCGAATCCTCCACATCGTTCTCATCTTCATCTCCCATCTCTCTCTTTCTCATCCACATCTCAACCATCATCGCAGAACACAAAGTTAAGTCATCCCTCTCTATTTCTCCATGCCATGATCATGAGTTGACACCGAGTACAGCATACACCGAGTACAGCATACACTGAGTACAGCATCCACCCAAGATTATTTGTCTTCCCTTCATTCTCATGATTATCAGTTGACCCCTGAATGTCACTTCAGCTTCCGGCGTGCCTCCCTACATGTTCTACCACCATCAGCCAGGTCTCTATGAGAGCTGAAAAGTAAAGTCACCTTGCCACATTCCCATGGTTGCGAGTTAACTAACTATTGAATACAGTCTCAGCACCGGGCGCGCCGTCCATCAATCGCCTCCAAGTACTCGTCCAATCTCACTCGATCACGGCCTCTAAGTGCATCCCCAAACTCGCTCGGTCACGGCATACAACTGCATCTCGAAACTCGTTCGATCACAGCCTCCATGTCTATCTCCAAACTCGCTCGATTACGGCCGCCAAGTTCGCACGATCACTGCCTCCATGTGCATCTCTCAGTTCACTCGATCCTGGCCTCCAAGTGCATCTTTGAGTTCACTCGATCTCGGCCTCCAAGTGCATCTCTAAACTTGCTCGGTCACGGCCTTCAAGTGCATCTCCAAACTCGCTCGATCACAGCTTCCAACTGTATCTCCAACCTCGCTCAATTACGGCCTCCAAGTGCATCTCTCAACTCGCTCAATCACAGCCTCCAAGTACATCGTTAATCAGCCACGGCGGGTGTACGGAGATACAAGGGTACCGGAGGTGGACGTTCACTCAATCGTCATCTTCAGGCGGACCTTGAATTGCTCACAATCACCGCTTGCTGCCAGTCCAGATACACCGTGTGTAGATAGGTAGCTATATAGATACATAGATACATAGATGAGAATAAAAACTGAATACATAAGTTTTGAAAATCGTTGAACGATAAGTAGTAGCTATGATTTCCCGGCGCACCAGCAGTATTCCCAAAGAAGCTGCGGCCGGAGAAAGGCATCAACGTCGCCAGGCGTTGTGTAAACGGCTTCAGCATAACTGCAGCCACCGCGAAGAGTGTAACACACATGTTGTTGTGATGGTGCGTAAACGTCGCCAAAAAGTAAAGGAGGTAAGTGTGCAACGCGACCCGTCGCCTGGGCGACGTGTAGCATGTAATTCTCCGTCCCAGGGTACGAGGTTCCATCAGAGCCGTCAGAGCCATGCGGAACACCCGGGTGTTTCTGACGGAAACTAGGGTCGTTGCTGAGGTTTGTTTTGTTCTATTCCAGACTGAGGTGAATACCCGCCGTAAAACTGTGCTTCCGCTTCCTCCTCGGGCTATATTCGCCTGCCAGTCTACATCTTCGTTTTTGGGGATAGCAGAGTGTCCTAGGGCTCAGTGACTCTCGGTTGCAAAGCAATGAGCACGCAGAGTGTGCACCCTGGGATTGATCTGCCTCGCTAGTCGCTCCAGTGGGCCAGGCTCCAAATGCGCCGTTCATCAGATTGCAGTCTGTGAGTCACTACATACTGCCACTGTCTTCACTCCCTGGTTTTGCAATGTCTCTCTCTTCTCAAACGTCCCATCAAGCGCGAGTCCCATTGCACTCATCTTGGCATCGGAGACTTCCACTCGTCTCATGACCAGATAGCTTCAGCGGGACCAGGATTGATTTCCATGCTTGAACACTGCCACTGCTCTTATTTGACCCTCGTTTGTGTGCGATCCATCTATCCACCACATCCAGACCCTTGCTCAGACTTTAGCTTCTGTCTTTTTTGACAGGAGCTGCGCGGCACTCTTGGCTGCAGTGGCGTAGTCCTGAATGCTGGTCCTGACTACTGATTCCTTGCCCAGGGCCGCCCAATTCATCCCTTCGGTCGTGAGGCCATGCTCATACTCTTTCCTAACTATATCACATATCGGTTCACTGGATGAGGGGTTATGGTGTAACTCTTTTAGCTTGCTACTGCATGCGTTTGCTAGTGTTGCTGCAAATCGCTGTTGTCTGGAGCGTAGAATTATCAGCGTCAGTGTAAGCCCAGACTGTCTCAATAGTCCACCCTGTGGTGACTTGTGCAGCACACCCAGGATTGATCTGGCATGTCGATTGAGGAGGAGAAGGAGGTCGTCTCGCCTGCCTATGTGTCTGGGGTACCGCCAGAGATCGCTCAAATATAGTGCGAACGGTTTGACACTCCCCTGTTGGACAGCCCTCACACTGTAAGGAACAACGCCATATGACTTGGTAAGGGTTTTGGAGTATAGTGTCTGCCGCCCTGGCATTCTTCAAGCATTGGCTGTGCTGCTACATCAATGTTAGATGTGCATCCAACCACACGGCTAGCTAGCGTCTCGCCTGTGAGTTAGATTGTAAGACACTGCTTCCCATTATTGTTTTGTGTGGAAGTTTTGGCCTGACAAGTGATAGCAACTGTTCAGGGTTACCCGGGATCTGTCGGGGTGGGAACCGAACCGAAGACCCCGGGGCACCTGAGAAGCCGGGAAGCATCCTGAGCTGATGGCTCTTGGCGGGACAAAATCCGGACCCGTACCTTCAGCCTGCGGGTTCTGGCGGGTTTGGCTATATCCGTCAGTTCCAATCTCCTTTTCTGCATTTTGAGTCTCACATTTATGGTCGCATTATAATATGCCACTGATAATCTTAAAATATTCATATTGGTTGTTATGTATTTGGTGTTACAGGTATATTGCCGGGATCATCCATAATCACTCGACAATCCATATATTGATACTTGTTCCGAAATCACAAATTAGCACTTGGATTTCTGTATTGGATGTAGCTTGTGGATCTGTTCACTGATTAGTCACATATTCTTTACCCGACCTTTGTATCAATCGATCCACGACAACAGTCTAGCCAAGCGCAAATCAGATCTAAATCATCTTTGAAGCAGTACTGGTCGTAACTTCTCCATTCTCAATGGTTACTCCACATCGACAGCAAAGCTTATACCTAGTCGCCGACCAAACCACTATCTACTCATGCTCCAATAGTTCATTCCTAGGGAGATAAGGTGTCGTCAATATCAGACTGTAATGGCATCTGGAAATATGCGGAGTCATCAATGAGATATGTCATTAAACGATAACCGGTATATCGGAGTCCTGTCGACCGAAGGATGTAAGCGCACGTACGCCAGCGTTCGGCCTCATAGGCATACGTATGGTAATTATAGGAATACGGTTGCAAACGTGGATGCGAGTGATAGTAGGTGTAGATGTATAGTAAGAGTATCGCTAGAGATCTAAGGCTCGTGGCGAGCCGACTATATAGAATGGCCGTTACCCGGCCCCGGGTCACGTGCCGCCGTTACATTATCCCCCTCTTTAGGCGCAGACCTCCTGGGCTGCATAAACCGTCCAAGAGAAAAGGAAAGGAAAGAAAGGAAAGGAAGCATTAACCAATCATGCCGCGTACGTACTCGTACAAACTCAAAAGTCCCGCAACCGATTGGTACTGTACGGTAACCTTTCGGTGGATCCGGCGCACGGGGAAACTCCACCTCCACTTGGCTGTGATCCGGAGGTGGTAAACCCCGTGCCGACGCCATTTGTACTGGGCCGAGATCCAAAGTAAAGAAGTATGAAGAAGAGAAGAGAAGAGAAGAGAAGAAACAAAGAAAGGAACGCCCGATTGATTACTTTCCTGCGGTCCCGAGTTCCGAAACTCTATTGACCCATTTCCTCCGCTCCCGAGTCTCGGACCTCAATTTCTCCTTATCTCCACTCCCAAACTCATCCGGCATCCAACATGCCATGTGGTTCATATCTCGGCGTGGTTCTTGGTCGGAATCATCAGGGTGGTAAAGCTTCCGCTCATGACTTGGCATCGATGGGAGCTTCCGCTGCCGGCATCGTTCGTAGCCATCGGTAATCATCGATCGTATACGTCAATTGCATCGTGTGTAGTCGCATCTCATTCGTCGACATCTAACACGTAAGCTTCTCTAAAATGGTTATACTTAACAAGTTCAAGTGCACTTGCGCTCTCCCGAGCCTTCGTGCAGTGCTCCGTAGAATATCTCTCAGTCGGTAGTCATCGATAAGTGGCATTGACTCGGTAATCGTCGTTCGAAGTCCGCTTCGGTGACCATCCGGTCGACTTCATGGGTGCGCTCTCGATAGGTGCTTCAGTAGAATCTTGGTCAACTCTTGGTAGACTTGTCGGTGCATGTCATGGTAGACTGGCTCTCGGTGGGCTTCGACTTGTCGGTAGGACTTGATCCTGTAGACACGGCTGTCTCCCTCTTTTTGAAAATTCGTTGCTCCGTCGACGACTTCATCATATCGATTGTCGATTGCCATCGTGGCTCGGTAGCAGTGGAACTTGGATCTCCAAATTGGAATTGGGATTGATTGGTGATTCGGCACGTAATTCTGTTCGGCTTTCGCTTCGTAAAGTTGAGTCTAGGCGTTGATCATCGTCGGAATTGGCTGGGGTGATATCGGGAAAATTCGATCATCATATGGATCTCGTCTTGACTTTGGACAGCAATATGAGCTTCCGCTCCTGGCATCGTAGCTGTGGTTCACATATAGCACTCGCGGTGACCACTCGGGGGTGGCCGAATTGACGCCAATTGCATCGGGCGTGGGTGGTGTATCATTGATCCATATCTAACACGTGAGCATCGCAGTAGGTGGTCATACTCACCGTGATAGGAGCCCGCTTCTGCTCTGGAAAGCCGCTTTGTACATTGCATTTGCAGATCTCGGCATCTCTTGATTCGGCAGGGTCTCGGTGGACCGTTTCTCGGTGAAAGTCATTCGGATGATAGCTTCGGTACGTTCTTAGTCGACTTCTCTGTGGCCATCTCGGTAGGCAGCTTCGGTAGAATATTCGTTGGCTTCTCGGTAGTCATTTGGTAGGCCTCTGGTAATATCGTTCGGCATTCAGTTCGGTGTGCCGTTCAGCGATAGTTTCACATTTCTTCGGTACGCCATTCGGTAAGCATCTTGGTCAGTGGCTTGGTACGGTAGGGCTCCCGGTAATCCTCTCGATGTCCATATGAAGTCTTTCGGCAGTGATATCCGTCGCTGTGAGATCTCGGTGATCATCTCTTGGTAGTTATCTCGACTGTCTCTCGTGGTGCCATTCGGCAGACTATTGGGTACGCTCGGTGGTCATATTCAATCTCGTTCGGTGGTCCTATTCGGTAGTCATATTGCAGTTACTCGGTGTCTCGTTCGGAACTGTTTCGGTATCCGTATTTGCACTCGTTCGGCATGGATCAGGCTCGTTTGACTTATCTGTCTCTGTTGCATTTGCAGGTATACTGGACGTCCGTTGTATGCTAGGTGGACTTATCGTCTCAGATCGCGGGGTGCGCTCGCTGGCTCTCCTCCGGGTGTGTTTGTTGATTCATCTGTAGGTGTGCTTGCCATCACTCGACTCGGTGCACTTATCGTCGTTCTGAGTCCACTAGTCAATTCATCTCCAGGTGCACTTGCCGCTGCTAGCCTTCTCAATTGGTGAATGTATCTCACGGTGCTTCGTTCTTGCACTTCCGGTACAGTATTTGTTTGCGGTAGGGGTTGCGATTCCGGTACGGTCATCCCCCTCTTTTGAAAGTCGTTGCTCCGCCGGCGACTAATCACATACGGCTTCGTAGGGAATATCGATTGGAAGGGCTTGATTCGAGGTTGATTCTGAAGTCGATTTGTAGTCGTCAATTGCCATTGTAGTTGTGTAGCTCGGGATCGCCGAGTCTGAGTCGGAACCTCCTTCGGGATAGTATTCTCGGTAATATAACTCCGAAACAGATTTGGCATTGTACTCGGTATTGTAATCGGCATTGTATTGGGCATTGTAATCTCTGCCATAAGGCACTTGATTTGGTCTCTTGAATAGTAGTCGGGATTGTACTCGGTACGGCAAGGCCGCCGGTACTTATATCAGCATCTGTGCACTCAATTGCTAGTCTCGTGGATTGTCATCGAAAGTAAGGATATTAGATAGGGTAGAATTCCACATAACTTCGTGTATATCGCCATACTCAATAGATTGATTGTCATCCATCTCCGTGCATCTCCGGGATGGGCATATCGGCGCTCGTAAGTCCAATTCTCATAGTCTCAACGATAGCTCTTTTCTCGATAAGTAGCTTTCCAACGTCATTCTCTCGTATCTGTCGGGGGTTCTCCCATTCCGTGTTCGTTCCAGTAATTGAAACGTTCACTCTCTGAGTTCATCGTCGCTCGGCCTGTATGGCGTACTCGTGCCGGGGCTTTCTCATAAGTCTTCGGCGCTCCTAAGTGCGCTCTCAATTGTCATTCGTCTGTCGGCATTATCTCCGAATATGGATTCGTACGAACTGCTCCATCTATGTTAGCCAAAGGAATCAAAGAAAGGATGGAAGCGGTGGAAGGGAAAATCCAGGAGGCCTTGTCATTAACGGTTCGCCCACAAGGAGCCAAGCCCCGCCTTCCAGTCACTCCCTTCGTGTCTCGGCGAGCCGGTAGCAGTCATTCAGGATTCCCATGTGGACCCCCTTCTGCCGCAACTACCGCCGCTGCTCCTTGCTCGCCCATTCAGCCTGCGAGGGTTACCACTTCTGCTGGCTCACGATGCCGCATCCATAGGTCCCTATACCGCAGCTCCCAGCAAACTGGTGCAAACCCCAGACCGTTCGGTGAATGCCATGATAACCGCTTTCTAGCTAGCAGTCATCATGCGGTCCCCGAGTTGGTATCCCCGGGAGAGGTATGTCCTACGACGGTCCAGAAGCTTCATTGATGCTTGTGGAGAAGGACTGTCCACACCGCGATTGTCTCGGTAGCATATCTCGCGCCACAGACATGTTTCCGCTGCACGATAGCATCCACATATCAACTTGCTCATGGTCAGTCCATAAAGGAGGCTGCGAGAGAAGTATATTGTTTGGAGGTAAGACCGGCACAGTGACCGATCAACCATTACCGGGTTTGGGCCCTAAACCGCGGCAGTTCTGTACCACATCGTACATCGAGATGGGCACATCCAGCAGATCCATTCGTAATTCTGAGTCCACTCCATATCGCCATAAGGACTGGTAATGTATGCCGCTTAATAATAGCAATTTTGATGGTATAGATATATATTGACTGAGTAGCGTGGAATGGGTCCCAGCATTAATGAAAACTTGTATTATCCATATCTCATCGATTGATTGGATCCTGCATTTAGTCTCCTGAAAGTGGTGCCTCGGGAGGTGGTAGTCTCAAATCATAATGACGTCTCTCCCGTAGCAAATAGAGACAATCTTGGTTGCCTTTCTTGACTCGCTCGCAGTCATAGAGGTGGTGATGCCGGAAGTCCAGGGCTTATTCGGTCCGTAGGTAATAATAGTCATGTGCAGCCTCCGTTGCCGTTAATGTAGTTGCAGTCGAAACTCATTGATATGGTAGGTGGACTTCGATTGTCCATAATAAGTGTGCTCTGAGAAGTCATTGTACTCGGTCTGCGGAATTGTGTAGGTCTCGACCGTAAATGCACTTCACGCTGCGCAATGTATCGCCGTTATAGTTCGCTTCACTCGAGGGAAAGCTTCTCATCGTAAATGTGCTTCAATTGTGGGGTAGGTTTCTCCGTAAGTGCACTTCGCTCGTGCAGATATTCGTGGCGGTAAGAGTGCTTTGTTCGTAGAATGATCCTCCTCCGTAGGTATACGTGGCTGTAGAATGCTTCTGCCAGTGGGCTTCTTCGAGGTTGATAGAACTGTAGGTGTACACGCCAATCGAAAGTAGGGGCGCTTCGCACGATTAGCAGGAATGTAGTCGTAACTGTGCTGACTCGTAAATCGTCTCTCGACTTCGACTTTGGTTCTCGGTATTGTCGATTCAGGGGCGCGACTCGTGCGCCAATTGGTCTTGGAACTCAACTCCGCTGCCATCAGGTGGCTCAATCGAATGATGGAACGATCAAAGCTCCATGCTTCGAAGTAATGATGTTTCGATATCTCGTTTGGAGGGCTATATATTCAATTGTTGACTCCATGGTGTCGCGCGTCGGAAAAAGAGGTAAACTCGCGAAATCCCGTGAGCGAAACGTATCCGTTTACTGAAAAAGCGATAATAGTGTAAGCGCACGTACGCCAGCGTTCGGCCTCATAGGCATACGTATGGTAATTATAGGAATATGGTTGCAAACGTGGATGCGAGTGATAGTAGGTGTAGATGTATAGTAAGATTATCGCTGGAGATCTAAGGCTCGTGGCGAGCCGACTATGTAGAATGGCCGTTACCCGGCCCCAGGTCACGTGCCGCCATTACAAAGGAACATATACGAATCAACTCTTGGTTCGACCACACTTCCTGTGTCAGGGCGAATAGGACTGGGGATTCATATGTCCTAAGAGGTGCAGGATACTCGCCATTAGGTATATGGCAAAACTACTTAGTTGCAGAATACTGTGTGTTTGTCTGCAATGCAGCATAGTCAGATTGAGGGTTCGGTCGTTTGCCGCGATTGTTAAACCGTTATGTACCCGGTGGGTATATGAGAGGGCACTCTCAATGGCTCTTGGTGACATGAACTTATTTATTGATAATTGGCTTCTGATAAGCACGTATCCATACGAGGTATCGCCAAATAGCAATTATGTTGCAATGCTTGCACATTACATTGATGATGTAGTTCACACTCCTGTTAGTTAGAACTCGGTCACCAATGGTAGAAGTCAAGGATGATAAAGCAGTTACGCATGTGAACTCCAAAGCAGGCTTTGGCCATCTTAGCATTGTTACGGGTGTGATTTGTCCAATATAAGATCAGCGGTACCTACATGGAGGGGGGATATGATTATCAACAACATAGTTTAGAACAAGACCTATCGACGGATATCTATTGACCTTCTCGACCTGGAAGTCAAGCCATCAATTTGTTCACGTGTATTATCTATTAGTTCTGCATCGGACTCAACACGGATACTTCGCTCTTGAAGTCCGGAGTTGTACGTTCTGATTTCAGTTCTATATCACGGATATATTTATCACCTCTCAATACTGGGTTATTCTCATTACCTTCGTCAAGGCAAGTCGTTGATCAGGTAGAGAGCAAGACGATACTTTTGAGTTTGAAGGAAGTCCGAGGATCAGCCCAATAGAGTGGTGAATCAGAGGATACATCTATTAGGATACTCTCGAGTCGATACTACTCCTTCTGCTGAGGTGAAACAACTTTGCTGAGTCTTATAGACGAGTCGATATTAAGGGTCGTTGCATTCTTGGATCTTCAATCATCGGATATATGTGCCGGTTGCTGGGACGATACTTACACATCCGATCAAAGTCCAACAGTCATCACGATAGTGAGGTGGTTTAGACGATACTTCTTTCAGTCTCTCCTGAAGTTGGACATCAGTATACTGATAGCTTAAGATGATACTCTTTAGTCTATACTGTCTAATTGGATCAGCGATCGAAATAGTTGCCTTGTAGTTTCTAGGTGTCAATCCCCATACACATCCTGAGTGAAGCTCTATTCATGTTATTTTTTAATACTCCGGAAATTGATAGAGGCTTTTATTGATAAGGACGTATGGTGGACCTCCCGGTATTACACTATATAGTTCACACAATACCTTCACCCAAGAAGTTGTTTGTGAGTTACTAGTTCGCTATTCTCGACGACAGTTTCATTATGGCTTCTACGTGGAAATCCACTTGATCAATCAATGTGACAGACCTCGGTGGTTATCACATATGGTTATTCAAACCCAAACCATTCAATCCCTTCTACTCGCTCGAAGAGTTGTTCCCGTATTAGGATCACCTTTACTTTGATTATAATGCCTTTGGAGATTTTATTTGGGATAGTCCGAATGCTGTCTCTCCCTGGCATCGGTATTATTGGGATAGCGCAAAGGATGGAACAATGCTGGAGGTCAATGACCCAGTGTTCAAGGAATGGTGGACCAAGTACCCAGGCATTGATGATTTCTGTGGGCAATGTCCAGGCTGTTGTGCCATTGAATACAAAAGCGATATAATATCATCCAAGGATCCATTAGCAGGATCTCTTGGCTGGTTTACTTCAAATATTCTTTCCACTGTCAACGATTTTATCCTGATGTTGTTTTGGCAATGGTAAACTAATTCGTCACTGGTTGTGGGATAGATGTTCAATGACTTGTAGCTTACCACGTAGTCATACACTATATCGGTCCAGACTTCAATATCGGAATGTTCAATACCGCTGGCAAAACAGATTTGGAAAACCAAGTGATATTCCGTACTTTTCTCGACCAATCATTGTGCTTTAGATCATCTTCTTTATATACAATCATATGATGACTATCACCTGCATGGGTTGTGAGGCCTATATTGATGATGACCTCTTGGAGGGCCCATGGTGTGAATCTTGCATCAATTCCTATTCAGACACAACACGTGAAGATTCCAACGATGATTATATTACGGCAGATGAGCAGGAGGTTTGGTCCTTGGCTTATGAGAAGATCTACCTTCCAACGATTCTTACACCTTCATGGTATTTTCGTTTCTTTGATCATTTTGTTGCTCTTTCTGTTGGATATAGTTTCTTCGACAGCCCTCTCTACGATATCATTTCTGTGGAATAAGATGAAGAATATGTTGAGCTTATGATTGACTGTTGAACTGTTACATAGGAAGATTCCAGATGGTTCCGACAGTGTGAACTAATGGCGGATATCGATCCTTCTTTGTGTACCCAGTATACCTTACGAATTTCCTTTGAATGTTTGGCAATTTGGAATTATTGTCATTGCATTATTATGAATTCAATTGTTTTGCTGTTCAACATACTATATTGTGAGTCTATAATATGATCAAATCATATGCATTACATCTATGTGGACGTTACGCACCGTATTATGTCAAGGTTCTACGTGCATAGTCCATATGACAGTCTATATCACAGCTTGCCTTGATAACCCTGGAATAGTATATACTTATGGGATTCTTGTGAAGCTTTTTGGCTAGGCAAAAGTTGCCATGGGCTATGCTTTGAAAGCTACTGGAATACTCTTTGATGTATTCATGAATCAGCATTTTGGCTCTATCTTCAACTTGCACCAGAGACAAAGTGTTAGTTCATGCGTAATGAGTAAAGTCATGGAGACGGTCGTTCAATTCAGAGAGGTGATTTACTGCGACATTTGCGAGTCCTTGATCGGCCATGCCACCCAAGGACAGTGAATATTACACCATGAGTAAAAATGATATGACAGCAGAAATCAGGATTATTTGTTGAATTCTTACTTACTATGACAAGGCTGGGATGTGCGCTGCCATGTTATCCCATTTTGCCAAAATAAGCTGCTGTCTGTTAATCTGTTGCTCTTAAGCGTGGATAGACATTGTTATCATTGATGTTCCTCAATAAGAAAATCAACTGGACATATTGTCGTAAAAATGGAGTAGTACACCTGTACGGTATCTACCTTCATCTCTCTGAAGGGGAGATTCAGGTGGCAGGAGCAATCGAGTTATATGATGAGTTCATGTGGCCTATCTTAGGATCATGTTAATACTCATATCATGAGACGTGTTCTCATCTTTGTACAGTCACCGTAAGAATTGACTAATGATTGTATAAACCAAGTACCATATAATAATGGTTAAAGTTCGTGGATCATAGACCTAGGTGCATAGGCATACGGTCAAGTGGTTCGGAAGGGCTCGTCGCAGTCATGAATAGTATTCAAACTTCTGTTCCATAGCGATCATGAACATGTTTGTGCTGAAATGGTACCGGACCCGTTGAGTAGGAATGCCATATTGTTGAGGATGACCAAGTCATGAATGGCACGTAGTGTCAGGAGATCCAAGTGGTTATGCCTTTCAGTACTGCATATATCTGTGCTAGGTCAAGATGTAATGTTGATGCACAGAAGGTGCTAGTCAATCTTGAATGCATTGACATTCGATGGTAGCTGTCACGGCGCAAGAAGGTACGAAGGTACTTAGGAAATATAGAAGAAAGATACGGAAGGTGTGGAAGGAATTGTGTTACGGAAAGGCGGAGACGTTGGAAGACGCGGAAGAAGCGGAAAGATGGTGGCGGTATAATTTGGTATAGATAAAGAAGTGAGCTGAGGTGTTGCGACGTCAGGAGAGGTGGCATGGTTGTTACGATAAGGAATAACGGAGTGGTGTGTAAGATCATGGGATGAGATTCGGATGGTATATCGGAGCATGAAGAATGGTTCGAGGGTGGCAGATGAATTGTATATAAAGAGAGTGTTGATAG
>Ga0307512_10002599_pt1 | contig 22429 bp, 22 predicted proteins | sample 14_EM_MG_FD_200267 | JGI IMG/M metagenome (GOLD analysis project Ga0307512, IMG submission 200267) | Populus trichocarpa ectomycorrhiza microbial communities from riparian zone in the Pacific Northwest, United States - 14_EM | ecosystem: Host-associated > Plants > Roots > Unclassified | place...
ACTTGAAAGCCAGGGGTAAGGTATACCTAGGAGTTGAGCTGGAGATGATCTATCTGGGTACCTCCAAAGGGCGGCGAAGCCGCCACCGTAACTTGTATAGACGAAGAATGTGTGAACTGGGTAAATATCCTCGCCATGAAGCTCAAATATTTGAAGTATTTCTGAGGGTGCGATTGGTGCTTACCAGTACTTGAATCAAAAGGTTGTGAAGCTACGATTTGCCGAACTAGTTTTTGACTGTCTAGGGTTTAATCTGTTCGGGTCTAGTAGTGGATACGGGCTATCTATGGATGGCCCGATATCTACCACCGGCCTGCCCAGCTGCGGATCCACGACTGGCCCGGGACACCTACGTGAGATCTTAGTTTGAAAAAAGCCTTACATGATAGATAAATAAAGTACGACAATTTATTCATGTTGCGCATGTACACCAACTTTTTCTTCCGTTGTTAGCAATTCCTTTTCTTCTTTACAGGTTCACCCCACAACATTATCGTGCTCCTAAATTCTAGAATCTATTTGGCACCCTCACATCAAGTTTAAATTGGGATATCAACTACTGCATGAAGTAATATCTCCTCTAACCACACCTCTGACTTCAGGCTCCTTGGTGATTAGTATATATGTGGACATGGGGCTATGATGGAGGGGAGACGGAGTGGACAGAGGGCGGGCCAGTCATGGATCCGCAGTTGGACCCGAACAGTTGTGAAGTACCCGTAACCACGATTGAAGGATTCGGGGTAGGCTTTAGTTGTTAGTGCAGCCCGTAATGAGGTATCTAGAGGCTAGAATAGATAGGTGTCTTCTTAAATCAATCGCTCCTTGTTGTGTACAGTGGAAGGAATAACAACTGGAGATATATTACGACGAAGTAGACATGTACGGAGAATCTGTTTCTGTAGCAGCTCTATTGCCTCGGGGAAGCATTGAGATAACTTCCCGCCAGACACTGTATAGTACTGATCTCTGTCCTTGTATTTCTTTCGGAGCTTGATCCGAACCTCAAACGCAAACCGACAGACGGACGTCACGATAGCTGACCGTGCATCACAAAGTGGTGAAGTGGTGACAGGTAGACGTCAGAGCGAGGAGGACATCGGCAGAATGCGGGGGTTAAGGATCTCGATGATGGCCTCGGGTGGAAGGTTAGTTATTACGACCAGTGTAATTGCGGGCAGGTGGAAGAACTAGTAGAAATGCCGGGGGTGCAGACTTTGTGTCGTGTCATGTCGGGGTTGCACCTACTTGCCCTCTCTCTCATACCAGGTACTAAGTACTTACCTAAGTAGCTAAGAACATCCTTAAGTATGTAGTAAGCCATGTAATCCTTGGAGAAAGCAACAAACAAGTGCACCAAAACTAATGACAGTGGCTTCTTCTATTACTTCACTAAACGGGTGTTAAATCCACCGCCCCGCCCACCGGTCAATTTTTAGGTCTCTTCATCTCCATCCCGGTATGTTCTTGTCTCGTTCCCTGTCTCGTTGTCGAGAAGGCGAATGAAGCTCTGGTGGCGGGGGTAGACAATCGATTATCTCCTCATCTATCTCTAAATGCAGTTAGTCTGTACCCAAAAAGGATAAACTGCGCGATGGTGCGAGGTGCGACAACCAACCACGTAGTCTCAGCCAATAATCTCCGTGCTAGAAAGACGTAACGAGATGACATGCATCGAACAACCCAAGCTGAGTCCTCTGAGAAAGAGATAATAAATATGCTCCCCTCCTAACTGATGAATTTCCTCTCCGACAAGCTACCCTTCTAGTTCCGAGACTGTCACTCTTCAACATGAGTCAAAGTGTCTTTCGAGCAAATCCCTTCACAAACGGCAACGTTCAGCCGCAGCACTTTTTCTCTAGCATCACTGCTGGGCCAGCTTTCACGGGGAGATGTGGGAATTGCAAAAGAGACAGGAAGGGAGTAAGTGCGCTGACTTTTTCCAAAACTTTCGTACTGACGAAACCAAGTGCAAGCCATCCGATAGTAACCCTAACATCTGCACGTGGTGCAAACGAAACAAATACGAATGCTCCTCCATGCGTGACCCCAAACGAAAGAGGTTAGCTCGATTGAAATGTCACCAATGCCGGACAAAAAAGATAAAGGTATTTTGCCGCCAACGCTTGGCCTATACAATTTCAGTATTACCAGACTAAGGAGTTGTAGTGCGAACCGGAAGACCGACAATGGCCTAACAAATGTACACCCTGCCTTGAGCGTAACGAAGAATGTTCTAAGCCCCAGGAGGCTGCCGGACGGAAGAAGAAGCGATCACACGTACCAGTTACCGCCCCAACTTCCACTACTCCCGAGAACGAGATCACGGTCGCTACCTTTGTGGAACCATCACAAGTTTGGATGGGACATTCGAAGTCTACTAAAGTGGATTATTTCAGGTATTCTACGGATTATCCAGAGCCAGAGAACCCTATGGATGTGCATTTTCAGGATCAAGCAAATATCTACAAATCTATCGAAGGATCTATACAGGTAGCGGAAGGGTTGGGAAGCAGTGAGAGCGTGAAAGAAACAGAGTGTCCGGTAGATAATAGTTACACCTTTGATGTCCAGGCCGCAGATATCCCTCTCACCGCATTCGTCGAACTGTTGCTGATCCTGATGATTATTTCAAATCCCGCAGGCAAGAAAAGCCTCAAGCATGTCATAGAGGATCCAGATAACCTTACCAGCTCCAGCACAAGAGTAATTACGACAAAGTTTCCAGATGGTGTTATGAAATGCCCCACGATTGATCCACTTATTACACAAAGCAGTAGTTCAATTAGTATTGAGAAGAGAAGGGAACATTCACCTCCAGTTTTCTGCCTCCCAAAACAAGACCTTGAAGATGAGGCTCCTCAGTCTTTAACCCATGATTTATTTTCGAGGTATGCATGCAAAGTAATTTTTCCGTATCTGAAGTCAAGGGTTGCTAATCCGTCAAAGCCTCAAAAAGCTGAGGGAGTTTCGGGTGTTTATCAACCTCATCGACAAAGTTCCATCACCACGCTCTTTTCAACAGAGACAACGTGTGGGCGATAAGTATCCAGGCGTACTTGAGAGAGTAATGAGAGTTTCTGAGCAGTTAGCACTCGAGGGAAATTATTCCGGCGCCGAGCAACTTGACAGTATAATCTTACATTGTCGAGAACAACTGAAGGATTGGCTCACGCCTAGCTACGAAGAAAATATAGCCCTGCTTCTCGGATTTTCCTCTTTCTATGAAGATATGAACGAAGCTTTGTCTAGGGCCAAGCTCTTGGAGAAAACATTAAACATTATGAAACCTGATGAATGCAGATTACCGGAGACTATTGAGAAATTATTCGGCGCTTACAAAGATTCTTGTCGAGAACTCGCTCTATCTAGGACCGAGCTATTGGAGAAAACAATAAACCTGATGGAACCTGATGAATACAGATTACCGGAGACCATTAAGAAATTATTCGACGCTTACAAGGATTTTTGTCGAGAACTTGCTTTGTCTAGGGCCAATCTGTTGGGGAAAATAATAAACCTCATGAAACCTGATGAATACAGACTACCGGCGACCATTGAGAAATTATTCGACGCTTACAATGATTCTTATCGAGAACTCGCCAGCCTTGGAAACTCCCAAATAAAAACCCCTTTACTCCTCGCAGTAGAATTTGGGAATCCTGGTGTGGTTTCTTTCATTCTCGAGAAGGAGGAAGGGAGGTATTACATCCAGACTCGTGACATCTCGGGACAAACAGCAATGTCGTTGGCAGTGGCAAGTGATGCCACTGAAATAGTACGAATACTCATCGGCAAAGGCGCCATGCACGAGCTGGATCAGCCATATAGCGATGGAACGCCCCTTGAGATCGCAACAAGAGAAGATTCGTTTGGGTGCTTTCGCCTTTTATTTGACCTAGGGGTCGGAACAGACAAATTCCTCTTTGCGGCTATTCAACATGATAGGGTCCAAATGGTGATATGGCTTTTGGAGGAAGAAGTTAATATACATGCAATTATGTGGTGTAGCGCATTTCGGTCCCAGTTAACACCCATGGGGATGGCAATTCTCCTGAAGAGATTAAGCACAGCAAAACTGCTTCTTGAACGGGGAGTGGATTTGGGGGACAGTGTAGGCGTTACCGGGATATACCGAGGCCACAGTGCACTCGCCTGTGCTGCATCAATTGGCGACAGGGAGATGGTCAACATGCTGATTGCGCGCGGTGCTCCCATTGATGGGACGGAACTTGATCAGAAGCATTGTCCTAAACCACATACACCACTGTGTCGCGCTATTGCTGGGGGCTTCACCGATATGGCTATCTTACTTTTGGAAAAAGGAGTAAACCCGAATGTTCCCTCACCCCCCGGCCCAGAGGATTTCACGGAATATCCACTACTACTCACCTGTGACCGCGATTTATGCGACTTGTTTCTAGTCAAAAAATTACTTGAGAAAGGCGCTGATGTTGACGGTTTCGCCTGCACTCGGCCGATTCTGATGGCATGTCAGCGAGCAAATGAGGAACTTGTCAGGCTACTTCTCGAAAATGGGGCTAACGCCAATCTCCTCTCTGTAGAACGTCGGGGATTCTGGAGTGCCCTTCAAGAAGCTTGTGCTGATGGCTTCGACGAAATCGTCGAGATGCTTCTTGAGAATGGCGCAGACGTCAATCTCCGCTGGCGTGGAACTTTATCCGCACTTACCCTAGCCTGTGCAACTAGAAATAGGCTTGTTGTCCAACGGCTACTCATCAATGGAGCGGATGTGAACACAGATTTGGGCGCTCGGTTGCGTTATACTCCACTACGGGCTGCAGCACAGTCTGGCGACATTTGGGTGGGGAAATTATTATTATACCATGGCGCTGTAGTTCATACAGGTGTGCTCAGCTATGCAGCAACATTGGGCCATCGAGAAATGGTGGAGCTATTATTGGACGCTGGTGCGGATGTCAACGAGCCTGCGTATCCCGATGTACCGTGGAGCGGACCTGTAATTGACTGGATGGATAACCCAGGAACTATGCTTCCTCCGGAGCTTAAGAACGATATTCGATGTCTTCTAATACAATACGGTGCCAAAGCAACGACTGAATTAGGACATCAAACAGGGTGAGTTTTTCCCAGAGACATATAACGACTGCTGACAGACCGGCAGCATGGACTTCCCCGATCTTGACTGGAATAGCGAATCTGATACGGATGGATAATGGCCCAACTGCGAACAGAGATGTTCAACTTCGGTTGGATAGAGAGCATCGCCTCCGGGGTAGTTATCTTTGAGTAGAGCACGAGATGTATGTCTTAGTGGGTGATTTTTGGGGGGGTATTGGGCATTATGTAGTGGTAGTGGGTTTTCTTTCAGGGTTCCGGGTTGGTTTTTTTTCTTTCTCTTTCGCCTGTCGTGTGTGCACGGGTGTATGACTCACCAAAAGTGGCGGTGATTGTGATGTGATATTAATCTATTTTTGTCTGAGATTCTTAATGTTGGTAGATAAACTAGCTTTGTTTTTTGTGGTCAAAGTTCGCTGATCATGGGCGACCAGTTATTCGAATTAAAACAGGAAATGTTAGGATACTTCATCAAGGTATGCCTCTTTAGATATTCAACCAACATAATCTTCTTAACTGATACAAATTGTCAAAAAGGTCCTTTGTAAGGCACGCTATACTGTATAAATACATTCTTTCTCTCTTTCATTGTGAAGTGAATCAAAGTTCTGATGTTGAAATTGTTGTGTCTTAAATCAGAAATGGCTAGAGTGGGATTTCATTGGCATTCTTGATTATTATTAATGACTAATATGAGATGAAGTGAATTGATAAGCTACATAACAAGTTCCCGGCTGGCCTATGTCATAATAAATAGCATAAGTCGAATTTTGAGAATGATGCAGTAAAGGGCTTCGAATTATTTGTCAGTTTTTAATTTGAGGTGCACCGGAAAGCCGAGGCCACATATGCATTTTAAAGTCCAGAGATTGAAAAAAGCATATTTCCACTACTTTCACATATACTGGAGAATCCTCGGCATACGTCATGAGTCTTGTTACGACCGATCGAGTACTATATACTTGGGTTAGGATATAAGAGACAGCTCACTTGCCAGTGTGGTGAAACAGCGGAGCTAGAAGGCAGAGGGCCTAGTATCAACACTCCGCCGCACCTCTCGTGGCATTCCAAAAGGAATTCGTGAGAACGAGCGGTTCTGGCTCGAGGAGCTTAGAAAGAGGTCGAAAAGATATCATACTCCCCGGCCGTGAGGATCCACAAAATGTTCGAAAGAGCGAGTGAGATCAACAGTTGGGAGAAATGGAGAGTGTATTTTTGTTGTGTCATGAGACGATACAGGATGCGATGAGAGTCTCTCTACCTGGGGGTCTCCCGAATATATACTCCACTTCCCTCCGTCCATCTGCATCACCCCTGTATCTTCGTCCGTCCATGTCGCCCAGTCCATCTCCGTCATCCCTGTATCTCTGCAAACACGCTGTAGCTCAGTCTTCTGCCAAGCTGAAGGGCGGTGGTGGTGAGAAACAGATTTTCCAGCCATAACTCCTCCGTGGCCCTTTGTGCAAAGCACACCCATTCTCTCCTGCGTAACTGTATACCCAAACCTGAAAGAACATAAGAATAACATAAACCCAAAGGAAAGACACAGATGTAGACCCAAAGGAAAAACACAAACGTAGACCCAAAGGAAAAACCATGAACCCAAAGGAAAAACATAAAGACTCTCGCTCCTTGCGCACCCGCTTTCTCTTGCCACGATCTGTATCTGCCGTCCCTTTTGCTGAACTTGTTGCGAAGTACAAGGTGTTGCCAAGCCGAGTATCTAATTGAACTATTGCCTCATGCAGTGCATTCATGGCTGCTGTGATTTGTGCCCAGGCCTTTATAAACAATTCAGGGTCTTTGTTTACTGCTTGTTGGAAGATGGGTATGGCTTTATTCCCCATTATTCTCTCTTGGTGTGCCAAAATCATCATCTTGTCATCCAACAGTCTCTTGTAGACTGGGTCAAGGCCGAGCCATACAACAAAGCAGCTTAGGTATTCTTCATCTTCGGTGTCATTGTCACAACTGCAACTTATGCTGCTGGGAGCGGCAGGCCGGATCGGCTTCGGGGTACCCTGCTGCTGAGAATCAATAGCCTCCTCTGGGGTCGTAGCGGCCTCTTTTATGGTTGGTGGGATTGCACAGGCCGCTTTCTTGGTGGGCGCCAGCGGGATCGTACCGGTCTCTTTCTCGGCAGGAGTACTGCTTCCATCCTCAGATCCATCCTTGGTCAGGTCCATCAAATGCTCTCCAACGTTGCTCCCATCCTTTCCCTCTTCCTCTCCCAGGGTTGGTGGTGTTGGTGGTGGGAGCATCTGGCTCGTATCAGGGGATGGAGGTGGAAGCATAATGCTTTTATCGGGGGATGGAGGTGGTAGATGTATTTCATGGTCGCCAGGCGGTATTGATGGTGAGATGGTACAAAGTCGCTTGGCGTGATTGCGGTCATCCATGCCGGGGTATTAAGCAAGTGGCATTACGTAATCTGATACCATTTCAGGCCCATATTCAGCTGAGGGTAGCCATTATCTAACAACTGTTTGGTTTCCTGAGAGTCGCCAGAAGTATACCACTCATTTTCATTCGACTTCCAGTGTTGCTTGGTGAGACGGTTGATATATGCATAATTGAGGAATCTCTTCGCTAAGTTGGGATTTCTCGATGTTTGGTTGGCAATCACACTGAATCTCAGCCACTTCTGATGTCTGTTAGAATCACCTAGGATTTCCTGGGGTTCGGGATAGTGCTGCCGCAGGTCTCCCAGCTTCTTGGTTGCCAATGTCTTCCTCTGTTGGGCCAAGTTGTGTTGCTTTGTCATCTCTCTTACCCTGCCAGAGCTGTCGAGAGCCTTACGGAGGTCATTGTATCGCTTGTACTTCAACTTCTTCCTGGCAACATTTCTCTCTACGAAGTTCAACAGCCAAGCATCCTGGGTGATTGAAGCACCTGAAATGCTGCAAAAGAGATCATAGATCTTGAGCACAAAAGTTGCTTGGTTTTGGGTGGAGCATTAGAAAAAAGTGAAATTGGTTTCGGAAAATGGACCCCACACACCAAGCCTTCTCCACAGTCTGCACAAATAATCCGAGCGACTTATTTGCAATCTTCTACCATCCTAGGCAGAGTTCAATAATGTGATCGCGTCATCACAACATCTCAAAACTATGTTTCATCATTTATCCTAATTTATTGCACTTGTTTGTTGCACATTGGTCCTATAGATTTTAGTTGTTTCAACGGATTTGTGAACTGTTCCATTGACTTCAAGAATATTCTTAACTATCTAATCCCTTGAGATATCGATTATACACAAGCTTGCACAACTCCCATTACAATAATTAAGACACCCAGAGTAAACACTCATCAGATTTCTATATATTGCTGCAACGATTACCTCACGCATCGAGTCGAATAATCTACATGTAAAAGAAACTGAAATCATTCAAGTCAATCATGTCGCTCAAGTACCACTGCGAGCTATCTGGCTGCGGCATCAGGGGAAGAAGGTATATAGCTCCTTCGATCGCACTTATACTGACGATATACATGGTTCGGACGCAGAAAAGAGGCTTACGACAGTAGCTTCCAATGTGCAAGGGTTCCATCGGAGGTTGATGCCTCTCCTCGACAATCACCATACCAGCAGTCTGATGTACTGGCCCTGTTGCAAATGTCTGAAGCAAGGCAAGAAGCCCTGTAACTCTCAATTCAGCATCCTCGACGACGAAAAGACACTTCAACCAGCCGGAAATGCCTCCAGCAGTGGACTTAAAGTGGCTATCTGGACTCGTCCCCATCCTGAGAAGCACTGTATCATTTCTTGGTGGCTTATGCTTTCTCTGCCTTGTGGAGCCAGTGCAAAAAACCATATGAACTGCTTACTCGTGGCATTGAAAAGATGTCACCAGAATTGCTACTGCGTTGTACTGAATGTATTTTGCATCATTGAGACGACTGAAATACTGCTTGTGATCGACGTAGTCTGTGAAGTCGGCAAATCTCTTGATACACCAAGCAATGTGATTCTGTAGCTCCCCTTTTGGCATTGCTCACCTCTCGGCCAAGCCATCAAGGGTCTTGATTTCTGGTCATGGGTTTTTAATCATTTGCTTGATAGGCACTTTGGTTAGAGGCTTATCATCATCGCGACATTGTTTTGCGGCGTTTGCATTTGGCTCTCAATATAAAGAGACCTCTTTTCGGGCGTTTGTTCGCATAATCTGGCAGGTGGCCTCATGATGATTCTATTGTCGGTACGCTTGTTTAAGATCCATCATCACTTATTCTGGGAGTTCAGAGCTTACATTGGAGAGGTTACCAAGCTGGCGGATATGGTCAGAGACGTGGTTCAGGAGATGCATCTTCACAAAGTTGAAATCCAATTTGTTGACAAGATGTTGTGCAATTTCTGACTCGATCTGCATTATATCTGCATCCATGCGACAATGCATTGCAGCCGCAGAAAGATCATTCCAAGCGAGGTCACTCTCCCGTTCCTCCTGTCTGTCCGAAGTAAGCTGCTTTCTCAAGGCTTCCGAGACGTTCTTTGTAGATTTACTACTGCGGACTCGACTGAAAGCATCCATGTGACGATGAAACTCCTCTAGATAATTCTCCATGTACTCAATTGTTGCCTCAGTGTGGTACCAGTACTGTGCCATAAGGTGAAAATACACAAAGTTCATGATGCACAACAGGGCTTCTGTGGAGGGAATCCTTTGGCTCGCTGAAGGGTTCGAGAAAGACACCGCGATCACTGGAACAATCACACTCCCTAGTGCATTCATCTCCTTAACACTCAATTGGGTCAGCTGGCTCTATGGCTTGTTGAATCGAGCAAAGCCAGGATATGGAGGCATCATCACCCAGAGCTGGTTGAATTTGTCGATCCCGGAATGTGGTTTGATGAAAGAACGTTACCCAGTCCGTCATATGCCTAAGCATACCGAGATGGACCGTGTGAAGATTATTCGGTACAATAATAGTCGTCGGAGAGATGCATTTCATATTCCAGAAGATGCCTTCTGATGTTCCAACTGCTCGATCATCCAGATATTGTCCTGCTTCTTGTCTCTCTGTCACATCTCCCTGAGTCGCGAGTATCATCTTTTGGAAGTATAGCTGATAGTCTCTTAATTGCCATGAGGATGAATTCCCTTCTCCAAACGACGATTTCTGCGCTTCACACACAGGGCAATGGGGCTGCTTGATTCAGTGCAAGTGAATGTTTTCGAAGTAGTCATCCGTCCATGCACAGATGACAGGATAACATTGACGCATCCGACCATCCGCATAACTAGTGTTAGCAACGGTTCCGGGTTAGGGTTGGGACCGGAACCGAACCGTTGCAATGCGTCTTACCATACAAAAAACCGGGACCGTTGCTTTTGGGCCGGTTCCCACCAGAAAACCCGGCCCTTGGAAGCCCTGCATTTCCCCTGCAATTGAGTATTTGAGTTCTGATCGTAGCGTGACTTGATGTATACGTGAATGGTGCAGTTTTAAAAGCTCTTTTACCTGCAGGTCTGCGATTTTGAATCTGAGTAATATTCATTGTGTAGCTATCAAAAACCCTCAATTTGAGCATGATTTTGGGTGTTATTTCATAGCGACTGAACGAATATTGATCAGAGTGCAAATTGGAGACCAAGGGGAGAAAGAGCTCCTAAAACTGCATCTTTTACATATAGACAATGTAGTGATAGAATAAGAACCCGAAAACTTAATTGGAGCCAAAATCATAGGAACCACAAATTGGAACTGTGGGCTGGTTCCAGCCCCGCAAAAAAACCGCGGGTTTATGTCCAGTCCAGGTGACTACCCCGCCAAGACAGGGCGGGTCAGGTTTCTGGAAGGTTCTGGAGCCGAACTGAACCGTGTATCTGGTCCAAACCCGGACCCCTGGCGGGATACCCGGACCCGTTGCTGACACCACACCCAACGCACAAGCTTTCCGGTGTTGAAAAGCGTGTCGAGAGGACAAAAAACAAGCTCAAAGTCCTTGCTTACAACCTCTCAATTGTGGATATGTTATTCCTTCATGGCAGTTGTTTTTCCAAGTCCTTTAAAGTGAAATTTGGGAGGAACCAGAAGAAGGGCAACAAGGATGCTTGCAAGATTCGAAGGCTTTGATCTAATTGTCGAGTTAATGTTTCCAATACTCAAATATACTGGTCATTCTTTCTTGTTGCACGAATTGTTCGTAAGATGTGTCTGGTCTGAACTGCCAAATGAAGACACAATGGTAGATCCAAGCGGCTGCCGTAGCTATTGAAGTGGTCGAAATGATGGTTGCCATGACGAAATTCAACTAATGTACCTGTTTATTCCTACACAAGTCACTTGATTTCACCTCTGAGTAGGTACGTTCCTGAGCATCATTGAATTCCTTTGCTGGAGCATACGACATATGTTCCCTGAACACAGGCTGTTGCATGAGGAACTCAATGCATTCAACAGGAATGCGGTAAAAGAAACATGCGAAATCATCGTCGCAAAGGTTCTTTGGATCGGCCAAATGATGGTAATACACTTTGCCCGATTCCCAAGAGTCGATGCCCATCACATATGACATTTCGTTCAAACTTTTCAACAAAGTGTGGGACAAAGTGAAGTTGCCAACGGTTGCCATCGTAGGGTTTCTGAAAAGCTTGTTGATTGCAGCTCTGCTCAACTTGTGCTTGATGCACCAGTGCGCTAATCAATACTCCTCCTCGCAAGAAAATGGTGACCATTCAACAATTTCATCCTCAATGATATCGAAATACTGGTTACTAATAGGCTTGCTGGCTAGACGGTTGTCCAAGTGTGGAGTACCATAATTATGTGAATAAACTGGAAGTTGCTCTGGATCGATATACGCATTCTCGCTGTGGGCTTCTGAATCCCTGGAATCATCATCAGAAGAGTGAGAAACCGGGTCATGACGTGGTTCATGAAGGAATGGAAGTAGAATACTTTCGTGCTCAATCACAAAACCATCATCTCGCAGTTGTTCGGCTGATATGTATACTGTCCTTTCTTTGTTGTCGCGACAGAGGTGTGTGATGTAAGCGCCTATGTAGGAGTAAGTCTTCATGCAGTCAGGACACTGTTGATGAATATCCATGTTTTGTTAGCGAAATGGAATGTCGCGACAACGTTGAGAAGCGTCTCGACGGTCTTTCAGCTACCCATACCATTACAAGCTGGCTGGTCATGCGAAAAGCCGCACCTCGAGTTACATTTCCCAAAAAGGGGTCCTACCACTCTCGTACAATTCCTCTCATCCACCTTCACACATTTGCAAAGTGTTTAATTGCTCTCACAATTTCAACATATCATGGATCTCAAAAAGCATACCGCATCTGCATTCACCTCGTCACGGTGATTGTTTTGCACCATCACAAGACCCTTCTACGCACATTGCCTGATTAATGGTTGTCATATGTTGTGGAGTTCATACCTTACCTGAACCGTGCATTCTCCTTAGATACCGACCCAGTGACGCCATCAGAGGGTACATGCACTAGAGCAAGGACTAACGAGTGAGATATGACTGCAGAGCATGCTATCAGTTGTCCTTGTGATGAACTTAAGAGTTCAGTCGACGAATCAGGGCACTTAGATGATGCTAAGCAAATTGCTTCCTAGCTGAATTGCAGCCAAGATGATGTCACCAGATCAAGAAAACCCTCCAAGCCCATATATATATTCGCCTTGCCTGCCCACCTTACTTACAATCTCCAGAACCTTTGACACACCCTCCTCACCTCTGCTACTGGATCACATCACCCTTGAGCATATATTCAACTTTCCCGACCCTTGTTTAGAGTAACAAGCATTCAATATCCACCGCTCAATCATTGACCACCGTTGAGAACCCAAAATGTAATGTGATGCCTTCTGGTTGCCGAAATTGGTAGTCGCAGATGCTAATACAATCCGGATGCCAACTGTACATATCTGTGTCTCGGCCGAGAATGCCAGTGTTGGAGTCAGCTGATGGGCAGCAGAAACCATCGGGATTGGGCAGGATAAGGGTGGCTTGACAACACAACAGATAGATAATCAAGTGAGGGAGTGCGTCTAGGAGATTGCCCAGTCCATGAGCATCATCAACAAGCAAGGCGCTGGCCCCGAGCAATGGGATCTCCTAATCAATCGTTGTGTTGTTTGAATCAGTGATCTGGTGTCCAAAAGGCCCCTTTGGAAATGGTACATGGCAGACAAGGGTAACCTCGATGGTCAGAATCTCAAGGCAGCACTGGATGTGTTCGCGGAGGTTGGCCTTCACTGAAGCATGAATAGGCTGGAAGAAACACTGACTAAGATGAGGAACCTCTTGCACATTGGTATGTATTTCATCGCACTGATGCGTCTTTAGCTCTTCCTGATGATGTGCAGATACCGAAGATGCCAAGGAAGACTCCTCGGGTCACAGGTATTCGCTGATGAAGGTGGGTTGCGACACCTTGACCGATTTCCTTGTCAAGCCATTCACCTTTACCATCACAGATGTGGACCCCGACATTGCTGGGAAGAGGGTGCGTGAAAATGATATGCAGCTTGTCTCATGGCACTGGCTTGGGGATGATGAATTGATACTTCCGATAGTTACATCAATCATCGATACCACCATTTTGTCAATCACGAATGCTGCAATCGCCGGTCTGCCGGTCACCAGGCAGAAAATCTGAGACCTCTGGGGCTACCCGGAGATGCCTAATGGAGATTGTGGTTAGTACGCCCGTAATCGTATCTCAATCTTCGATATCATTACTGCTGCCGGATGGGTACAGGCAGCGAATATATCAAGCAACCGAACGCTTTTTCGAGTTGTTCATCGTGGCCAACAAGCCGACGGCCCAGCTAGTGCCCAGACGCCTATGCGTGGTGGCCGCAGCTACCATCCTCTGGATGACATCCCTCCACCTGCAACCGAGGATATGATGGATGATATGGGGGAGGAATCGGATGTAAATGGTGAGACACGGTGCCCAAATCCAAATAGCTTCCCAACAACAAAACCAGGCTTCCAAAGCTTTGCACGGAATCTTTGAAAGAGAATTATCAGCCAGCAGCGATACCTTCAAGTCATCCCAAACTTTGCTCTTGGTCTCTTTACCGATTACGAGCAAAGCGTTGTCGCTGATGAGGATGTTGCTTGGCTCCGCGAGCACGATCACATTGTGAATCCTCCCGGTGCAGGCTCTTTGGCCAATTGGAAGTGTTCAAGCAGCCTCCCAGCTGCAAATTAGTCCTGGTGAAGATGGAATGCACTGGCTGGACGGTTGTTCGAGGATTAGCGTTTTGGGTGTGTATTTTTCTGCCCCTTTGGAGGGTGGACAGATGGGTGATAATTCGGAGTTTTTTGGTGAGGTTTTGGGTCTGTTTTTAGTGTTTTGTTTATTTTATCATTACATCACTGATATTCATGCATGAAGGGCTGTGTTGAGAGTTCACAATGTTGGGATTAATCCATGAGACGTTTAATTTTGGGAAAGGCATAGTTCCAGCGATAGGACTCCATGTATGGCTATCATGTGATTGGTAGTTCTGTATCTTCACCCAGCAGAAATTAGCCCGAATGATTACTGAAATGCGAACGCTGTTTAGCTCGTTGCAATAACGATTCTCGTCACAGGAAGCCAATCAACGAGGCTGCGGCATGCTTGTCACCTGCCATTCATAGTTTCGAGTTCCCGTTCGTGCAAGGCGTTGTAAGTGTGCATGGCGGGACAAGCCAAGATCCTACAATGTTCGACAGGAGAAAAAGACGCATCATGACAATGCTTTTAATCATATCAACACTTTCTTTCCTTACACAACGCTTTAATCGATTTACTCCACATTCGTTCAGATTTCCTTTAGTCACTCCTTTAATTTTTTCGTACTTATGACTTGCCGCCTTTTTGAATCATGACAAGAAGGCGCTGCACTGCTCCTGCTCCTCCTCTTCCTTCCAGCACGAGGAGAAGCAGACGATCTATCCACAATGAGGATCTCAAAGACGATCTCAGCACAATACCAGACAATTACAATGATCGTCAAGATGCCAATTCAAAATCCTACGACAAGCCTCTTCAGGGACCATCAGGGAAAGCAACAGGCAAGCGGCCATGAAAAGATTTCTTCACGTCAAGACTTGGAAAATGAGTCGCGGCAACTCCATTAACTTCTACGTTGGCCCAACCCCATCGCCATGAGCGTCAAGAGGTCTCTATCATCCCAGCGGAGGAGGATTAATGCGAGCTTGCGCCGCTAGCAACCAAGACGGTATCTGATTAAACGTTTGAATGGTTCAATCCGTCTGCTATTGTATATATTGACTAGAGGAAGGATTCAAACGAAGTCGTTGAGCAATTGGTTGCATGGAATGCTGGAAATCCGTGGCAATATGAGCCCTTTGTTGACGACGTGACAGGCCTCATCGTTGGTGCAGAATACAAGGCCCAGAGAACCCTTTCGGGCATTCCGGTGATGGTCATAGCACGTGTGAAGCATATAGCTATGAATGATGTGATGATTGTGAATCCCTTTGCCACGAATGCGGTGAAGATTGCCCAGATTCATTGTTGGTGGTATGGAGAAATTGCCAGGATTGATCGAGCCCAGAGAAACTCAGCCCCTCCACATGCCTACATTTCAGTGGTAAATGAATCATCTCAACACTTGTCTTCATTGCTGACAGTGTGCTTCAGGCTCTCACAAAGATTACATGGTCCCGTGCAGCAAAGGTATACCGCTGCAAGACCTAAATCGACTCTATTTATGGATTTCAAACACAGTTGCCTACAGAGATCCAGAAAATAGTAGCCTAGGTATTGGCCAAGGACAGGTTTATATGCCCCACAAACGTTGGTGAGGTATGTTAAAAGTTCCCCTCTTGTTTAATCGTTGTCTTGACCATCAATTTAGGAGTGCAAGTTTCGATTTGCAGTGACTGAAATTGTGGATCATATTCACCAGAGATACTTCTATGGCATACGACAAATGGGAATGAAAGATAGATCGTTGATTGATAAAATCAACCTGACATTCATTGCCCTCACCGCGACGGCCATCCACCATTGTCTGTTGGCCTGTGAAACAGGCAAGTTTAGGGTCCCGCCAGAGTTTGGTCCAGGAGGTGGAGCACAATGTAAGTGGGATACAAGAAACACCAATCACGCGGTTAATAATGCATGCACAGATGTATTTTGTCGTCTCGACACAGATTTCCGTTCATCCTTGCCTGAGGTTCAAGCAAAAACGATAGACGATGTCCGCCGCATGATTTGCTGAAGGTTCCACTCACCAGGTATAGACCCAGTGATGGCATAACCTCACAACGATCTGGGCAGCTTTGATGAGGACTTCGATGATCACATCCTGGAGGAGCTGATAGAGCAGCCCGACAAGTCTCTATATCGTCTCAGCAGCTTTGTTGCTGCTACTGAAGCTAGCATGCGATTCTCAGCTGTTCTGCTTATGGGTGGGTCTGCCATCGCCAGCAGCAGCCAGCCCATCCCCTGCAGCGACAGCAACAGCAACAGCCACAACATCGCCAGCATCACCAACATGACCAGGGTTGAGAATACGGGATTAGTCGACGGAAGTACGATTGTAGAGGGTGCGATGTCACTCGGAGGTTAGGAATGGTGTCAGTGATCGAATTTAGGATTTCCTTTGTGTGCTATTTTATTCTAGGTTTCATCGACATATCATAATGGTCAAAAATGTAATAGAATGGATGGTTTACTGAAGTGTGATCTTGACCGCGTGAAATCATAATCGCGATGATGCATAACCCTCCTGCGATGGTTGAACTGCAAGGTACTGACAATCTTCTATTAAAAGATAATATATCATAAACCACTTCTGCATGGTAACTATCATTGGTCAAATTAAGCCATGAGGGTCTTCAAAAACAACTACACGCTTCATTAAACATATGGAGTGAGTACTATCATCATCGCGAGGACAAATCAAACTTAGCAATGTAGGAGTATGCCGAGCGATGATTTGTGATATTGCCAAAGGAAGTGTGAACAGTTCGTCAAGTGCTCGTTGTCACATTTGCAAAACAGGGTACACTGGTCCTGAAGCTTGACAACAGCATCATGATGACTCAAAGAACACCCTGGAACAGTACAGCAATGCCATATTTCAGGGAAACCTTGATTTCATTTTTTTGAGTTTGTGGGTACAATAAACTAAATAAATTTAATGAAGGAAATTTAGTTTTTGCTGATGCGTGTTCCCAAAGTTATCACAATCACTTCCATGGTACTTCTGCACTAGTCATTACCGATCCCAGTTTCTCCTAAGGCTGGCCAGAATGCCCTCCTAGGGTCTGATTCTCTCCTGAAATTGATGCTTTTATGTTTACACTCCACAGTCTCTCAGACACTTCAGGAGGCTTGTAGTGACTAAAAAACATTTTGCTGATGTGGACAAAATACTGTGTATATTTCATTGTATAGTAAGATTGATCTATCTACCCAGCACTCTCCCAATATATATTCATGCATTATCCAGTTTACCTTCAATATACTTGTATATCTGTGCACCCCATTTCATAGTTTCCTTACCAATGTAAATAGTGGTGGTCATGAGAAATGGATCTCCTCACCACAACTTCTCTCTGGCTCTTCGTACCAAGCACAGCTGTTCTTTTCCAAACCAACTTACACCACATGCCAAAAGAAGATAAGAATTACATACATCAGCAAAATGTATTTTAGTCTCTGGGAGGCTTCAGCAGTGTCTGAGAGGATGTGGAGTGTAAACTTAGATGCGTCAATTTCAAGAGAGTAGCAGCCTGTAGGAGGGCATTCCGGCCGGCCTTCGGAGTGACTGAGATCTCTGAAAACTGGGACAGAAGTACGATGGGAGTGATGGTGATAAGTTTGGAAACACCTTGGAGCGCCGGAGAGAACTTTGGGTGCACCTGGGAGCACCTGGGAGTGCCGGCGACAAGTCTGGGAGCACCTCGAATCACAGTAGAGCAGTCTGGGAAAAATATCTTCTTTGGGAATGCTGCAGGTGGGCCTGGAAATCATAGCTACTACTTATCGTTCAACGATTGTTAAAACTCATGTATTCAGATTTTATTCTCGTCTATGTATCTATATAGCTACCCATCTACACACGATATATCTGGACTGGCTGCAGGCGGTGCTTGAGAGCAGTTCAAGGTGCACCTGAAAATGGCAATCGAGTGAAATCAGAGATACACTCCGAGGCCGGGATCGTGCGAGGTTAGAGATGCACTTGCAGGCGGTGATTGAGCGTATTTGGAGATACACTTAGAGGCCGTGATCAACTGAACATGGAGATGCACTCCGTGATTGTGATCAAGCAAGTTTGGAGATGCACTTGGAGGCTGTGATTGAGCGAGTTTGAAGATGCACATGGAGGCCGTGATCGAGCGAGTTTGGAGATACACTTGGAGGCCCTGATCGAGCGAGTTTAGAGGCCGTAATCGTGCGAGTTTGGAGATGCACTTGGAGGCCATCATCGTGGGAACTTGGAGGCCGTAATCGTGTGAGTTTTGAGTTACACTTGGAGGCTGTGATCGAGCGAGTTTCGAGGCCGTAATCAAGCGAGTTTGGAGATGCACTTGGAGGCCATGATCGTGCGAGCCTGTAGGCCGTAATCGAGCGAGATTGGACAAGTACTTGCAGGCAGTCGATGGACGGCGTGCCGGGTGCTGAGACTCATTTCATCAGTTAGTTAACTCGCAACCGTGGGAATGTGACAATGTGACTTAACCTTTGAGCTTGTCATGGAGAGCTGGCTGATGACGGTCGATCATGTAGGGAGGCACACCGGAAGCTGAAGCTACATTCAGGGGTCGACTCGTAATCATGAGAATGAAGGGAAGGCAAACAATCTCGGGTGGATGCTGTACTCGATGTATGCTGTGCTCCGTGTATACTGTACTCGGTGTATGCTGTACTCAGTGTCAACTCATGATCATGACATAGAGAGATAGAGAGGGATGACTTAACTTTGTGTTCTGCAATGATGGTAGTGTTGTGGACGAGAAACAGAGATGGGGGATGAGGATGAGAACGATGTGGAGGATATGGGCGGATAGGAGAAATCAGCGCTATGACTTGCCTGCTTGGGTTGGAAAGACCTCATATTGGTGTAATTACGGCCTGATCGGAACTTGTACCTGCTGTATCGGGGATGGTAAATTGACTCGCACACGACATTCTCTAAAGTCCCAGTTTCTCATAATGATTTCCCCCATATCGTCTCATCTCTCTCTTTCTCGTCCTCAACTCTACCATCACCTGAAAACACACAGTTAAGTCATTGCTCTCTATCTCTCCATGCCATGATCAAGAGTTAACACCGAGTACTGCATACACCGAGTACAGCATACACCGAGTACAGCATACACCGAGTACTGCATACACCGAGTACAGCATACACCGAGTACAGCATACACCGAGTACAGCATACACCGAATACAGCATACACCGAGTACAGCATACACCGAGTACAGCATACACCGAGTACAGCATACACCGTGTACAGCATACACCAAGTACAGGATGCACTGAGTACTGCATACACCGCGTACTGCATCATCCCAAAATCGACTGTCTCCCGCTCCCAGCCAGTCTCTCATCTCGTGGCAGGCCATGTTGTACTCAACTCTCTACATTCCCACAATTACGAGTTAACCAATGAATAGTCCCGTCGGGCCTCCCTCCCAAACTACTGCCTCCAGATTGACCGCCTCCAAGTCCTCCTCCAATCTCGCTCGAGCATGGCCTCCAAGTGCATCTCCAAACTCGCTCGATCACAGCCTGCAAGTGTATCTCTAAATTCGCCCGATTACGGCCTCCAAGTTCGCACAATGACGGCGTGCATGCGCATCTCCAAACTCGCACGATCATGGCCGCCAACTGCATCTCCAAACTCACACGATCACGGCCTCCAAGTGCATCTCCTAACTCACTCGATCACAGCCTCTGAGTGTATCTCTAACCTTGCACGATTAAGTCCTCCAAGTTCGCACACTCACGGCCTCCAAGTGCATCTCCACAATCGCTCGATCACAGCCTCCAAGTGTATCTCCAAACTCTCTCAATTGCGGCCTCCAAAGTCGCTCGATTATGGCCTCCAAACTCGCTCGATTATGGCCTCCAAACTCGCTTGATCCCGACCTTACAGTGCATCTCTAAGTTCCCTCACTCACGCTGTGGTGAAACAGTGGAGCTGGAAGGCAGACAGCCCATCATAAATACTCCGCCGCACCTCATATGGTATCGGAAGGGAATTCGTGAGAAAAAGCGGTTGTAGCCCGAGGAGCGTAGGAAGAGGGTGAGATATGAAGGGATACCCAGCCCTGATGAACCACGCAGATTGTGTGGATCTATGAATGCTTCGCAAGAGTGCATGACACCAAGAGCTTGGAAAGATAGACTGTGTATTTCGTATAATGAGATGATGTCTATCTACCCCGTAGTCTCCCAAATATATACTGCCTGTTGCTGAGTCCATCTCCGTTATCCCTGTACCCCCGTATGTATATATATAGAGAGACTGAGATGATACATGCTTTATTATGATTTAGCGACTCTTGTGACTGTAACAATGACCAATATGATTGATGAAATGCCTTGTGGTTATGGAACCCTAGGAACCACTGGTGTGAGAATATGGCACCAAGTCTCGCGCAGAGCTTGTGCACAAGTCTCAGCAGCTCTTGAAGTCACCTGCTGACCTGCGCAGAGGTCTCAGCAGCTCCAAAATTTGACTATTCTAATACTCAATCTCGTAGCGTCTTGAATGCACGTCCATCACTACAAGTGCTTTGAAGAGCACGTGAGAATGCTCTTGCAGAGTCTATGAGCACTGTGCAAAGCTCTAGGGGGGGCTGCGAGCATCTGGGAGTACTTAGAAGCAATGGAGAGGGCTACCGGAGTGTCTGGGAGGTTTGCGTATGGCTTCCGGACCGAATTACATTTTGCTGATGTAGCCTAAGGAAAATCACCGAAATGAAGTCCACAAGAGAAACTTAAACCTCAAGTAAAACTGTTTCTAGGCTTTGGCTGCTTGTACGGTTGCATCTTCCTCTCTCACTTCACAATTGCCTTCCATTTGATGTAGTTTCTGGGAAAGTTCTATACATTGCCAAGCTGATTATTAAATTGAACTATTGTATCACAAATTGCATATAGACCTACGGCAATTAACACCCAAGCCCCGAAATACCACTTTGAAACTTTGAACCCCACTTGTTGGAAAATAGATATGGCTTTATTTTGCATTATTTTGTCACAATGTGCTCATATCATGTCATAATCATCCAACAATTTCATGCAGACTGGGATGAGACAGAGCCAATCTATCGAGTGGCATACATATTTCCCATCATTCGCGATGACATTGTTCAAACTGCTACTGTCTTCAGTCTATGTACCAGGGTAGTTAGCCATTTGTATTTCTAGAGGTTCTCCCTTAGCATCAGTAATCATACAAAGTGGATTGCAATGTGAATACTTTGACAGTCACATGATAACCAATGCATAACACTGATTCATATCATTGCTATGTTCACCAGTCAAGTGATCTGTAGCAGAACTACAATTAAGCTGCAGGACCATTGATTAGCATCATCACTGGAGGCCACCAGCCAGTTCAACAATGATAATGGAATTATATTATCTTAGCTGGGATATTTAAATTAAGAAACATCATTGGTGCAAATAATTATCAACTACACCTACTATATCGTATCAATTGGGACAACACACAGTTATGTGGCCATTATGCCGAATTATATATGCACCAGATGTCATACAATGTCAGTTAACAGGTACTAAGAACCTATCTTCTTGGAATTCAAAATAACTCATACTACTCCCCAGTGATAGAACAGTTGAGACCTAAGCATTCAACTGTCTTAAGGATTAATGGAGTTAGCTTATAATACAACACCTGGAGTGAATCTAGTTATCTAGTGCAGCTACATCAGCAAAAAGTGGAACAGGTATTCAGAGCATTCTGAGCATTTTGAAGGTTTTTGAAAGTCAAGTTCGCGTTTAGTCGGTTTTGTCGGGTCCAGTTATACGAATCATACTCAGCGATATTGCATCCACAATACGACGGGATTTTCAAACTTGGTATAGTGTTCCAAAATAGGTATAACCTAGTTGGATACATTTCTTAATTGATTAAAGTCAGCTACTTTTATTTTTGAAAAATGTAATGAAAATAGAATACTTTGCTGAGCCATGACATGAAACTTGACATTACTATTTCGAAATAACAAATCAAAAACAAACTAACTCAAATAGGAAATATTATTAAAGATATTCAGTTATTTGTTGATTATAGCTGGAGGTATTCCAAATATGGTTAGTTTCATTATGATTTGTCATGAAGATATATAAAC
>Ga0307512_10002600_pt1 | contig 22416 bp, 17 predicted proteins | sample 14_EM_MG_FD_200267 | JGI IMG/M metagenome (GOLD analysis project Ga0307512, IMG submission 200267) | Populus trichocarpa ectomycorrhiza microbial communities from riparian zone in the Pacific Northwest, United States - 14_EM | ecosystem: Host-associated > Plants > Roots > Unclassified | place...
AAGGCTGCCAAAACGTTGTTTATTGATGTCTACGATCATTTACCACCAAGATTACCCAAGATTCAAAACCAAAAATCATTGTCGCTCTGTTGACGCTCATTGTCAAGATGGGGCAGGGAGAGTGTAGCATTCTCTTTTGCCTGAAAAGGCAGCCAATACAATGATTATAGATAACAATGATTAATTTACATTTTAATAACCTGACTTACAGGACGTAAAAACGTTGTCGCTCTGTTGATGCTCATTTTCAGAATGGGGCAGCGAGCGTGTTTCTTTCTCTTTTGGGTTAAAATATGGCCAATACCTCATTAATGATCATTTGCATCCAATCGCCATCTAGATTACTCATGATGCAAGACCAAAATTCGTTGACGCGCCGTTGACTATCATGTTCAGGATGGGGCAAGGAGCGTGTCTCTCTTGTTTTTAGTTATAAAGGCAGCCGATTCATCCGAAAAGGTCAATGATGTGCAAAAGTTAATATTGTGTGATTAACAGTAGGGTATCTAAACGCGACCATTGATAGAAAATCCCGAAACAAAGAACCGGAGATTGAAACCGACGGGTCTAGCCAAACCCGGCAAAACCCGTGGGTTGACGGGTACGGGGCCGGGTTTGGCCCGCCAAGACTCTGCGGGTCGGGTTTTTGAATGGTTCTGGACCCGAACTGAACTGTTTTTCCGGTCCGAACCCGGACCGCTGGCGGGTTACCCCGACCCGTTGCTAACACTATTCAAGGCCAGGCGCATGTTGGACTGTTCCAGCTGTACCAGACCACCTTGCCTTGCCATCTGAGCAGACATGTTGAAAACCTACAAGAAATTGGTTGCTGCTTCTAACAATGAGATTCAGATATTACCTCTACCATATATGTTTCTGTAGCCTCCTCTAGTGTGACTAATGCATGATTTGTAGTGTTAGCAATGGGTCCGGATAACCCGCCAGCAGTCCGGGTTTGGACCGGAAAAATGGTTCAGTTCGGTTCCAGACCCGTCCAAAATCCCGACCTGGAGCTTCTTGGCGGGCCAAACCCGCACCCGTACCCGTCAAGCCGCGGGTTTTGCCGGGTATGGCTAGACCCGTCAGTTCTAATCTCCGGTTTTCATTTTCGGGTTTTTCTATTTATGGTCACAGTCAGATATATTGCTGTTATGTGCAAAATATTAGCTTTGGTAAATCATTCTCTTTATTTGTCTGATTGGCTGCCTTTATAATCAAAACACAGAGAGACATGCTCCCTGCTACATCCTGAAGTTGAGTGTGAACGAATTTTCGTCTTGCATCATTAGGAAGATTTGAGGTCCAGAACAGCCATATTGATAGTGATGGCAGTCATTACGCCGAAAATTGATCAGTTTGCATCTGCAACTGTGCCGACATCATTTGTTGAGCTGATGGAGATGCACAATAGCGTCAGCGGAAAATTTCAATCCTGCAAACAACCTCACCAGCGGAATATAGCCCTATCAGATGAACATAACGGAAACCACCATCTCACATATGCATATCGGCTTCCATAACCGATGTGGTACCCAATTCATCACCGATTCCGAAATCGAAGCCTGTTGAACCCATTAGCTTTCACCCCTGCATATTTCCTCCCTACCTACTTACCATATAGGAAATGGATTCAGATGAACATATTGTATTGGCTCGTAGGTCACTTGTACACAACCTGCACAATATATGATCATTGATGACATATCTCCCCAAAATGTAATTGCTGTATCTATGTTGCTATGCGTCAGAATTTTTTGGATTTCAGTGACAACATTGGGAGACATGATAGTTCATCTGTGCATGTGCAAGGGTCATATGGGCCATATGAACGTTCTAAACTCCAATCCGAGTTGATTGACAATTGATCAACGTATTATGGTCCTGCCTCTCACAGATAACTGAGAGCGCGCAATCTAAACTCAAGATAGAATTCACTAACAAAGTTTGACTTAGTGATGGAATGCGAGTTATAGAAGGAGCGGTCAATGCGCAACACGAATCTGTATGAATGACCACCATCATGTTGCATTCAGCCATACACCCAACTCTATCACTCCACGCTCAGACCAGGTGCATATAGTCAGCATTTTGCAAAGTCCTTATGGTAGGTCATACAAATCGAGGAGATCCAACTGGATATGGCAATGTGAGCAGGTTGGGCTATATTAATGAAAAATTAGTATGTCGATCTACATGCAGTGAATTGCCAGCTGAATGCGCTGGAATGTCACAGCGCTAGGTGATCCATCGCTCAGAGAACATGTGCTTCAGTTGATCAGAAATTGATATGCCAGAAAGCTTTTGCATGCAACTGAGTATTGATAGAATTTGTACATTGGCTGTCAATAATGACTATATGATTATTTGTACAAAATTATTATCCATAAAACAACAGTTAGGACATGTTTATGGTGAGTGTGAATGGAGCGTCAATGATTTATGGTCTTGTTAGTAAGTTAATTGGAAAGTGAGTTGCATGCTGTTATTCATAACACATGTATTGGCTGCCTTGTCAGGCAAAATACAAAGTGACCCGGATACAGCCCAATGCTGAACATCAGAGTCATTGGACTGACAATGATTTTTGGTTTTGTATGTATGTTAATGGTGAAGCGATTTGCTCGCAGTTATGCATAACCAAAGTATTGGCAGCCTTTATAACCTACAAAGAATGCAACACGGTAACAGGCCGATTCTCAAAATGAGTGTCAACGGAGTGTCAATGATTTTCAGACTTGGAACCAACTTAACTGGGAAGTGATTTGCTCGCTGTGATTTATAATCAACAGATTGGCAACCTTTATAGGCAAAACAGACCGCGGCACGGTAACAGCCACATTCTGATACTGAGCGTCAACGGCGAATCAACAATGTTTTGTCTTGTTAGTAAGTCAATTGGAAAGCGCATTGCTCACTGTTATCCATAACCAACGTATCGGCAGCCTTTATAGGTGAAAGAGGATTTGGCAGGGTCACAGCTGCATTCTGAAAATGAGCATCAACAGAGCGTCAACGATTTTTGGTCTTGTAAGTAAGTCAATTGAGAAGCTAGTTGCTCGCTGTTATTCATAATCAACGTATTGGCAGCCTTTATGAGCAAAAGATAAAGCGACATGGTCACAGCCCCAGTCTGAAAATGAGCGTCAACAGAGCGTCAACGATTTTGTGTATTGCATCTTGTATAATTCAATTGCTGTACTACGGCATTTAACCATAATCGAAGTATTGGCAGCCTTTATAGGCAATATCGTGTGTATCGATACTGCGACACGACGAAATGAGCGTCAACAGAGCGTCAACAGAGCGTCAACAGAGCGTCAACAGAGCGTCAACAGAGCGTCAACAGAGCGTCAACAGAGCGTCAACAGAGCGTCAACAGAGCGTCAACAGAGCGTCAACACAGCATCATCACAGCGTCAACAGAGTGTCAACAGAGTGTCAACAATTTTGTGCGTTGCATCTTGAATAATCCAAGCACTCTGCTACGGCACATACCCAGAATCAACGTATTGGCAGCCGTTATGAGCAAAAGAGATCGCAACATGGTCACAGCCCCAGTCCGAGAATGAGCGTCAACAGAGCGTCAACGATTTTGTGTGTTGCATCTGGTACAATTCAATGGCTGTGCTACGGCATTTAACCATAATCGAAGTATTGGCAGCCTTTACAGGCAATATCGTGTTTGTCGATACTGCAACACAACAAAATGAGCGTCAACAGAGCATCAACAGAGCGTCAACAGAGCGTCAACAGAGCGTCAACAGAGCGTCAATAGAGCGTCAACACAGCATCATCACAGCATCAACAGAGTGTCAACAGAGTGTCAACGATTTTGGGCGTTGCATCTTGAATAATCCAAGCACTCTGCTGCGGCATATACCCAGAATCAACGTATTGGCAGCTGGTATGAGCAAAAGTGATCGCGACATGGTCACAGCCCCAGTCCGAAAATGCGCGTCAACAGAGCGTCAACGATTTTGTGTGTTGCATCTTGTACAATTCAATGGCTGTGCTACAGCGTTTAACCATAATCGAAGTATTGGCAGCCATTACAGGCAATATCGTGTTCGTCGATACTGCGACACGACAAAATGAGCGTCAACAGAGCGTCAACAGAACATCAACAGAACGTCAACAGAGCGTCAACACAGCGTCAATAGAGCGTCAACACAGCATCATCACAGCGTCAACAGAGTGTCAACAGAGTGTCAACAATTTTGGGCGTTGCATCTTGAATATTCCAAGCACTCTGCTATGGCATATACCCAGAATCTACATATTGGCAGCCGTTATGAGCAAAAGAGATCGCAACATGGTCACAGCCCCAGTCTGGAAATGAGCGTCAACACAGCGTCAACGATTTTGTGTGTTGCATCTTGTACAATTCAATGGCTGTGCTACAGCATTTAACCATAATCGAAGTATTGGCAGCCTTTACAGGCAATATCGTGTTTGTCGATACTGCGACACGACGAAATGATCGTCAACACAGTGTCAACAGAGCGTCAACAGAGCGTCAACAGAGCGTCAACAGAGCGTCAACACAGCATCATCACAGCGTCAACAGAGTGTCAACAGAGTGTCAACAATTTTGAGCGTTGCATCTTGAATATTCCAAGCACTCTGCTACGGCATATACCCAGAATCAACATATTGGCAGCCGTTATCAGCAAAAGAGATCGCAACATGGTCACAGCCCCAGTCTGAAAATGAGCGCCAACAGAGCGTCAATAATTTTGTGTGTTTCATCTTGTATAATCCAAGAGCTGTGCTACAGCATTTACCCATAATCAAAGTATTGGCAGCCTTTATAGGCGATATCGTGTGTGTCGATACTGCTACAGCACAAACTGAGCATCATCAGAGCGTCAACAGAGCGTCAATATAGCGTCAAGAGAGCATCAACACCGCGCCAACAGAGTGTCAACAGAGTGTCAACGATTTTGGGTGTTGCATCTTGTATAATACAAGGGCTGTGCTACGGCAATTACCCATAATCAATGTATTGGTAGCCGTTATGCGCAAAAGAGATCGCGATATGGTCACAGACCCAGTCTGAAAATGAGCGTCAACCGAGCGTCAATGATTTTGGGTGTTGCATCTTGTATAATCCAAGGGCTGTGTTACGACATTTACTCATAATCGAAGTATTGGCCGACTTTAAAGGCAATATCGTCTGTGTCAATGCCACTACAACTCAAGCGTCAATGGAGCCTCCACAATTTTTGGTATTGTAAATAAGGTAATTTGTAAGTGATTTGCTCGCTGCTATCCATAACCGATGTATTGCCACCCAGTGTGCGCAACTGAGAAAGTGACATGGTGATGGTGCCAATCTGACAACAACTATCAACCCAGCGTCAACTGAGGGTCATCAATTGGTGGTGATGCAGATCGGATAATGAACGCATCGCATGTATATTTGAGCTTATAATTGAACTATTGCCATCCTCTATGGTCAAAAATACAGATCATTAAAAGAAAAACATGAATTAAAATATTGTCAATCTCCCAACAAGCAAAACATGCAAAATGTGATTCATGGATGTCGAATGATCGATTTTGATTCAGTACTATAATCAAATCGCAATGGCAAGCACGTTATATGTATTTACAGATGGACCCGCTGAAGAACCCGCTGAGAACCCGCCCAATTCAGACGGGTAGGGAGATGTCGATTGAACCATACCAGAATTGACAGTTCGCGTTTATTGAAGACCCGGACCGCCGATCTGGCTCCGGTTCTGTTCCGACCCGGACCCGGACCCAAAGTGACGGTCCACAACCGTTGCTAACACTAATGTTTTGTCAACACACCGGGATGCTCATCAGGTAATTCATCAGTGAAATTCGCAGAGCTGACGACATCATGATGTTTGATTTCGCGGACTGTGCGGACAAATGCCTTGGTCAACCATGGACGTTTCCCACTACGGGTAGTGATAAACTGGTCACATAGCTCCCCACCGACACCTGCTGAACATTATATGGTTAGTTGATGGCCGTTTACCTTGATATGGATATACTCAGATCGAACTGAATACTGCTTCTCATTCTTGCAGCTTCCAGTCTTATGGAGGATTTTTAAATGTTCATCCTGGGTCTTATATTTGGTGGCTGCATTGGCAGCCTCATGGTGGACTAACTGGTGTCTGCATTGTTGCTGGGTACCAACGATTGCGGTATTTGATGAAGCGCCCGCCAATCGGCTGAATTTGGATCCGCTCTCACCTGGCTGAGGTGGTTGTGTATCCATGATTTGCTGGTGTGGAATAGGTGAGGAAGATGATAACGAAAAGAAGTGGGAAGCCCTGGGGACTATATAGTCAGCTTCATGTAAGAATGGAATCAGCAGCAGCCAATATGATCGTTAAACTCAAGATGAATGCTGCTGGGTATGGCTGCAAGTTGCAGGGGTTTCCCACTGCCCCGCAATTTGCAATACGTCGGTCCGATGTTGTTTGTTTGTTAACAGGGATAAATTGCGGTGTATGACTGCCACAATTGCATTATAGTTAGATATCGATTGGGTATTGTTTGAGGGAATGGACATCTGCTGATGTTTGTCTCAAATTATCCCTAGGATATTACATGAAACTGATACTAACAATCAAGTTATGTTGTACAGTTAGCTTAATTATTCCTAATCTATTGACAGCCAGAAGGGAGACTTTGCTTTGTTCCAGATGAGTTAATGTACCAACATTGACATAAATGACGCAGCTTGCCTCCATATTGACCATAACTTGCAACATCCAACATCTTGCCAAATGAGATAGAAACCACCAACTACAATGGTCAATGTTCCGAAAAAGAACTTTTCACCACTTCCGGCGGCCAAATATGGCAAATCAACCAAGCGGTCCACCCAACAATGTCAGCAAGCAAATGAAGGCAAGAGCAGCTTGGAGGGATAAAGCGTCCGAGCCCTTGGGGCATTGCCCAGCTTGCAATCCAAAAAGAAGCTTGTGGCTGAAAAACAACGAGAATCGCACTTTTTAAACAATGAAGAGAAAGAGAACTGGATTCAGGATTATGTTGAGAGAGAGACCGCTGGGGCAAGAAAGCGAGTTGAAGACCCAGAGGCAGCAATCAGGTATGAGGAGGAAGATAAAGAGGCAGCTGAAAACACAGGATTGACTACCAGAGAGCCCAAAAAAATGCTTTATGAGATGGTGGTTGCTATTGGAGACAGTCTGAGCGATATTGCAAGTTCTGGCAATTGAGACGATGGGGAAGATGAGGATGATGATGAGACAGAGGAGGGCCAGCTGAGCGAAGATGACAAACCTGGCTGGGTGATGGGCACAATCACCAAAACGGTACAGCACCGCGTGCAGTGGTTTCGGCAGAAGCAGATGAAGCTTGACGAATTGACACAACCGGGATGGGAAGATGCAGCTGACTACTTATGTGAAAGAGACAAGAAGTATGGCACGTGTGAATTGAGAGTTCCCACAGTTGTTCAACTGCAAACCAAAGATAATACAGTGGCATCTGCACTGACAACATTTGGAGAACATATGGATGATCTTGACATTGTCCCTGGAATATCACAAATGCCACAAGGGACTTCTTGACCACAAAGTATTCACATGAGGCTTGGTTCTGGGAAGCCACAGTCGAACACAAGTATATCAGGTCTTTTGCCTGCTGCAGGGCCTGATTCGTCAACTTTGCTGATTGCTAAGTCTGTTGAACCTGGAAGCTTTTACCGCTACATATTGCCTCCCCAGCAAATCACCATATAGATATTGGATTCGGACGATGACATGGTGATGGCTCCTGTGTCGGCAGAGGACTACACAGGCAAATTTGTACATTTGTCGTCATGTCTCTATGGAATGTAATTTGTGAACCAATTGTGCTACGTGTAGTGTTAGCAATGGTTCCGGACCGTGACTTTCGGTCCAGGTCCGGGTGCAACCTGAACCGTTGCCAAATTGGCAGTCCGGGTTGGCAATAAACCCGAACTGTCAACTCAGATACGCTTCGATGGTAAACTCGTAACCCGTCTGAATTGGGCGGGTTCTCAGTGGGTCTCCCAGCGGGTCCATCCAGAGATTCAATTAAGGCTCTTGTTTTTAGAGTATGTTAATAGTATCTTATGAAAATCGCATTTTCAACAACCAACGATATGTTTTTGCATGCTTTGCAGCTTGCAATATCAATTGATTTGGAATTGGTGTTTTACCTTTGATAAATTGTATTTTTTGCCTATAAGGGTGGTCAATAATGCCTTTCTGAACGCGAAGATCAGCGCGATGCCTTGATTACCAACTATGCCACAACTAAAACTGTTGATGCTCCGTTGACGCTCATTGTCAGGATGCGGCAGGGAGCATGTCGCTGGTGTTTTAGCGAGTAAAAGCTGCCAATATATGATAAATGGATGTCTGCAACCAATCAGGACATAAATTACCCAAGATGCGAAGCTGAAGATGGTTGACTCTCCATTGAGGCTCATTCTTAGAATGGGGTGGTGACCATGTTGCGGTCTCTTATACCTATAAAGACTGCCAATACATCGGGTATGCCTAACAGTGATCAAATTACAGTGTATTTACTGTAATTACAAAATCACAAATCGTTGACACTCCGTTGACGCTCATTCTCAGAATGGGGCGGTGACCGTGTTTCTGACTCTTTTGCCTATAAATACTGGCAATAGATTGGTTATGCATAACAGCGACCAAATTACGGTGTAACTACCATACTTACAAAACCACAAATCATTGATGCGCCGTTGACGCTCATTCTCAGGATGGGGAAGTGACCGTGTTGCTGTCTCTTTTGCCTATAGAGACTGGCAATACATCGGTTATGCATAACAGCGACCAAATCACTGTGTAATTACGGTACTTACAAAATCACAAATCATTGACGCTCCGTTGACTCTCATTCTCAGAATGGGGCTGGGCTTGTGTTGCTGTCTCTTTTGCCTATAAAAGCTGGCAATACATCGGTTATGCATAATAGCGACCAAATCAATGTGTAATTACCGTACCTACAAAACTACAAATCGTTGACGCTCCGTTGACGCTCATTTTGATGTATTGTCCATTCACCATCTGCTGCCACCAATACTAGTTTTCATCATGTTTTGAACTTATTGGTAGTCTTTATGAAACATTCAGACTTGGGCCGGTGGCAAAGCCGAGTGCAGTAACATTCTTGCACTGTTCGCTCTCACATGACTAAAATTCATGTATCTTGTCAAAAGGTTCATTGCGCCTGCTTTGGATCTGTTTATTGACCAGTATTTACAAGCTACTGATCACGATTGGCCCAGTATATATCTCTAACTACAACTCTCGGTCAAGATACATAAAGAAGCTGGTGAAACACTGACGCATTGTGTCCAACTTTTTTTTCACTCCCTTATTCGTCTTGGTTTCGATTGCATTGACGGTCATCAACACCTTTTCAGCCTGTCTCTTCGTCTTCCATGTATAGCGAATCAATCCAGGAACATTTGGCGCGGGGCTCACATCCCGCGGCTCTGGGCTTTCTGGATCCTCGATGCTATTGTCTTGCTCTATATCAGATTCAACCTGCCACGCAATTGTCTTCACTGTCGTTTGGATTATCTGAGTCCCCATTCCAGTGAAGCCAATCATCAGTGTCCGGAATGCTTTCAGGTGCGCTATCCTCATCACTTTCGACTGGAATACGGTTGATTCTTCGTATTCAACGGACATTTAATACTTGAGTTCGTCCTCCAGGGAGGTTCTTTGCAGACAAAGGTGGTGGCAAAGGAGATCTTTCTGATAATTTAAATGCAGCCTCAGCATCATGTTGAAAGAGTGACCACGATGGGTTGACGATTTCTTCCGTGTCCGAAATGTATCCCATGGCGGTCATCTGCTTGTTTTGAGCTCGAGATTCCTTCTAGGTAGCACGTAGGTTTTGGCTGCCCTGCCACATCTCCAGAAAAGTTGTGAACCTTGGCCATTCTATGCAATTTCCTTTCTTCCGCTTCGTTCATCATTTCCGAGTCGTTCTCTGTGCTCGTTGTATCCACTTCTGGGTTGGCACCTGCCAAAACCCCGGTATGGGCTCGAGCAAACTGCCTTATAACGACTTTTTCACTAAGTGTCTCGTGTGTGGTTTTTGACTGCCTCCAGTCGATAACATCTTGGCCAAGGGAAAAACTGGCCTCCATTCCGACATCATGTGAGATGATAGAGAAGATGTCGCATGCCACATTGGAAAGATTGGCATACTTTGAGTGTGTTTCCTCTTGTTGACGCCACCAGTCTGTTATTTCCGGAAACCAAAATGTACTGCTAATCTTGATTGGGTCGGAGTGGTAATCATTAAGATTTGGATTAATTTGCCCCCTGGCGGCGGTCAAGAAGCATGCTGTATGATCGCTTCGTCCGGGTGTTGATTCGGCCTCATTGTTCGGCGTTAATCATGCCTCATCATCGCTGGACAAATGATATGGATCAAAGGATGATTGACAGGATCATAGAACCGTTGCAGAGGGGATAAGATTGCTGCTCGGTAAGCTTTCGTGCTTCATGACTGGCACACGTCAATGTTTGGCATAGTATTCATTCTCAACATAGTTTAGAAAGGCCTGTTGGTATTGGGTAGTATAGGAAGTCTTGTCCTCAGAATTAATATCCATTCCCTTGTCCCACTTTCTAAATGATCGCAACTTACGAAAAGGATTGAGGATATGTGCAGAAATGGGCAGCATGCCCATCATTGGAGTCACTTCAGCGTAGTATTTGGACAGCTTCTGTCGAGCTAACTTCACAGCGAAGAACAAGTCTTCCTTCCATGGAGTCTTCTTCCTGGCAAAAGCTTGCATCACACCGTCCATGTGATCGAACATCTTGTTGTACACTGTGATAACGTGATGTAATGTTACGGTATGCCTCTTTGACATCCACAGGGTCCAATATCGAAATGGCCTCAATACTTCCATGACATACTTCGCTATGGTCCACTCATCTTGAGTTGTGAAAAGTGGGCGGTAATCAGTGTATTTTGGATGTTGGAGCCACTTGCGTGTGAATTGCCGTAATCGGTAGGCGCTCTCCAGCAACTCCAGTGTTGAGTTCCACCGTGTCTTCACATCCATAATCGGTAGTACAGCGATGCGAACTTTGGCCTTTTGACAGTCAATGAACTTGTTTCGACGACCAGGTGTCAGCGTAATCAATACTGCAAGCATTCTCTGCTATATGAAGGTCAATTTCAGGACTTCCAAAATATCATGAAATACGCACTTTCTCAATTATCTTGGCTAAACCTGGTTTCATGGCCGACAACTTGTTGATTCTAGCGTTGCCCTCTCTTCGAAGTCTTTGACTCTTCCCAATGTCTATGCTCTCATTCTCTTCAATTTGCTGATCACGCTCATGGGTTTCCCAAGACTTGGTGTGGCCTTTTACACCGAGACTGCTCATGAATGCACCTAATGCCAGCTGTATGACGTGCACCATGCATGGTATGTGGTTACTCAAAGCAGGCCACTGGATTGCAGAGGCCTCGAGTGTTGATTGCAACTCATGTGTAATCGGGTAATTTGAACTAGTATTATCAGTCGTAATACCAAGCAAACGGCCGTCGGTAAGCTCAAAACGATCTAGCACGTCCTTCAAATGTACGGCTAGCCTTGCTCCAGAATGTTCGCCCTTCATCTATCATCTTTAAGTATCTTTCGAAACGGGAAAAGAACAGGCAATCAACCTCATTGAAAGCAAGTTGAACTTCGCGCAATGCCCAGTTTCGATCCTTATAGTAGGCAATGACAGACGATACGGCTAGTGTCTTCGGAGATGTCCATCCGTCCAAAGCTAAAGTAACTTTATCACACGATGGCAATTTCTTCTTTATTGCATCCACGGTCAGTGCACATTCCCTCCGGCAAATGTTGCTACGAGTCGTAGCGGATGGCAGCATTAGGTCATCGCATAACGCGTTATATAACCATCGTAGCTCTAGATTCGATATAGCGTTCTGTGGAATCCCAGCCAAAACAAATCGTAGTATGAGGTAGCGATTCCACGTGTCTTGGTGAAATTCAGAGGTTTCAAAGTCCTTAGCTGCCAGTTTAGAACGTTTTATCTGTCATTTCGGTCAATATAGATTAACGTGGATGTGAAATATAATCTTCCTCTGCGAACATACTATTGTGGTTCCTCGACTTCCTTGCCCCTTCAGTGTGGCCAAAACTGTTTCATCAACCGTTGAATTAGTTAATTCTGTAACCTCTGACTCTGTTATTTCGTTCAACTTGGCGATGTGAGCTTTTGCCAGCATTTGTTTCCCCATTGAGCTGGTCCCATGTTCTGATGGATGGCGAAGAACTTGATGGCAAATGATACATATGATGCCAGGGCTGCCGGTCTCCTCAAATCCGCAGTGTAAATAGAATCGCCATGAAGGCGCATGTCTTGAATCATTCCAAGCAATAGGCCGCTTAGAGCCTACATTCATTGAAGCCCACGAAGCATCGAAGACGATTTCTAAAGTAAGGTCGCTCGAACCACAAATAAAGACATGTCCATTTTTGGAAGAGATCATAACCTCGACCAAAGGGGTATTGAAGGATTGTGAATCAGACATGGCCGTAGGAATTAGAAATGTGGGTAATGCAACTTGAAAGACTGCCGAAGGTAATGATACAGTAAAGCAGACTGCGGGTTCTTAAATATTGACTCCACAGCTACAAGCAAAAAAATCAGATCTGTGAGACATTGCATGCATATATGTGAAGTTGTATACAAGGACATATTGAAAAGACTGACTGTGTAAGACTCAATTCGGTAACAATGCGACGCAGTTCATTGCTGTGTAGCTTACAGAGCCTCCACAAGAATAGTTGATGCTCGGTGGGCGCTCAATTGTAGGAGGCAGATGCGATATCGTCAGTAGCATTTTTGCCCGTACAGGTAGCCGATAAGTTGATTATGGGTTAATGCCTTTCTGTAGCCCATAGATTGTCCAAGATGCAAGACAAAAAATTGTTGACGCTCCGTTGACGATCATTTTTAGGAGGTGGTAACGATATCGTCACTAGCATCTTTGCCAACAAAGGCAGCCGACAAGTTGATTATCGGTTAACGCCGTTCCGTAGCCCTTAGAGTGTCTAAGATGCAAGACCAAAAATCGTTGACGCTCCGTTGACGCTCATTTCTAGGAGGTCGTAGCGATATCCTAGCTGCCAAATTTTACCCCAAAGGCGGCCAAAACTTCGATTATAGCTTTATATCATCATACAACTGTTTGCTTAACCAAGATGCAGAAACAAAAATCGTCGACGCTGCGTTGACGCTCATTTTTAAGAGATAGTAGCGATATCGATGCTCACATTTTTGGCCTTTAAGGCGGCCAATACTTCGCTTATGTGTTACAGTGACCATGTCTTCTGTTTGATTATCAGACTCACAAGAGCAAAAATCGTTCACACATTGTTGACTCTGATTTCCATGATTTGTCAACGAGCGTGTCACTATCTTCTTTACCTATACAAACAGCCAATACAATCACTTTGGAAGGATGTAACTATGCAGCTGTTTGTTTGCCAAAAATGTAGGTCTAAAAATCATTGACGCTTCTTTGACGCTCAACTTCATGACATACTGACAGTCACTGGGTGCTCAACAAGTGTATGTATAAATGCATATAGCCATCATTGGCAGCCAATAAATCGTTTCTATGTATAAACATTTGCATCCAAATGCTTCCAAGCTTCTCAATTTCTGATCCACCACTAGACACATCATCTGAGTAATAAATGACGTTGGCCTATCGCGTTTGAGCGCTTTCAGCCGGCAATTAACCGTATGTAAATCCGTACTCTAGTTTTTGATATATCCAGCCCGACGTCCTCTGTTTTCCCCATCCAGCTGATTCTCAGCAATTTCCATGACCTACCATAAGCAATTTTCAACATCTCGAACATGTGCACCAGGTCTGTGCAGCGAGTTATGCAGTTGGATCCATGATCGTATGCAGCATGACGGTCGTCATTCATTCAGCTTCATTATGCGCTTTGAGTACTGCATATATGACACGTATGACATCACTGACATATATTTTGTTAGTGAGTTTCGTCTGTAATTGAGTTGGAATTGTCTCACTCAATAGTGACGGGCAGGACGAAATCACGTTCATTGGTCGTCAGTCAACGAGATTTGCAGTCTAGAACATTGGCATGGCTTATCCAACCCTTACACATGCATAGACAAATTATCATGTCTCACAATTTGGTCACTGAAATCAAGTAAAAGCTGACACATAGCAAAATAGGTACACTTATTGCATTTCAAATTGATACATCATTACAAATGCCAATTTCGCTATTCATTCCTCCGGCGACGCAGGAGCCGTCAACATGCCATCGTCGGAATCCGATTTCTATATGGTAATTATCATGGGACGCAATACGCAGGGGTTACAGCTTACAGGTTCAACATGCTTTGTTTGCTGAATTTGTAACCAATCGGGCATTGGGGCAGGCGGGAGGGACGGAATGCGTTCGTGTGTCTGCGGTTTCTGCGAACGTAGCCTCATATGACTACTGCCTGGTCGAGGAGTCCCTTGCGGCATTTGGAATTCTCCGGGGACGCAATGAAGAGTCTCCAGAGGCTCACTAAATGTCGTCGGCACAGATGATGCTGCATCATCTGCTGTTTGAGGTTGAACGACAGCCAGCACCTTCAATTCAGTTGTCCAGTACTTCTTATCCCTCTCACGCAAGTAGTCGGCCGCGTCTCCGTTGTGTGGTTGTGTCAATTCGTCAAGCTTCATCTGCTTCTGCCAAAAACGCTCCATGCGATACTGTACAGTTTGGGAGATTGTGCTCATCATCCACCCAGGTTCATGATCTTCGCTAAGCTTGCCCTCCGCAGGATCTCCTTCATCGTCATCCTCGTCTTCCCCATCCTCCTGATTGTCAGAACGTGCAAGATCGCTCAGACTATCTCCGATAGCGTTCAACATCTTCTGAAATGTTTTTTCAGGCTTGGTGATTGTCAATCCCGCCTTTTCAGCATTTCTCATATCATCCTGCTGCTGTTCAATTGCTATCTCTGCGTCTTCAACTCGCTTTCTTGCCACAGCGGTCTCTCTTTCCACACAATCCTCGATCCATTTCTCCTTCTCTTCGTTGCTTAGGAAGTGCTTTTCTCGTCGTTTCCCCACCACAAGCTTCATTTTGAATCGCAAGCTATGCAACGCTCCAAGGGCCCGGACCCGTTCTGCTTCCAGGCCGCTTTGGCCCTGATTCGCTTGATCAAGTCGTCGTGTGGAATGCTTTGTCGATTTGCCGTATTTGCCTGCCGGTAGTGGCGAAAGGTTCTTTTCGGAACATCGACCATTGTATTTTGTGTTGACTTTGTTGATGGACGAGATGTTGGATGTTGCAAGATATGGACCACATAGAGGCAAGCTGCGTCTTTTATGTCGAGGTTGGTACTCTTGATCGACTTGAACAAAGCACAATCTGCGTTTTGACGGTCACAACATTGGGTATAGCAATGCTAACCGTATATCATGACCTGATGTTCAGCGTCTGTATCATGTAAGATCCCAGGGATGTCTTGAGACAAACATCAGCAGATGTCCTTTCCGACAAAAAATGTACTGTTTTTACCACACAAACACAAGATTTCGATGGTCGATCACCGTGATTTATCGCTGTAAACAAACACACAACATCGGACCAATTTGGTGCAAATCGCAGGATGGCTGGCAATCCGTGCAACTGGCAGCTATGCGCAGTGGAATTCATCTTGTGTAGAACGAGCAAGTTGGCTGTTACGCATGCCATTTTGACTTAAAACTAACTATATATTCCTCAGGACTTCCCACTTCTTTTCGTTATCTTCCTCAGGACTTCCCACTTCATTTCGTTATCATCATCTCTTCACTTCCACAGCAGCAAATCATGCCTCCACAGACCCCACAGCAAGTTGAGTATGGAACAGAATCGAGCATAACGACGGGTGCTTCTGCCAAGACGCCACCCGCTGAAACCCAACTACAATGCAGACACCACTGAGCTCACCGCACTGCTGCAAATGCAGCCACCGAAAACATGACCCTGGACGCACAGTCGAAAAATGACCATCAAACCGGAAGCAGCAAGAAGCAGAAGTAGCACGCGATCAGATGTGAGTATAGTCAAATAGAGGTAGACCACCGTCAACTAATGATATAACAAGCAGCTGGTGTACGTAGAGAGCTGCATGACCAATTTCTAGCCACCCTTATTGGGAAACCTCCATGATTGACCAAGGCATTTGTTCGCACAGTACGCGAAATCGAACATGACGATGTTGCCTGCTATGGGATTTTTGCGGACAAATTTAGTGATAAGAATCCCCGAAAGTGGACCAAACAGGATTTAACCACGGTAGAGGATGCAACGGAAGCGTATATGGTTGAGGTAATGGCCGAATCTTATATGTAGATGCAGCAACTAATTTCCTTGTAGGTTTTCAACATGTCTGCAACTATGGCAAAGCAAGGAGGTCGGGTACAGCTAGAATAGTCTGACATGTGCCTGGCTTTGAAAATGGAGAAAATGGCCAAAGGGGGGTTTTCACGCGCCGCAATAGAGGAAAGGCAATTCCTAATTAACAAACCTCATGCCGGAGTTCGAGAAGAGAAGAAGCGGGGAGTTGAGATTCCCAGGCATACAAATGGGAAGGCTGCAATGGAATGACACCCGGCTATGCTTCAAAAAGATCAGACGGACGGCTCCCTTCCTTGCCAGAATGGCACAGCACAGAATCCCCAGACACGCTGGAGACACAAAGGCACGGGTGCACCGCGCCCAGCGCGACTCAAACAGCCAACACCCGAACCGATGCCACAGCCACACGAAATGCCACTTGTTCCACCTGGTAAAAATGAGGCAGCTCATCTGTCCGAAACCGAAGGTGTGCCACCCGGATATGTGTATATACATACCCCTCTTCCCAGTGCTCAATGTTTCAATCATGATGCATATGCCAAGGATCGCAAGCGTGATAAAGATATTGATCCAGATTTGCTGACTGATGAAGAAACATCCACTGGTTAGTACACTATCTGCTGCGTGGTAATGCAGCTGACATCCATTTTGCAGACGACAGCAGCCAATTGAGCAAACCTGACAGTGAAGATTAGCATTGATTGAATGAAATGAGATTTTTGAGTGTATTATTATCTACAATTAGCGGACACTTTAAAGTATAATTTAAAGGATATATTCATATGTATTATTAAAGAACAATGTTTTGATGAAGGAGAAAGTGTATGAAGACGGTACAAAGGCTGCCAAAACACCATTAATGATATATTATGCCAAAATACATGATAACATATTGTGGATATGCCCATGGCAAAATGAGTGTCGATGGAGCGTCAACGATTTTCGGTCTTGCATCATTGGTAATCTGCTTGGCAATCGGCTGAGTCCATTCATAAATGGGGTATTGGCTGGCTTTATAGGCAAAAGAGGGAGCCTCACGCTCCCTGCCCCATTCGGAAGTTGAGCGTCAACGGAGCGTCAACGATTTTTGGTCTTGTAAGTCGGGTAAGTCAAAAGCAATATGTTCATTCCTAATCATAATCAAAGTATTGGCTAGAGTCAATACAGTATGATTAAACAAACAAACAACAACATCAAAGTATTGGCCACCTGTATAGGGACAACAGATAGTGACATGCACCGTGCCCCTTCATGAGAATGGACGTCAATGGAGGGTCATTAATGTTTGGTCTTATAAGTTGGGTAAGTCAAAAGCGATATGGTTGTTCCTAGTGTTACCAACGGTTCCGGGTATGGGTCGGAACTGACCCATTTCGAAATTGGTGGTCCAGACTTTCAATACACCCGAACTGTCAATTCGGGTACGGTTCGATGGACATGTCACAACCCGTATGAATTCGGCGGGTTGTCAGCAGGTTGTCCAGCGGGTCCATCTGTAGATTCATATAATGCTCTTATTTTTTGCTTTATAATAGTAGTATGTTATCAAAATCGCATTTTCAACATCCAATAATCACTTTTTGCATGTTTTGCAGATTAAAATATTGATAATTTTGGAATCAGTATTTTTCCATCTCTGTTTTGTGTTTTTGCATTACAAGGCTGTCAATAGTTCTGTTATGAGCTCAAATATCTGCGCGATACCCGGATTACCCTATATGCAATACCAAAAGTTGTTGAGGCTCGGGTGACGCTCTTTTCATGATGGGGTAACAAAGAAATGGTGTACTATTTTGGCCGAAAAGGCAGCCAGTACTTGGGATATAAATTTGTACCACCAAGCGGCATTTAGATTAACCAAGATGCAAGACCAAAAATTGTTGACGCTCCGTTGACGCTCCATTGACACTCATTCTCACAATGGGGCAGTGACCGTGTCGCTTTCTTTTTGCCTATAAAGGCTGGCATTATGATGATTATGTGAATTCGCGACCAAATTCAATCGTAATTACCTTACTTACATGACCAAAATTCGTTGATGCTCTGTTGACACTCAGTTTCAGAATGGAGCAGTGACCGTTTCGCTTCCTTCTTTGCCTATAAAGGCTGGTAATACGATGGATATGAGTATACGCGACCATATTGGATCGTAATTACCTTACTTACATGAACAATATTCGTTGACACTCCGTTGACGCTCATTTTCAGAATGGGGCAGTGATCGTATCGCTGTCTTTTTTGCCTATAAAGGTTGGCAATACGATGGTTATGTAAATCAGCGACCAGATTAATTTGTAATTACCTTATGTACATGACCGAAAATCGGTGACGCTCCGTTCACGCTCATCCTCAGAATGGGGCAGTGACCGTGTCGCGTTCCTTTGTGCCTATTAAAGCTGCCAATGCGTTGGTTATGTATATTCGCGACCGAATTGAATGGTATTTACCACACTTACATGACCAAAATTCGTTGACGCTCCGTTGACACTCATTTTCACAATGGGGCAGTGACTGTGTCGTTATCTGTTTTTCCTATAAAGACTGCCAACACGTTCATTTTGAATGGCAGAAGCCAAATCAGTACTGAATTACCCTACTTACAAGATCAAAAATCGTTGACGCTCCGTTGACGCTCATTTTCGGAATGGGACAGTGACCGAGTTGCTATATGTTTTGCCAATAAAGACTGCGAACATGTCGGTTTTGCATTGCAGTGACCAATTCAATATTCAATTACCTTACTTATGAGACCAACAATCATTGACACTCCGTTGACGCTCATTTTAATGTAATGTCAAGTCTAAATCTGCTGCTATTGATAATTGTACGGATGATTATTTGAACTCATTGGATGCTTTTTGGGCTGATTATGACTGGATCCTGTGGCGTTAGTAATATTCTGGCACGGGTCGCTCTCATTGTATTAAAAGGTATGTATCACGCTGAATAACACATTTTGCCTGCTATGCTTGTGTTTATCGACTACGATTTAGACATAACTGGTCAATATTCTTCCATCATAATTCTCTAAGTGAAATTCTCGGTCAAGCAACATAAAGAACCTGCTGAAAACAAATTGTCCCATTCTGTCCTACTTTTTCTGTTTCCACAAATCCTCCTTGTTTCAGTAGCATTGACCATCACTAACCCTTTTTCAGTCCTTTTCTTTGACCTCCCAATTGGCCGAATCAATCCGGGATATTTAGAGCGGCACACACATCCCGCTGCTCAGGGCATTCCGGATCCTCGAAGCAATTCTCTAGCTGTACATCTGATTCATTATCTGCATCACAGTCGTCTTCGCTCTCATTTGGATTATCCAAGTCACCGTTCCAGGTGAGCCAGTTTTCAGTGTCGGAAACGATTTCGGGTGCACTACAATCATCACTTTGGGCTGGATGACGGTCCATTCTCCATATTCGGCGAACATTCAATACTTGAGTTCATCCTCCAGTGGGTTGCTTTGCAGCCAACGCTGGTGGCAATGGTGATCTTTCCGACAATTTAAATGCAGCCGCACCATCATGTTGAAAGATTGACCAGGATGCTTTGACCCTTTCTTCCGTATCCGAAATGTATCCTACGGCAGTCATTTGCTTGTTTTGAGCGCGTGATTCCATCTGTGTAGTACGTAGGTTTTGGCTGCCCTGCCACATCTCCAAAAAGTCGTGGACCTTGGCCATTCTGTGCAATTTCTTTTCCTCTGCCTCTCGCTTCAATTCCAAGTGGTTATCGGATTCCGACTTATCCAATACCGGGTCATTGCCTGCCAATATCCCATTATTGGCACGAGCATACTGCCTTACTACAATCTTTTCCCGAAGGGTTTCGCCTGTGGTTTTTGACTGCCTCCAGCCGATAACGTCTCGTCCAAGGGAAAAACTGGCCTCCACTCCAACACCATGAGGTATAATTGAGAATATGTCGCGTGCCACATTGGAGAGATCGGCGTACTTTGAGTGCGTTGCCTCCTGCTGTCGCCACCATTCCACGATATCCGGGATCCAAAATGTCCTGCTAATCTGCTTCGGGTCGGAGTGGTAATCATCGAGATTCAGATCATCTTGTCCCCAGTTCTTTGGTGATTCAGGTGGCGAATTCAAATCCAGGCTGGCGGCAGTCATTAAGCATGCTGCGCGATCACTTCGTTCGCGTGTTGTTTCGGCCAAATGTTTAGGCGTTAAGTATTCTTCATCACCACTGGACAAATCATATGGATCAAAAGATGATTGACCAGATTGGGAAGGCGTTGCAGAATGGATGAAGTCATTGCTCTGTAGTTTTTCATGTTTAGTGAGCGACAATCATCTATGTTTGGCGCAGTATTCGTTTTCCACATACTTCAAAAATGCCTTTTGGTATTGGGTAGTATAAGAAGTCTTGTCCTCAGGATTGATATCCATTCCCTTGTCTAGTGTTAGCAACGGTTCGGTTTTCGGACCGTTTGTATTATAGCGGTTCGAAGAAAACCCGGACCTGGCTGGTTCGGTCCGGGTTTGTGCCAAACGGTTACCTCAATTAAGTCCACAAATATTCATTCAATAATTTAGTGTTTGGGACATGAAATATGCGGCTTCAGCTGGCGCATCTTTTCGTGGTCTCTGATTTTTGATATCTTTAAAACTGAGCAAGCTGCTTTGAAATTATTGTGATTTTGGGCTTAAAAACGAGGTTTTCGAGCTGCCGCTTGCTGAGATTTCAAGATATCAACAATCGGAGACAGCCAAAAGATGCACCGTGCAAAGCTGCATATTTTACATACCAAACACCAAACTGTCCAATCAATATTTGTGACCTTAAAGTGATGGTTCGCTTAAAAAATCGTCGATTTTTGATGGGGTAAGGCCGTTGCCACGCAGACCTATAAAACCGGCCGGGTCCAAAACTGGAACCGTTGCTAACACTACCCTTGTCCCATTTCCTAAACGATCGCAACTTGCGAAAAGGATCAAGAATGTGTGCGGAAATAGGAAGCATACCCATCATTGGAGTGACTTCGGCATACTATTTGGACAGCTTTTGTGGCGCAAACTTCACAGCGAAGTATAAATCTTCCTTCCACTGGGTTTTCTTCTTAGCCAAAGCTCGCAGAACGCCATCCATATGATCGAACATGTTATTATAGACGGTGATAACATGATGCAGTGTGACCGTATGTCTTTTCGACATCCACAGAGTCCAGTATCGGAATGACATTAACACTTCCATGACGTACATGACGATTGTCCATTCATCCTGTGTTGTGTAGAGTGACCGGTATTTGCTGTATTTTGGATTCTTCAGCCACTCGGGGGTGAATTCTCGCAATCGATAGGCTCATTCAAGCAACTGCAGTGTGGAATTCCAGGGTGTTTTCACATCGATAATAGGAAGGACTGCGATTCGTACTTTGGCTTTTTGACAGTCAATAAACTACTTTCGACGACAAGGTGTCAACGTCATCAACACAGGTAGCATTCGCTGCTATATGATAGTTAGTTTCAGAATTTTCAGTGTATCATGAAATATGTACTTTCTCAATTATCTTGGCCAAACCTGGTTTGATTGCGGACACCTTATTGATTCTAGCGTTGCCTTCTGTTCAAAGTCTTTGACTCTTCCCAATATGTGTGATTTCATTCTCTCCAAATTGCTGATCGTGCTCATGTGCTTCCCACAACTTTGTATGGCCTTTGACTCCGAGACTGCTCATAAATGCACCTAAAGCCAGCTGAATGACATGCGCCATGCATGGTACATGATTTCTCAATGCAGGCCACTTGATTCCTGAGGGCTGAAGTGTGGATTGTAGTTCCCGAGTCATCGAATAATTTGAGGAGGTGTTATCAGTTGTAATTCTGAGCAAGCCGCCGTCAGTAAGCTCAAAACAATCTAGAACTTCCTTCAAATGTGTGGCTAGCCTTGCTCCAGTATGTTGACCCTTGACCTATTATCCTGAATTAGCTGTTGAAATAGAAAAAGAACAGGCTACTGAC
>Ga0307512_10002601_pt1 | contig 22412 bp, 19 predicted proteins | sample 14_EM_MG_FD_200267 | JGI IMG/M metagenome (GOLD analysis project Ga0307512, IMG submission 200267) | Populus trichocarpa ectomycorrhiza microbial communities from riparian zone in the Pacific Northwest, United States - 14_EM | ecosystem: Host-associated > Plants > Roots > Unclassified | place...
ACCACCACCACCGTTACTACATATGCCTTCTCCTCAAATATTTCTTGCATTCCCTCTCCAGTATCTCTGTTGTTGCAGACACTTATACAATTCGGTACAGATTTCGTCCTGAATAGACCTATCAGAATGCTACCGCAAGCTGAGGAAATTGCCACATGGGAGCACTCCGCTGAAATCTAAGTGAATTTCATGCTCAAGATCTATGAGCTCTTTCACAACAATACCAATGCTGCCAACACCCAGATTGTAAGGCTGTCAAGCTCTGCACAGAGACACCTAGACTAGAAGAAGTTGAAATGTAAGAAGTACAATGACTTCTTCAAGGCTCTCAATAGCTCTGGCAGAGTATGGGAGATGATCAACCAATACCACTCTGCAAAACAGAGGAAGATATATTCAACGAAGATGCAGGGAGACGTCTGGCGACACTTGCCTGAACTGCAGAAAATCTGTATCAGCCCAGTGGAAGTGGAAAGTGACTCAGAGTAACCGCGATTGCCAACCAACCATCCAGAGATACCGACTTAGTGAAAAGATGCCTTCGTGATGCATATATCTACTGCCTCACCAAGGTATTTTGAAAGTAGACAGCCAGCATGTCGTATATTTCCAGAGACTTCCAGGAAGATAAATTGTTGTTAGATTATAGCTGCTCTTGGCTGGAAGAAGGAATCAACTACAAAGCTATGCGCCTGAAATGGTATTGGGCAGTAATAATGGCATTTAGTAATTACCCGGATATGAATGACAGCAATCATGTCAATCGACTTTGTAACAGTTCACCATCAGTACTGCCTGCTAACCATGGAATATGCGTATCACCTTCTTCCCCTGATAAGAGAACGATGCTTTGACTGCCAACCCTTCCCTCCAAGGACATGGAAATGAACAATGAAATGTATGGGAGTAATGATGCAGGGCTGTTGATCGATCTGGCAAAGGATGGGTCTGGGGATGGAGCAAGCGCTCCCACAGAGAAAGAGGCTAGTAAGATCCCACCAGCTCGCACTGAGATTGAGGCTGGTACACTGCCGCCAACTCCCACTGAGAACGAAGCTAGTACGATACCACCAGCTCATACAATGGAAGAGGTCAGTACGACCTGAGAGGAGCCAACCAATCCAAAGCAGAAGACTGCTGCACAGTCCAATTGGCCTGCAACTCTGATTAGTAAAAGTGCGATTTCTGACAATGACACTGAGGATGAAGAATACGTGAGTTGCTTTGCAGAATAGCTCAGCCTTGAGCAAGACTGCAAAAGTATGTTGGACGATTACACGAAGATGTTGGCACACCACAAGTGAAAAATGGAACACAAAACCATATCTATCTTCAAACAAGCAGTAAATGAAGACAATGAGATGTTGATAGAAGCCATGGCACAAGTCACAGTGGCTGTATATACCATATGTGAGAAGAGAGTTCGATTTGATACTCCGCTTGGCAATATCTCATTCTTTGCAAAAGGTCATGGGAAATGGAAGCCAGATACAGAGAGTTGCAGGAGAAAGCAAGTACGCAAGATGTGAGAATCCTTTTGTTTTTGTTTTGGGTTTATGGTTTTCCTATGTGGGTTATATATTTCCTTTAGGTTTACAGTTTTCCTATGGGGTCAATATCATTCCTGTTTGGGTTTAGGATATTCTTAAGTTCTTTCACATTTAGGTATAAGGTTGTATGCAATGAAACAGAAGCGGTGTGCATCGCACAAATGGCCAGGGAGGAGTTGTAACAGGAAGATCTATTGCTCACAACCACCACCACCACCACCACCACCACCACCACCACCACGATTCAGCAGTGAACTAAAGAGGTCAGATCGGTCATATTCCAGGCTCGACTGGGCCGATCTGTGCCAAGTGCAGCTTCTTCAGCGGTCATCTAGCCCATTTATCAATTGATAGATATCTACAGCAATTTATCCAGCTGGACTGTAGATATCTACAGATCCCAAACCTGTTTTAAATGTTTCCACTCTGTGAAATTGAAGTACGTCTATCGGCAGGATATTTAGCTGTATATATACTACCTTTAAATCTATCATCAGTCTTTTCCAGCACTAGATAACTACAAATTATTGGGAATCCACTCAACGCTGGGCCTAAGTCCGCTGAATGGCGGAGTGGCCAATGTGGCCTTGTCATTCCGTATATAGAGAGACCACTAGAGTAGAGAGAACGATATTAGTTTTGGACTTTCTCACAGCGCGCGCTACCATTTCCAACAGGTTATGAGCCCGGACAGCGCAGTGCTTGAGTCAGTCTAAGACTTTCACCCCGATTCCTTCCAAGGCTACCTCACCAGTAGACCTTCCATTCTGAGCTTCCCATCAGGCCGGGATCACTACATCCAAGTCACCCATCCAAGTGCATTTCCGGTTTATGTTGTAAGGTCCACTCCAGACCTTCTGTTTTGAGATTGTTACAATCTCCTTCGCTCCGACCACTACAGAATCCGAGGTCCGAATCTCCTGTCACCAACAACGAAGTTCTTGTGGCATTTCTTCTCTCTTCTCCGAACTTCTTGTTTAGTTGTTAGCGGTGCTTCTAGCGCTGGTGCTAGTTGTGCAACCACCGGTGATAGTGGGGCCGCCACTTGGATCACCCCTGGTAACATACCGCGCGACAGTGACTTCCGTCGCAGAAATAACACACGAAAAAATTTCTGCTAGCTCCCCGTCCAGGTGTTCCAATCAACTGGTGTTCCGATCAACCGGTGTTGCAATCAACTGGCACTTGGCACGCCATTCAAACACATTCAGATCAGTCCTTTGACCCCAGGATTTCGTATATAAGGACCTCTTTCAATCTCCTTCTGGCTTCTCATCCAATCCCTCTCATCCAACTCATCGTCGCTTATTCCCATTCCACATCGCTTCTTCTATCTCCCCTTCACTTTTAGTATCATATTTCTCAATCACATCTTGCTCAAGATGACTTCTGATCTCTCTGCTCTAACTTCAATTGGCTTCATTATGCCTCTCAGCTCCCATTCGGATTTTCGAAATTGGCTACTCGCTGCCACCGACATCTTTGCTGAGAACGATTGGCTTGCCCTGATCAAAGGTCAGGAACCTCAACCATCTGCTGCCACTGAATCCGAATCTGCCACTGCTTCCACCAGCTCCTCTCCCCCCATCGACTCCAAGCTGGTAGAGAGCCAGCAGACCTGGGATATGAAAGCCACCAAGGTCCGTAGACATCTAGGACGAATGCTAGATGCCAATCACCAAGAGATGTACTCTACTGAGCGTGATTCAGCAACTGTGTTGAAGATGCTGAATGAGCGATACAAGGGGAAGGACAAGCAACGAATCTGGTTCCTCAGGAGTGAGCTGTCTAAGGTACAGTATCAGGGGGAAGATATGTCAGATTTTATCTCGAAATTGCAGAAGCTCCTCAACCAGCTTCTCAGCGCTGGGTGCACAGTCTATGAGGATGATGACAAGGTCTTCTTCTTGCTCAACACTTTACTGATGGAGTACCACCCTTTCAGAACGAGCATCACCAACGTTGAGTCTCTGACCTTCGAAGAGGTATCATCCAGGCCGATTCTGGAACATGAGAAGCTCGCTGGGGGGAAGGCAGCTGCCAGGAGAGGAGTTGCTTTCTATGCGGAGAATGGGAAGCCTTCAAAGGTGGCACACAATCAGCGGTGTGGGAACTGCTCCAAGGACACTTGCAGCTACTGCCACTACAAGGGACACTGGGCAAACGACTGCAAGATGAGGATTGCCAGGGAGGATCGAAGGGGCCAGGGGTCTTCCAACGCGAGGCAGGCTGTTGCTTGGATGGCCCAGATCAATGCGCCGGATAATGCATACTATTCCCCTCCGACTCTGGATTGATGGATTGTTGATAGTGGAGCCTCACACCATATGACCTCCCAGCAGGGTTACTTTATCACCTACTATCCTGACTCGACCACAGTCACTCTGGCCAACAACAGCATTGTGAAGGCCGCTGGTAGGGGAGATGTGGTGCTGCTCCTACCCTCTGGAGACATTACACTCAAAGATGTGGTCCATATTCCATCACTTGGATTCAGCTCACTTCTCTCTCTTCGCCTGATCCACCAGTCAGGGTGTCAGATTGTATTCAACCAGCCAGGTTCAGGACCACCTAATGGAGATTTCGAGGGAGCTGATCAATGTCGTGCATATTTTGAATGGTTCTGATATCATAGCAACTGCGACACTGATTGGCCACTCATATGTGCTTCACACCAAGAGGAATCCGGTTGTCCATGCTGCACTTGCCACAGCCTTCGTGCCCATCAGATCATCTCCCATCCGGCATCCCTCGAGGAAATCTACTGGTTCGGTGGCCAAATAGAATCTACGGCTTGGGCATATTGGATTCGAAGGAATCAAACACCTGGCCAAGGACCCAGCCTCTGGTATTAAATTAACCTCCACATCCATCGAGGCATGTGCTGCGTGTCTGCAGGTGAAGCAGACCCGACATCCATAATCCGAGCCTGCTCAACAGGCCTCAAATTCTCTCAATAGGTTTCACTCTGATCTCTGTGGACCAATGACTCCTCAATCTTGGGGATCCGCAAAGTATCATATGTGTTTTAGAGATGATGCGACTTCTTGGACGGAATTGGAACCCATCAAGAAGAAAAGTGATGCTTTTGGCAGTATCAAGAAGTACTTAGCACAATGTGAGGCCATGCATGGAGTCAAGATTAAGGCATTTCGTTCAGATAATGGTGGGGAGTTCACATCTCATGCTTTCGAGGAATTTCTGGCCTACTCTGGATGTAAGCATGAGGTTTCTGCTTTCTATTCACAGGAACAGAATGGAGTTGCAGAGAGGGTCAATAGGACGATTGTTGGGCGAGCAAAGGCAATGCTGTATGGGGCTCAACTTTCTCTCTTTCTGTGGGCTGAAGCAGCAAGGACTGCTGTTTATATTATGAATCGAACTCCCACCAGGTCTCCAACCAAGACCCCTTATGAGGTATGGACTGGGAAGCCTGCCCAATCGCTGGTCCATCTACAGCCCTTTGGATGCGAGATATGACATTATGTTACAAATGACCTTCAAAGAAAGTAGGTGCCCAATGCAATTAAAGGACATCTTGTGGGCTATGAAGGCAGAAATCAGTATAGGGTGTACTGCAACCATTCGATAATCATCACCAGGGATGTTGATTTTGTACCTCCAGCGCTATATCCACCTGTGGAAGTCATCAAGGAAGATGAAGAGGAGGACTCAGGAGTTGCTTCGAAGCCATCGAAGGCAGACTCACAGACAGATTCACCACCACCAGCAGACAACACCAATTGAAGTCAGGACAATGAGGAAACTCTTGATTTGATTTCAGTCAAAGCTCTTGCTCCCCGGACAGCAGTCAATGATGAAGCAACCAGAAAGGTTGTAGGACCATCGAGAAGACAGAGCTCACGAAACAATGCTGGCATATTCAGTACCCCACAATTCCACAAGGATCAGTCACAAAGCACTCAGCAGACTGGCAGCAACAAGGGACACACTGAGATAGCACAGGCAACTACATCCATCGAAGAGCCTCAAACTTGGGAAGAGGCTATGGATTCCCCACAACGAAGTCAGTGGGAGCAGGCATGCCCTGAAGAACTGGCCTCAATTTTAAAAAATAAAGTCTGGACTGAACCGAACAGAGCATCGAAATATAATCGGATGCAGATGGGTCTTTAAGATCAAGTCTGGACCAAAAGGAGAGGTCCAGCGGTTCAAGGCACAACTGGTAGCAAAGGGATATACACAGTCATATGGCATCGATTATCTGGAAACATTTTCCCCAGTGGTCAATTTTCAGGCACTTCACCTTCTGCTTGTTCTTGCAGTATCGAAAGAGTTTGAAATCCACCAGACGGATATTAAGACCGCATTCCTTGGACAGGATCTGAGCAGCAATGAGCAGTCCATATACATGGAGCTGCCTCCCGGCATTTCAAGGGGTCCCCAGGAGGAAGTGGTCCTCCAACTTCAACAGACTTTGTGTGGCTTAAAACAGTCATCACGTGTTCTCAACAAGGCATTGCATCGATTCTTTACACTGCATGGTCTGCAGTGAGGGGAAGCAGATCACTGTGTATACTTCAATGCCTCTCGAACTCTCTTCCTTATGGTCTATGTGGATGACCTTGTGTCAATTGGTGACTTGGAAAGTGTCCAGTCAATAAACAAGAAGTTGAATATTCGTTTTGAGATGTCAGATCTTGGTCCCCTCTCCAACTTTCTAGGAATTGCAGTTACTTGAGACGAAAATGGACTTCATCTCTCACAGGAGCGGTATGCTGAGGAGATCCTTCAACGGTTTCAGTTCTCCTCCAGCCACCGTTGCACTACTCCTCTCATTCCAGGTACAAAGCTCAGACAGGAATCTGGAGCTCTTCTCTCACAACATGATGCTACTCTCTGTCGAAGCATCATTGGTTCAATCATGTAGCTGATGCTGGCTACCAGGCCAGACCTCTCATATGCGGTGGGAGCATTCTCACAGTTTTCCAGTGCTCCCAGCGTCGATCACCTTGCAGCCCTCCATCACTTCCTCAGGTACAATTGAGGATCTGCACACCTGCAACTGCACCTAGCGAGGTGTTCTGCTTTCGAAGTCATTCCCAAGGCCAGCTCCTCAACATCAACCGTAACCCAACCACACTATCCAAAGATCCTATGGGATAAACAGATCGCTGGCTACAGCGATAGCGATTGGGCTGGGTGTCTAGATTCACGCCATAGCACTGGTGCTTACAACTTTCTAGCTGGTCAATTACCAGTCTCCTGGTCGAGCAAGAAACAGGCCACCGTGGCCTTGTCCTCCACAGAAGCTGTGTATATGGCACTCACTCAGGCTACTAAGGAAGCAATTTGGCTTTGCTTCCTCCTCAATGAGATTCTAGATCGCCAGTACAAGAAGCTCCCTTCTATCACCATCTTTGCAGATAACCAAGGATGAATTGCACATGTGCACAATCCCGAGTACCGTGCTCGCACTAAGCATATTGATATTCATGATCACTTCGTTAGGGAAAAGATTGAAGGAGGAGAATTATCACTGGAGTATACTCCCACTTGAGTTATGGTAGCAGACTGTCTTACAAAGGCTCTGCCTAGGGAGAAATTTGTGCGGCACCATGCCAGTATGGCCATATATTAGTTTTGGCGGCAACTGTGTTTCGTTGTCTCGTTTGTTGAGTTGTTCTGGATGATTCTACTCGTTGATGGATGTTGACCGCGGGCGGTTGTCACTCAAGTGATGTTGAGCAGGGTTAAGGTTGCCAGGGTTATTACACGGGCCCGGGGCCATCAGTTTTTTCTTTGGAAGCATCCAGCTTGATGCCAACTCTGTCTCATTTGACTTTGTACTTACTTACTGTTGTACTTAGTCTTTCTTTTTTTGGTTGTTCTCTTTACTTTTGCTCTCTCGAACTATGACTTTTGTATGGGCTGGGTATTCACGGAGTGGGAGTATTAGAAATCCGCTCAACCCTGGGCCCGAGTCCACCCAATGGCAGAGCGGCCAATGAGGCCTTGTCATTCTGTATATAGAGAGACCGCTAGAGTAGAGAGAATGATATCGCTTTTGGACTTTTTCACAGCGCCCGCTACCATTTCCAACACAAATATCTCCAGATAACTATGGATATCAATAAATATCTTCTCTAAGCGCCAGTCATCTTCAGAAATCTTCCTTAGTGTAGATATTTACAGAGTCCGAAGATATGCTAGATATCTACAGGTTAGTTGGGCAGGCTAAATATCTAGCACATAAAACCGAACCAATCTACGCGAAGGGTGGCTTCCAAAATGGTGACCACGTCTCACTCGACTGCCAATTTGTGGATTCCCGGGCAGTTGAACTGACCACTTCGGAAGACTGCTACTCAGTTTGGCAGACAAAAGCCAGCAGAAGGATATCACAATACAGGCATAACGGAGATGAACTGTGTGATGGGGAGTATATATTTGCAAGACCCTGGGATAGACAGATATCATCACCATACAATAAAATACACATTGACGCTTTCACAGCTCTTGGTTCCACAGACTGTTGCCAAGCTTTTATAGATCTATGCAATTTGTATAGTCCCTCATAACTGAGTACCCTATCATATCCTCTTACCCTGTTGCTACCTTCTACTAGCCAGAACTTCAGTGTCTCCTATATTCCTTTCAGATCGTGCTAGAGGTGCAGCAGTCATTGATACAAGCTTCTATACCTTCTAGCTTTGCTGTTTCACCACAACGTTGGCATGGTATCAGAAGGTCGCAAATTAAATGTCAAATGCAATTGCAAATAAATCCAATTACATATTATGCATTACTATAATTGCAATAACACACTGATAGGCTATGTGCTAGCAGATGTTCCAACTATGGTACAAACAAAATGCACAATGTCAAAGTTGAAGCTATAAGTTATAATTTTGTGCAATTGATATCTTTCAGAGGTTGGCGCTAGTCAGAAGCATAATGCTTTAAACCCAGTCCTGTATAAATACAATAACCATGAGGAAATTTGTCACTATGTCAACAAGAAATTGTATGGCCATGGTAATTACTTCAGTAATATGCTATTGAAACAGCAAGTTGTCAGAGCAAGAATATCTGAAGGAGTCTTATTCTCAGAATCTGACTATAGAGTGCTCACATTGTTTCTGCAATGAAATAAACCAAACTCTAGCAACAACCATCAGACAAAGATTAGAAGTAAAAAACATCTTAAACTATTGTTAAGAATTCTATTCACAATATTGTCTATCACTCTTACTTCAATACTGTATTATAATACACTTCTTACAAAGTAATATCAACTTCTTTTAAACCTTGATTGATTCTTCAGAAAATAGCACACAATCATCTTATTGCCACTTTTGGGGAGATATATCTTTATTAGCAAAACTTTGGCAATAATCTAATATCTATCAGATGTTAGATTACACAGGATTTGTCAGAGCCAAATATGATTTATATAGTTTTCTCCAAATGGAGTTTCTTTCTTACAAGAGCTATATTAAAGAAGTATTGAAAACTGATTATTCTTTAGATGATTACAGATATTGGATTGCAGTTCTTGCAGTTAACAAGAGGTTGAGTATTGAAAACAACATGGATAAAAGAGAAGACAATTTTTGAATAGACAGCTGTACTTAAATCAATAAATCTTGTATTAGTTATAGGGATTTAGTACCCCCAGAACATCCTACTAGCTTATATATACTCAGTACTTATAAATATATGAATAATCTACTGTTTTATAAGTATGACACTCACCGATCTACAAGCTCCACTGATTAAACATATATATACCAAAGTATTACATAATCTTCTATTGCCAGCTCACCCCCATGGAAAGTTATATAGACTATTGGCTGCTGAATATATAATCAGCATGATACTTGTTGAATATTATCTTATAAGTAACTAACCTACAAGGGGGTTTGATAAATCAAAACCTACATAAAACTCACATTCCTGTATATAGCTTATAAAAGCTTGAGGGAATAATTCTATATGGTGTTTGGGATACTTCTCTAAAGATTATACCCAGATTTTAGCTTTATAAGACTTAATATCCCCTATAAAATAAGTAGTTATAGGACCTTATAATAATAGAAACTGGATGAATGGACATCTAGTAAATGCCAATAGTAGAAATTTAATGAATGGTCATATAGCCTTATCTTGTCACCATCCAGCAGCACCCTAGTCAACAAGGTGACATGTGGAAATGAAATGTATTTCTTTGGGCAAGGTTGAGACTAAATTACATGACAATAAATGACTAAACAACTATTTTCTAGGAAAAGAGCTCCTCTAGCTAGCCGGTCACACAGAGTGGGGAATTTGGTAATGCTCTAGTCTAGTTAGAGTGAATGCAGAATGATTAAAATAACAAACATTTTCTGCCCGGGCTCTAGTGTTAGCAACGTTTCCAGGTTACCCGGCTTCGGTCCGGGTTGGAACCGGAACCGAGACCCCGGTCCGGGTTAGAAACCGCCAAGGGAACCGAACTGGACCGAAAACCAGTGGTTTTTGGCCGGGTTGGAACCGGACCGCGGGACCATTTTGCGGTTTCTACATTTTTGGCTCCAATTAAGTTTTCGAGTTCTTATTGTATCATGACATTGTCTATATGTAAAAGATGCAGTTTTAGGAGCTCATTCACCCCCTGGTCTCCAATTTGCACTCCGATCAATATTCGTTGAGTCGCTATGAAATAACACTCAAAATCATGCTCAGATCACGGGTTTTCAACAGCTACGCAACGAATATTGCTCAGATTCAAAATCGGAGACCAGCAGGTGAAAGAGCTCCTAAAACTGCATAATTCACATATAGATCATGTCACGATACGATCAAAACTCAAAAACTTAATTGGAGCGAAAATGCCGGGCTTGGAAGGGCCAGGTTTTCCGGTGGAAACCGTCCCAAAAGCAACGGTCCGGGTTTTTCGTGTGGTAAGACCCGTTGCAACGGTTCGGTTCCGGTTCCAACCCTAACCCAGAACCGTTCTAGCAGTTTAAAACCGTTGCTAACACTACCGGGCTCAAGACAACGTATACTGTAACGAGCATAATTGTTCAGATGGGCTGCTGGCCATGACACGTTTTGCTTTAGATCCGCCCCTCTGTGACATCTTTTCGTTATCAATCAGAGGTAGTGTGACATGAAATTTTAGTCTGTAAATGGCTTTTTAGTCACTGGCGCTTAGCCTTCCAGCGACCAAAAAGCCATCTACAGACTAATGATATTTATGATTGTAACAGACAGGATTAGGTAAGTACAATTTGGGATTACTTAAGGAACAGTAGTTGGACATTGATTTCAAAGTGCAGAAAATAGGGCAGAGATTTTCTGTGTAGTGAAGATTGACATAAACATTATGACTTATGAAAAGGCGCTCATCCACACTTTGATAATACAGCCATCAGCCGCAGTTTCACAACCCTAGACTGCTCACGCCTTTGTGACAACCATTTAACGTACCCTAGCAACTACAGACAGAGTCGCTGTGATGCGTGACAAAATAGGTGTTTCTACGTACCCTTTGTGACGCGTGACGTACTAACTTTTATGCTCTGCATAGTAGCCTAGGACTTCGTTAGAATTGAGATGAGCAGCTATTGTTTTTTTTCATCTGGATTGGATGAAAGTCTATATCACGTGACCGAACGTGCCTCGTCTTCCCTCGTACTGGTTTAAAACATACTAAGTACGTTCATGTAAGTAAGTACTCTATGGATAGATGCCAACTCACAAGCTAGGCGATCGGTTAGGCAATAGGTTAAGTTAAAAGCGAGTCGCAGAGCCCAAAATGATGGATGGAAGGACTGCCAAACGCAACCTTGCCATCTTCACTCGTCCTAGACACTGTATTAATTCTCATTCTTGCATTACCCAAAATTGCTTGCTAATTCGAGCAAAAGCAGAAATATCAGTCCCGACCCCAAGCATAAATCTCGAACGTAGGATCATATCAATGCCACGTTGCCGCAAGCACAAACCCGGGTACACCCGTTCGAAATCTGGCTGCTTGAGTATACAACCCGTCCCTATTGAAGAAAAATCTAACTTCGGAGTTTGTATTATATAGCCTGCCGCGAAAAAAGAGTCAAGTGCGATGAACTCCACCCAATATGTTCCCGCTGTATTCGACTCGAGCTCACCTGCCAATGGGACAAGCCTGCACTACCTGCAAGCAATTTGGGTCGTACACATGGTTCAGAGAATACTAGTGCACCGCCGGACATGACACCTATCAACGCTAAGGGTAGATTGGATTTGGCCACAGGAGTTGACAATGGAAGCGGTGGCGCCGGGTCGAGTGGATACAGTGCTGGGGTTACCAGTGGTGATGGTTGCAGTAGTGGTAGTGGTGGGTGTGGCGGAGGGGGAGAAGGGGCTGCTTCGTCTGCATCCACTACGAGTGGTATTTTCTCCCAACAGTTGAAGTTGGGGGATGGTAATCGTCACGATTTCAACACAGCCGGAATAGCTGAGGGATCAATACAGGTGAGTCCATTCCCATTCGAACTCAGTGGTGATACTATAACCAGCGAACTAGTCCGAATTACAAGAATCCCCTCACAGATCTGAATACAATACCGAACCTAACTATTTAGTTGATGAGTTTGAACTATTCTTTGGTAAACAGGCGGATAAATCTGTGAAAGCAGTTGCAATAGCTAACACCTCTGCAGGAAATGGGGCTGTTTGGAGAGAATGGTGATGATCAACTGGCGCACCGGTGGGGTTACAATTTGGGCGCCAATAGAGAATGGGGCGTGTGACCTACGGACATAGATATCTAGGAAGAATTGAGCTGGAATTAATATATATTGCTTCTTGTGCAAGCCAAACTCTTCTCTCCTCTGCAAATTCAGCTAGGAGTCGTCAGGGTATAGAAATAACTCGGGTTCTGTCAGTGATACTGCCAAATCGGCCATGATTTCCATCATTGCACTTTCCAATCTCCCCACAAATTCTGTGCTAGTAGCTATGAGGAGGGGAGGGCTGTCGGGTTCTGCCATTCTCTAGTTAGAGTGAGTGCAGAATGGTTAAAACAAAACAAAAAGTCAAACCAATTGGGATTGTGTCACGTGACCTTCGCACAATATCGGGAAATACAACAATTTCGGAACTCACAATGACGTACAGAAAGATACACGCAATGCGTCCTAATTCGTCAGTTAGACGGTCGGCTAATTGTCAAGTATAACGCAGCTCTTGAGGTCAAACCCGCAACCTCGCTGAACCCACGCATAAGATCTGCTGATCATCAGTCATCTAATGCCACTCCTCCGCAAACACAGACCCGGATATATACGTTCAAAGACCGGCTGCTTGAGTGAGTAATCCACCCCTACAGTTGAAGAGGAAGCTAACACCGATGTCCGGTATAGCCTGCCGCAAAAGCCATGTCAAATGTAATGAAAAACGCCCCGAGTGTCTACGCTGTGTCAGACTCCAGCTTACCTGCAATTGGAAGACTGCTTCTCCATATGAAGGCAACACGAATCGTACCTACATATTGCTGCACTCAATGCCTGTCAAGGTTAGGAATAGTTCTGGCTTAGCCCGAGGAAGTAGCGATGAAAGCGGTGGAGCTAGGGCAAGTGGGAACGGTGATGGAGTTATTCGTGGTGGTGGTGATACTGTGTCGCCCTCAGGTACCACGTATGATGTTTCTCTCCTACAGCAGGAGGCGATTTTGGTAGATCACAATTACCACGATGAGTTCAACCTCAACCAAATCCCAACTGCCGACGCACCAACCCAAGTGAAGTTTTATCCACCCAACCTCAGCCACAATACTCTAACCAACCCAATTTTAGGGGTTTCCTCTTGACTTTGGGGGAAACGCTAGTCCCGATCCATTTCAAACCCCAGCATCACTTGCGCTGCGATCCATCGATGAAGAGTTTGAAAAATTCTTTGGTAACCAAGCTGATACATCCATCATAGTATCCGCAACGTTAACAGCTGACATCTCTATAAATATTGGGAAATTCTCCCAAAATGGGGATAATAATTCGGTTGTGTGATGGATGCCAGGAGCGTTTTACCTGCGTGCGCGTCTGGGAAGAAATTGGGCAGGTATCAATAAATTTTGCTTTTATTTAATCCGTTAGTGTGAGTCTTAGACTTGTATACCGAGTATAAAGGCTCAGACCGTGTTACTTTGTTGTTGGGTATACGCTGTGAGGATGGAAGTGCACGTGTATGGCTGTTGCATATGTTCCGATCCGTACGCCACCTTCCCGCTAGCCAACCAGTCGACCCGTAGGCAACAGGGCCGACCGCTTGGCCATTAGGTCAACCTATTGGCCAACAATACGACTTGGCGTATCCCTTCGAGTAGTGATCTTGGTAAATTTGCTGTAATACGCTAAAGCCTGCTGAAGGCATGTTAACAATCAAAGTAGATGCTGCAGTCACTCGCCAATTTCATAAGCCTTTAGCGTACTACAACAAAGATCACAACTACGGGAATAGCTTATAAGTTTATCCGACCTGCTATAAAGTAAGTACTTACATACTAGCACTTGTTCAGATAGAACATTTCTGCTGTTCCGCCACATTCAAGCGTCTTCAGTAGCAGAGCTCGCCTAATCCCGTGTCCAGCCGCAAGCTAACCCGTTCGCAGAAGTGTGGCGCCTGAATTGTCCGAGCTTCCGAGGATATACGGCTCAACAGCCGCGCACGAGAGAAATGCTCGCCGAGTTTCCACTGATCGACACTGTTGATTGATCGGATCAGAGAGAATTAATTCTTAAAGGGGATTTCCTAGGCACCTACTTAAGTATTCTCTTGATATCTCGTTCTATATTGACAAATTAAACCGTGAGCTTGCAGTATTCTCTGCAATTCTCTGCGTTTCGCATCTTGATTGACAGGTATTGTTTTATTTAGCGCACCCCATCCCACAAGGCGATTAGTTAGACAAAATCTCAAGCTGAAAAGAAACTTGAAATCCCAACAGGTTAAGATCTCGAGACCTCTCGTCTTCACGCCGGACGCAAACGCTTATTCTTTGGAAAGTCCTGGATACTTTATTCATGCTCATACTTGCCATAAAACTACTAGCATAGGATAATAGATCACAAACGTAAATCCAGTTCCCAATCTCAACATGCGGTCCAATATCAATGGCGCCTCGCTGGATATATTTGCAGGCTAATATGAATGGTATTCAGCCGAAAACAAACCCTAGTACATCGTGGAAAAAGTGATGAAACCATTACCGACATAGCAGCTTTAAGTGTGCTTCTCTCTCCTCTCTCAGTGCTTCATGGTACTAAAATGTCGCTGCTAAACCCTGATTAGCACGTTTATAGCTGGGATAGGATGTATATACAGCCCTTCATATAGACTGTGGGTTACATAATTTCATCGTAGTATACATCAATCTAAGAAATCCTGCGAGGTTGCATATTGTTCTTCAATTCGTGAATTAGCACAGGTTAGCAAACCGGTAATTGAAATTCGCAAACAAGTACGATTCGCGTATGAAGCGGAACATATGTAGCGCGCAAGGATATCTCTTTAGCCAACCCGATCCCAGGAGGGAAAAGGCAACAAGTGTGAGGAAACCAGGCGTGTAACGGATAGATCATAGCGGAATCCGTACGCGGGAATTTTAGCAAAGAGCATCTAAGCCACAGACATAGTCACTACTATCCTCTTTCATAATCAAAACCTAAGAAAATCAAAAAGCATGCCCTTGCTTGATCTCCGCCCAAACGCTGACACTCCTCGCTTACAAAGGGCTAGTTTACAACATCAGTCCTAGCTTATGCTAGACATATAGAACGAATAAAACGATTATATAAGTCCCCCATAGACCTATAGGTAAGGATGCACTAGATTGTTCGGATCTCATCTCTAGTTACAGTACTATTTCGTGCGCATGTCGAACCTTGTGGCGGTCATGCCATTAAGTATAATCCCACCAAGTGTCTGCCTCATCATGAGTAGCCATGTTCAAAGGTTGGCGAAGCTGTCGATCTCCGGCATAGTAGCTAGGTGACGCGGATAAGGTGTGCACGTGCGCACACGTGGGGTTTGCCCTATAGGGCTGACGACACACGGTTAACGTCGAGCTTGAGTGCATATGTATATAATAGGCCGTACTGATATAGCGACTTCTCATTAGTTATCGCCCAGTCATCCCCCATCAGACAGTCGACCATCCTTGCGCTGGTGATAGATGGTGGTGAGGTTTGATGGCCCTGACATCTTGACATAGACTATGTCTGTTATCAGAGCGGATCGGATTCACAGCTACACATCGTCACCATCGCCATTGTCGGCATACCACAGCAACGAAATTTGAACATGCGACATCGCACGCCTCGCTACCCAGACCACCGGAATTTAATGGGATGTAGTAGGTGTTGCGTTTCTGGAGGATAATACAAGGTTATTCCTCTCGGAAGGGTTCCTAAAGACATATCCTTCATCACGTGAGTACATAATTATAGACACCTTCATCAACTCTCACCCAATGCCATGACAATAAAGTAATCGATGCGAACTGACATAGGCCTCAGGGATTTGTCCTCTGATAACACAAGCTACGTGTGTGCGCTTATTTTTAGACGGTTATTAATTGCGTGATTCTACGAGATACTAGTGGTCGAGGCCATTCGACCGCTAGGCGGCCTCTGAACCCTCACACGTTATCACTAGCCTGTACATAAGAAGCACTGCACCTACCTATATCTTGACTGGGAGTTATGTTAAAAGAGTCATTGTTCATAATCTATGGAATGTCTTATCCAGGCCAAATCTATCCTAACCAGAACCATTCCAGCCCGTCTACACATTCTAGGCCTACTGATAGATCACTGCATATATACTGATGGGCGCCTATCAAACGGTCTCATTATCACAATCTCACGCAGTGAGAAGGGAGCGATTCCAAAAGAATGGCAAGAGCCTTAATTGTGTAATGTAGATGTCTATCTCCAAATTCACTCTTCCTAGCATGAAACTCAAATAAATTATTACATCATCAAATCACTTGACCTCCTACGACACCCATAATCTATCCCCGTCTTCCTCTTCTTCTTCTTTTTCCCTTTCCTCTTCTTCCTCTCCTTCTTTTCCTTGTTCTCCTTCTTCTCCTTCTTCTCCTTTTTCTCGCCCCTTTTCTGAGTAGCACTCAGATAACTCAGATAACCATACTACAGTCCAAACATTAGGCGAACCCCATCAAAAACCACTCCAGATCCATCCCCCATGCAAAAGCTATTTATCGCAACTACCTAAATAGATGTATTTGGCTATATACCAGAGAATTGTTCAAACCCTCGTTGATAGTTCCTGGTGTCGGATGCGTGGATTGTTGCACCGAAAAGCGGTGGTTGGTGTTGATTCCGAAGTCGGGATGAAAGTTCTGTGATTCGTGGTTTTTAGTCAGCTAGCGAGTGTACCGTCGTTGAAATTGGGTGGGTAGGGCCTCACTTGAGTTGGGCTCTCAGATGAAGTTGGGCAGCTGTAAGAAATCAAAGCATCGATATCGTGACAATCGGGGTGCATCAACATTGGTGTTGCCCCCCTGTTGATGGAGATTGTATGTGGACGAAGTAGTATATCTACCACTACCACCACTACCACCACCACCACCCACAACACCACCACCACCACCACCATTACTACTACCTCCTACACTATCCCCGCTAGTGACCCCAACTGCACCGTACCCACTCACCCTATCTCTACCACTTCAGTCGTAACTTTCTCCAGCAAAGTTCGTAGCCTGGAATGATGTAAACCCCAATGATCCCTGGGTATAGTTTACATCTCCCATACAGTTTCGATTGCGTGCGGAGAGAGGTGTCCATATGCAGGTACGATTTAGTTGATCACACTGGGCACATTTGGGGAAGTTTTCGTCGCATTTGACGTGACGTTCACGGCAGACTAACTTCGGGATTAGCATCTTCTTCAATGGCGGAGATGAATTACGCACTCAGACAGCCAGACTTTGAGCGGGTGTACCTCGGTTTGTGTTTGCGGTGGGCTGGCATGATTTCGATCTGTATGGTTGGGCTTGGGTCAGAACCGTGTTTATGGATCTATTATAGTTACCAGGAAAGTGAGTTATGACTAATGATGTGTGACAAGCAGGCGTGAGCATGAGCACAGCATCCAGGAAGCATATGGATGAAGCCTTGCGGAATGACAGGTGTTTGCATTAGGCCTAGGTAAAACGGAGTTTCCCCGTGGTGGTAAGTTCAGCGAACCACCTAGTTACCCTTAGAACCGGTTCTAGTATACTAACGAATCTCGCACAAGAATCGGGCGCGTCTCGGGTGATAGAAAAACGAACACAAACACTGATGCTATTTTCCCTTTTCCCTAGTTAACCGACCGTCTAACTCGTGAGTTGGCATGCTAATATTGTGCATGATTCTGATTCCTTCTCTTAAGGGAGATTCAGTTGGTAGAGGATGAGTGATAATACGACTACCAGTCCTTTCCGATACAATTACAACGCAGCCTTCCAAGATTAAGCCACGTGCCAACGTGCCACAAATCCTCCCAAAACATTAGTCTCGTTCCCAGCCCCTCTTCGTAAGCCTGGGGAGGAGACTACCAAAACACCAGGAAATAATTGGACCGGTCACCTTAGAGACCACCTTAGAAGCCACCTATAAGGCCACAGCCAAACACGGGGCATTGCTACACCAATTGCACATCCTTCATTGTAGAGTATCCATGAGCAGGGGCGGACGAACGACATCAGTTTTGTTCGGTACAGTCACGACCAAGTAATCTGGGACCGGTCGCTATCGCTAAAAGATTGTCTTTCAAGAGATACCTAAGGAATATAGAAAACTAAAGATTATGGTACTTTAATATTCTCGGAGTAATTTGGGGCTGTAAGAAAGGTTGCTTGATTTGACGCAAGATCGAATCTCTGCAGCTGGTTGCTGATAAACGTTAGAAAAGGACAGTAGCGTTTTCGAAGATAAACGATGCTTGGGTTTTGCCTGTGAATATGCCTGTGGATGGGCGGCTACAATCGTGAGTCATGAAAATGGGTTCGCCCGACTTTAGTTTTATAAAGGGACTTTTCGGGTGGGTGTATAATTTAGAGGTCTTCAGTCTGCCTTGTCATCTCTAGCCCGCACATAAATGCCGCAAGAAAGAGATGGTGTATCTTAATAACCGTTGAAATTCTGATGTTTATTGGAGACCGTATACCCTCTGAGGGCATTCCCAAAGACTTGTATTGCATCCCTAGGCAGGAATTAGAACTGGCCGTGTGGGTTGTGCGCAAAGAGCATTGCTCATAATACGTTGGTATTATAGGGGCTAAATGTGAACGATCGGAATCATTCTCTGTGTATCTCTAATACTAACCTTTTACTCGTCATAAAGTTATGAAATTCCGTGAGGTCCGTTGCGGTTGCGACACGTTCCCACATTACTGTAAGGCACACAGGATGTGAGCGGAGGTGAACGGATATATACATACTAGCACCGGTGGCGGCTTTGCCGCCCCCAGGATTCGAAACGTTGAGCATGGTGGATTGTTACGATATCAAGCAGATCACCTAGACTTCTGCTGTGTGTCCACCACTGTGTATCTTGATTTGGTGCTGCTGTGTATCTGCCGCTGTGTATCTGCCGCTGTGTATCTGCCGCTGTGTATCTGCCGCTGTGTATCTGCTGCTGTGTATCTGCCGCCGTGTATCCGCTGCCGTGTATATCGTGTTGTGTATCTTAAACTACTTCTGTATATCCGCCGCTGTGTATATCGTGCTGTGTATCTTGAACTACTTCTGTATACCCGCCGCTGTGAATATGTATCCTGACCTGGTACTGTATATCTGGCTGTATATCTGTCACTGTATATATATCCTCCACTGTATATCTGCCACTGTGTCTGCTGTATTGATGAGAGTGATCGAGTACAAAGAGAGATTGAATTATCTATCGTACAAAAGTGATTGTCTACCGAACTATCTAATGGTAGAATCCATGTCTTTATATGCCTAAGAAATTTGAAGTTCGCTGGAGATGGTAGAGTGGCGCCGGCAGTGGCGAATGGTGGGTGGCGAGTGAAAATTTGTGAATGAGTCTACACAAATGACTCAGTGCATTAGCAAGCACTCTCCAATCCTTTCTAGCAGCTTCGATGGCGTTCTGAAAACTTGTAGGTCTTCGGGATAAATCCTGAGTCAACATGTGGATATCCGCCACTGTATCTACCACTGCCACACGCGCCACGTGGCAAGTTCACCTGACCAATGAGAATGCTTCGAGCAGACAAACCAAGTGTATAACTATTAGATATCGCCCGATAGCGGATTAAACTGCTGCTAAGATATTCTTTTTGTCGTTCAATGAGTTCTATAGAGCTCTGGTTGCGATACATGGCCAATAAACCGACGGATAACGCCAGATTCCAGGTATGTAGTATCTAGAAGTAACTCTCCTATAAATATTGGTACATGTCCACCCAAAGGTTATCGGTGTGCATCTACATATGCTATCATACCTATGCGATGGCAGCAAATATTGCGCTCACACGAAGAGGTGTAGAACCCAAACCCAAACCCACCGGAAAGCCAATATCCCACCAGAAACACAAAAAGATCATCAATTTGTCTCGTTCCCAGACTGCGAAATAAATTCGACTGGCGTCTGAGACAAACCCTCCCTGAAAAGGGGGGTTGTAAAAAAGTCAAATCCCGACCCCGAGAAAACAAGGCCTCTTCGATTGGCTGCAATAGGATTCCGATGATAAGAAGTTGGCAATCTGAGAAATAGTGTTGTCTCCTATTGGCTACAATAGGTTTCCGGGATGAGTTTGTTTTTCATACCGTAACTCCAAAGTACTAGGGTACAAGGGTATTTGGGGCGCGGTCACACAGGGCAAAAGAGCGCCCGACTTTTTTCTCCCATACAACAAGAAACGCCAAGATCTGTATCTTTCACTACACAACAAATATTTTTCTGAGAAAACTTCATAGAATCATCTCTGATGTCCTATTATCACTCCTCCCTCATTCAAAATTTATCTCTATTGTTGTGGTGGAAGTGTAGAATTTCCACATTTTATGGGGCGCGCCCGACTTTTGACACCCTCCGAGTACAAAACCCGCAACCCGAAGAAATAAGGCCATCCCCGATTATATATAATCGGTTTCCGAAGGTGGAAAGTCTACAACCTAAAAGCCAAAAGGCATCCCCGAAACTCTACTCTCCAAACTAAAGCTAAGGACGTTTCCGAAAGTTGCTAGACAGCGAGATCCCATTGGCTAAAGTTTATTTTTTTCTCTACGCGATTCGGAGAGGGTTTATCCCAGGTCGCGAGCGAGGCTAGTAATCTAAGTACAAAACAAGTCATCGATCACACTCTATGTTAAAAATAAAGTTGTCCAGTGGTAAATATAACCTATGGAGTTCCCTCAGGGTACAGCTGGCTAATCAGATTACCTTACGCACCGCACCACCTTTATGTCTCGTTCAACCACTCACATTCCGGTGGTAAACTAGAGTACAAAAAATCCGCCCAAAAATGATCTATGGGAAAATAAATATCAATGTTGTATAAAAAATTGGTACCACGTGCACATACACAACCGGAGCCCACTTCATACAAACAGCTTCGGACAAGTGCAAACAAATCGTGCAGTGATTGATGACGTTTTTTTGTAGGGTTTGGCATATGTATATGGTCATTCAAGGGGGGGCTGTGACGTCGAGTTCGGATGCTCCATACCTCTCCAACCCTCGGAACGCCGAGCACGTGGTTCACACTTTCGGAACTCTGAGTACGTGGTTCATGCTCTCGGGTTCGTCCAGCCCCTATATTAAGCGAAGTTTGCTGGCGAGTGTTGGCGTAGTTTGTACGCTGCATTTTGCGTATTTCACATTCCCCATGTCTATTTCGCTCAAGCTTTTAGCGCTACGTTTATCGATGGCTACGTTGCACTCCCACGATTGCCAGTTGTTTGCCTACGATGGTCGACTAAAGCGAGATGACTCAAGTAATGGAGATCAACTAGTGCACAAGGCTGTCGGGTTGGTAACTGGGTGCTCACTTTCGTGATGTTGATAAGAATCCGGAATCATCACACTCGGTTCCTAGCGTTTGATATTAGCAATGAAGTTGGTCTTAAGTTTGCTTAAGACTATGTTGGCCAGAAAATATATGGCGGTCTAAACGTGTGTTTTTTTTTTTGTTTTAATCATACTGTATTCACTCTACTTAGAGTATGACAGTCCCTTGATCCCCTCCGCCTCCGGGCTGGCCGGCTAGATGGCGGAGCTCCCCTCCTGCTACCCGTCGTCCCCTGGTCTAAACGTGTTACGATATGGGGAAAACCGTGTATAGACTATGGTATAGAAAGAGGAGAAAGACTCGAGATAGTTGTATACCTTGTACCTTACCGGATGCCCTACCATCAGCTCTGAGCTTCTGGTCAACTCAATCAGAGCTATATATACAACAGAACGGTTAGCTAAGAATGCGAGTGATAATAAGTAAATAACATGTGATAAGAATAAGTAGCTGCCAAGCCTCCGAGTAATAATTTGCAAGTAATAATATGACTAAAAATAGCTCGAAAGGTTGCTCAATTATCAAAAGTACTAGAGAGTTCCGGCGAAAAAAGTTCTGTTAATCAAAGGGGTAGCTCACAGCTGTAACAGAACTTTACAATAATCTATCCGGCAACTAAAGTTCACTGGCGTCCAGTAGCAAAGCACCGGTCTCCCACTAAAAGTCGCTATATATATCGTAACTACGGCCCACCGTGGTTAATTTCCTACCTGATTAGTTTGTTTACTTGTTAACAATATGAACTAAAAAGTTCTACCGCCAACTTGAGTTTTAAACTTCCTGTTACTTCAGTAGCTCCTCCAGCCACCCCCCCCCCCCCTGCTAGCATC
>Ga0307512_10002602_pt1 | contig 22395 bp, 28 predicted proteins | sample 14_EM_MG_FD_200267 | JGI IMG/M metagenome (GOLD analysis project Ga0307512, IMG submission 200267) | Populus trichocarpa ectomycorrhiza microbial communities from riparian zone in the Pacific Northwest, United States - 14_EM | ecosystem: Host-associated > Plants > Roots > Unclassified | place...
ATACGGAAGTATCTACATTTCTCTTACTAATATTTGTACTTTCTTAAGTATTCTCCTTACGATAAGATGGTACTTTATGGATAAGGATAATGTGGTGTGTTAATAACTTTTAATACTTTTGTTATATTTTATGTTTAGGATGTCTAGAAAGTTCCGGTTAGAACTTGTCTAGAACCTTCTCTTTGGTTCCGTTGAAGGAGGGATTTATCAGCACTTATCTTAAAAGAACGCGTCTAGATTGTTCTGTTATATTCTTTACGGTTCTTATGTATTCATGTACAGTTGCAGAGTTTTTCTCTTCCTGGTTGGGATATTGATCTGCGACCATGGTCATGGACAATCACCCGTTTATTATTGTATATATAGATACTGTTTCTCCGGTTAGAGAACAGTTCTTTAGACTTGCTCAGACATCGATCGGAATACTACAATATCTCCTCTCGAATCCTCTTCCCAGTATATGCTTATATTTCGAACACCTCTTGAAATCGCTATATTTGCAATACTTATTCTTCGCATACTTCTTTTGAGATTCTAAATAGATCTCTTCGGACTTTCGCTGTTATAATCGAATACATTCCACCACCTCTTTGATCTGGCGCACATCTTGATTTTCTTTGCCGTGGCGTCGATAACATTGCCCATTTCTTCCTGACACCACCCAGCCTCTCGGTCCACCTCATCTGCTGTGCACTCGGCATCCAGATGAGCTCTCACTTTCGCTAGCTCAATTCATATCTTCTCCGCCGCTTCCACCACCTCCTCCGTCATTGGAGCTAAATTCCACTGTACTATCCTTTCGTGCTCCGCCTCCTCCTGGCGGTCTGCTTCCACCTCCCGTTTCCTAACCTCATGGTTGGATCCCGTGGTGTGGTCGTCGGTGAGTATTGACCACTTTCTCATTGGTCGATTTGCTTGGGTCAGGTCGATTACTGACTCGCCCTCATGACCTTCTCTTGTCCAGTGGTGGGTGGCTCTATCAACATTTCCAATGTCCAGTCCATTTTTGTAAATCACATCTTCCCAGAATGTAGCATTCTGCTGCAGTTGGCATCCTGGGTCCCATCATGTACTCTGTGGGTTGAAGTCTACAGCGAGGACAGTGCCACCCTGCCGAATGACTCGCTGCCAGTGCAACTTCCATCCCGGTCGCTCTCCAGATTGCGTGTCGCCGTGATCGTAACCGTTGACGATCTTCGTTATTGTCTGCCCTCTTCTCCTGACGTCCATAGCAATGACATCGTCGTTAGCACCGCAACTTAAATCAGTCCACTCAACAACCACCAAGCCACTACCTACGTGTATCGCAGTTGAATCTCTTATTCTTTTTCCTACTTCGTATGCTGAATTGCTGATCCCAGTAAGTCCTGTTTCTGTCAGTGGCTCTTGCAACAACACTACATCCGCCCTGGGTTCGACTCCCATCTCCATCACCGCAATGGCCCACTCGTTTAACCTTGTGCAATTGTGCTGGATCACGCTAATCATTGGTAGCCAGGGCTCCCGCTTCACTTTCAGTCGCGGTCGTAGTCGCGATCTCGGTTTCGGTCATCATGACATCTCTCTCCTCCTCCATTGCCTCCTCTTCCTCCGCATCAGCTATATCCTCCCTTCCGCCATCTGCTGCCCCTCCTCCCCTTGGTCTATGACCCAGCACCACTCTATTTGTCCCCGTTGCGATGTGCGTAGTTTCGCTTGTGGGAGCCCGTCCTGCTGTTCCGGTGATTCTACTCCCCCGCGCCGCCTTGGCGGCCTGGCTCTTGTTCGTGCACCTGCTACCAAACGCAATATGATTTCCTTTGCAATTGGGGCACTTCTCCAGCGTGTGGCCGCAGAGTGATCCCTGCTTTGCTGTACACCCAACTACATTGCACTTGTGGTTGCTTGTCTGGTGATTGCCTGAGCAGTAGCCACACTTGGGCTTGTTGCCACACTTATTTTCAATGTGTCCCCATCCGCAGCAGAGCTCACACCTACTGTCATGTCCCTGATTCGTTGACGTCTTGACTCGGTACCACACTCCCGCCACCTCGATGCATGTCATGATTACACTCTGTGCCATCTTACTTTCCTCTACGACGAAGACTACCAATGATGCGGAGATGTCTCCGTTTTGCCTACCCTCTCGAATAGTGCGGGGGTTCACTACCCATCGTAACTGGCTGGGGATTGATATGCCCTTGTTCTCCGCTTCAAATTCCTCTCGCATCTCCTGCAGGCCTTCTGTGCCTTTCCCATGTACCGCACAAGGGGTAGTGCATGGATGTTTAGCCTTTCCCAGGTCTCGTTTTCTTCGACATTCATGACTCCTCTGTGGAGAGTCCTCGCTGCCATGATGATGACGTCGCAGTACCGCATAGCCATCGCCGCTGTAGTGTTCTGGTGTGTCATTGCCGTGATCGCCCCCTTCACATTCCTCCTGGCGTTCATGATCCTATTGTAGGTCGGGGCCTGCTGGTGGAAATGCGCTGTGTTGATCACTGATGCAATCTCTTGGTCCATCGTATTGGGGAGTGGCACACTCTTGTCTCTCCTCAAGATTGGCTGTCTTTTTGCCATGCTCGAGCCTGTCGTCGGGGCTGAAGCTTGGCTGGGCGGCTTCTGTTAGTTTCGTGGTGGTACCGTATTCCCTCGTCCCATCGGACTTGGGGCTAATGACGTCGCCCCTTTCAGCGCCGATCTGGTTCTCGGCGTTGGCGTCAGAGCTGGTGTTGGTACTTGTGCTGGGTTCGGCTTTGGGGTTGGGTTTGGTTTTGGTTTTGGCATTGGCATTGATTTGAGCTGCATTCCAGGCTGCAGCTGTTGGTGCTCCTCTGGGTGCTCTAGTCCGCCTATCTGGGTCAGGTTTGCGTGTATCTAAGCCTCCAGGCCGACACCCTCGCTGTCCGCTTTCCTCTTCTCTTTCTGGTCCCGTTCTGTAGCAGCCACTGCTCCTGCGACCATGTCTGTGATGACGTTGCCCCACAGTAGGTCATCCTGGTGGTACGCGTCCCGCATTTACTCTTTTTCCTCCAACCACAATTGCATCCCTCGCCACTGCGCCACCTGCAGTGCAGTGCACGTCTCCCGCATGTTTGCCATCTTTGCAACTATTTGGTGTAGCTGTGCTAGTTCGCGGGCTTGCTGCTGAGCCGCGCGCACCATACGGCCCCTCCAGTGCCCACGGGCCCAGGCGGTCGCCGGGACCTCACTCCTCATTCTCCGCTTTCCGTTCCTGTTTCTCTGCATCGGGACAATTGTGTGTTCGCCTGCAGTCTCTGCAGCGATGGATGTCACAGCCGTTGCCATCTCCATCGCCATATACATAGGCGCGTCGCTCCTCCCGTCCGCCGCTTCTCCCGTGTCCAGGCCGCACCTCTGGCTACCTCTGACTTTGGTCATGACTCCGGTGGAGGACGCCCCTTCCAGGGCAGTCCTCAATGTCGCTTGCTCGTTTGTTGATGCATCGGGTCAGTGGTGTTTTTGCCAAGACTTTGCGTGAAAACCACTCAATTGCGTGGATTGTCGTGCGCGCCCTCCTGCCGCGGTCTCGCCGGTGCTGGGACTCTCGCTCCGGGGTCAATTCAACGTCCAGAATCGATTGCCGCAGTCCTCTTTTTAATTGCTATCATTGTTGTCGACTTATCGCGCTGTTTCTGTTCTTCCTGCCGCTCAGTCGCACTCTCCACCAAAATGAAATGCCAAATTTATATAGAAACTGCCTTTTTAGCCTAAAATATTCCCTGTTCTAGTCAGTTTGAGGAGGATGTTGGTGACCGGTCAACCCATGGAGTAACTGGGCTCCGTGGACTGACTAGTCAGTTCGGCGAGTGAATATACTCCTCGGAGTGCTACATCAACAAAACCTGTTGCACATATATTTAGGTCACCTACGTCACTTAGCCTCAACCATGGTACAGCACCAAATTCTTTGTATGCCTTAGGCTTCGTACGTTACCTATTTCTACGTGAAGCCCGGCTTCGTATGGTGCCTAATTCTCTGTCGCTCTCGGGCATGAGTAGTGCTTCGTTCTGAGATGATTTCGCTTCTTATTGATGTCTATCTTATTCTCTCTTTGTATGATTGACAGTTTAATCATCTTTGACTCTCCTCTCTGTTGATTTGTCTCAACAGTAAATGCTTCAAGTTTGCAATCGACTGTACACTTCGATACCATGGATGTCATGGCGATGCAGATTGCACAAATACTGGTGGCCATGTTGCTCCAACAAGAACATTCTGTCTACACAAAAAGCCAGAAGGACAGCTCCATAGAGATCGCAAAAAACATGCAAAGCGCGGTTGGGGCAATACCAGAAGAGATTCAGCCAATAACCGAGATAACCATGTATATGAGATATGAGGATGAAAGTCTCTACGGAGAGATTGAACAGAACAAGCATAGCGAGGGAGATGATAGCGAGGGAGATCTTAGAGGATAGCAGTGAGAGCGAAATTGTCAGCGGGAATGAGCATAGCGAGGACGATGAGGAAATATGGAGGAAGAGAACAAGATCATGTCAGCGGCCCAGTTACCTGATGATGATATCTAGCATAGTGAAATTGGAGTTGCGCCACAGTGTTGTGAGATGCAGTGATAATTATTGTCATGAGTAGTGTGTATCATACACCAGTCAGTTCATAGAACGCTGATCTGACAGGTTCATTCGTGGAAGGTGGGACTCCATGAACTGACCAGTCACTCCACGGCGTAGCAAATTCCACGAACTGACTAGAACATTCCCCCCGCATAAAAAATCGGTCATATCTCAATATCAGCAGCTATAAATGTAACATTTTTACAGACCTCACCGTGGGCTTTTCATGTGCCCCCAGCCGTTATATAATTTATAATATTTTATTGTAACACTGCGCCTGTTCGTTGATGATCATGCTTATACAAGTTATACAATATTTCTTCGAAGTAGGTGTACACTCCACTATTCATCTTCCCCATAGGTTGAAGATAAGAACTGAAGGTGTGTTGTGAACAATCACATCTGTAGGCAGCTTGAGCTCATCATCACGCAGTCAAGGTGTCACTGCATCATGACAGGATCACTCGTATCATGGTATAATCACTCGCAAGATGGCCGTCAGCCAGTGTTGCGATATGGAAGGGAGAATCGTGTGCAAAGACCATGGTAAAGAGCGGAGAGAGAGATGCTCGAGATACGTACAGTGCATCTTCGGATAGTATGCTGGCGCCGATCTTTGCTAACATTGCCATCCGCCATTCTGCACCGGATTTTTTAGACCTACTTGAAGTGTCTAATACTAATAAAGTCTCTTGATCTATCTAAAGGTAGAACCTATGACTTGCATATATGATCAAAGTCGGAGGGCTCGTCAGTCTCCAGAAGTCCCCAGGAGTGGCAATCAGAGTAGCAATCAGAGCAGCGAGCAAGGTACGATGCGGAATATAGAAGTAGCGAATGGCTACTGTGAGAGATAGTTTAAGCGTGCACCAGTGACTCCGTCAGAGCTCTCTAAACCTTGTTCTAGACCTAATAGTAACCCTACCATCTTGCACCAGTCCTCAAATAATAAGCCAATGGATGGCGAGCGAGGTCTTGCCCGGATGGGGGGACTGTTGTCACTAGAGCTTCAGGACTATCTAAAGTTCGCGTATTGCCGGTGCGCTGCGCCGTGCTACTGATATTAGCGAAGCAAATACGACCACTAATATTCCTCGTACGTTAGACTGCTGCAGTGCTCACCGTCACTCTATCTTTGCTCTCTTTCCCTACAGAGAAATAAATTAACTTACCACAATTTCGGCCAGGACCTACTCAGTTGGGCAACCATATCTGTGGTTGATTAACAAAGGAAAGGGAAATCCACAGCATGCGTTATTGAAGTGGATTGTAGTCACAGAACATTTCGCTTATGTCATCATTTCCATCATGGCGTTATCACTCGGAACATAACATTCACCAAATTTTATTGTAAATAATCGACCATCTTTGTCAGACTTAAGGTCTGCCGGTATTCAGCTGGATATGGACAGCTGGGTCACATTATGACGCACAAGAAATATCGGTGCCATCGGGACGGGCCGAACCGTAGCTGATCCTTGACATGATCCTTGCTGAAACATCAAAGCCCCCGGTACATAGAGGTGCCCATTACGGGAGAACCACTAACTACGGTGTAGTAAAAAGAGAAGGACGTTTGATATTTTAAACAAAGTGGCAATATTGTGAGGCCTTTGCCACCTTTGCCAACGGATATTCCACAACCGTATCTACCCAATGTACGTACTGGAGTGTGTCAACTGGCCCCCACACCGCCCAACTTAGCGAACATGCGCTAACTAGCCGATAGCGATTGTCCGGCTAGTAAACTTTGTCATGCGGTGGAGTTTAAGGACACATTTTCGAGATCAATTGGCGTCATAAGCCCCAGGATAAGGTCCGTTTCACGTTTTTCGGAGACATATATTATACGGGACTCATCTGTTGTTGGGCGACCTATTGATTTAGTCGCTCCAACTACGTACAATATTCTAGCTGGGGCTTGTAATTAATAATTGCTAATGAAGTTCCCTTCAATATTGCTAAAAGAACACTATTTTCTGGCCAAAAATTGGTCGTTCAGGGATGGGCATGGCTTTGCCCAGATGAGACGGTCAGTTGAGAACCTGGAGGCAGTAACTTGGTATTGTCACTTTCTGACCAATATCCAATTTGCAGATTGGCCCATTCAATGAATTGCCGACTTCCAATAAGCCATACCTATACCAAATGCTCATTACGAATATTAGAAGCCTGCTACTGCCTCACAATTGCGATGAAACCCTTTAAATCTAACTTTGAAAGCAAGTGAGGCTTGTCGCACGAGAATATTGTATTGATCTCTTTTATATTCGGGAACCCCATCTTCTGTTGGTTTCTTATATATCCAGCAGCATATTTCCTATTTTGTCTATGTTCAGAGCAACCTCCTCGAGCTCCATATAGCTAGCAAAAAGTAAGATGAAAGCGCTACACTCCCTAAATTCTTGGCACATCCTTCCGGTAATTTCCTGCCATTTACACCATAGACTCATTCATACTTCACCGTGATCCGCCCACAAGCCTCTCCATCCATCAGACAGTCATATTTCAGAACCTGAGCCCGTTAGTATCAAATAATATTACGCGAGACAAAGATACCTCATCGACAAGAGTCACTCTCACGACATATTTCACTTCGTAAAAGCTCTCTCCGCGAATGTTTGTCATTTTCTTCAACTTCGACAGCGGGACAGTTGAAGGATCTAAACATATGGTGCAAAATTGATAGAAAGCTTCCATATACTTAATAATCGGCTACATTGGAGGCGGTCCGTTGTACATACCTCCCGGGTTTTGCCACTCAAAGTCAGGCGGATCCGAAAGATCGCAGGCGAACAGAGGGGTATGGAATTCGAAGTCGCCCGGAACAGAGGGGTCGGGGAGGGTGTGAGAGAGATTGATCGACGCCGATTCCTTTTCGCCGATAATCATACCCTGTAATAGTTAGTTGAAAATTTTCCTAGCATCTCCAGCCACTACTAGCCTTAACCATGAGCCAGTTCAGATGGCCGTTTACTCGCCATGTTTCAGTTGGCTGGTCCCAAAGCATATGCTCACCCATAGAGCTGTAGCCGCTCCGCCACGTGTTTCTTTCGGAATCCCAATAATCCTGTGGCCGCGTTGCGATTGATAGCATACCAATGCTGCGCCGATTGCAGCGAGTCCTTGTACCAGTTAGACCCCGAAGGACTGCACCACGAGCCTGTGATGGATCGGACTGTTAGTGAATGTAATCTCGGAGATCTCGTATCGATATGTACCACAGCAGTTTGACTGTATGGTTTGTATCAGTTGTTATTGAATGTCGACTATATATGTAAGATTAATAAGGCTTACGCGTTAACAGGTCGAAGAACTGGTATGGTGGTTCGTGCTAGCCCAAAGTGTGTGCTGCATAAGCGTTTCCAAAGATACTGCGAGGAACCGAATTCGCCCAAGAGCAGAATTGCCTAAGTGTCATTGAATTAGTACCGAAGAAGACAGCGCGGTTAAACAGGGTAAAGGCTTCTCTTACGGCCGCAGAATCCCCTTTTCTTTGTACCACACAGACCTGATCCATCACCAGAGCGATGATTCTGTCCACAACAGGATCAAATATTTTTTGGACGTCGTCACTGCATTAAGAAGATATGACAGTTAGTGATATCAAGCTTGCAAGCTTGTTAGAAAACGGCAATGGTAGCATATACATCTTCATAGTATGGTAACAATCTTCAACTTTGCCTTCCTCATCACATATACCAGGCATACTCACACAATGTTCATCATCACTTCTGCTTCCGAATGAGGATCTTACTTCCTCCCAAGATTGCATCATAACATGCTTAGAACGATGCTACATGAATGAAACGCAGCGCGTCACTACGGTTAGTTGTGAGAAATGGCAAGACAGGTGAGTGGGGTGGAGGGCCTCGCGTACCATCATATTGTCAATGACCTTATCACCTAGTAATACCCGAACGTACTTCTCAAACGCCTCATCTAGGTTCACGGAGCCACACAGATCACCTGCATGCAGCGTTAAGAAATGCCTGGCAGCGTAATTGCGACCACTCACCACTCCCACTCACAGTCTCGTCGAATCTAAGAAGTTCCATATCCGTTATCTTGTAAGCAATTAGGTCACTAGTGGTGTGTAAGTATAGCTCATCCCATAGGAAAGATCTCTTACACTGTCATTTTGCCTGCATCGCATATGATGATTGTATCGCCATTCTAATAGAGATCAGTCAGGGTAATATGATTCAAATAATAAAGAACTCTTGCTTTCAGGTTATTGGGCCCAGTTTCTTTGAGAGTATATGCTGCAGCACACTCTAGTTCGCTGATTAAATTGAAATCGACTTGATGCGATCCAAATCCGGCGTTTTCTGCAGCTTTTACCATGAGTGCCTTCGCTGAATCGCTCCATATTGCGGGAATTGTTAGAATATACTCCACCTTGGAATCTTGGACAAGATCAGAGATATAAGCCATTTCCATGCTAGCTTTTGTAAGTTCTAAAACTGACTTCAGAAAGTCTGACGTCACAGTACCAGGAGAAATCTGAAGCTCCTGGAGTTTGCAAGCCGTTTGGTGTGCTGGTGATGTACGTGGGGAAGTAAATGCCTGTGAAGTAATTAGACTTGTTCCTGATAACCGAGGGCCCATCGACAAGAGACTGCAGAGGTTTTACTGATGTTTTCCGAGGGGCGTCTCCGAAGAGTTTATTCCACGGTTGCAATAAGTTTGATTCGGGGTGCGGTTGAAGTAATAGTTTGAGCCATCTCAGAGTGTCCGCCGAATTCGCATCAACAACCTCATAACCCCACCGGTAAGTTCTAGTCCTCACGTTGGTGTAGCGAATCGCCGTCGGAACTTTCTCTGCCGAAGCTTTCCCTGTACTGTAGTTTGGCCAGGTGTTTACAAGATTGACCACATCAGGAGCTAACGAGTGGGCGAAAGCTACCGCCGTAAAGCTATAACCTCGCAGCATTAGAAGATGTACGGAGGAAGAGAATGAAGTTACAATAATAATGACTGGAACTATACGTCGTCCCAAAGTCAACGCCCACAACGAATGATTTGTTTTTTTCCTCGGTAGAAGCCATCCTCATCCCTTTCGTGCTATGTATCTTGGGTTCCTACTCGAACAAAACGAAGCTTGTGTCGAATAGAGCTGACAGCGTTGGGTTGCAATATTGCGGTCTGTCTACAGCGTCCAATCTTCGTAAGCGAGGGCAGAGTTTAAGCGTAACGTTCAATAAGCGTGTCCCAGGACTTGTATGTATGGTGAGGTTGGTACGATTGTAGTACACTTGATAAGTGCACAAATTGTTGGTGCAGGGGGCAGACTATGGGGAACAAAAAGGAGACTATAATGTATAAATTTAGCAATTGGTATAGAGACGTAAGTGGGGATTCATCATCAAGGGTGAAGGAGGGACAGTGTTGTGAGTTGATGTGCCGCGATGAGGGTTGCAATACATAGTCCGTCGTAAAGGCGTTTTTCTGTGAAATACGACACGGTCCAGTCGCAAAGAATGCATGCGCTCAACCATCTGGTCATTGGTCATTACAGACCAGGGACAGGAAGTGGTGTGTGAGGACGGTGCATGATACGCAGTTCAGTATTATCTACTCTCGACATGCACTGATGTGGGGGCCGAGGAGGAACCAGTAAGCAATGTGGGTACGGCGGCCTAATTTGGTTGTGCGCGGTGCGTTGCCACGCAACTCCGTATGAAATGCATGTGACAATCAATGTCCAAGGGTATGAAACCACCGCCAGATAACATCAAGGAACGTTTTTCAATTTAACACGTTTTGAGGACTTTTAAACTAGATATTATTGTCCGGGATAGGGTTAGTGTTTGGATTCGTGAGATTCGAGTTATCGCGATATACAACACACCGCTTTCCATGTAGAAACATATACCAGGTACCCTGAATCTGGATTTCAGCGAAGTGTAGCCAGTTTTCGCCAGACCTAACATTTCATTGGCTTTTAACCGCTCAAACTCACCAAATTCCCACTCCAAACATGCAATTATGACCGCGTTATTCTATCCATTTATAAACCAACACAGGACGTTTCTTACCGATATTATTGCACCTTCTTGTTTCAATTATTAAGTACTCGCTTCGGAAATCCGAACATACTAACTCCGGTAAGTATATTCGCGAGATGACAGAAGCCACAACAGGCTCAACTCCGAATGCCGCTACTCTACAGTCACCAAAATTGTTACTATTCACGGCAATGGTATACATTCGCAGCGCAGCAAACAGTTTCTTTCGGCTCGCAATATGCTCTCTGCATGGAGAACGTATACTAGGAACCTAGATTACGGCGCGCAAATACTGGCACGAAGACAACTTACAACGAAATTTTTGATTGATTGGATCCATCTGCTATACACCGAATGTACAATTGTGGAGTACTTGTGGACAATCTATACGACTATCCGCACTTCAAATATTTACACTATTGCTCACAAATTGGAAATTGCCAGTTGTATATTTTTAGGCAGACCAAGAGATCTGCGTTGTTCTAATTATGCCGGTCAGGATCGCAACAGGAAATCTACAATAGCCTGTGCATGACAGGCCACCGACTCCGGCAGCTCTGAGAACAATGAACTCGAAGGGTCAGTGCGATAGAGTTGAATATTTTCACTTAGCTCTGCGTTGACTCCAATTACTTAATAGATTTGAACATTTTCTGTCGTGCGCACATTGAGTGACATCCCTCTCACCGACCGAAGCCCCCACTATCAAAATGTTATGCTCAAGTATGTCACGATTCGGTGAACTGTAGACACGCTTTATAATGTGGACCACATGTTATCAACTTATTTCATCTATCGTTCTTATTATTCGTCGGCAAGGTTGCGGTGCGGGCCAACGGCGCGAACTCAAAAATTTATGTGTGCATGTCGCTGCAACCGGGATGCAGTAACACGAGTGACTGAATCCATGTCATGCAGCAGGTGCAAAGGTCGGCGAAATGCAACTTATTTTTGGATGGAAGCGGGGTAGGTCTTATTAGCGACGGCAAAGACGTGCCGAACTTTAATCGAGTCCCTAGAGGATATCGGTTGTTTAGCACGTAGACTCGGAGAGTGGAACAGCGTTCGAGACTAGCTCCCACGCAAATAAACTATTACATTACTTTCCTGTTTGGGAACTGCAACAAAACAACTATTAATCGACCGCTATGAGATTATGGTAATTGACGATGATGATCATGATAAGGAGCATTTATCTCCCCACCTTGACTGTATATGCTGCCGAGTTGATAGAATGCAAAATAGAAGACTGGTAAGTGTATATTGGGCAGAAACTTTGGAAGTCATGCGCAATATAGACGAGTTCGCGATTAGGAGGCCCTATTATAATGTGATTCCCTATCACGTTGAGTATGGACGATTATAGTTCATTGATCATCTTAAACCGCAGTCAGTGCAAATGTGGGGAGATGCTCCCGCATCGGTGATACAGGCACTAGCTACCGCGGTTTGTTTTGTCAGTTGCTATGATTCTCGTCTAGGGTTCTGGCATACTCTCAGAACGACGCTTGTATTTTCAATTATGAATATCCTCTGAATTGGATGCCTTTACATCGTAGCACCGCCGTATTCATTACAAACTCCCATTGCTGTACCGAGCACGTGGTTGGACGGGGAAGGGTACTGAGACAAAGCCTAAACTGTGCGAATCTCTAAACTCTAACATCGTACCTAACGTGCCAGCGATTTCAATAGCGTGGAAGAAGGAGTGCAGCTAGAACTAGCGGTAGAAAGGTGGACTGGCTTACTTCCTCTAGAGTTGTGCCATTGGGTGCTGTTCGCATGTAACTAGTCTTTTAATCTACTTAAATTCTCCCAGTATCTGCATACTGGGCTGACATTTTTCTCGCACCCGACAAACCGAACTGACGCTGAAGGCCTGTTGAACAACCTTGGGCAGACAAGCCGTTTTGACAGCTTATGTCCAACCACTGTGCTCGGTATAGAGCTGAGCTCTCATCCCTAAATCCCCGACCCCCGAGTTTTCAGTTTTTCTAAACGGCCCAGCCTCGATTTTGAAGGCCTGCCTTGGCGGCGGGCAAGCCCAGATTCATGCAAGCCGCCGGGACTGGCATGTTATGAACACTGCGAGTTCCCATCTAAAGCTCACTATCCGGCAGTTGCTCATCTCTAACATTAAACTCTAATTCCTGCTATGTTTTATAATTTGCTTCTCTTTATCTAGAGATGAAATTTAGATTAATACCTCCGCCATCTCTAGACAAACGTTTGCATATAGCTAGGAAGTAGTTAAATCATACGTGACAACAGCTAAAACATCCTACAATTTCAGAAATATTCGCACATCCTTGAGGCAACTTCCTGTACTTTCCCCATGAGCTTACTCAAACTTCGCTGTGACCTGACCACAGACCACCCCATCCATCACACTCTCAAACATTATAACCTAAGCCCATTATTAGTACACTAACAATAAAGGCGAGACACGGTTACTTCATCAACAACGGTCAATGTCAGCACATATTTCACTTCATAAAAGCTCTCCCCTCGTACGTTTGTTGTTTTCTTCAATTTTGACAACGGGACAGTTGATGGATCTAAACAAACAGTGCAAAATTGATAAATGTCTTGCATATGCTTAGCAATTGCCTACATAGGAGGCGTTCTGTCGTACATACCCGATGGATTTTGCCACATAAACTCAGGTGGATCTGAAAGGTCGCAGTTAAACAGAGTGGTGTGAAATACGAAGTCCCCCGCAACTGAGGGGTCCGGAACGGTGTGAGAGAGTTCAACCGACACTGATCCCGTTTCTCCAAGTACCATGCCCTGTATTCATTAATTATAGATTTTTCAAATTGAACCATCCACCCACCTTAGTAACGAACCAGTTCAGGTACCCTTTAACTCTCCAAGCGTCAGTTTGTTGATCCCAAATCATATTCTCACCCATAGAACTGTAGCTGCTCCGCCAGGTGTTCCGTTTCAAATCCCAATAGTCCTGTGGCCGCGCAGCGGTCGACTGTGCTCCAATGTTGCGCCGTGCTTTACGAATCTGTACGGTTGAACCTTCCAAGCCCCGAAGTAGTGCCCCACGAACCTGTCAATTGTTCGGATACTTAGTGAATGCTTTCTCAGAGATTTCGCATTGATATATACCACAGCAGTTTGACTGCATATTTTACATTTGTTATTAGTGAATGCAATCCGGAATACATATGTAGGATCTGTATAGGACCAAACGGACTTACGCGTTCATGGGCTGAAGCACTGGTAGCTTGGTTAAACGGCGCCCAAAGCGTGTGTTCTGAAGCCGATTCAAAAGATATTCAGAGGAACCAAGTCCGCCCACGAGCAGAATTGCCTAACGGCCATTGTTATTGGTACACCGGCAGGTAAGAGCACAGCATGGTTGAACAGGATAGAGGGTTGACGTACGCAGTGATATCAACCGTCCCGTCGGACGGCCGGGGACGGTGGGCCGTCCGAGATTTCTCCAGGACGGACGGGACGGCGCCAAGGCCGTCAGTCCCGTCCTTACTCCATAATGACGGCCCGACGGCTGGGGACTTGCCAGGGACGCCGACTTTGCTGTCCCCCGCAGTCATCCACCGTCCCTGGCCGACATCGGGCGGTTACAGTATGAATTTAGATGACATCGAAAATAGCCCTGAGACCGCGCGGTAAGAGATATACATGGACCCATGCCAGGGGTGCTGTGACACTTGTATCTAGCTACAGTGCTATAGCATGTGTAGGTGCGAATTAGGTGTATATAAAGGTTGAAGATACACCCACTCAGAGCATGATCCACGCCAAACACTTCTTGCTCAAATGGGTGTTGAGCTGATGAGTATTCCAGCAATGTCAGATGAACCAGAGCGTCTATTTAGTAGTGCGAAGTTGCTTATCAGTGACCTACGAAATCGCTTGGGTGATGATATCATTGAGGCTGCTGAGTGTCTGAAATCCTGGGTGCAACATGGCTTAATCTTTGGAGCAACAGAGTCAGACATGGTCAAGATGGAGCAGATGCTGAATGATCTTGCTTCGAGGTCAAAGTAGATGTAACTAGTTTTATGAGATTTTATAATGTACAATGCAGGAGATCCATGGATGTCGGTAGATGACGGCCGGGGACGGCTAGTTGGCCGTCATTGCCGTCCATCCCCATCCTGCCTCAAAAAGACGGCGCCGTTTCCGTCCTGCCCTTGGACGGACGGCGACTTTGCCGTCCGTCCCCGTCCGGAGTGATCCCGGACGGACGGGACGGTTGACTTCGCTGGGGATGTGTAAGCAAGAAAATTTCCACCGTACGAAGATATGTATAATCCAACTGACCTTGGCCATTAATGACCCAACAAATTACCATAAACTGTTCAGAGCCATTACGAACTCGTACCTACTAAGATTTGTACTGGGTGGTTCATTTTTGCTTTGCTGGGAGATTATATCGCGCTTCCCGACTAGTTTACTTAGCGCTGGGGACGGGTAAATTACCCTTGGAACAGTTTCCTAGGACTGTCTGGATAGGCCTCCCTCCAGCGAGTGGTCTAAGTCAATTGTGCCGCTTTAAAAGTACAATCTGTGTCAAAGGAAGCTAGGAGAGTTGTGTAAAAGCTACAACTTGTTGGAAACGGTAGTGGGCGCTATGAGAAAGTCCAAAATTGTTCTCTCTACGTTAGCGGTCTCTCTATATACAAATAATAAGGCCAGTTGGTCGCTGCACCATCGGGCGGACTCGGGCGCAGGTTTGAGTAGATTTCCAACACAACTAACGGGCAATGTTTCTACTGGACCGGAGATGGATCAGTCCGGACCAGTAGCGTCCCAGTATAATCCAGGCATCCCAATAGTCCGGCCCGTCTCTCTAAGGACATGTCCGAGACCGGGCTAAAGTTTTTGGGGTTTAATATTTTAGGCCTAGACGGACTTGGGCACTCCATAACAAGACTATAGGACAACAGGCCCTGCAGTCTACTAATTTGCCCTCACAGTTATCGAGGTTCAACTTTATGAAGCTTAAATTCTCCTGGTTCGGTGCAAATTGATCTCGGCTGAATATTTTTCCGGGGTGTGGTGTCCCGGAACTCTCATTTCCGAGCCGGATTTACTATATCCGACCCTAGTCAAGGCTACGGTCACCTATACCTAGCCTTGATCCTGGAGTTTCTGCCTGGGACGAACCAGTCCTTCCATACTCCTGTCCCAGACGGGACGACGATGCCGCGCCCCGAAACACTGTAGTCCGGACAGACGATTGGGAACCCTGGTATAATCTAGTCTAGTCCGAACTTCCTGCTAAACCAGCCTAGTCTAGTCAACCCTCTAGACTGGAACCGTCCCCCAAAATATATAGTTAATAACCAGGTCTGTACAATTGAGACAATGGGTTGTGTATTGAAATTAAAGTGTTCTGTACATTATGTGTGCATACTATGCCTTTCACCTCAGTTTTTGATTCAAGAATCAGGTGTTGCATATATAGATCTCAGCCTTCGTAAGGCGGCTTACTAGGCTAGTACTGATACGGGCTGATAGTCTTCAGCTGAATCTATACACAGATAAGTACGTGCGCATTTGTACCTAGACTACCGAATATATAGAAGGCCGTTGTAGCCTCTTTGTATGACACAATCGCGCTTCTCTATCACTCTACATTCAACAGCGAGTTTTGACCAGGGATTTGGCCCGGTGGCTTCCTTAGTCTTCAATGCTGGTAGACTCGGGCATGAGACCGGTGGCTGGCCGCCCCCATCGGCCTCGCCTGCCCCCGCCTGCCTCGCCTGCCCCCATGGCGAGGAGGAGGGCTCGGTACTGGTACTTGGCTTTGGGCTCCGGCATTGGCAGTCGGCATGGAGTTTTCTTTCTCTCTCTTTCGTATATAAGTTTATAGTTTTCCCTCTCTTTGGATCGATAGACAATTGAGCTTCTTCGTTCTTTCTCTTTTGCTTTCAACAGCGAGGAGTGGTGCGTGGCGAGTGTTGAAATGTACTGATTGCTAGAAGCATGTATTCTAAAGTACAGGTACATTCGTGATCTTAAATACGGCATTCAGAGTATGCCTTGTACGCATGCATGCGCACTCAGCTGGCATCTCTAGCTGAGTCTGGAAAGACCATCATCTTAGGGAGATTATGCATCAGCCCAGCTGAAACCCATAAGCCGTACGCCAGGGAGGCGGACCATATATGCAACAGCGAGTGAGCAATCGGTATGAGTCTACGTTTATGAGTCTACTCGGTTACACAGGGTATCATACCTCTCTAGCAACAGTTTGCACACGAGCTGTGCCACTCTATCTTGTTGTGGTAACTTAAGGCCAGGGTTGATATCATATATGAGAAACCTGCTCAATACACAGAAACGCTAATTGTTGTGGCAACACGAACTAATTCCACTTACTTTAGCGGGGGTCCTCCGTTTCAGGTGAGGCTCATATGAGATGCATATGTGGTTGATCTTGCAATCACCTTGACTAGATTTGCATACTCATGACAGTACTGGCGCAGTTGATACCAGATAGATATGCAGCGGTGGCAGCCAGCTGCAGCCATGGCACTCCTGGAGGTCTGTCATGCCTGCCAGGCTCACATCAGAATCCTGACAGGATTTCAGTTGTCACCCTCACAGCTGCGCTTCAAGCGCCGGGTGGGGTGTCACGGGGCATACACCTTCACTGTAGCCTCTAGGTCCATGACAACCATCATCACCATCACTATCACCATGTGCGCTATCACCACCATCATCACCACCATTCTACTGCCACTACCACCACCTCACACGCATCTGCAGGTCCAAAATCACAGGCGCAGCGAGAAATAATTTTAGAGCTAAAAGTAACTCCCAGAAGTGACAACCCCATCACCCAATACCTGCTATGTAATGTTTTATTTGGTTGTAAACATAGAGAGTTTTAGTTTTTGCAGCATTGCACAAGAATCTCCAAAATGCAGATTGTGAGAATACTTAAAATCTCCTACCTGACTAGTTACTGCGGCATGAGAATTTCAACTGAGGATACTGTGTCTCAACTGTCACCATTGCAGTCCACTGCAATGGTGTCAAATCTGCCTGAATGATTTGTGTGAGTGACTGTGGCAGGATAGTCATAAGTTTGAGAGGTTACCATGAGCCAACAAATATCCTCACATCAACATGATATTTCAGTCACCCTCATGTGAGGCTAAGAGATGTCTACCGGCCTCACATGAGCCTCACCTGAAACGGAGGACCCCCGCTAAAGTAGAGACTAGAACCATTACTTCATAGATACAATTCAATTTGCTGAGCTAACACCCTATCGCGATACCCTGAGATATTACTTGCTCGTATGGATGAATACCGTAAGACTTGACATCCGTGAACCCCGCAACATGTAGATGCTATCCCAACACAACAACAGTGAAACGGCTGAAATAAAACAGATGATCTCTGATATATCTACGGAAAAATTACCCTCAGCTACAATTGCCTACTACTAGATGTCTGATAGCAGCCTTACAGAGGACTTTGAGAGCTAGGGAAAGGACTTGAAATAGTCTAAATATTGACTTGAAGGATCAGATTGAGAAGTAACATTAGAGATATATATAGGCTAAGCAGAGCGAAGAGAGGTAGTCGGGTCCCGGTGACCATCAACTAATGGTTGCCTGCTCCTCTAGTGCAGCGACTCTGTCAGCACCACGATCTAGCAATAACTGCGCCACAGCCTCATGTTGGTTCAAGATTGCGGTGTGCAACACAGTCCAGTGATTATCGATCCTGGGTTCGTTGACGTTGGAACCATGATCGAGGAGCAGCAGCACGATGGTCTCGCATCCGGACTCGGCTGCGCAGCGCAGCGCCGTCCAGCCCCCCCAGCCTTCTGCCTTGATGTCTGCTCCACGATCAAGTAGTAGCCGCACCGTGGCCTCAAGCCCGCCCGACGCAGCATAGTGCAGCGCCCGCCTGTCACCGTAGTCCCTGGCCTCGATATCTGCGCCGCGATCCAACAGCAGCCGTACCGTAGCCTCGTGCTCGGCAGTGGCTGCGCTGTGCAGAGGCGTGCATTGGTAAGAGCTCCTGGCTTCGATATCGGCGCCACAATCGAGTAACAGCCCTACCGTAGTCACGTGGCCATTCTCGGCAGCGTGGGCCAGAGCCGTCTTGTCGAATATGTCCTTAGACTCTATGGCAGCTCTTCGGTCAAGCAGCTGCCGCACAGTGGCATCGTGACCGTTCGCAGCTGCCCAGTGCAGGGGCGTCCAATTCTTATTGCCATCTCTTGACTCAATATCAGCTTCGCGGTCTAGCAGCAGCTGCACAGTAGCATCGTGGCCATTCCCAGCTGCTAAATGTAGTGGCGTGCAGTGGTTATTACCATCGATGGATTCAATGTCGGCATTGCGGTCGAGCAGCAGCCGCACAGTGGCATTGTGGCCGCTCCTAGCTGCCCAGTGTAGGGGCGTCCAATGTTTATCACCATCCCTGGATTTTATATCCGCGTTGCGGTCGAGTAGCAGTCGAACGGTAGCCTCATGCCCATTCGCTGCCGCCCAGTGCATGGGCGACCGGTGCATTTTGTCATCCTTCATCTCGATGTTGATACTTTCGTCTGCTATTAATAGTGCTTCGACCACGCGATGATGCCCCATTCCAGCTCCTAACAACAACATTGTGTTTCTAAAGTTCCCCGCGGAGCTAGATGAGTCATTGACAGCAAGACTTTGTTTCAAATGAGAAGTAACCCAGCGTTGGAGGAGGTAGAATGCCGGATTACCGTGAGTCAATGTCTGAACTAAAACAGCTACCAGATTAGGAATGCCCTTCGCTCCGTGGCATCGGTCCAGATGGTCTTGGAGATGACAGAGCGCATAGCATATCAACGGTCGCTTGCTGAGGTATTGAATATACGCTTGAAAATGCATTGAAGTCCAGGACTCAATAGGCAATTCCGCCAATTGGGAGCCGCTATACATAGCACAGAAAATGAGGTACTGAAGGCAAGATGTGGCTATCCTGGCATGGGCATCGTGCTCTTTCATTTTGAGGTTCGACATCGCGACTGGTCCGTCTACCCGCAAGAAAAACTCACGAACAGTCTGGTGCATTACTTGTACAATTGGCTCTGGACAGCGATTAGATAGTGAACCGAGAAAATATTCGGCTTGGGGGGTGGAATACCATCAAGACCTCTCGATTCCAACAGGTTGCGTCCACAATGAATAATTCTCTTCTCTATTCCCACGATAAGGCTATCTTCGAAGCACTTTTCAGAAGGAGCGATCGAGGTATAAAGCATATCTGAGATACCGAGTTCATGCTGGAGTTCAAGAACTCTAAGGGGTCGGCGGGCGAATAGTACTAACTCGAACACTCGCCTCGCCATCTTAGGGTTATAACTTTTTAGCTCGTTAAAAATCTGTCCGTACATCTCTTCTAACTCTGTTGGAAGACCTTTTAAGAAGCCAAATATTTCGTTTTTTGACCAACCCTGCTCGACGAATCGGACCAGTTCATCTCGAATTAGACGTACCCAGAGAAAGACTCCTTCGGCATGTAGAAGGAGATATTCAGCGGCCTCGTGGCAGATAATTGGGGGAAGGTGGAGTTCTGGTCCGAGGAAAGAATGCACGTAGTTTTGAATGTCGGACCGATTCACGTCTTGCATCCTTATAAAGGCATGGGTTGTGCTGATCATATGTTCCAGTTCTCCGATAGGCCGGCTGGCGATGAAAACTTTTATAGTACAGCAACTACTGGAGCAAATCCCAAACAACAATTTGAGGATATTGCGCCGGTCGTCATCGCAGGACTCGTCAACAGCATCAATGATAAGATAAAGCCGTTTGTTCGTTCGATGGCTTCCTATTGATTGAAGAATTCTCTGCAACGACTCATAATGCAACTTGGTGCGTTTGACGTGATCTCGCTCCGGTGATACCTGTTTATATTTTCGATGCTCCGGTTGAAAGTGGTAGAAGAAGCCCTCATCTTGATTCAAGATATCATAAAGGATTGAGCGGAGCATGTTATAGTGACTCGTTTGACTCTCACCCTCTCTGAAACTGTAAAAAAAATTGGCAATGAGGGCATGTTCTGCAGCTTCTCCACGTTCGAGAAGGTGGTCCTTGAAATATCTCGTCAGAGTACTTTTACCGCTCCCCGGCTTTCCCTGAAGATAGAGAAGATGCGAGGTGTCTGAGCTTGACCATCTGCGGTATTGCTCGTGTGACCAGAGCCATTCCAAGGAACCCTTATGCTCACTAGCGATCATGTCATAACGGGTATTATCAAACCGCAGAATATTTAGACACTCTACACTTATTAGTGTGCCATCGCGGCATTATGTCACAACAGAATCAGACCTTTTCTTTCCACATCGTATCCGATCCATGGAACTCCCTCGAACAAGATCTTAATTGCATCTTCGTCTTCTGTCCCGCATGTCCATAAAATTTTGAACTTGGAAGGCCTAACCTGAGCTTGCAATCGCTTAGCAAAACGATGGACGGCATGAATAAAGACACGTGACTGGTCTTGAATTTGGCCTAGCCCATCAATGCTGATGACTAGCTCCAGCCACCGGTCATTCAAAACGGCAAACAAAGCATTCCAGAGGTTCTTTGCTTGCGAGGTGTATAGCATTTTGCGTACTGTGATTTCTGGGGGTTTATTGTGTTCGAACTGCTTCTTAGTGGCGATCTTCGTTTCCATCATAATCTTGGCGTTGGTAATTGTGTTTAAGAACAATGCGATGGCTTGGTTCCGGTTATCAGGTGTTAAGCTAACGAGAATTTGGCTGAGCAGTGCTTGGACACAAACACTCGAGATATGTTGCGCTGGAACTACTGCTGTAGCACAGAAAAAGTAGAGAACCGAGGGTAGTGTTCCACGATCTTTTCTTGCATCTATTACGTACGATGATATTCTTGGGATTTCTTTTCGAGTAGGCCCCGATATCCAAAGTGCATGAGAACTATCACCATTCATCCAGGTTGTGAAATCAACATTCTTCGAGATCCAGAAGTTTTGTGGATCGTTAGGGTCCATAGGCGGTATTTCGGATTTGTGTTTGTTTTGATCATGCTCTGCTAGTATCCGCAAGAACTGATCTGGCTGCACATTCTCTACGGCGTTACGAACTATTTGCTCGAAATCCCGGACTACCAACGCATGGGTGTTAGCATCTGTTTCACGAACAACTTCATTCATTCTACGAACTTACATGATGGATTCTCAACCAATTCTTTTATCTTTGAGCGAACCGCTACATAGTTGTGATCATCTCGGCTCGTAAACTTTACCAGCTGCGAATGATCTGAACTGATGGAAACCAGATTATGAACCTCCTCATTCGGCATGGACCATGTCGCAGACTCTTTCGATACCATACGAACCGGTCTGCCAGTTCGTTTCCATCCTCCACCAGGCATTACCTGTCAGGTGCGTTAGTTAATGAGACCATGTTGCTCCTTCAAGGCTCAATACTGACTGTGACTGTTTTTGTATCTTTCGTCTCGTAAAAAGATACTATGAAACATTCTTCCAACCCAGCCTTGTAACTTCGCAAAAACGCAACGTGTAGTGTCTCTAGTAGTTCCGAGCCTTCCATCAAATTGGCAACGAACGGCGCGGATTTCTTTTCTTTCATCAAAGACAACAAGTTCTCGTTGTTAAGTCCTCGGTGAGGGACGCCGAAGAGGAAAATTCCAATGCAAGAGGCCAAGATTGCCTTATGTTCTAGTCCAGTCACGGAGGATGTCCCTCCGCGGAGAGACCGGTCCATTCACGGAGTCCCACCCTCAGTGACTGGACTGGTTCATTCGCGGAGTATACCCCTGCACCCCACCTCAGTGAATGG
>Ga0307512_10002603_pt1 | contig 22371 bp, 30 predicted proteins | sample 14_EM_MG_FD_200267 | JGI IMG/M metagenome (GOLD analysis project Ga0307512, IMG submission 200267) | Populus trichocarpa ectomycorrhiza microbial communities from riparian zone in the Pacific Northwest, United States - 14_EM | ecosystem: Host-associated > Plants > Roots > Unclassified | place...
GTCGACGGCGGGGGCGGGGACTGAGCCCCGCCGTTCATGTGCGGGACGCCATGGACCGGTGGAGGAGAGGTAATGCCCGGAGGCTGGAAGGGATGCGACTGGAACGACTGGTATGGCTTCTCCTGAAAAGGGGTGATCACTGGGTGAGGGCTCGGTTGCTGGGTCGTGAGGGGATACGGCTGGAACGCGCCACCGGGGCGAATCGCGTTCTCTGTACGAGAAGTTCCACAGCAGGACATCCTAACGTACGCACGACGTTTTGTTGGGCACGAAACACGGTGTTTCCACGGGAGCTGATGGGGAAAAAAGGGGGTGGTTAGGTGGAGGGGCGCGAAAGTTCTGTTAGACCAATGTTTGGACGTGTGCGCCGCGCTCAGCTGCACAGCCTCGCGCTCCGTTCCGAGCGACAAGCGCCGAGTTTTGTTGATTTTTCTGAATTTGCTTCCTCGCGTGACTTGAATCCCTCGCACGACACACTCACGTTGACAAAATAATAAAATAGGCGAAGCCCTTGACTCCACTCCGCCATCAGAATCGGCACGTCACCAAGTACTGCATACGTCGATACGAAAAAAGGATGTATTCCAGAAAGCCCCACCCCACACCGGGCAAACGGTACTGGAAGATGCCTTGACATGCGGATCAGTGATAGATTCTAACCTTATTCACCTCGCATATCATTGCGAATATTAAGGAAGAGCTCGCTAAAAGTGCGCACGCCGTATATTGCGCCAGTGTTCTCAGAAACGTCGGTGAAGCAGGATAGTTTCATGATTACAATGATGGCCGAGAATCAGATTTCGGGCAACGCCGTCGCGATGACCCCGCGATGAGACACAATATTCATCTAGGGTCAGCCTGTACAGTACATGCACGATGAGAAAGGGAGAAAGGTTGCGACTAGTTGGTTGTGGCACCGAACTAGCTATGGTAGGTCTCAAGTTCCCAGGCGACCACTTTTGGAATCGGGACATGCGGGGATTCAGACAGGTGGTGCGTCCAACACCCCGGGTCGCGCGACCCAATGACCTTATCGACTGGATCGTGCCGACGATTTCGGCGTAAGAAGAGTAGTACCTTGCAGGTCGCGAAACGACGGTGCGGTTGTGGGAATATTGACGAATGACATCCAATGTGGCGATTGATGTAGGGTGACCACGAAGGGGAAACGAGGGCCGCTCAGGCGGAGCGCGCAGGAAAACTTGCCAAGTCGAGGACAGAGAGGGTGCGTTGTTGACGAAACGAACAAAGTAGCCCAGGGCAACTCATACCGGGATGTCCCCAAGAAGCGTACCAGCTGACCCTTGGCCGTCATGTGAGACGATCGAGACGACATCGGAGGATCACCTCTTCCACCCCATTTCCAGGACTCTGTACTGCTACCACCACCATCAGTACCACCACCTGTCGTGATGAACAAGTCACGACCTTCTAGATGGGGAAAATACCCCGGGTTTGTAGAGCAGGAGGTGTCTCAATCATATCGATCGAAATACTTCCATGAACCTTGAACCCGGAGCACTGCGATAGAACAAGTTCGGACGGTCAATATGAATCATCGAAGGATGACCATGATGCGACCACTGTCAAAAAACCCTCTGACGAATTTGGTCATTATCAGACGAAGCTAGGTGATGACAAATGATCTCAGAGCCATCACCAAGAAACGGAAAAACTCGACGTCGACCATCTTATGAGGTAGCGTCTCGACATTTCGGATCGCGATGCACGATGATGGACTTGGCGAGAATGAGGCCGCTGCTGTGGCAAACACCCCCGCGCAGAAAAACGGCCAGAACTTCAGTCAGGCGACATGTGAAAGCGGGACCTGAGATCCTTTCCAATCGGCGTCTTAAGCGAGGGGACCCTTTCCCCATGTCATCTGCAATCAGAAAGTCGGAGGAGCGGGCCTAATGCAAGGGAGTCCAGGGACTGACCCAATGATGCATGCGCGCACGCGCGCGCATTCGGTGTTATGGCCAGCGTGCCGGAACTAGGAGTTGGCCTTACAGCAACAGCTACATTGTAACGTCCCGTCATGAGAAAAGGAACAAGTCCACATGAAAGCCAGCCCATCGGTCTAGTCGGATGACGGGACGGAGAGGAACTTGAAGGGTCAGCAGAGCAGCACGAACCGTGACGGAGTGTTCACGTACAAGGCTCAGACGCCCACAGCGGGCACACGGGCCCGTGGCTGGCTGGCATTTGCCGAAACCCAGGTGATCCGTGACGTAGGGGCGCGGCAATTTTGACCCCAATCCCCAATCCAAAATGTCGACGAACCACCATCTGAGACATGCACAGCAACGTCTTCGTCGCATCGCCGCATCGTGGCCCGCAGACCCACTTCGCCCGAACCTCCAATTGAAAACCTTCCTCGCCGCGCTCGCCGACCACCCCGCGTTGTCCGCCAGGGCCGTGGCGGCAACCCGTGCGCTCCACAAGAACCACGTCTCGGACCGCGTGAGTAGTTGATTGTGTTGTCGTTCGCGTTTTTCGACGGGCCTTTGGTGAATCCGCCACCCCCTTTTTTTTCTTGGAAAATTTCCCAGATCCCCACTCCACATACGGTGTTGAAGCCCGCGTCGATGCCGATGCACTACGTTCGACTTAAGGAGGGTTACGAGAAGACTCTCAAAGGCATCGGGCGACCTCGGTGGAAAATTTTCTTCGGTGTATGGTAGCACATCAAATCAAGGGGTGTCATATCGCAGCAGAGACCTTCCCATGGATAGTCTGGTCTACTTCTCACGGGTGCGGGGCCATGTTGCAGAACTTCTGTGTAATTGTATAATTACCCTAGGCGCCACCATCCCCAAAAGCGCGACACCGTACGCCTACACCGCATATAGAACCCGGACGCTGTCAGCGGACTTGAGAATCTATTCTGGAGAGTTTTTGTATGGCGTCCTAATCCAAGGATGTCACACGCACGACGCACCAGATGCCAAAAGGAATTTAGCAAAGTCCCACTCCTGGAGAAAGGTTCCTGGACGCTGGAAAAACGGCCTTTTTCCGATGTGGCAATGCCGTAGGCACAGCTGGAGAGGACGTACCATAACGTACAGCCCAGTATGTGCTGCGATTTGTGATTCGGAAGTTTTTTTTCCAGGTTCAGGGACATCTGTGTAAAACCCCTGCTCCGAAGGAAGGATGATGGAATCAACAAATGATCATTGTGTGCCACTACAGTATTTGCGGCGTTACAGCAGTTGTGCCACGCCACACGCAGCGCTATTGGAATGGTGCATACTATTACCAGTACGTAGCACCTGAGCGTCATCACGAACCAATCAAAAGTCTAATAGATTCCCCGGCGCCGCCAAGTGCTGTGCCACGTGAGGTGATGAACGAATATGCGGAGACGGCGCATTATATTTGGGACAATCCCTCCAGACGAGAAAGGGAGGACGTGTGCTCGGTTCGGCGCTCCGAGGAAGCATACTATACAGGTAGTAGAAGCGCGGACCTGTCGTCTCTTGAGGTTTTGATATGCATGAAAAGACAAGAACAAGCTGAGGGGTTTGCTGTACAGTACAGGAGAGAGACTGGGAACGTACGTAACTCTGAAAGGAGTGAGAAGTTCTAGATCTATGCGGGTAGCCCTAATGCCGAGACCGGTCGCCAAGTGGGATGCTGTATCTCCAGGGCCGAAGTCCCCGAGAAGGCTAGAAGCTAAAGGAAGGCTACGAATGGGAAAGAAGAAAGGAACACAGGGAGTGGCGCACGGACGCGTGTCGCGAGACGAGAGGAGGTCGCCCTGTAGCTGTGGACGTTCAACTTGAAGTTCTGCCATTCTTTACTTTAGTAACGAAAGGTCCTCCGAGTCTTCGGCGATTGGGTGGACTGAGCATCGTGCCAAGTACTAAACCATCCAGAGCTAGTCTGGAGAGCAGATGATGATGATGATCAGCTGATATATGAATACCAGGAGTACACGATATTGCTGAATGACCCTGAGGAGCGGCACTCCTCTCGTAAGTTGCTGTAAAAACTGGTCCTCACTGTGTGAGTTCGCACACGCATTTCCCGGCCGAACCAAAGTCCGATACATCCCAGGTCCCTGGGCTCTTCGCACGGAGCTTGCGGCGCAAGTTGCGCAACTCGCAGACTGGGTAAGTTACGACGCGAACATCCGTACATCAAGGAAAGTCGTTAGCCGTAGCCGTTATCATATCGGGACCAGAGAATGACCGGAGAATAGTCACAAGTACAACCGTGAGTGACGAAGCAACGAAGGGGAAGAGTCCGTACGGGTGGTCGCCGACGCCGCTGCCAGTTGAATCCCTCGCTCTCCCACGGTTTTCGAGGACTACAATATAATCACAGGTAAAAATGACACATGCACGACGACACCACGATGGCACCAGAGATAGCTGTTTGATGGTGAAGCGTTAAGTGTAAGTTATGCGGGCCGAAAAGCCTTTCTTACATCTTCGAGGAGTGTACGGGTCATCAATGCATCAAACTTCCTATCGCACGCAATGGCAACTCATGATCAATGAACTTTCGTGGACATCTGAATCTCCTTGGCCCGCGCACGCACTCATACTCACACACGGATTGACAGTTGCTTGTACGCGCCACTGCACGAAACGAAACTGGGAGAGATGCCAGAAGAATCCGGGCCTGTCAAAAGGGCAGGCCACGGATCTCTCGGGGACATCAAAGAAGCTGCGTGTATGCGTGTGTCGCTTGCGTTCCAGACTTCCATCACGATTCATACACACAGTATGGTAATGTTGCGTTGTCGCCGCAGGCGAACAAGCAGTTCCAAAAAAAGATATAAATGCGGTACCTTGCCTGCTGATGTCGCGGATGAATCAACGACGAAAAAAGGTGGTGGCACGGCCGTGAAAAAAAAACCCCTGCTCCTCGCCGGCGAGACCATGACAAGGCCAGGGTCCAGGGACGGATGGTTCGTGAATGTCGACGCCAGATCGGGTTCAAAGATTGCATCCCGGAACTGCGCAGCTGTCGGGTACGTGCGATACGACGTCTGGTGCGATGGGGCAGCGCTCAACAGGGTAAGTAGAAGAGCAACCCACCTCTCCCCTGATCCTGAATGAAACAGTAACTTGTGACATGAAGGTTGTTTGACGCTTCGTATGTGCGATAACTCAATGTGTTGATATGATTTCGTTGATGGCCACATGAGCGCAGCACCTGTGATATTATCTCTGCATCAACTAGCCAGCTGGTCATATTGACCCTTCACGGAAGCATTTAATTCAGGAATTAATTGCCTCGCCCTGCAACACGAGGTGGTCATCACCTCTTCCCTGGCGGAAGCGCAAAAAGGGGTGGTGGTCGGAGCTACTTGCATAGCCGCGCAGGTGATAGGAAGTGTTCGTATTTGGTGCTGTGTTTCATCTTTGGTCCATCTTTGCTTAACGGAGTAAAAATAAAAAATTCGGAAAAAAAATGAAAAACCCTGTGATAGTGGATGGTTGTATGCGTATTCGGATGGCTGTGTGTGCCCTGCCCTGCCCTGCCCTGCCCTGAGAAGAAGACCGTAGACCGGCATTCACGGACACACGCGATCGAAATGAAGTAGAACGAGCAAGCAGAATAAGCGCGGAAGAAGGCCGCAAAAGAAACTCGTTTCAATGGCACCGGCCCAGATTCCCGGTAAGGGCGCGCATAGTACAACAGCCCCAGGGCGTGCCAAACGATGTTGTTACCGTGGCGCTGGTATGGAACGTGAACGTACACGAGGTTGAGATGGGAAAAATAATATTACTGATGGACAAGCACTCTTATCTCCCGTTCTAAAGAAAGCGGTCGCCAAAAGCGCGCTTTTTGATCGGCTGAACAGAGTGTTCGCATGATGGCCAGGTCGTTCTACTCTTCGATGACCTCGTCCTCGCCCTTTCGCGCCTAAAACATAGCAAGTAAGGCATCGGTAAACAACGTTCCGCCTTTGGGGAGACCCGAGCGAATATGCCTTACCTTTTCGACGAGCTTGCGCTGCTTCTCGCGAGTCTTACGTAGCACGCGAGTGTACTTGATGAGCGGCGCATCGTCGAGCTCAAGACCTGCCTCCCAATGGCCAACAGCAGCGCTATTCCCCGGTGCAAAGGTAACTCCGACACGGCGCTGCGAAATCCACCGCGCACTCTCTTCGATGCGTTCCACGAGTGTTTTCACAGCGGCGCTCACTTTGGCGCCACTGCGCGCCGTTTTCAGCGAACGCCGTAGGGAGGCAACGATGGGAACGACTAATTCGGGGAAGGCAATGCTGCCATGCACGGCACGCACAGATAGCCACTCGGCCGTCAGGAAGGCAGCCTCGTGGGCGGTGTTTTCTGCGTAAACGTGCGTACGCAAGTATTGCTGTGGCGCACGGAGAGTAATTTCAAAGTCTAACGGCCGTAAGGTGGACGCCTTGGACTTCGTCGAAGACAACATGGCGGTCAAAATCGGCAAGATGTGGGGCGCGAGGGGGATGTATGTGTGCGTGTGCCTTGTCAGGTGAACCAATGACCGGACCAGGTGCAGATGAAACGGATAAGATCTGGGGTGGGAGATAAGCCTGCGTGGGGGTGGCCAGGTGAGTTCAGATAAGAAGTAATTTAAGAAATGTGTGAAAGGTGACAGACTTTATAGCCCCCGTCGCAATTTGTACAAGTGGATATATGAGAGGTTGCATATGCCCGGTTTTGACATCGTCAGAGGACCCATGACCCTCGCAAGCTCGTGCAAGAACCAATGACCAAAAATCGACAGCATGGACATATTGCCAATTATAAATCTGCTTGTACGACTCCTGCGTGTTGAAAAAAAGAAATGAATTGAAGGGGGGAGAGTATAGTCAAAATGTATCAAACCTTAGTTTTCAGCTTCATGCTATTTCGAAGATGGATGGCCAGCTGTCGAATAAAGCCAAAAGCATGTTGATACGCAGCCTGGTGATTGAGACAAAAAATCTCCGAAGCTGAGTTCTTCATGAAGGTGATAGACGGCAAGGTATGGGCGGTGGTATTCTTCGAAGATTTAACTAACGTCTGATAGGTGTTCTGATCAAATCCAATGGGGATCAGATGTCCTCTGGGTCTTCATTCGAGTACTCACCTTCAATACGAGATCAAGAACAGATTCGTCGGGCGAAGACGCAAGCCGATGGAGAGCACGAATTGTAGCAATTCGTACGCTGTCGTCAGCTGTAGACCACAGGTCCAGGCACGCCTGAGCCAAGTATGAGTGATAGGCAAAGGGGGGGGAAGCATGCGATACTGACCTTGAGATACAGCTTGACGGTTTTTCGACTACTCAATACGTAGGGAAGGATCTTCGTACTCTCCGTAACTGCCATCTTTAACAGATCAGAGTCCGAGAGTTGGGAGATGATATGAATGGTGTTGTGGAAGAATGAGGTGATGAGCTTCTGTAAGGTCTTTAGCTTATGCGTCTGTGTCGGGGCTTTGCTATTCGCAATGTGTAAGTTATGAGAGAGCATAGCCAGCAGACTAAAGACGCACAAACGACCGTCAGAGCGTGTTTTGTAAGGGACGTGATGCTCCAGAACGACTGGTGTGTATCGCAGAGCCGTTCTCACAAGCTTATCATACACTGGGCTCGCTCAATACAGACATGGACCCGGCAAGATGATTGAAACCGGCGCACCTGCGGGGCTATCGATGGTCCATGCGAGCACCTTGTCTTCCTCAGTCATGAAGACGGCGGAGCGGAACGCGACCAGGAGCTTCCGCAAAGCGCGAAGGGATCTTGTCTACGGAACACACATTAGGGTGACAATTCTCAGTCCGCCAACGTTTACGGACCTCAAGGAGAGACTTTTGCCAAGCCCGCAGTATGTTCTCTGACAGGACAGGGAGTTGATCAGAAGCTTGTTCTCCGACATCATCGTCGTCGTCGTCGTCGGCGTCGGCGTCGTCAATATTGTCATCGCCCTCCACGTTGAACTCTAAGAGTTCGCGGTCGTGTTCCTGCAGATATTTGTAGAACTCGGGATCCTTCTCCGCGAGCTTGGACAGTTCCAACATGTGTGTAGCACCCGCATCTACCAAAGTTCAGATCTTGAGCTAAAGAAAAAGGTAGACAGAAAATTTGCGCACCGTCGAGTTCGTCCACGGATGCGAACGATGCACCGTCGTCGTCGTCATCGTTGTCGTCCATGTCGACATCAGCATCTTCGTCCTCATCGTCCGAGGCCAGTCCCTCATCATCGAGTTCTTCAACCTAGAGCCTGCACGTTACATTTCAGATGCAACGGAGATATCAACTAAAGGCTCACGTCTTCACCCTCGTCTTCCTCCATGAAGCTTGCTCCCAAGAAGTCGTCTACCGACATGCCTTTGAGACTGTATCACCAGGATACGCATGAAAGGTACCATCCACCGAGAGAGATAAAGAAAAGACGTACCTCTTTTTTGATGATTTTTTATCCTTTGCGCTCTCTTCCTCATCTTCTCTGTCGCTAGCATCGACGTGAGCGCGTTCCCGGCCTTTTTTATTCCCTGCACTCTTATTTTTGTGCACCTTTCTCTGAATCTGCTGGTGCTTGCGGCGCGCCTGTATTTTCTTTGTGAGCTGACCGCTAGCAGCGAACTTGCGAGTCGCTTTTGTGCCCTTCTTGGCCATAGATGGATGGTGAATGGTAAGAGTGAATAGGGAACAACGACGCTCGAGCGCACTCACTGCGCACTCTCATCATCTCCAATGGCCACCGTCACGGCCTCGGCAAACGACTTGTTCGCTCAACACCTCGTCCTCATTTCCCGGGTCAAACAATCCCAAAAGGCCCACAGGCGAAAGCTACGCGCCCTTCCGTCGCCTCCGCTCTCGATACTCAACCTCCCCACCGTCCCCACTCCCAAACCGTCACCGCCCCCGTCGCCGCCTTCTTCTCCCCTCTTGGTACCCCGGCGCAAACCCCCAAGAGCGGATCTACCACCGGCGAAGCGCGCACGTACGGCGCACTACGAGAACTACGTCCCCGAGGAGGAAACCATCCGCAACGACTACTCCCAGCGGTACGTCGACGGTGGGGAATGGCCACAGAACTGGGTGCTCGGAGCGGAACCAGAAAGGCGTTTCGAAGAGTACGTTAGCCCTTTGTTCTTCATGGTCTTCCGACCGCTCGTATGATGCGCATGTCGTTGTGCCCCACCCGCGTTCACCCGCTAATACAACGCGCGCATGTACCGACTGCTGACGACTTTCGCACCTCTCCGCCCGCTCTAGGTACCCCAAGCAGCAGCGCCTCTTAGCACTCAAGAAGGCGTCCGTGACAGAGCACGCGCTACCACCGACATACCTCCCCTTTTCCGAGTTCGCCACCCTCCAGCCGTCCAAATTCGACGTGATCGTGATCGACCCACCGCTGTCGTCTTCCTTCTCGTGGGACACCTTACAGGAGCTCCCCATCGCCTCGCTCGCCGCGGACCCGTCCTTCATTTTCCTCTGGGTGGGCAGCGGCGCTGGAGACGGGCTCGAACGCGGACGCGAGGTCCTCGCCAAGTGGGGCTATCGTCGCTGTGAGGACGTGTGTTGGGTAAAGACGAACCGCGAGAGTAATCGCGGGCCCGGTGTACGTCGCCGCCATGCATACATACACCCTCAACTGACTAAAGGGCACACACCTTCCTTCCTCCAGACAGACCCACCGACGACTTCCCTGCTCACGCGCACCAAGCAACATTGTCTGATTGGCATCCGCGGCACAGTGCGGCGCTCTACAGACTCCTGGTTCGTCCACTGCAACGTCGGTACGTGCCCATCCTTCCCCTATCCCTCTCTCCCCCTCATTCCAACCCTCCGATCCAAACACACCCGACCTCCTCCCTCCTCCATAGACACAGACGTGATCCTCTGGGAAGGCGACCCGACCGACCCGACGCGCAAACCCCCAGAGATGTACACCCTCGTGGAGAACTTCTGCCTCGGCCTCCGCCGCCTCGAACTCTTCGCGCGCGCGCGCTCTCTCCGCCGAGGCTGGGTCAGCGTGCTCGCAGACGGCGAAGAGGCGCACGTCCCCGCGGTCCAAGCGCTCCTGCGCGCCAACGACGCCCAAGCGCTCTCGCTCTCGCCCGAGCAGCTCGACGGCGGCGGGACAAACGTGCTCGGGCAGGAGCTCTCCATCGACCGCGCCGAACGATGGGATCAGGATAAATGGGAGGCCGCCACGCGCACCTGGCTGCAGAACGGCCGCGCCGTCGTGCCAATGACCCCTGGTAAGTTACGTCCCCCCCCCTCCTTCGGTCATCAATCGTCTGTATGAACAACGGCTCACTTGCTTTTCGTTCCGGTGTGAACAGAGGTCGACGCGTTACGACCAAAGTCACCCGTGCGCGGGGGCGCAGGAGCTGGTGGCGTAGGCGGTGGTGGTGGTGCACAATCGGGGGGTGTCCTGGTCTCGACCGGAAACATGATGAACCCATCCATGGCAGCGTCCGCGCCGATGGGAGTCGGCGTGCGCGGAGGACAAAACATGAACACAATGTTCGACATGAGCGGCATGGGCCACCCCATGGGAGGAGGCGGTATGGGCGGTATGGGCGGCATGGGTGGGATGGGGGGCATGGGCATGAACATGAACATGAACAACCCCGGACTTGGCATGGGCTGGCCGGCGGCGGCTGCAGCGGCGGCCATGAGTATCCCGATGGGCATGCCATCCGTCATGGGCATGGGGTTCAACCCCGCCGCCGCGGGCTTTGACGGCGTAGGGGGATTGCAGATGCAGATGCAGCAGCAGCATCACCCCGGTATGGGCTTCCACGGGTACATGGACGGCACGGGCGCCGTCGGTGGTGGAGGCATGTGGGATGGTACCGCCGGAGGCGGGGGTAATGGTGCTGGTGGGATGGGCGATCATGACACTGCCATGGTTGGTGCGGATGGCATGGGTAATATGGGCGGGATGTCGGGCATGGGGATGGGAAATATGGCTATGGGTAACATGGGCATGGGGGGGATGAATATGGGGACGAATGCTATGGGCATGGGCCAACAGGGTATGGGACAGCCAGGACAGTGGAGTGCAGGTGGCTATTAACACTAACGCTCAACTTATTTCAATGTAATACGATTGGCATGCAATGCAACTTTCGTTATGCGCCAAATTCAAGATTCGTGTAATGTCTAGAGAATCCTGGCATTATTGGTGACTATTCATAACAATTTGGCATCACTACAGCTCGTCGTGGCTACGGAAGGGCTCTTGGGCATCATCCTCACCAGGGCCGTAACCACCAGGTCCTGCACCTTCGTACAGCTTACTGGTGATCGGATTGACAACAGCCTGCACCTCCGCGAGTTTGTCCTCGAGTGCCTCTGCCGAGGCGGTTTGCCCCTCAGAATCAATCCACTCAGTGGTTTCCTTGGTGAGCGCCAGCAGTGTCTTGCGGTCATCATCATCAATCTTACCGCCAAGGCCATCCTGATCGCCAATCTGTGTCTTGAGTCCGTACACAAACGACGAGAGAGAGTTGAGCGCCTCGATGCGTTTGCGAGCGGCCTCATCCTCAGACGCAAAGTCTTCGGCTTCCTGAATCATACGGTCGATGTCATCCTTCGAAAGGCGACCCTTCTCGTTGTTGATCGTGATAGATTCCGACTTGCCACTATAAAAAAATGTTGAACACCAGCTCATCGTAAAAGAAGACCGACAACTCACGTTCCCTTGTCGGCAGCAGATATCTTCATGATACCGTTCGTGTCAACTTCGAAAGTGACTTCAATCTGAGGAACACCTCGGGGTGCCGGTGGAATGCCAGTCAGTTCGAACTTGCCAAGGTGGTTGTTGTCCTTTGTTAACGAGCGTTCACCCTCGAAGACTTGGATTAAGACGGTAGGCTGGTTATCAGCAGCAGTGGAGAAACTAAAAAGTGTCACATTTAGACTTAGTATGGCGAGGGAAAAGAGGTGATAACGTACATCTGGGACTTGCGAGTGGGAATAACGGTGTTGCGGGGAATCAACTTGGTGAAGACACCACCAGTGGTCTCAATGCCGAGGGTAAGAGCGGCAACGTCGACAAGAACGATATCCTCAGTGCCAACCTCTCCAGAGAGGATACCACCCTGGACAGCAGCACCGTATGCAACAGCCTCATCGGGGTTAATGCCCTTAGAGGGATCTTTGCCGCCAAAGAATTCCTTGAGAAGTTGCTGGACCTTGGGTATACGGGTGGAACCGCCAACGAGTACGACCTAGTCTAAGGGTTAGAAATCGCATCACAAGTTACTGACGAAGCATACGCACCTCATCGACTTCATCCTTCTTCACACCTGCATCCTTAAGGACCTGTTCGACAGGTTTCATGGTCTTACGGAAGAGATCGAGATTGAGCTCCTCAAACTTGGCGCGGGTAAGCGTCTCCGAAAAGTCGTTTCCGTCCTCGAAAGACTCGATTTCAAGGCGTGTAGACTGCTGGGAGGAAAGAGTACGCTTGGCCTTTTCTACTTCGCGCTTGAGCTTGCCCAACGCACGAAGATTGGTCGAGACGTCTGTGCCAGTTTTCTTTTTGTACTGCTTGACGAAGTACTCAATGACGCGATTATCAAAGTCCTCACCACCCAGGTGGGTATCACCGGCAGTAGCCAAGACCTCGAAGACGCCATCGTCGATCGAGAGGAGAGAAACATCGAAAGTACCACCGCCGAGGTCATAGACAATGATACGGGTCTCAGACTTGGACTTTTTGTCAAGGCCATACGCGATGGCAGCGGCCGTCGGTTCGTTGATAATACGAAGAATCTGCAGGCCAGCGATGGTTCCAGCGTCTTTGGTTGCCTGGCGTTGAGCGTCGTTGAAGTCTAGAATGGTGTAAATGGATGGATTCTCTAGCCAAGCTTGGAAGTAAACGCACATGCGGGGACCGTCACGACTGCGTGCGTAACCTTGTGTCCAAGGTAAGCCTCGGCAGTCTCCTTCATCTTGCCAAGGATCATTGCGGAGATTTCCTCTGGCGTCTGGCGGGGGGACATGCATTAACGACTAGATAAGGAAGAGCGCGAGGACAATCTAAACGCTCACAAAGTCGCGCCCCTCACCACGATATTGGACGTGTACAGAGGGTTTACCACTCTTCTCAATAACTTTGAATGGCCTACGACAGGAAGAGGTCAGAAGAGGAGAATAGACGACTAAACGAGCGAAAAACCTCACCAATGCTTAATGTCGCGCTGCAAATCTGGCTCATCTATCTTACGACCGATGAGGCGTTTGGCATCGAAGACTGTGTTGGTTGGGTTCGAGTGGAACGCATTTTTGGCCGAGTCACCGATCCTAGCTTCGAGGTAAGGGCAAAAGAAAAGGGGCAAAAAACACGAAAAGAACTCACAGTCGCTCCTCGTCTGTGAAAGATACCCAAGACGGTGTGATCCGGTGGCCCTGATCGTTGGCGATAATCTCAACACGACCACCGCGTTGCACACTATGTGAGGAAAGTATCAGAGGTACATTCAACAATCCATGAGCAAACAAGAAACACGTACGCAACACATGAATAACTGGAACGTAGAGAAGAATGTGTGAGAAGGACAGTTCGATGCGCGTAATGCTGAGTAGTGAAACACGTACGTAGTTCCCAAGTCTATGAAAGAGATGAATCACGTCAGAGAGACGAAAGGAAAGACGGCGGGAAAGAAAAGAAATGAGCGGGACACGTACCGATACCGATGACCGTTCCGTATTCAGCCCTTTTATCCTGTGCAGAAACAGCGGGTGGACAGAGGAAGATGATGGCGAGGAAGAGGAAGAAAGTGAAGGACAGCCCCGAGAGGAGGCGGGCGGTGTGCGTCCTTGTTGGACGAGACATGTTGGAGAGAGAGAAAAAAGGTAAGTGTGAGGAAAAGATGCGAAAGTTGAAACCGTTTATATATTAGAAAATTAAAATGGACACGTCGCCTATTTTGCCACGTAAGAGCAAACACGCCTCGAGGCTTCGTCAGCATTTCCCACAGCCATCGTATTATCGTTTTGTAGTTTATCAGTCCGTGTCACTACCACATCATAATCCGTTCGTTCGTATGAATAAGAATATAGAGAGTCATCAAAGGGGTCGTAAATGGGTCGTCAAAAAAAAAAGGTGCTCCTTATGCTCACGCTCAGCGACACAAAAACGGTGAGGGCGACTTGGCCTTGGCCTTTCCCCCAGCCGTAGTTCCTGCCATCGGTATGGGCGGGAGCGTAGGTGCAGGTGCAGGAGCGGGAGCGGGTTGCGGAGCCGAGGCGATACGTGCCAACGACGACGCACGAAGCCCACAGTCCCGAGGGGCCACCTCTCCGCACTTGATATGCGCGCGCAGACCGCAATCGTCGCACTCAAGCACCGCTTTCCGCCCGAGCCGCTTCGTGCACACGTCACACTTGGCGCCGCCGCCCCTTTGAAGGAGGCCGCTCGCGAAGAAAAAGTCGAGCGCGCTCCAGCCGTGCGTGGATGTCTGTTGCTGCTGTTGCTGATGCGGGCCACCGCCACCTCCACCGCCCGAGGTCGACGTGAGCCGCTTTGCGATCGTACCCGGTTTGATCAATGTAAAGCGGTGCACGAGCAAGATCGAACCACCCTCGGTCGCAGCCGCGATCGAGGCTTCTTCGGAGGCGGTAAAATAGGACGCGACAGAGACGGCCGAATGACGGGGAAGCGGTTCGGGACCAGGCTCGAGGTCGAGGACGAAATCGGGTTCCGCGGGGAGCGGTCGATTTGGGGGCGGAGGCTGTGTGATGGGGGATGCGCGGATAGTTAGGATAGACGAGAGAGGAGGGATGGTCGACGGTTGATTGTGTCTATGAATGACGGTGGTGCTGTAGTCGGACTGTGTGCTTTCGGTAGCGAGAAGGGGTTGCTGCGATTCGCCCGAACCAGTGTCTGACGTCCGTTAGCAGCCGCGGGAGGAGCATTACAGGGAGCGTACCAGATGCCAAGGGGATACCATTCTCAACGACAGTGACACTCTCAAGTCGGCTCAGGGCGTCGCTCAGTTCCTCATCCGACCCGCCATCACTCAAGTAAGGCTCGGGACTTGTGCTTATGCGGATGCCCTCGCCAATTCCCTGGCCGAAACTCGGGATGCGAGGGGGAGGTTCACGACGACGACCGCCTGTCATAAACTTGATGCTGCCCGTATGGTTCAACTCTCGCTCCTCCGGGCGCGCCAAGACATCCGCCTCGATGGCACGGAGACGCTCCAAGATGACTCGGGTGGTCGGCCGCGCAGCGGGGTCCGCGGCAATGCACTCGATTGCGAGCTGAGTGAACTCGGCCGGACAGCCCGTATTCGCTGATCTGCGCACTTCTTCGGCGTCAATGGCGAACGAAGGCGCAGAGCGGGCAAAATGAGAGTCATCCGCGAGCTGGCGAGCGGCGATTTCGGCGAGAATGACGCCTAGAGAGAAGATGTCGGTGGGAAGATCAAACTCGTGGCCGAGGAGGATCTCAGGGGACATGTATGCGTCCGTGCCACAGAAGGTGAGGCGACGGGACTCTTCCTTGTTACGGGCGGCTATGCGGGCAAAGCCAAAGTCGGTGATCTTGAGGCGACCGTTCGCGGTGACGAGTAGGTTCTCGCCTTTGAGGTCGCGATGGATGCACTTGCGAGCATGAAGGTAAGCGAGTGCACGGGCAACGTCGGTTGCAAAGGAAAGTCGGAGACGCCATGGCAGCGGCTTGGATTTGTCGTGGATGTATTGGCGGAGGTTGCCTGAGGAAGGAGTGAGACGGGATCAAGGTAGCGAAAGAAATGAGTACCATTCTCGATGAATTCCGAAATAATAAATATGCGGCCATCAGGATCGGGAGCCCGAGAGAGTCCGAGGTAAAGGACAACGTTGGGGTGCCGAGACTCTCTGCACGGTGTGTGGTGAGTCGGGCGCGAGAGAGATGGTACGAGAATTTGGACTCACTTGAGAAGGCGCCATTCTCGTTCAAAGTACTTGGAGACATCGTACTCTGTAGAGGGAAGTACCTCTTTGATAGCGACATCTATGCCAAGGTACGACCCTACAAGGCAAGAGAATTAGAGTGCGATTAGCGAGGTGTTAGCCGAGAGGCTCACCCTTGTATACGTTCCCAAAGGAACCTGAACCGAGCTTTGACCAACCGCCTTTGATATCCTTCACGGCTAGAGTCAGTGACTTTAAGGATTGAATATGTGAGGTCAGGGACATACCTCGAAGGGTATTACATCGAACGGATCACCCATCCCTGGACGACGGACAAAGAAAGGTGCAGACAGCCAACCTCGGATCACTCTCGTCACATCCTTGTGACCGTCACTTCTTTCCTGCCCTTGTGCCAATGAGCGTGAGTTCTGACTGAATTGACCCGTTCGCATCTCATCTCTCTCCTAGAGCAGTCCACTCGCACAAAAAAACGACCCTTTCCAGAACCCGATGGCTTCTCTCTTCAGCCGAGAGCTCAGCCGCGTCCTCAATCTCGACGACCCGCCGTCCCAAATTTCCGCTCCGACTTTGCGCTCTCACCCGTAGCTACCTCAAATCTACCGCATCCCGTTCCCCCCCAGCAGAAGAGTAATCAAAGAAGGAAACCTTTACAAGTTGTCGATCTCGAGCGCTGTCGTGGAAATGACTCGCCGCGTTCGCGTTCTACCCAAGACGCGCCAGTTCCAAACGAGAACATTCCCGCTCCGGTCAACACACGGATTCTTTCACCCCCTCCCGCACCCGTCCCCATCCCTAAAGCGCGTTCCTCGAACTCGACTAAAGTGTTGAATCCTCCAAGACTCTTCAGCCCTCCTCCGCGGCCTTCTACGCCACCGAAGAACCTTGCCGAGCCCGACCTATCCAAGTTCTCACATGGGCCCTTACGTCCATCAAAACCTGTATCCAGGACGCGCATTGCTCTTGCAACAGATGTGTGGACAGACGGCGGAAGGGCAGATCTATTAGGATTAGCTTTGGAGCAACATGGCGTCCAGCATGCAACACCGACGGAGAAGGCAGTCCGAAGAGGTTTGGAAGTGAGCCCTCGAAAGGCTGGCGGCATTGGCAAAGAGATTCGATATGCGAGGTAAGCGTTCGGTTTTGAAGGTTGCATCATCTAACGTCCTGGTTCAACATAGCGGGGGACTAGCGGAGCAAGCGTCACAAGTGATTAAGAAGAAGACCACTGCACTCTCACTCTGGCGGAAGAGCGCACCGTCGTCAGAGACTGCGAATATGTTTGTGCAGGTCGAGGAGGTCATCAGTGTACCGAAACCGCCGCCTCAACGAGGGAGGACGGGCATGCTGTTATGTCTCGCACGTTGCCGGGCCAGAGAGGAGGGCTCAACCTTCCTCATTTTGTTTTCTGTGCCCCCGCACGATGCCATGAATGCCGGGATAGCTGATCTCAGAGTGGGGTGCAGTGTCGCATTGTGGGAACCGTTACTGGAAGTGTCGTCGGGAGAGTACCTTTGTTCTCGGTTTGTAGTAGTGTTGTAATAGATTGATTAATCTCTGCCCTCGTGCTTTGCTTCGCTTTTTCACTCTCATCAATTGCGTGCGAGTTCGAGTATGTTCTCTACCCTTCGTCCCTCTCCTCTGCACAGTGCTTAAAACTCCCATCAAGCCTCAAATCGGCTCTGCCTCCCTCCAGTTCAGCAAGCTTAACCCTGAATCGGTACCGTGCATGGTATGTCCCCTCAAGAGGTCGAAGCTGCTTTTCGCCTTCGCGGACGATCCAATACCAACAGTTTTCCCAACTTTCCATGGCGTCGCCGTAATGACCCCCCACCGAACCCCCTCCCGACCGCGCCAGAGCCAGCGCTATCCGTCGAGGAGATGATCGCAGCCTTGACTCCGCCCGCCGTCCCCTCGCTCGCAACCGCACGCGCACTCTCGGCCGCCCTCGCAAACCCATCGAGCATCCAGCTCTTCTCCCTGGCTCCGATCCTAGCCTCTCTCTGCACAGCCGATGCGCCCGCGTCCCTCCGCGCAGCGGGCTACGACGTCCTCACCGCCTTTCTCGAGCGCAACCCCGCGCCCGTCCTCAGGGCCTCCGACCGCCTCGCCCTCTTCTCGCTCTTCCCCGTCCGCGGGCACAACGCGTGGCACCCGGACGTGTGGGAGGCGCGCTTCCGCGCCTTTACCGCCTTCACCAAGGGCGGCGCCGAAATCGCGGGCATCGAGCCCCAGCTGCTCGAGATGCTCCAGACCTGGATCGACGCCGCTTTCAACGGCCTACTCGCGGCCGGCAGCAGCAGCAGCAGCAGCAGCGGCGGCGGCATCATCATCAACACCATCTCCTCCGCAGAGCGCGCCGAGAGGGAACGCAGCGTCGACATGCTCGGCCCCTTCTTGACCGTCACCACTTCGAGGCTGGAGACGCTCGCGCGGCTGAGCGAACCCACGATCGGAAGCGTCCTCGACTTCTTTGGCGGATTGGTCGAGCGCGCGCTTGCGCTGCCCAGCGACCCGTTGCCCCTTTCCGTTTCCGCATACGCCAGTCCGGACATCCATCAGGGATCGCACTCGTCCATCCCGCCCACGCCCACCACCCGCACCGCACAGACCCACCGACGACACCACTCCTCCACGTCCCTCCCCCTCGCTTCGACCGTGCCTCCGTCACCTCTCGGTCCCGCACCCCGCCGCCCCGCGGACATCGCCGTCGGTCTCTACCTGGACCATCTTGACGCCCAAGCGCGTTATCTCAGTCCGATCCACCTCAAGACCATCATCCCGATGCTCTTCCGCTGCCTGGCCTCGTACGCGAGCCAACTACCCAGACTCTCTCTGAGCTCGAGCGACCAATTCGACACCCAGTTCCCCCTCGAACGTCACATCGTCCAAGTCCTCGATCCGATCCTGAACGGGCCCTACACCGCCAGCTGCTTCATCATCCTCCGACAGCACCTGCAACCTCGCACCGGCGGGGGACTCGCCGCGTGGCGCGTGGGCGTGCAGACCGCTACGGGTGCTTGCCGCACACTGCGCATCTACGTGCGTCGCGCGCTCTGCACTCGCCTCGCGAGATCGTACATCTCCCGCATGAGCGCCGACTCGTACACGCACAGCGGCGCCCTGGGCCACATCAACCTCGAGCAAGGCCTCATGGAGCGAGCGTGGGCCAAAGACGAATTCACCCGCGGGGACCTCGGCAAGGTCGGCCGCATGTTGCGCAAGGCCGCCGAGGCGTGGGTGAGCGTGCAGCCCGAGGCAGACGGCGGGTCCGACGCCGAGAGGGAGGACGTCTTGTTGGAGATCGCCGGCGCGCTGCGGGACATCTTTCAAGAATATGACGAACGTGCAGATAGCTCTGATGTCGAGGTCGGCGAGGACGAGACGAACGTCGTCGGTGAGACCTTGCTCGTTTTGGCGCGCTACATCAGTCCTCTCCGGTCCGTTCAGCCTATCCCCCCCTCTTTTGATTCAGTACCGTGCTGACTCTGTTTGCTAGAAATATAGAGGGAAATTTATACATCGTGCCGCTCGCGCGTCCCAGTGATGCCCCAACGCCATTCCTCAAGGCGTTGTCCGCGCTCTTGTCCAGAGATCACGCCACCACTCCTTGCAACCCGTGCCTATCGACCATCCTCCTTTCTATCGCGGAACATCTCATCGACGCGGATACTGCGAACATTATCACAATCATGTTTGAGCGCGGCGACCTCTCCCCCATCGCACACGACTGGCTTGCCAACTGGTCGTCGATACTCGGCCTGCAAGAGATAAGCTCGGTCGCGCGGCCGCTCACGCGTGCTGCGCTCCTCGAGGCGTTACAAGCGGTGAGCGCGACGGTGCGAGACGTGCCCATGCACAGACAGCCCCTCGCGGATCTCGTCATGGACTTTTGCGTGCGGCAGGATTACCACAAGGGCGAGCGCGACGGGTACGAGGTCGTGTGGAACATCCTCGCGGACGAGCTCGTGCTTCGCACGATCGAGGCGCAAGAGAAGGAGAAGGACACGACGAACGCGGAGGATGCGGACAGGGTGCTGGAAGAGACGCTGACCACGCCCATGCTCGACTTGCTGAAAACGACCGCGGCGGACGGTGACGACGTCGACGGTGAACCCCTCACGTCGGGGCAGGGTCATTCGCAGACGAGCACGACCTCATCTGGTGGTAGTGCCCCCCTCGTCGGTTCTGGTATCATGTCGTCGAACATATCGCCCGTAATGGCCAGAGGACAATTCGATTATCCCGGGGTTCAGCGCGACAGGGACAGGAGCGGGGAGTCCTCTACCATCCCAGGCGTCATGTCGCTCATCTCCTCATTCGCCACCGGTGGCTCGTCGGGAACCACAACCACAGCGGGACGTTCGCAGGCGGCCCAAGGGACACCGCGCGCAGACGACTCGTCTTCCGTGAACATTCCCTTATCCTCTGCCCCGGAGCCTCCCGGGATGCCCGCGGCCCTGGGCGCCGTCGTCGCCCTGGTGCACATCTTCGCCCAACTCGCCTTCACGCCGTACTCGCTCTCTGACCGCAACCGCGCGCTCGCCGTGCGCGTCTTCCGCATCCTCGTCGAGCTCGTCTCCACCGCCAAGTCCGCCCGAGCCCGCCTCGCCATCCTGCAGTTCTTCTTCAGACTCCGCGTCGATCGCGATCACAGGCTCTACTCGGTTTACGGCAGGTACGATCGGTTAGGGAGCATCGCCGCGCTCGCGGGTCTCATCGGTAGGGTCGGCGTGGCCGACGTCATCCCGCCCCCGGCCAACGGCGGTGTTGGAAACGAGCCGCCGCCGGCTCCGACCCACGAGGAGCAGCAGCCTGCCGTTGATCCACAAGAGATCCTCAGGGCCCGCGCGCGTGCCCCTGAGCGTAACGGGCGGCACGCGTCCCGCGGACGTGATGCGCGGACCTCTCGTTCGACGTCCAGTCGGAGCCGCTCGAGGGTACCCAATCGCCAGGTGACAGGAGGTGGTGTTCCCTCTTCTTCTGTGGAGAGCAGCAGACCTCGGAAGCCCATCTGGGCCGTTCCCGACTCGCTGCCGTTCACCATTCCCGAGTCTGACACCCCCTCGGACGGACTGATCTCGTACGACCCGCACGGGCCCGGCAACCGCATCGTCCTACCCGTCTCTTCGCTCCTCCTCGCGATCGTCGACATCGTCACCCGAGAAAAGGACTGGGAGATCCTGTCGTACGTGCTCTGCCACCTCCCGACGCTCCTCGCGAACAAGCACTTTTTCTGCGGACCCAAGTCCCGCGCGGCCATCTCGAAGCTCTTGATCACGCTCTGCAGCAAGGTCTCGCAGGGCGACTTGGGATCCGGCGTGACGAACTGGCCGACGGGCTTGAAGCCACGCGATGCGCAGGGCCTCGCATGCTACTCGCTCTCCGTCCTCATCAGCTACCGCCGGTGCTTCGAGCCCGCACGGCAACACGTCCTCGTGGAGGTCCTCATCGCCGGGCTGAGCGGCCAGCCGTCGACGATCAAGGCGTGTCTGCAGGCGCTGTCGCTCTCCGCTTTCGAGCTCCCGGACTCGGTGAAGCGCTTCTTGCCCAGCATCCTGGCCAAGCTGTCGCAGATCATGACCAACGCGAGCATGGCCGTCCACATCATCAACTTTCTCGCCGTCGTCGGCTCGCTCCCTCACCTGTACGCCAACTTCACCGAGGGCGACTTCAAGCTCGTGTTTGGCGTCGCGCTGCAGTACCTTCGCTTGCACAACAGGCCCGAGGTCTCGTCGTCGTCGCCCGAAACGTCGTGGGCGCTGTCCCAGCATCTGCGCGTCATGTCGTACTACATCGTCTACCTGTGGTTCCTCGCCCTCAAGCTCGTCGACCGCCCCAAACACGTCAAGTATATCACCCGACAGCTCCTCTTGGCGAACGGCGGACAGGACGACATCGACGAGCCGGCAGAGGTCTGCTTCGATTGGCTCGCGCGGTACACGTACGCCAGCGCGGATCCCCGACCGGCCAACTCGATGCTGAACGACATCGTCACGAACCCCGTCGCCCACCACCAAAACGCCTCCTCGCCCGACGCCGTCACGGAGAAAACGTGGATCGTGGGCAACGCCGTCGTCACGATTCGCGCGCTCCCCAGGACCGGATGGGTCGAGGTCACGGCGCGTCGCGCGTCGGGCCTGACGCGCATATTGGCCCGTATCGAAAACGTGCCGATGGTGGGACCGGGGGAGGTCGATCCCGACGTCGTTTCGGTTCCTGCGATGCTGGCCATGGACCACGAGTCGCTCGGAGAGGAAAACGAGTTGTACCAGGTGCGCGGGTTTCCGTCTCTTGTGTCAAAGCGTGCTGCGAGCCCACCCGTCTTCCCCGCAGGATATCGTTCGAACATTCTACCCCCCCAAAACGGAAGAGTCAGAAGAGGCTCCTCCTCCCAGGCCGGATCCCATCACTGGTTACGTCTGGCAACGATCCGCGCCTTCTCAACGGCGGAAAGAAGTCGCCATCGATCCGTCCTTTTTCGCGTTGCAGCTGTCGCAGTAC
>Ga0307512_10002604_pt1 | contig 22371 bp, 26 predicted proteins | sample 14_EM_MG_FD_200267 | JGI IMG/M metagenome (GOLD analysis project Ga0307512, IMG submission 200267) | Populus trichocarpa ectomycorrhiza microbial communities from riparian zone in the Pacific Northwest, United States - 14_EM | ecosystem: Host-associated > Plants > Roots > Unclassified | place...
TGGGAGCAAGGCTGGTAGCGGTGGAATACTCGCTCTCACCTCTGACAATCTGGCTTCGCTGGGAGCAAGGTGGTAGCAGTGGACCTGGCTTCGCTGGGAGCAAGCTGGTAGCGGTGGATTTGGCTTCGCTGGTAGGGGTGAAAGTGGCTTCGCTGGGAGCAAGCTGGAAGCGGTGGATTGGGCTTCGCTGGTTGGAGTGTATTATATGATTTCATCGAAGAATAATCGAAAAGTAAAATACCCAATGCTGGTGATTGTGATGGTGGTGATGGTGATGGTGATGATGGCGGTGATGGAGATGGTGGTGGTGGAGATGACGATTGAAAAAAGGGGTTGATGGAATGCATGCAGTATGAGAAGTGTGCATCATTCTGTAATTCAATATTATTTATAGTAACACCGGCCTAACATTGTCTTAACTCCGCTCTAATGGCCAAGGTACAGGGTAGGCAGTCATAATCAATAGGGTGCAACCGTAACACAGCGGTAACAGGGATAATATATGTCGGTTACGGTTGCACCAAAGCTTTTCCCGACGTATAGCACTTAACATGTTTCCTGGGAGTGTTGACCAGATTCGCGGAATGGTCACTGAAGCCATAATCGGACGAATATAGATAATGCTTCAGCAGGTGATCTCGAGCCTCAGGGATATTGGTTTGAAAGCGAGCTAACTCAACTCAGCGTATCACTGCCACATTGCACCACACCAAATGCGGGGGAGGGGTAAAATAATGCCACCTTACAATCAGCTTTCTTCATAAACCAGGATATATATAACATATCCTGCACAAAGATCATGCACATCGTCTGCTGAAAGTCGTTTCCAGAGAACAGAAGGTTTCCTTTGACATCACTGCAATCACCACAATGGGCCTTATACTACATCATTGCAGCATTGCGAGTTATACCTACGCTCAAGCCTTTGAGCAACTGATAATGAACGTAGATTGTCGTAATACAATGAATAGGTGAGCTTCCTAGTTAGATGTATCCCTGCACAATGATCATCAAAAACTGATAGGATGGTTGCTTCAGTCACGATCCTTGACTGGAGCGTGGATCCTGAGGAGATCAATGATGCTGAGACAAGGAGCTCAATAGGGAGCAAGCACAGTTGCTGCTCGACTCACAGGCCTCCGATTGTATGAGGTTGCAAAGTCATACACGCGCAGGTGATGTGTAACATTCTTAGTCGTATTAACCTTCCTACTGGATATAGTTCTTGTTGGGTTCCTGGAGGTATCATATCATATCCCTTTTATGACCTGTAAAGTCATGGAAGAGCATGAAGGTGAGCTGCTATCCCATGTCTCATTATACGAATTCGAGCATATAACATAGTAAGGCAGGATGGACGTGATGAAGGTTTCTTTGTCTCAGCCGGGTTTGGTATTAGAAATGGTTCCGGACAATCGGTCCAGGTCTGGGTCCAGATTGCAACGTAGTGTTGGTCAAATGGGCAGTCCTGGTCGTCAATACACGCTTACCATCAATTCAGGTATGGTTTGATGGATGTCTTTCAACCTGTCTGAATTGGGCGGTTTGTCAGCGAGTTGTCCAGCAGGTCCATCTCTAGATTCATATAATGCTCTTGTTTTTGCTGCTTGATACTAGTATCTTACCAAAATGGCTTATTCATCATGCAGTAATCACTTTTTGCATGTCTTACAGATTGTGATATCGATTATACTGGAATCCGTGTTTCTCCTTGTATATTTTGCATTTTTACCCATCAGGGCTGTGGATAGTTCTGTTTTGAGCTCAAATATCCACACAATGCCTTCATTACCCAATATGCTGCACCCGAAAATGTCGACGCTCCGTTGATGCTCACATTCAGGATGGGGCAGGGAGCGTGTAGCGGTTGTTATTCCACCTAAACACTGCCAATATCTCATCAATGGATGGCTGCAACCAATCAGAATGTAGATTACCCAAGATGAAAAGCTGAAAATCATTGACGCTCTGTTGACAGTGTTTCTCAGAATGGGGCAGTGACCGTGTCGCTGTCACCTTTGCCTATACAGGCTGCCAATATATCGGTTATGCATAGCAGTGACCAAATCACTTTTCATTTGCCATAATTACAAGACCCAAAATTGTTGACGCTTATTTGACACTCATTTCAATGTATTATCAATTCAATAACTGCTGCCATGAATAATTGTATTCATAATGATTTGAACTTATTTGTTGCCTTTCTGACAGATTGAGACTCAGCCCTGTGGCAAAGCTGAGCTGAGTGATATTCTTGCACTGTTCACTCTCATTATATTACAATTTATATATCTTGCTGAATGATACATTGCACCCAATATACATGTGTTTATCATCTGATATTCACATGTGACTGCTCACCATTCTCCCATAATATATCTCTAAAAGAAACTCTCAGTCAAGCTACATAAAGAACCTGGTGAAACATATGCACGCATGCTGTCCTACTTTGTCTTGATCCCCTTAATCGTCCTCATTTTACTTGCATTGACCATCAGCAACTACTCTTCAGCCTGTCTGCTTGACTTCGGTGTTGGCTGATTCAATCCGGGAACATTCAGTGTGGCACTCACATCCCACAGCTCTGGGCTTTCTGCATTCTTGATGGCATTGTCTAGATCAAAATCAGAATCAACATCTGCCTTGCAATTGTCTTCACTGTCATTTGGAATGTCCAAGTCGCGACTCCAGTCTGGGCGATTTGCGGTGTCTGAAAAAGTGTCAGCGCCGCAGTCCTCATCACGTTCGACTAGATGATGGTCGATTCTTGGTGTCCGGTGGACATTCAATACTCGAGTTGGTCCTCCACCATCGTCCTTTACAATTCAAGGTGGTAACAAAGGTGATCTTTCTGACAATTCAAATGCAGCTGGACCAGCATGTTTAAAGAGTGACCCAGGTGCTTTGACAATTTCTTTGGTATCTGAAATGTATCCTACAGCTGTCATCTGCTCGTTTTGAGCACAAGATTCCTTCTGTGTACCATGTAGGTTTTGGCAGCCCTGCCACATGTCCAAAAAGTCTTGGACCTTCACAATTCTGTGAAAAGAAATTTCCTCTGCCTCTCTGTTTATTACCGAGTCGTATTCGGTGTTTGTTGTATTCAATGCTGGGTCATCACCTGCCAATATCCTGTTACTGGCTTGAGCAAATTGCCTTATAACAACTTTTTGAGACGCGTCTCGCGTGTGGTTTTTGACTGCCTCCATCCCACAACATCTCACCCAAAGGAAAAACTGGCCTCCACTCAGACCCCATGTGGTATGCTAGAGAATATGTCACGTGCCACATTAGAGAGATCGGCGTACTTTGAGTGCATTTCCTCTTGTTGTCACTACCGGTCTGTGATATCCGGTATCCAAACTGTCCTTCTAATCTCCTATGGGTCAGAGTGGTAATCATGAAGATTCGGATTAACAACCACACAGTCCTTCTGTGATTCAGGCGATGAATTCAGAAAGAGCCTTGTGGCGGTGAATATGCATGCTGCATGATCGCTTTCTCCGGATGTCATCTTAGCCCATTTCGAGGCTTTACCCTTTCTTCATCATGGCTGGACCAATGGTATGAATCAAAAGAAGATTCAGTGGATCCTGATGCCATTGCGGAGCGGAAGAGATTGTCACTCAGTACCCTTTCTGGCTCAATGACCGGCACATGCCTATGTTTCGCACAGCATTCATTCTCCTGATACTTCACTAACACCTGTTGCTATCGGGTAATATAAAAAGTCTTGTCCTGAGGATGATTATCCATTCCCTTGTCCCACTTCCTAAACAATCACAACTTCCGGAAAGGATTGAAGATTCGCGCTTTAATGAGACGCATACCCGTCATTGGAGTCACTGAAGCATAATTTTTCAACCGCTTCTGTCACCCAAACTTCATGGCCGAGACCAAGTCTTCTGTCCATCGAATGTTGTTCTTAGCGAAAGCCCGAAAACTGCCATCCAAATGATCGAACATGTCAGTGTAGACAATGATAAGGTGATTCAAAGTAACCTTATGTCTCTTCGACATTCAACAAGTTCAGGATCGGACCGGCCTTGAAATGTCCATGGCCTGCCAGTAAATGGTCCATTAATCTTGTGTTGTGAAGAGTGGCTGGTAATCAACATATTTTCGATTCTGGAGCAACTCGCAGGTGAATTCTGACAATCGGCAGGCTCGCTCAAGCAACTCCATTGACCAATTCCAAAGATTCGTCACATCCATAATAGGTAGTACTGCGATGCATACATTGGCATTTTGTCAGTCAATGAACTCGTTTCGTTGACGAGGTGTCAGCATAATCCATACTGATTTCATTCTCCACTATATGAAGGTTAGTTTCAGGACTTTCAACATTTCTTGAAATACGTACTTTTTCAATTATCTTTGCTAAAGCTGGTCTCATGGCCGACACCTTGTTGATTGTCGCGTTGCTCTCTTGTCGAAATCTTTGACTCTTCCCAATGACTATGCTCTCGTTCTCTCCAAATTGCTGATTGCGCTCATGGGTTTCCGAAGACTTCGTGTGCCCTTGTACACGGTGACTGCTCATGATTGCACCTAAAGCTAGCCTTATGACGTGCGCCATGCATGGTGTGTGGTTCCTCAAATCTGGCCACTCCATTCCGGAGGCCTTAAGGGTTGATTGCAGTTCCCGAATCATCGGACAATTTGGGAAAGTGTAATCAGTTGTAATTACAACTAAACGGCCGATGGTACGCTCAAAACAATCAAGAACATCCTTCAAATGTACTGCTTCTCATGCTGCAGTATGTTGACACTTGACCTATCATCCTGAATTAGCTTTCAAACAAGGAAAATAATAGGCTATCAATCTAATGGAGAGTGCGTTGTACTTCTCGCAATGCCCAATTTCGATCTGTATAGTAAGAAATGACCGTCAATGTGGCTAGTTTGTTTGTTGATGTGCACCCATCGAAAGTTACACAAACTTCATTCCATGATGGCAATTGTTTCACAATTTCATCCACTGTCAGTGAGTATTCCCTCTGGCAAATGTTGCTGAGGGTGGAGGCAGATGGAAACACCAGCTCGCTGCGAAATGCTTTATCTGATGGTCGTAACTGCAGGTTTGATATAGCATTCCATGGGAAATGAGACCACACAAATCCTAACTTGAGGTAGCGATTCCAGGTGTCTAAGTGAAATCTGGAAATTTCATAGTGCTTAGCCGCCAGTTTCGAACATTTAGTCTGTCAATTCAGTTCATATGGATCGAATCTGAATGTTGAATATGAATTTCCTTCATGACCTTTCTTTTGTAATTCCTCAACTTCCGTGGCTCTTCATGAATTCCAGAACGGATTCATTGACCATCGAACAAGTCAATTTCATAACTTCCCACTCTGTCAATTCGTTCAACTTTGCAATCTGAGCTAATGACAGCAAGTGTTTCCCCATTGAGCTGGTCCCATGTTCTGTTGGATGGCAAACAAAATGATCATAAATGATACCTATGACATGGGGGCTGCCAGTCTCTTCAAATCCGCAGTCCAAATACAAACACCATGAAGGCGCATGCCGAAAAATATTACAAGCAATCGGATGCTTCGAGTCTACATTCATCGAAGCCCACCAAGCATCAAATGTGATTTGTAAAGTATGGTTGGTCAAATCATGACGAAAGACACATCCATTTTTGGAAGAGATCATAACCTCTAGCAACGAGGTATTCAAAGATTTTGAATCCGACTTGGTAGTAGCAATATGATGCCTGGGTAATTCAACTTCAGAGACTGTGAAATGTTACGTTATTGTAAAGTAAGAAGCTGGTTTTTAAATATTTACTCTAGCGCTACACGCAAAAAACAGTCAGCTCTGTGAGACATTGCTTGCATATTTGTGAAGTTGTATACAAAGAGATATTAAAAAGACTGACCGTTTAGAACTCAGTTTAGGAACAATGCAGTGCAGTTTGTTGCTGTGTAGCTTATCGAGCGCCCACAAAAACTGTTGATGCTCCGTGGGCACTCATTTTTAGGAGGCAGACACAATATCATCACTAGGATTATTGCCCTTAAAGGTGGCCGATGCGGTGATTGTGGGTTAATGCAGTTCCATAGCAGTAGAGTATCCAAGATGCAACACAGAAAATTGTTGATGCTCCATTGACGCTCAGATTCAGGTGGTAGTCGCAATATTGTCACAAGGACTTTTGCCCATAGAGGCGGCCGATATGTCGATTATGGGTTAATGCTGTTCCAAAGAACTTTGATTATCCATGATGCAAGACCAAAAATTGTTAATACTCCATGAACGCTGATTTTGAGGAGGTGGTAGTGGTATCATCCATAGCATATCGGCCCAGAAATACGGCCGATACTATGCATATGGGTTGACACCTTTGCATTTCCCTTCGATTATCCAAGATGCAAGACCAGAAATCTTTGACGCTCCATTGACGCTCATTATTAGGAGGTGGCAGCGATATTGTGAATACCATTCTTGCCCATAAAGGCTGCCAATGCTTTGATTATAGTTTAATGTCGTTGCACTGCAGTGCGATCATCCAAGATGCAAGAACAAACATCGTTGAAACTCAATTGACGCTCATTTTCAGGACATAATTGCGATGTTGTCGCTAGCATTGTTGGCTGTAAAGGCGGCCAATACTTTGATTATGTGCCCCATCGACCAAGTCGTTTTGTTATTATCAGACTCACAAGACCGAACATCGTTTACTCATTGTTAACACTCAGTTCTTGGATGGGGCAACGAGCTTGTCACTTTGCTTTTTACCCACAAAAACGGCCAATACAATCACATTGGAAGGATGTGACTATGCAGCCCTATCGTAGCTGAAGATGTAAGACATGAAATCGTTGGTGCTCCGTTGACACTCACCTGAATTACATACTTACAGTCATTGGATGATCACCAATTGTATGCCAAAATGGATGTAGTCATTATTGGCAGCCAATATATCGTTTCTGTGTATATACATTTCCATCCAGAAGCTTCGAGTCGTCTCAGTTTCTGATTTACCAATAGACAGGATATCTAGGCCATTAATGACGTAGGACTATCACGTTGCAGCGCTTTCGTCGGGCAGTTTGAGGAATATAGATCCATACACTAGTTTATGATCTATATAGCCCGACTTCCTCACCTTTACTCAACCAACTCATTCTCCTCGATTTCCCTGACCTACCACAAGCAACTTTCAAAATCTCGACCATTTGCACCAGATCTGTGCAGAGAATTATGCAGTTGGATGCATGAGCAAATGCAGTATGACGGTCATCATTCATCCCAGTTTGCATTGCTCCTCGACTGATCGATTCATGAGTCGTATGACATCACTGACTTAATCATTGTTAGTGAATTTCATCTCTAATTTAGTTTCAGCTTTCTGAATCAACAGTAAAATGCAGGATGATATCAAGTTCATTGTTTGTCCATGAATGTGATTTGGAATCTAGAACTTTTGTATGGCCCATCCAACCATTCCACATGCACAGACGTATTATCATATCTCACAACTTTGTCACTGAAATCAAGCAAATGCTGACACGCAGCAACATAGGTACACAAATTTCTTTTCCAAATGATACATCTTCAAAATGTGGTATTTGCCTGTTTACTCTGCCGGTAATACAGGAGCTGTCACCATTTCTTCGTCCGAATCCGATTTCCATATTATAATTCGCTAGACATGCTCTATGCAGGGTTAGAAGCTGATGGGTTATACAGGTTTTGATTTCTTAATTGGTGACAAATCAGGCGCTACGACAGGCGGGAGAGACGCAATGAGTTTGTGTGACTGGGGTTGCCAGCAGCCCTGCCTCAAATGAATACTTTATTTTCGAGAAGTCACTTGGAGCATTTGCGATTTGCCAGGGACGCTATCATGATTCTCAGTAAGCTCTCCATATGTTGTCAGTGCAGATGCAGCTGCATCGACTTTCATTTGTGGTTGAACGACTGCTGGGACCGTCAATTTGGTCGTCTCATATTTCATATGTCTCTCACGGAAAAAGTTGATCACATCTCCCCATCCCAGTGGAGTTCAATTGTCAAGCTTCATCTCGTTTTGCAGAAAACTCTCCACGCAATACTGTACTGTTTTGGAGAGTGTGCCCATCACCCAGCCGGGTTCGTCATTGTCACTCTGCTTGCCCAGCTCTGGATCTTCTTCATACTCATCCTCAAATTCCCATTCGTTGCCATTGTCAGAACTTGCAAGATCGCTCAGATAATCCCCAATGGCATTCAATGTCTCCTCATATGTTGTTTGGTGCTTTCTGGTTGTCACTCCCGCCTCTTCAGCATTTCTCATATCTTCCAGCTCCTGCTTGATTGCTGTCTCTGCGTCTTCAACTTTCTGTCTTACAACAGCAGTCTCTCAATCCAAATGATTCTCGATGCATTGGTCTTTCCCTTGCTTGCTTAAAAAGGGCACTTTGTGTCGTTTCTCCACCACAAGCTTCTGTTTGGATCGCACACTACGCAATGGTCTGAGGGCTCGGACCATTTATTGTTCGAAACCGCTCTTGCCTTCTATCTCATGATCACATTGTAGTGTGGAGCATGTTGTCAATTTGCCGTATTTTCCTGCGGGTAGTGGTGAAAGGTTCCCTTTTGGACCGTTGACCATTGTATTTTGTGTTGACTTTGTTGATGGGTGAGATGTTGAATGTTGCAAGATATGGTCCACATGGAGGCAAGCTGCATCTGTTCTTGCAATGTTGGTACGCTTAATCGACTTGAGCAAAGCAAAATCTGTGTTTTGACTGTCACTACATTGGGAATAGCAATGCAAACCATACAACATTGCACCATGTTCAGTGTCTCTTTCATGTAAGATCCTTGTGATTTCTTTGGGCAAACATCAGCAGATGTCATTTCCATTGAAGAATATGACTTTCAAATCTCACAAACATGTGATTTCGGCAGACATTAACATCCATTTGTCCCGGAAAACAAACACACAACATATGACCGACTTGGTGCAAATCACAGTACGGTTGGAGATCTGTGCATCCTGCAGCTATATGCACCAGGATTCATCTTGAGAAGAACAAGCAAGTTGGCTGTTACTCATTCCATGTTGACTTGAAGCTACCTATATATTCCTGAAAACTTCCCATTTGTTTTTGTTATCATCTTCCTCAGGACTTCCCTCTTCTTTTTGTTATCATCTTCTTCTTCTTTTCTGCACCAGCAAATCATGGCTCCACAAACACCTCAGCAAGGTGCAAGTGGATCAGAATCAAGCAGAACGACGGGCGCTTCAGTCAATGAGCCACCCACTGAGACACAACTTCAATGCAGACACTGGACAGTCCACTGGAACTCTGCGAAAATAGTCACCGAATTTCTGAGGCAGCACACTCATTTCAAAATAGGACATACAACGAGACGCAGCAAGGATAAGAAGCAGCATGCAATCAGGTGCTAGTACATCAATATCGCAGTAGAGGGCTGTCAACTGACGACATAATATACAGCTTGTCTAGGTACAGAGCTACGTGACCGATTTATTGCTGCCCATAATGGGAATCCTCCATGGTGGACAAAGGCATTCGTGCGCACATTCCACAGAATCAAAGTTCATGAAACTGTGAGTTCTGGGATTTTCGCAGGCGAATTGAGTGATAAGTGTCCCAGAGTGCGGACATCACAGGCTTTAAACACCTTGGAGGATGCTACGGAAGCATATGTGGTAGAGGTAATTGCCGAATCTCATAGGTAGAAGCAGCAACTAATTTCTTCTACGTTTCCAACATGTCTGCTACTATGACAAGGCAAGGAGGTCGGGTACAACTAGAACAGTCCAACACATGCCTTATATTGGATATGGCCGAAATGACCAAAAGAGGGTTTTCGGGCGCCACAATATAGGAAACACATCAGCTGATCAAAAAAACCTTACGCCAAAATTCGTGAAGAGAAGGAGCCACGATTTCAGTATGCGGGGCATTAGGATGTGAAGGCTGCGATGTACAGACACCCGGCTATGGTTCATGAAAATCAAATCGACAGATGCCATCCTTGCCATAATGGCACAGCACAGAATCCGCACACAGGCTGGAGGTTCCAAGGCACAGGTGCACCTGTACCAGACCAACTCAGACATCGGACTCCAGAACTGACACCGTGTCCGCCCACCACGCCACTGTGCCACCCGGTGACAATGAGGGAGCTCAAGCTTCTGTAATGGAAGGTGTCCCAGCTGGAAATGTGTATATACATATGCCACTTCCCAGCGCTCCACTTTTCGATCTTGATGCCTATGCCAATGATCCCAAGTGCGATGAAGTTTTCATTCCAGATCTGCTGACCCATGAAGGAACATCCACTGGTTAGTACACTATCTGCTGTGTGGTAATGCAGCTGCCATCCATTTTGCAGATGACAGCAGCCTATTGAGCGAACCTGCAAGTGAAGACAGGCATTGATAGAAATCCACTGGATTTTTGAGTGTATTATTATCCACAATTAGCGGACACTTTAAAGTATATTTTACAGGATATATTTATATGTATTATTCAAGAACAATGTATTGATAAAGGAGAAAGCACATGAAAATGATAGATAGGCTGCCAAACCACCATTAATAATATACTATGCCAGAAAAAGTGATAGCATATTGCGGATCTGCCCTTGGCGAAGTGAAAGTCAACGGAGCGTCAACGATTCTTGGTCTTGCATCTCGGGTAGTCTGAGTGGCGACTGGTTGTGGCCATTCACAAATGAGGTATTAGCTACCTTTGTAGGCGAAAGTGAGAGCGACACGCTCCCTGCCCAATTCAGATAATGAGCGTCAACGATCTTTCGTCATGGATCTTGTGTAATCTGAGTGACGATTGGCTGCAGACAGTCATAAATGGGGTATTGGCTGCCTTTATAGGCCAAAGAGGAAGTGGGACGCTCACCACCTCATCATGAAAATGGGCATCAATGGAGCGTCAACAAATTATGGCCTTTCGTCAAAGGTAAACAAAGTACGATAAGGAGGTTATTGGCTATATACGAAGCTGTGACCATGTTCTTAGGTTAAAATGCTCATGAACTCTGTGCTGTAGGGTTGTAAAGATAATTAGTTATTACTGTCCGGGAGGCTGTCACAGGAATGTCTCTTGCTCATCTCCCTAGAGAGGCTGCCAACTCTTCCTTAATAGATGTCTGCAATCAAATGCCACTCGGATTACCCAAGATGCGATACCACAAATCTTTGACGCTCAGTAGATGCTCAATATCAGGACGGAGCAGGGACCATGTCGCTTCCTCTTTTGCCAATGAAGTCGGCCAATACCCCATTTATGACTGTCTGCAACCAATCCCTACTAAGATTACGCAAGATGCACGACCAACAATAATTGACGCTCCATTGATTCTCACTTCCAAGATGGGGCATGCAGCAAGTCTCGCCTGTTTTTGATTATAACGGCAGCCTATATATCCAGAGAAGACAACGACGTACCATGGTTAACATTCTGCGATTGCCAGAAGCATTTCAGAATGCGACCATCAATAGAACAACCCGGGAAGCAGTACCGGAGATTGGAACTGACAGGTCTAGCCAAACCCTGCAAAACCCACAGGTTGATAGGTACAGGTCCGAGTTTGGCCAACCAAGAAGCGGCGGGTCGGGTTGTTGGATGTGTGTGGCACCAAACCGATCGATTATAGCAGTCCGAACTAGGACTGCTGGTCGATCGGCCGGACCTGTTGCTAACACTAGCCGGCTTGGGTTCATGGATCACAGGTGGAGTCCAACACCACAAGATCGTGGCATCAGAATGGGATATAAGAACCCATTCATTCCACCAAAGGTCACTGCTACCTGCAATATACTCAACCATACTCCAATTTGTTTTATATCATATCTTGTATCTATGGTTGTTTACCACCATTTTGATTCACAGAATATGTCGATGAACAGATCTCCACTAAAGACAGTGAATATGGCTGCACCTGGTGGCCTATTTGGCATGCAAGAATGCTGTGTAGGCAATGCAGAATCATCCGAAAACAGTTCACAATATACCACAGGCAAACACAGTTGATGTGGGAATCAAACCAATCAATATCATGCACCATATGGGTATGGATGCCCACCTTCACAGCCGCCCTTTCCAGGCACTGCACAGTTTTATCAGCAGTCTCCATTCAACAAGACACACAGTTTGCAACCAATGACCAGCACAAGGGAAGTATTCCCTAGTTATAAGCAACTGTGGCAACGATATGACCGCCACAGAGGTGGTTAGGGCCAGTCACGAATGTTCCCCGCTCCCAAGATTCCAGGACAAGTGCCACCATCTCCAGTTGCGCCAAGAGTGCCTCATGGAACTCCCAAAAACAATTTGGTCAATTGGCCAACCTCTTCAGGCCCATATCCTCCACCTGATCCTCCCTGTAGCTCACCTGGGAGTCCCCTGATTAGGCTTCCAACAAAAACTTTTCAGCTGCCTGCCAAACCATGGAAAAGAGATGTAGCAGGGATTGCAGGCTTACCTCCTTTGCTGGAGATTTTCTTATGACGATTAGGATGCAGATGATGAGAGCGACCATTCGTCAGAATTGGGTGGTGCAGATGGCAAACTGCCAGTCAGCCTACAGCAAACTGAATTCTCTTTGAAGCATTTTGCAAAAAGGTTGGGGCAGGCCAACTACAGTGCTTTCAACAACTGGAAGAAAGAATGAGTGCCTGGGTGTGTAGAGAAGAAGCATTGGTGCATTATCCAGGGGCAGAACCGTTTGAAACACCATTGTGATGGACCCCTTCAATGAGAGATTGCAGTTGCAGATGTTTTAGTGACATTCGGGAACTGGCTGCCATTGGATAATCAAGATAATGCTCAATTAATTCGGTGCCAGTGGGTTGAGATGTTGTGGGGGAAATGTGGAAGCGAAAGTTGGGAGGCAAGGAAAAACGGAAGGGGAGGCAACTAGTGACTAGTGTTAGCGACAGTTCCGGGTTACCCGGCTGCAGTCCGGGTTTTGAACAGGACCGGATGGTCGGGTACGGGTTGGTACGCAGAAAACAGGGGTACCCAGCGTGTTCACAGACAGGTTTGAACAGGACCGCGGTTTCATTTTACGGTTCCTACAACTTTGGCTCCAATCCAGTATTTGAATTCTCAACATATTGCAACATGATCCATACATGAAATGTGCAGATTGATGCCCTGTTCCATCTCCCATTCTCAGATTTGCGATTGCATCAATATTCATTGAGTTGCTTTGAAATTAAGCCGAATGTCGCGGCAAAATGACTAGGTTTCCATCGCAACTCAACGAGTATTGATCCGATTGCAAATCGGAGAATGGGAGATGAAAGAGGGCATCAAACTGCATATTTCACGTATAGATTATGTCGTGATATGATGAGAACTCCAATACTCAATTGGAGCAAGAAATGTCGACTTTTGAGGAGTGGGTTTTGTGTGGGAACCCGTTGCAACTGACCCGGAACCGAACCGGGAATTTAGACCCGTTGCTAACACTACTAGCGACCGGCAATGGATTTTGGTGAGTGCTGGAGCAAAGCAGTGAGAAGTAACCTCCCTGAGTTCCCAAATACAATGTTCCTGGTTGTGATTTGCTGGGTGTCCAATCGCAAGAATATTGTGCTATTCTCCAAGCAACTCCAAGCCTCGTGTACCGATGTGAAGCACTGGGAGGAGCTGGTTGATTTCATTACCACAAATGGAGGCCCAAAAGAGCCATACATTCCAATATTGATGTTCAAGTGCACCTCAGAGGAGAACAAATTGGATGAAGAGTATCTGGCATTATATACACATGTGCTGATGATAATTGACCTCATATAAGGGCAGATGTCGTACAACTGTCACCTTTCAGATCCTTTCAAGTTGAAACGTGGACACAATCTGAAAATATTTCTGCTCGAAATTACATGAGCTATAGGGAAGGAGATTGCTGAGCACATAATTAGACCAGCAAAGGTAATCCCTGCCAGACATGTTAAGGCTAGATGTGCACAACTACTAATCATTATACATAAACTTTGGAAGGTTCTGAAGAGGGTGGAAGAGAGGAGAGAGAGCAGGATGGTGGGAAAGAGAATGATACATCTATTAATGTAAGTTATGATTGAAGGATTAGATTTGATTGTATTCAATCCATATATGTTCGTTCCAATGCTTGCTTATCTGTGAAATGCCTCACATTGCGATGAATATCAGGAGTGCCAGAATATCAGCTCATCTACCCAGCTTACATCAGAGCAACTGAAAGTGATCATTGAGGATGACCAGAACACAGACAATGGTGCAAGGAAGGTTCAGGAGCAAGTGGAGGATGGTGAGGAGGTCCTCGATCCAGAAAATACCAGTTCAGTATTGAATACAGTTCTTTATACAATCATCAACCAATTTGAACACAAGTGTCTGGATGAGGCAGTCAGGCTGCTGAATACCCATCTGATTCCCCAATCAACAGTTCACCGTGTTCCAGGCCACAAGTATCGAATTACAGGCCTGCCCGGAACCAAGTGTCTGGCACCCAAGGTTTGGGCCATATGGTTCATCTTATGGAGGTGGGTTAGGGATTCTGATTTGCCAGGAGTGCCAGTGGTGGATGAAATGGGTTTTGGCAAGACTTTCACCTCAGTGGCAGCAGCAATGATGTGCAAATTGCTGACTGAATAGGTTGTAATTGGGTTGCAGCTGTCGATTTTGTGAGGGAATACCATTGAAGAGTTGGTGAATATGGCACATACCAACTTGCCCGATATTTGTGGTAAAGAAGAGGACTGGTATCCATTGCGGAGGGAGCATTCAGTGCCCCACCACCTTGCAGAGATCCAGACAACTCCACTGCAGGGGCATCCAGCACTTACATCAGCCCTTGAACAAATCTTGGTGGTCACAATGCCTAGGGTGGCCAAGATATTCAAGAGTGTTATCGACGAGTTGATATATGGAACAGAATTCTAACTCATTAACTTGTTTCACGTACAAAATATGAATCTCAGCCACAAGGATCTTGACCCCAGTATTGACTTGCTGGATAACTGATGGAATATCCACCGTGTGTGGAATGATACCGTAACATCCTGAGAGAAACCATCAAGCAATGGCCATATCTGCTACTGTGTGTGGGGTTTAGGGATTTTTCATGAGTTCCATTGGTACAAGACTAGATACAGTGTGGGCTGGCACATTGCAGTCAAAGTGAAAATTTGATTCAAACTTCACGTCACAGCTACACTGGGATTCCATTCAGTCGATGACCGGTGTTATCAGAAGATGTGGCTGTGTTCAGGTGCGCCTGAGGATCCAGAGGACAATACCGTGACCGAAAAGCATAGTGCAGAGGCATTCCATTCCACTGGGACGAGTTCGATGCATGCTGTCCAGACTGGAGATGAAGAAGCTCAACGGGATGTGGCGCACCGGTTGGTACAGATTGCAAAGTCATGGATGATAAGGAGGTGGTCAGAATCGAAGGGTTGCAAAAGGAAAATCACTCCTTCAGATACCCAAGGAGAATGCACACCACATTGATATCGCAAGGACTGCGGACAAGCAAGCAAAAATGAAGAATGCCGTGGAGTCATACACTTCATGAGGTACTTCAGAAGCATGGAGGGTTCATAGATGGCAGCTGGCATGTTTCTTGTTAGTGTTGGGAGACACCAAGAATCGCAATGACGGTTCTGGGCAATCATATGATGCATGGCCACTGGATACTTGGCTGGATTCTCCAATTTTCCGATGTCTGAGAGAGACATTTCTGCCAATGCTTGTCAATGAACCTGTGGAGTATCCCAAACCTGAGCATGATGACAAATCAAGTGAGGCGCTCCTTCCAGAACAAGACAGAAATGAACATGCACTCCCTGGTGGACCTCCTCCAGAAGAGGCGGTACTATTTTGTCCTCTCCCTGGCCGAGTTCCGCATTTGAAGTGCTGGCAAACCAAGTATTTTACATATCAAGTGGATATAGTCCACATGTATGCAGAAATGGGCAATGATGAACACACAGAAATGCAGCTTAAATTACCGGATTCACAAAATCCTTCTGTATTCGTAACCACAACTAAAGTTGGTGGGACAGGTCTAGATCGTTTTGCTGGGAACCATGCAGTAATAACTCAGAAGTTATGGGTATTGAATGAGCTGTGGCAGGAATTCAGATGAGTTGTCCAGCTAGGGCAAAACAGAGTACCACACACATGGTTACTGAATGCAGCTCCTGGTGGCTATAATAACTGCATGAGTAATCTCCACCAACACTCTGCAGTGGCGCAAATGAGAGTCCTGCACATCTTAATGAGTTGACCAAATGTCACGACGACGATGATTTTCCACATTCTGGAGTCTCTTGAGGACCATACAATGCCGCTGGCAGAGAATTGAAACATGTTGCAGTCTGATGAACCATCATCATAGATTGTTAGGACGCTTCATCATGGTACGCTTCTTCAGACAGTCAACCAACATAATCTTCTTAACTGATACAAATAGTCAAAATGGTCATTTGTACGGAACACTATACTGCACAAAGAAATCCTTTCTCTCTGTCATTTTGAAGCGAATGAAATCTCTGATGTTGGAATTGTTTGTTGGGGATTTCATTGGCGTTCTTGATTATTAATGATGTTGGAATTGTTGGAGGGGGATTTCATTGGCATTCTTGATTATTAATAATGACCAGTATGAGATGAAGTCAATTGATAAGCTACACTACACATTCCCGGCTGGCCTATCTCACGATAAATGGCATAAGTCCAATGTTGAACATGATGCAACAATGGGCTTGGAATCATTTGTCAGTTGCGAATTTGATGTGAACCGGAAACCTGATGCCATGTATGCATTTCGAAGTCAGAAGAATGAACAAAGCATCATTCACCCACTTTCAGGTGCACTGGGAAATTCTTGGGATCTGTCATTAGTCTTGTTACAACAGAGCAAGTGCTGCATATTTGCCAATCCAATTTGGAAATAAAGTGAGTTAAGGCGATATTGACATGCGGTGTTAGAATACGAGACACCAGCTTGCGGATTTGTTGCAATGCTGCAGCATGTGCTGGCATATGATGATAGTTCCGGTGCACCGGAGAATCCTCAGCATATGTCTTGAGTCGTGTGATGACGGATCGAGCACAGCATATTTGCCTAGCGCATTTCTCACTGTCACACTTGAGGCAATATTGAGTTCTTGGGTCACAATGAGACACTTGGCTCGCTGATTCATGGCCATGCTGCAGCTTGTGCTTGCATTTGATGGAAGTTCAGGTGCAGCGGAAAAGCTCGAGTACATACCCATATGGCCAATCGATCACTGCATATATGCCAATCCAAGTTGCAATACAGGCAGTCTAGGCCAGCATTTCTAAGCGGCCCCACCAGCCGCCTGGCATGTTGGCAGCCTGCAGGCCCTGCCTGGCCGGGCCTCCATTCTGAATGCCTGCGCTGAGGGTGGCCCGGCCCTGCCTAGGGCAAAAGCTGCCCGGCCGGCCAGCTGGCCTTCACCTGATTCAAAATGCCTCCATTGGTTGGCATCAGCCGTGGTCTGGTTCATGGATGGAATACGGCAATGGCAGGGCTACGATATTCGAGTTGGATATGGTTTATGTTTCATAGTTTGGAGACATTCTAAGTAAAGGCAGCAGAGAATCTTTGCAACAAAGTGATCTGTTTAGGCTTAGTCCACCAAAAAAGGCCACCAGCCCAGCCCTTGTTTGAAAGCCACCGCGAAGGCCAGCCAGGTCGCTTAGGAACACTGGGCTAGGCAATATTGAGTACATGTGTCAGAATATGTGACACAGGCTTAGTTATTCGTGGCAAAGCTGATGCTTTTGTTGGCCTATAATCGATGTTACGGTGCACCAGGGAATCCTGGGCATATCGTTATGACACATCCTGCACAGAATATTTGCCCTTCCCATTCGGCAATAAAGTCATTCTAGGTGGTATAGAGTACTTCTGTCCGATTACGAAACATGGGCTCACTTATCCGTAGCAAAGTCGCAGCTGTTACTGACATATCATTGAAGTTTGGGCACACCTCAAGATCTGCATCCCAGCGTGTCAGTGAATGAGACATGGCTCGGGTATTTATGGCTAAGCTGCAGCTTTCGCTCCCGGGTATTTCCTGGGCTATGATTCAAGTTCTGGCCCAACTGAGATCTGCAACCAAGTCCAGAATGAGGTTCTTGGATTGGTATGAAGCCAACTTTGACAAGCTGCGACTCATTATCAATGTATCATTCCAGCACAGGCATGCCTCAAGAGCGACAAATACGCCACCGAAGAGCTTGTATCCCAGTCTGTAGTGCACTTTATATTTCAGTTTCCTTCATTGTGATCAAGTTTTCTTCGACTTTGAATCTGTGGACGCTGCTCACACAGAGTGTTATCTATAAAGACACTTCATGGTTTTGTGCAGGCAGCTCATCCCGCTTGGCCTCAGCTAATAGATCAAGGTATGCTTCATTGGGATATGAAGGCCACCACTACAATGCCTTGAATCTGTCAGCTCCATGTTACCTTGTCCATTGGAGGAAGGTCACCCAGTACAACTGAACCATAAATGCACAGACCATGCCAATGAGTAACCTCACTAAACTCGATATTGACAACATAGTATGCTTCGACTGATGCTTCGAAATTCTAATATTACTTTTGCGAGTTCGGTGCCTGTCAAACGAGCTGCAGCTTCGGAGCGACAATCCCAAAAGACCGATTCTTTTCAACAACTCTGCAAGATGGCCGGCAACTCCCACTCACCCATGTACCACACTTTCTCTAAGAGGCTTAGTTTCTGAATGATTTGAATACAGACTTAACTCGATTCAAACTAACTGTCTGTTTCAGCTGGCAAAACCGGTATCTGAAAATTCGATTATGCAGACCGGTTTCCACCAACAGTGAAGTTTGAAGAGACAGAATCATGAAAGCTCAAGTTATGGAATGACAGCTTCGAAGAGTACAATTAACTGTCAGAGTAAAGCAAGCTTCCAATCCCCAGCCATTGAATCCAAACATAACCATTTCAAATTCAGTGCACCTTAATTTCCAGAACTGCATGCATGCAATCATCATTCCTCTGCCTGTTGTGAGATGACATCTCACTATGCATTCATTCCATTATAGCATATAGCTTTCAACCCCAACATTGATTGAAGCTAACAATGTAGTGTTGAGGCTTACAATGAATATGTGATTTAACGGTGTGCAACGTACTAGATATTAGGTGCAAAATCTGAATGTGAGTGAGTATTCATGACCAATTCGTTAGCAATCTTGTGCTTGAATCAATACGATTACGCCTGAATCATCCATCATACCTTACCATCCATTCTCTACGCCTGTATCTCTTCTTGAGATCCCACATTCTCTCACTCCTCTGTTAACTGCACCATTGTTGTGGAGGATATTCTGCAGACTAGAGTTGGGAACAGTTACGGGTTTCCCGGCTTCGGTCCAGGTTGGAACCGACCTGAATGCCCCGGTCTGGCTGAGGAACCACCACGCAACCCGACCCGGTTAACTAGTGCCAGCTTGTTACCCAGACCGGACATAAACCCGCAGTTTTTTGGCCGGGTTGAACCTGGACCGCAGTTCCATATTATGTTTCCTCCAACTTTGGCTCCAATTAGGTTTTTGAGTTCTGATCGTATCATGCCATGATGAATACGCAGATTGTGCGGTTTCACGAGGTCTTCCACCTCCAGCATTCAGATATGCAATCCGACTGATATTGGTTGAGTGGCGGTGAAATAAGGGCAAATCTCAAGTGAAATTCGCGGGTTTTCAATAGCGACTCCACGAATATTAGTCGAATAACAAATCTGACAGCGGCAGGTGAAAGAGCGGCTAAAACTGCAAAATCTACGTATTCATCATGTAATGATATGATCAGAACTCAGATACTTGATTGGAGCTAAAATTGGGCACTTCAAATGTCGGGTTTTTGGTGGTAAAACTGGCCCAATTGAAACGGTCCGGGTTTTCGCGTGGTAAGACCTGTGGCAACATTTCCGTTCCGGTCCCAATCCTAACCCGGAACCGTTATAGCGGGTTGGAACCATTGCTAACACTACTGCAGACATGGCCACGATGAACACATGAATGGGATGTTAGGCTGACGATATTCCCTTATCGACTGCCAACTTAGCTGCAGCATCCTTATACAATAGAATATTGTCGAAATAGGTGTGACCTTCAGGTGGATCAACGACATAAGGAGATTTATATTTTTCCTTGGTTGATAACGAACTCAGTAATAACCCTTGCAACTCTGCCGGCACTATCGAGCTCCCACATCTGTCGAGTTTAGCAGATTCTCAATACTGCACCAATTCTATGCTATGCGGTCACCTCAAATGCTCGAACATTCATGCATAATTACTAAGTTTTGACAGTCATATGCAGGGGCACATGTTTTCATGCAGGTTCTCAGTACTCCATTTGGCCAGCACCATGGGATAGTTAATGTTGCAAGTTTTCTTCCTGTGCGTCTGGTACTAATCTATGTGCATTAGCTTTAGCCAACCTTCAATTCTTGCATCCAGACAGAGTGTTGTTGATAGGAGTTGCTAACATTCGGCATTAGGAATCCATCTTTTCCAGTGCACCAGAAACGTAATCCATCCATACTGGTGCACATGGCAACATCCTGAATCAGAACACTGGACTGCCATCCTCGATAGAAATATGAACCATTAACGGCATCTCTCCCAAGCCCTTCAAGGCATGCATCTAATTACATCCTCCTTGACTATGTGCGACTTCTTGCTCCATATTCCCCGTTATTCTATTGCACTTAATCCTGTATTTACAGCTTACACCTTTTCTCCCACATTCCCCAACTTTCTATCCTCATTACCACAGATGGAACCTACACCCTGCCAGGTGAGTAATCACTTTCCACCGAAGAATCAAGAAGCACACCTTGAGAGAGCACTCGTATTCAAGAAAGCAGCCAATGTTCATTGTCGATCAAGTGTTTGCCTTCCAATTATCTGCGATCATGCAATGTGTTGGGGATGACTAATGTCCTTGGTTTCTGTATTGGAGCAGCATGACAATACCGAACAGAAGATTCGTAATGATGAAAGTAATGACCCTGGAAAGTTCACTTTATTCTCTGACATCGAAGAAGACAATTTGGATCACCAACAGAAGGTCCTACTTCTAGGCAAAGTGCGGTGGGACAAGTCATTACGAACTGCAAGGGTTCCAAAGCAAAACAAACAGCACCGTGCCGATACTGTCATTGCATGCCCTCTGCATCCAAATTACTGAAATCCAGCTGGTGCAAGGGAACCACCATTGCTCAAATGCCGAAAGTCAAATGTCCTCATCAAATTATCTGAGTCTGACCATGCACCATCCAACCCGGCGCTGCCGCTACGCAAGTCTAGTGGGGACCAGAATGTTCCACAACCAAAGGCCAGTGCAGATCAGAACGTTCCCCAAAACCAAAAGGCTACTTTTGAGATACCAAAAATATTCAAGGAGGCAATCATATTCACGAATACTCCTTGGCCAATATTATCCAATGAAAAGTACTGGATGGTTGAAGAAATGTGAAAACCTGCCATTGAAGCTCAGGATCATCAGTGGGCATTGGCAGGTGCTCCTGTAGGTATGCCATCTGTGTGTCAATTGCCGGGCAGTCCATCTCTCAAAATTGATTTGCAAACACAAGATGTGGTAACTCTTGAATTCTGTTTAATGCTCCTCTATCAGATTTCGGATATTGACTGCGCCCCAAATTATGCATAGCTAAACCTGATGAGAAGTATCATTCAAGGTCAGTCGGAAGATGGGGCACGTGGAACTTTTGTCTGTAGTTCCCACTTGGATTTGCGCTCAGAGACTGAGCTTCAGATCCAGGTTGAGGAGCTCCTGTTTGACGATGCGTATCTCTCCAGGGCCGTTGATGATAAGAAATCATGGTTCACCTGAATGGAACTACTTGATCTAATTCACCATCAACCTTTCTTCACCGCCAATAGCTTGGGGGCCCAGCCAACATCATCTTAGTATTTCCAACCTCTCGCTCCCTAGACCTTTGCACCAGCAGCTGCAGCCATTTATTGTGCGCTGTCTGAATATGCCAGTGGAAACAAGGCAACAGTAATGTTCACTCAAGATCAATATTGAGGTTTATTTTGCCATCCCCTGTGATAACCTTTACTGCAGAAGCCACTGCACTCATCAATCACACATTAGTGGGCCGCATGATACCCCCATTGTGGCATGACTCCGCGAGAATAGGCACTCCCCAATTCCCGTCGGTGCTCCGCTGCCTGGATTCACGCTCTTCTATTTCCTTCCACACTCTATTCCCCCCATTCCATGCCCCTCAGCTTGGGATGGGAGCTCCACAATTCCCCCCAGTGCACCTCAGTCTGGTTTGTTGCTCCA
>Ga0307512_10002605_pt1 | contig 22366 bp, 30 predicted proteins | sample 14_EM_MG_FD_200267 | JGI IMG/M metagenome (GOLD analysis project Ga0307512, IMG submission 200267) | Populus trichocarpa ectomycorrhiza microbial communities from riparian zone in the Pacific Northwest, United States - 14_EM | ecosystem: Host-associated > Plants > Roots > Unclassified | place...
CGACCTTGCCATGTACCGAGGTTAAGCTGCCCGTTAGTAATCGGAACAGAAACAGTAGAACCCAGGAGAGAAGCTTTCGTGTGCGAGACGCTGTTATGAGATTGAGGAACGTGATCGACTTCGCATTTGGGTACAATGTCGTAGCTCCACTTACGAGTCGCTGAATAGAAAAAAAAAAAAAAAACGAATCTGTGAGAAGGGAACAGGGAACAGGAAGGGGGAGACTTACTCGGGGCCTTCGTCTGTATGCAACCAGCCGAGATCTTCAGGAACGATCTTATCTAACGCCATATTCATATCTGGACCAGAGCAGTAAGAAAGATGAGAAGGGTGAGGACGAGATACCGCTCGCCTTTTCGAACATCTGAATCGGTTTACTGTATTCAGTGGACTGATAACGATAGGAGCGACGGTGGGCTTGCGAAGACTCACCAGGATCGTAGTTCTCGTTGATAGTCAACGCGGCAGATGTGTGTTGACTAGTTTGCAACGCCGTCAGTCAAGTCGTACACCATGCCTTACAAAACCGGACGAGCACTGAACATGAAGAGGAACAACATCCCCGCCTGTATGATTCGGGCGCATCGTGGGAGAACGTATAGATCCATTAGAGATCGTTGCAGAAAATAATCGGTAAAAGGGCAGTTAAGTGAAATACCTTGACATCCTTTAAACCGTCTCGGATTTGGTTCACTACTTCGTCCGTCACGAGATGACACCCCTTCGCTCGTCTCGAAAACGTGAACGTCGTTTGCCAACCCATTATCCTTCTTCCTTCAGAGGGTGAATCAATCCCTGGCGTGTTCTAAGTGCGTAGTGAATTGGAGATCAGAATCTGCAGTCGGAGGACCGAGTCGATCTAAGCAAAGCGTAAGATGGGTTTTCGTCACGGTGGAACTGTCGATCATCCATCTCTTGACCTGTGCCCCCATGATCTGCTTGGGGCGACTGACCCCCACCCTGCATATTTACCTATCGGAGTCCAAACAACCTTGCGCTAAATCCCTTGCGAACTTTCTGGTCGTCTGGATAGTTTAGTTGCACGGGTTCTTCTCCCCGCCTTCGACCGAGGTGATAGCCATGACCACCCGTTTCTCCGCAGCGAGTCACTGTCACCACCTTACGTCTGAGGTGGAGTTACAGAGTCCGCAGATCAGAAGTCTTGAAACCTCAGCACGGATATCTAAGGGTTTCCGGAACACGATGCGACCAGTGAACAGGCAACCACCGGAGATCATCTCTTGTATCGCTGAATGGTGTCCATGACGGTCAAGCTTCTACACGGCCATGTGCCGGCACTCGTGAGAGCCCATGATATCAGCTTCAATGGATTTATCCAGAACCCCGGATCTGTACGCCAGTGCTCTTTCGAACAATAACTTTTGCAGGATCTTCTGGATTTTTCCTCGACTAAATCAATTTACGCTTGGATACCCTACCTAACCTTTTTGGAAGCTCCCTTAATGAAAAATGTGATCCTAGCCATTTGGTTCACAACGTCTTCCCTTGTTTGTTCGCAACGACTGGCGTCGGGCTTCCCCAGAACAATAGGCAACAAAGCGCTGATTGCTGGCACAGTTCGCATTCGGAACTTAGTTCCCACTCCAAAAACAGGATTGAATGAGATCCTGTTCAGCGCTCCTACGATGCATTGAACCTACTATCCCCTACCTTCAATGGGTCCCTTCTTTCTCCCTCATCAACGTAAGAATTCACCTTAAGCAAACCACCGCACTATTCCCTCCGCTACCTTTTCCTTGAGGCATCTATCGTTGAACACGAACTCGTTCTCTTTGGCTGCTTCGCCTTCTCCCTCGTTGAGAACTCCCACACTTGTGAATTGCACTGTCACAAACTTTCATGGAAGACCTGATGTACCTTGCTCCCAACCATGTGAGTATCGTCTCTATTTAGTTGGCTCCTATTGGATCCGGTACTAGTGGGGGTTTCCGAGGTTCGAATGCTTGGACTTAGAGGGCATGTACCTATTGTCGAGTTTAGGTAGATGGAGCTAGCAGGCGGCAAATATTTCCCTAGTAGGTTGCCCTTGTAACACACGCATCAAAGATGGTTGCGAAATGAAACGCTCAGGGTCCACCCGAGCGTTCTAGAGGCCACAAGCAACGAGGGGGTTACCCGAAAATAGCACATCCAGATTCCCCACCAGTCAAATGGAAAACGTCCGACTTTTGCACAGAGGTGAATAGGGTAATTATCAAAATTCGGACTACGACAAAGTTGGAGGCCAGGTCGCGTGGAAGTGGCACCACCAATCAACTGTGTGTAGTAGGCGGAGAGTTCCAGATGAGGAGAAGGACGTTCACGTACTGGTCCCCTCCGACCCCGCACTGCCACGGCCCAGCCAGGTTAAGCATTAAGTTCTGGGGAACAAAGGCCGAAGAAAGTAATCCAATGGCGAGCGGAGGATTTAGGTTGCCGCGACCAGACCAACCAAAGCCATACCTGAGATATTATCTGTGACAAGGGCTCATGGACGCGGCGCTCTGTTTCTCCCCTGGCAATACGCATAGGCTCGATGGTGCCCACTATGCATCGATATTGGATGCACCCGTGGGAAAATCGGACATCGGAGGCACGTCTGTGAGGACCCGTCGCGGACTTGAAGGTTAACTCCGAATCTGACTGAAAGATGCTGAGGACTTCGCTCTCCAAAACAACCCAGAGGCTCTTCAAGCAGCAGGCTCTAGCACGAACGCCAGCGTGCTTCCAAACAAGATTCTACGCGGCAGAAGTACCTTGGACTCGACCACCGTATCGACCAGCCCCAACCGAACAACCCCCCGCCGAAACCTTCTCTTCACCCTCGAAACCTCGTCAGTACTACCCCAGACCCGTGCCAAAGCGAGGACTACCCGCCATCGAGGTGAATTTCCCCCTGCAACCCCACCTTCATCCGTCGCGCCAGTGGTTAGCTGACGGTTTTCATGATGGTGTTGGGTTTTACCGTTTGGTAGCGCAGATGGCCTGCGTTAGTTATCCTTGGGACGTTCGGGGTCGCTGCTTGGGTCGCGTTCATAAAGTACGCGAATAACCAGGAGAGGTTGACTAGTTCCATCACGCAGCAGATCCTTCAGAACCTCAGGGACAGCCCTGAGGTTAATGAGTTGCTAGGAGATGCTATCCGACCGGAACCGGTTTGGTATCTTAACGGAGACCCATGGGTAGACGGCGTTGTACGTCCATGCTCCTGCGTTGTTTCGCTCTGTTGAAGTCCTTATACTCTGGCGGGTACAGATAAGCATGCCACAGGGGAATGTAGACCTCACGTTCCGAGCGAAGGGTCACAAAGGTATGCTGGTTACCTGTGTCCACGATTTAGGAGTCAGCTTATCTGTCGTAGGTTCCGGAACAGTATATTTCACCAGTATCCGGCGGGCCAAGGGTGAGCCCTTCACAATCCGTATGCTTCTTTCCCGTCTCGCTCTATGCTAGCCCTCCGAACTCTCATGTGATTCCGATCCCACAGTCCGTTTCCGGGTCATCAAAGATGACGGCCAAATCGTCAACATCCCAATCACGCAACCCGCAAACCCACTAGCCTCGTTGCAATCGTAGGACTTCGTCGCGATATGGACGCCTTGGATGTGTTATGCTAAATTACACTTCGTTGATAATGTGCATACACTTGTCAGGATCCAGTCCACTAAAATACTCACCGTATTCCCATCTCCCATTTCAAGATTTTCCCCGCTTCTTAGAAGCTCTCTTATCTCTCTTGATCCATTTCCACACCAAAGATTGCAATCCAAAGAGTATCCCAACAGGCGGTATCAGCCAACAAAGGAGCCATGTGAATCCTCCAGAATTGCGAGTGAGTTTTCTGACGAGCAACTGGGTCTCCGCCTCGAGCTCTAATAGGGTACCCGAGTTCTCCACGACGTAGTCGGCGTAGGGTAGTTTCTCCCCGATGGGGAGTTGAGAGTTTAATCTCGCAGAGGCGTCCTCACGGGCGGACCCGTCCCGTTTCATTAGTCGTTGGAGTTGGATCTCGGCCGACCTAGAGAAATTATCCATCCGTATTTATGGTTTGACGTTCGAGTAGGATGAGAACGAGAGAGAGACTCACGTATACACAACAACGACCTTCCCAACCCACTTCCAAATGCCCGTCTCAATCAACAGCGGCACATCCAAAATACAAACCTTCTCTCCTCGAACCCAAGCCCTCATAACGCCAAGAACCATCGCTCTCCTCACAGCAGGGTGCACGATCCCATTCAACTGCTTCCTCTTCCCCTCGTCATTGAATATCACGCTTCCTAGTTTCTTCCTGTCCAGGTATCCGTCCGGTTGGAGTATATCCTCTCCGAACGTCTCGACAATGGCGGTATAAGCGGATGTACCCGGAAAGACCGCTTCTCGGGCGAGTAGGTCCGCATCGACGACCGGGTATCCGCGGGCTTTGAGCAAAGACGAAACCGTAGACTTCCCGGTTCCTATACCACCTGTAAGGCCGACAACTGCGGTGTGTCCAGGTTAGAGCTCTTGTCGTGTGCATGCGTTCCGTAGGGTGAGGACGTCATGGACGCACCAAGCATTGTCAAAGATCGGAGTTGCCAAAATGGGATCGTGATCCACTTGAGTACGTCTGATCATTTGGTCGTGTATATGTCTATGAATGCGTGCGTAATATACGTACGTGGACGGGAGTACTATTAAAAACAATGATCTTGTACGATTAACAAGACAAAAAATGGATTGAAGGAAGAAAGGTGGGTCCGAAAAGACGGCGGAAAAGCTTCCCGCGAACAGGGTATGTGAGGGGAGGGAGGACGAAGGATGTTGCGCGAATCGCGGTCGCAAAGTCCCCTCATGCCCAGGGCAACCTTGGCGTGGCAGAACTCATCAACATCTCCCTCTTCAATGCCATCTCATCCTTCAACATCATGATCCTACTATCCAACCTCGAACTCAAATCCACCTCTTTCCCAGAAATGCTCATCGCCTTATCCAGATTCGCCGTAGCTCTCTTAATCGCCTCTTCCCACTTCTTCGCACCTGCGTGTGACATCTCATCCTTGTTTGTTTCCGAAGAGAGCTTTCCTGCTCTTTCATCAGCCTCAACCTCCTTAAGGTCCAACACAGCTAACTCGAACAAAGCGAGACCGCCGACCCAGGTGCTGCATTTGATCTGAGAGAGTTTCTTGACGGCATCCTCGAGGAATGCGCGAGAAGTGGGGAAGTCCTTGAGAGTGCGATGAACCGTTCCCAGGATGAGCGATCGGATAGCTTCCTCGTCTGGAGTGTCCAAATCAACGGGGGTACCCTCTGCTGGCGAAGGTGGGAGCGAAGAAGCAGGAATGTATCGGCTGGAGATAGAAACAGGGGGAGTTAACTTGCTCATGTCCTCAACGTGAGCCCGAGCAATGTCCTGAGAGATTCTTGAATGGGTATTCCAGACTGAAGGAAAATTAGTTTGTTCCACGTATCGTATCCTCGAATGATCTATGACGCACAAATTGCTATTTCTATGTGGTTCACAGCGTCAAAGCGGATATGATAGAGAGGAATCACCCAACTAACCTTCCGCAGTACTGATCTTGATGCTTTCAGCGTAATTGTCTTCCGAACCCGTCCTCCGTCGTTGTTTCTCCCTATAGAACTGCACTATACGAGCAAAACATCACAAAATTTCAGAATGCGGTCATAACACTTGGTAGGATGGACTTACGTTTCCTCAAAATGAAGATCTCCGTCGGCAAATACTTGGTTGCTCCAAGTTTCCGCTTTTCCGTCAGGGCAGGGCAGGCATCCAAAAGTTCCTGAGCCTTCTTGTAATTTCCCATCTGGATGTAGCACCCTGTAAGACGGTAAGGCGGGTTGAGGTACGAGAATCCGGTTATGAGTCTCACCTGCAGCGATGAAGTGGTAGGTGGCATGACTCCTGTGGATCTCGTCAGAAAAGGATATTCTTTACCTTCTAACTGGCGTACCATGAGTTAAGTTCAATCATCTTCATGAACATGTCAGCCGATTCCTGATACCTCCGCTGACTCAACAGCGTCCATGCCAGTTCGAATACCAACTGTCGAAAGCCATAAACCACGATTCAAAGAGCAGAAGATGGAAGGGGAATCACTAGAGAATCGGCCTGCTTAAACCTGTTCTTCTTCTCCATTTTCAATCCATCTCGCAATACCTGGATCGCACCATCTGCGTCATACGACATCCGCAATATCTTCGCCTGGAGGAACGTTAAGATGACCACAAGAGTATCTCGGCGACATATTTACCCTATTGAGGATCCATAGCGAACCAAGCGGGAACCGACTCGCGACCTTTTCAACAATGGCCTTATATTGTTTTAGGATATGCGTTTCGTCCGCTTGGTACCCTACGAGCAAGAGTACGACGCCATGGTAGGACATCAAAGTGAGTCTGCAAGAGACGAATGACTCAGTGGTCTGATGTGAATTCGATGAGGTGTGTGTGGAGGTCCGATAGCATACCCTGCGAAGATGGAATGTATGTCTGACTTTGCAGCCGAGACAGCCAGGGCTTGTAGTGCAATCCTACGGTCATGTTCATAACCGAAGAAACCCACGACGGTCCTACAATAAACGTATCTCGTGAACGGCGCATAAACCAAGTGGCCCCAGAGTGTACGCACTTCACTTTCCCCGGTAACAATGATAATACCAGATTGAAGAGTCCATATCCTGGGCGGCAATTAACTCAACGGACCTCAAAGATTGGTCTCCAATAAACCCACCAAATGCGGTCCCTGAGATGACCGCCTCTTCAGGTGGTCCGTCCGGATGGGGCAACGGACTGGGAGTTCTAGATGGGACAGTCAAGCTCGAGCCGTACCCAAGGAAGCGACCGAAGAGGCTCGGCTTCGATGAGGTACTGGAGTGGGTGCTGGGTGCGATGCTTGGTGTCGAAGACCGGGAAGGGGGTAACGATGCCGACGGCGTACGATACTCGTCTAAGCCACCTGGAAACACGACCTTATAAAGCCTGTGATCGCTCTTAGTGTGTGTAGAGTTGTACCAGACTAAAGGGTCATACTTTGAGTACTTCGAGTGGGCTCTAGCGCTGCGATCAGTAACGAGTGGCAGTTGGGGAAGCATATGGCTCACGTATTAATCGAATATCTGGTGTCAAACGAGCTCAGCACTGAGAAAGATAGCTCGCTGGGCAGATAGTACTTACAAGCATTGAAGATATCCCGTGTACGACTCGCTAGCGATCGAGATCCTGAGTTTGCATTCCGCAGTCTTATCGAGCAGGAACAATTCACCTCAAAGCCTGGATCAAGCCAACAAGAATGATACAATCGGCGTGCATGAGTTCCCATAGAGTGCCGGGTGGGAACCTGTGGGTATCCTTGTTGGCCTTCGATGCGGCCTTGAGTTGTTTCTTGGCGTGTGCCTCTGCGTTGGTCAACGCAGTACTCGCCTCGGTCATCAATGCAGACTTGGTACAAACGTGAGCGATAACAGGGGTTCGATCGTGGCTTTCAAGGACGAACCTCCATCCCGAGCGATGCCTCGAGAAAGGAGCACACACCGAGACCTAGGAAATGAAACGAGGAATCACGTCCCTGGAAGACCGTCTTTGCGTCTTCGATCTCGTCCGAGAAGAGATGGTCAAATCCGACGGCTGCCTTCTGAAGGAGGTCTACGACTTGGTCGTAACTCTCGGACATCGTGGTCGTTGGATGAGTAGCGAAGCGTCCTGTCCCCACATGTTGTGATCGGCGTCCCGCTAACGTCGGAGGGGCTATTACCGTCCCGCTCGTCCTCCTCGATAAGTTTTGGAATAAACCGCTCAATATTTCGACGGAATTGTACCGGCATAACCAGACAAGTAGGTTTGTAAATGCTTAGCCGCGGCAAACAAGATAAAGATCTAGGAGAATCAAATGTCCAAGTAGTTGCGCAAGTATTTTGGTGTACAATTTCATGCACGTATCCAACCTCCTCGTAACTTTTTGAAATGTTTCCTCGCCATTTTCGAGTTGAGGCGAAGCGAATATCCTAGCCATCGGCTTCAAGAGTCTGTGATCGGGATGACCCTACTAACCCTTTTCCCTTCACCCCGCATCCCCATGGCCATAGACTCTCCAATCAACGTCAAGTCTCTCCGGACTCTCAAGAATTCCGTCATTGGTAACCCTTCGGCCAAAGCATCCCTCGCGCAAAACGAAGCCTTCGTTCGTGTGTCCGTGTTCAATCCTTTGAAACAACGTCTGGTCAAGAAAGTTGACGATATCGGTTCGCTTGCACCAGTCTTGTCGGTTGTCTGAACGAACCCGAACTGTACGCCGAACGCGAACCTGGGAAATCCATGGAGGCCGTTCGGATCGAGGCTGCACATGTTATTTCGTCTCTTGCCTACGGTGAGTCAACCGGGAGTTCTTCTCAGCGCTAATCACACCAATTCCGGTCGAAGGAACCCCTTCTAGTGTACACGAAGGTCTGGGCTCGTTGCTGCGAGCCAATGCTCACCAGGCGTTCCTATACGCACTCTCAAACTTTACCCCAGAGGAATCGATCGCCTTCAAGGCAGCTTTCACCCGCGGGCTACGCGTTCTCGCTGTGGCATTTGCAGAGTGCGTCGGTCCTTCACAATGGGGTCTCAAGCCGGAATCATCCCAAGTGCGGCATGAGGCAAAGTTTGCATTAGAAACTTTGTTTAAGGTGTCCTTCGTCGTTCTAGCTCAACCAGTCACTTGTGTACTGATCTACCATCTCATTTCCACAGACGGAAGTTTTAGACGTCTACCTCCCTTTATTAGAAGACAAATCTCCGCAAATTGTAATATCCATCACCTTGATGCTCGCGTCTACTCTCTGTACACAAATATATCGGACCAAAGTCACCGAATGGCTCCCACAGGCAGAGCGGGCTAAAGAGACCAAGGGAAAGCGTGGCTGGGAGAGGCCGAACCTGATCGATCTGAGAACAAAACAGGGAGGGGGATGGGTCGCGAAGAGACTATCAACCCTACTCCATAGCAAGGATGCAAAGGTTGTATTTTGTGCCGTCCAAAGACCTGATGCCTAATGCTGATAGGATTGCAGGTCCAAGAAGCCGCCCTCGGGGCTCTTGGCTCTCTGGCCCAGGATAACTCTGTCGTAGCGTTAACATTGGCAAGGCCCTTGCCTGACAAAGACAGACCAGGTTCATTGACTACCACCCTTCAAACCGTGCTCAACCTCTGCAAATCACGCATGACCGACGTCTCATTAGCTGCGTGTTTATGGTAGGAAACACCGAGCTCCAATCCTCTGCGGTTTGCGATTGATTAGACTTCTCCAGCGCGACATTTATCATTCGGTCCAGCGTCCAAAACAACCACTACTCAGTCAGCGGTGACCACACCGCATCTCTCACCGTGCTCCATATCTTGAACCGAGTAATTGGCAATGAAGCCGAGAGTTCTCAGACGAGGAAGAAAGCTTGCTTTATACTGTGTACGCCGTTCCTTCAAATTTCGTCATTTTCTGGATCTTACGAAAACTCATAGACTACTTCGTGACCGACGATAAAGACTTGTGCATGTTCGCCTACGAACGTGGGAGTCTAACGAAACTTAGTCAGGTCGTCAGTTCCATCACGCCGACTGACAGGCCATCGACCTGGGAAGAAGAGGAATCCGAACACATCTCTTCCTTGAGAGAGGCAAGTTCAGGTTGAAAGAGAATCATCCGTGGTTGGCTCACTGGGGCTACAATAGGCGGCTCTCAGCGCGATCGCAGCCCTGTCACTATGGAACAATGATATCCGCCGGGAGGTTGCTGAGAACTATTCCCTGATCGCAATCATCCGTGCATCCCTCTCCCATCCGCATACAGGCGTCCGGTTTGCCGCCTGCCAATGCGTCCGAGCTCTCTCGCGCCTGGTCGCTGTAGTTCGCACGAGTCTTGTGGACAGTGGGCTTGGGATGAAGGTGTATGGTGTGTTCCTGAACGAAGATGAAGACAGGAGAGTTATGTTCGCCGCAAGCTCGGTTATTTGCAACCTGGTCAACGATTTTTCACCCTTGCGTCCGGTGGGTGGCCTTTCAGGTATCTCTTTTCCGAGGAGCTCAACCCGAACAGGTGATGCTCGAACAAGGTTTAATTGCACGGCTCGTCGATCTCACAAAGTCTGACGACCGAGGGTTGAGGCTCAATGCTCTTTGGGCATTTAAGAACCTGCTACACAAGAGCTCTTCGGCGCACAAACAAACGGTGATGACTGCTCTTGGGTGGAATACCCTCTCTAGGTATCTTATCTATCCCTTACTTCGGCTCGTTGTGAGATTAACGATCGACTTTCTTGCAGCCTGTTAGTCGACCCAGATCTTGGCTTACAAGAACAAGCTTTCCACATCGCTCGGCACCTCGCCGAATCGGAAGAAGATGTGGAAACCCTCTTTAAAGAACTCGGTACCGAATCTCTTCTCAACTTCATCGCTCCGGCTTTAGAAACCGACGACGGGGACATCCTCCTCCAAGCCACCTGTCTCCTCGCGAACCTCGCGAACGGCTCGCCCCAACGACAAACCAGCATCACGTCCGATAGACGTATCATGGCTTCCGTTCGATCCTGTTTGGTCGACTCGAACGTCGATGTGAGGAGACCGGCTGCGTCGTGCGTGCTTCAGTTGGCGAAGAACCAGAGGTGTCAAAAGGTGTTGCGAGATGCAGGGTTCGATTCGACGCTGAGGCATATGTGCGATTTTGGCGGAAGTATGATCAGCGGTAGTCCTGGCCCGTTGAGCCACCAGATGGGCGTGGAGGACGATGCAGGGGTCAAGGAGAAGGCGAGGGAGGCTTTGGCTTTGCTCGAGTACGGAGAGTTTACTCTATAGAGTCCGATCGATCTAAGGCAGGTTTTGCGTATGCCCTCACCCATTTGATAGCAGTTTATAATTTAAGGATACCAACTTCGCATACCTCGAGTCCGTAAAGTGCTAGCATCGTTACGCCGGAGTTTGAGATTCCATCGACCTCCGTTTATGAAGGGCCTCGGATAACAAGGACCAAACCCCGGTGGATAGAACTCGGTCGAAACGGACACACATTTCTAGTGTTACACAATATTTCCACTACCTCAGAAACAGGCATGCCATACCAAGAGAAACAAATGCAGGAGATGATCGATCAAGTACGGTAAGATATACGGGAGCTGGTTTTGCTTCCATTTCGAAGTCCGCGAAAGGCTTCCATCCCAAGTGTTGAAACTTGTCACTTCCTGAATACGGAGAGTTGGATAGTGTCCATAGGACGGTGGGAGTGGATATCCTGTGTATCAATTGGTAGCCCGGTCCGAAAATCCACGCTCGTGTGGGTCGGTTGCGCGCCAGCAGCCTTCTTCAATGACATGATCATTCGGCAAATCATCAGCGGAATGAGCCTGTCGAGTATGCAAACCGATCAGTCATGCGTGGGTTATTGTGCGAACCGAAAACATCTCACACCGCGTTTCCGCTGCGGACGCGAAATAAAAAGAAGGGTGATTAGTAAGGGTCTATTTACTCCAATCACAGGCGCGAAGGCCACTTACAGTATAGGTATGGCCCGTGTCCCTGGCTAAGGAAGTAGGTCCGACAATCAGCACGCGTCAAGCTCGGCGCCAGTACAAAGAAACCCACCCTCCCAGCAAGAATCATAACCACGATTAAGATATGAGACGTGGTTATAACCGCGAAGTATATCTCCGCATCCCTACTGACTGTGTCGAGAATTCTGGACCCACTCATCTGATGCGTCGATCTGATGATTCGGGTCTGTGTGAGGACGATAAAAAAAACTGTGAGGTCTGTAGGAACGGCCAGGTGGGTCAATGTGAGGGATGGAGAGGTTAAGGGGAGCGAAGGAATGCCTACCAAAGGCAAGAGAGAGGACCATCTGGACGAGCGAGGATTTCCTTTCGATAGTGGGAAGACATAGGCGATATGTATCGAGAGGAATCGGGCTTATGTTCGCTGCTAAAAACGATGACCTTAGTTCCAGGGGTCGAGCGTACACGATAGAGGGGAGATATTTACTTGTGCTCAGTGCAGACCAAATGAACTCGTAAACTCCGGCGCTAAACTGTACGGCGCAAATCGTGTACAGGATGGCCGCAACCCATTTATTCTTCTTCGTTATCGCGTAAGTTCTGTCAGGGCGAGGATGAATAAGCGCATTCAGATCGACGAAGGAAGCATAAGACCTTTGGGCTAGGACAATTTGGGCAGACGTGCCAATCAAGGTGTAGTACATGATTTCAGCCCACGCGGACTTCCTACACCTGTGATGCGAGGGTCAACCACGGAAACTCAGAGTCCATCGTAGGGGTTTCACACGTACATCTGTTCACGGTCGTTAGCGTTCTAGGAACAGGTAGATGCGAACCGAGCATACCTCGGATGTGTATTCCGGATAAAAGAACGCTGTGGCCGGGGCCAATAACGTTTGCATATATAGGATAGCGGGGATTGATCAAACTTACTGATAAGCAGCCACGTCTCGAACGCCATTGGAAGATATCTGGTCTAAACGATGGTCAAGCTGAGATTATGTCGGTAGTAGAGGGCACCCACGAATAGAAACAGCACGAATACTGAGCTATCGTTAGTTAGGGCATCCCATAAAAAGTGCGAAGGTTTGCGCACTGAGAGTGCTCTCCGTCTTCCATGCATAACGGACCTGTATGAGGTGGTTAGGTTCTTTTCTGCGCCACTGTCATCGTGAAATCCCGCTACCTCATCTTTGAGTGTCAGGAAGTAGTCATAGAACAAGAGAGCAGTCATGCTGACTGCGTGTAACTGGGTTTTGAGCGTTTAGTGAACCAGTAAGGTGGAGCCACTGCGTAGTGCTATGTTTACCTTGACGGAAGTGCTAGTTCGAGAACGAAGCGCTTCGTTGAGCATAGCTGACGTGTGGCCACAATTGAAACACTTACATGTCATGACCATGTTGAATGACTGCTGCAAGTTGAGTTTGGGAGACCATATCGAAAGAGCGACTTTGGAAGACTGTTCGCCCTCCGGTGCATGCGCTTCTGAGTCGTGTAGCGGGCGAGACCGAGACAATAGCTGAAGCACGGGTGGTTACTGGCCCCCTTCATATAGGATAAGGACGTGGGATTTTGTGAGACCAATCACGGGAGAGTGTGGCCCATTTTGGACAGCAAAATAAGTATAGCGTTCAAACATCCGTCCCAAAAACAAGCTTGGTCTTCCGCTCTGTAGCGCCGATCCGATCGGAGGAAACATCTAAAAGGAAAGAGGGTACAGCGTTCCCATGGCTCTGATTGGACGAGGCAGGCAAAGAAAACCGGTGTTACTTGTCAGTACTAAGTTAGTAGTACCACCGCTCCGGAAATCGACCCCCGCCCCCATCTTGAACCTTGTCACTGTGTGAGCAATGTTTTCCTACAGCGTGCGGGCAGCGCTTCAAGTCGAATGCGATTTCGTTCCGCGATCCGCGGTGGCGCACCGACAGATGAATCGTCCATCAGGTACGCGAGAGGCCTCGCGTAGCCTTAGCTTTTATGAACTTGTACTTATTGGCGACCTATATCCGGAATCGAGCATGGCCCACCTCTTCTTAACACCGTGAGGTGGTTCCGAGGTGCCTGAGTGCTCGATTGAAATCAGATTTTGTCCAATATGTCACGATCGATAGGAACGAGGGCTGAACCGAATGGTCACTACCCGCAATCTACTATCCGCCGTGAAGGGTCCCGGTCGCGGGAATCCGGCGGTCGACCCGACAAAGTGGATATGGCCTCTTAGCATTTACTTCTCGTGCACCTTTGTATAGCCTCAGGGATGGAGTGACCGGGCGCAGTCGATTAAATCTAGCCCTAGACATACGCGAAGTATCGATGCTTCTTCTGCAGCAATGGTGGCGAAGCAAACGTGAGAAAGATCAAATTAAATTCTCCCGACCTGAAACCAGGTGGAAAATCATTCATCACGTCCGAACGATCAACGTCAACGGCCTCGCTCGAGCACGGAGAGTTCACTCTTTAGAATTAAATCGATTCAAGGCGGGTTTTTGGTGCGGCCTGACGCATTCGATAGAAGTTTACAATTTAAAACTCGTTGTAAATTGAGACGTGTCTAGAGGAAGAGGACAGAAATGGAAACATTCTCAGCATTCTGACCGTCTGCTTGATCGATAACTTGCACCATGGAATCCTCGAAGATGGTTCGAGGCTGGTCCGCCCTTCTTCGTGGTGGAAGGTTGTAGAAGGAATCATTGGAGGCCAGAGTAGGAATAAATAAGGGCGCATGTTAGATGTCCTTTTGGAAATTCACTTCCCAAGTATGGAAATCGCTCCGGTGCGATCTCTCAACAGCACTCGTCTGGAAACGCCATCTTCAATCTTCAGCATTTACTATTTACTGGTTAACAACAGGCGAAAGCACGAAAAAAATACGTACAGCAGAGTAAAATGCGCACAACAATCTCACCGGAAACCAAACACGAGAAAAAGAACAAAGATAAACAAAAATTCGCACACTCAAATCAAACGCCAAAAAACAAAAACTAGACAGATTTCGTAAGGTTTTCCAATCCGACCAAAATCATCGCCCAGATCAACTGATCCCCCGAAGCCAAATCCTGAAGAAACGGTATACAATCTACAGCGATCTCGATGTCTTCCGCAACGTGAAGCAGTGGAACGCGATCGTTCAGACCCTGTTCGACGAAACTGTCGGCGAGGTGCCCGAGCGGCTTATCCGGGTCGATGGTGTCCAAGAACCACTTGACAAACGCGTGACCTTCCCCGCTGGCCCCGTGATCCTGGGTCTGAATAGAGGTCGACACTTTTTGGCCTGGAAGACCTTCAAGACCAACTTGGAAGACCATCCAACCGAATTTCTTGGTTGTAGCAAATTCCCGGAGGAAGGGGATATTTTCCGTGTATTTATCCAAGTTTCGAGAGAGGACCAACAGGTCCTTTTCGGACGAGATCCCTGCTCCCCTGAGGCCACTCACCAACGCTTCCGACTCTATACACCCTCCCCCACCCAGGGAACGAACGAACTTCCCGACAGGATCGGTTTCGTGAATCGGGTCACCAGCCGATTGCTCCCTATGATCCTCCCCTAGGAGTTTTTTGAGCCCCTTCCGAAACATCATCCACAAATATCTATCGCGTTCACAGAGGTCGGCCAGCACAGATATTTTCGTTCGGAACACTTCAGGTTTATGGGCGATGATTCTGAGTTCCGCGAGTGTCGAAATTCCCGCCTCCTGGAGATCCTTTGTTGAGAGCCCCAGCGGTCTGAATGGGGATACTTCATCCAGAAATGTGGTGAGAGCGATGACTACACGATCGGCTTCGTTGATACTTGCAGCTACAGATTGTTCCGGCTCGGGGCTGTCGTGAAGAGGAGTAGACGGAGAAGTGATAGTTGGTATAACCGCAGAGTGCCGTGGCTGGGGTTGTGGTGATGATTGTGATGGTGGTGATGATGGTAGTAGTATAAGCTCTGCGGGATTGGCAGCGGGACTGACCACGTATGTCGCCGGTTCAGTCGAGTGGGCGGCAGAAGAATTGCTGAGAGACGATTCCATCGAAGGTCGACTGGCAGATTTTCGAAGGGAGTTTCCGGATGCGTCCGAATTGACCTGCAGGCTATTCGGGGTCCAGGATGTGAGGGGAGACGATAGTGTAATTACAGTTGGTTCAAATTCCGGTACGGGAGAGCACTCGAACGATGGGGTTTTTCTTAATTTCTTCAACGGGCTGAACCTCACAACCCGAATTGTGTCTTCGCTGTTTTCCAAATGATTTGAAGCATTTGGCGAGGAGCTGTTGTCCTTCGTGGCGGACGGATGTGCCTTCCAGATGGTGTCGGCCGACGGCCGATCCCGTCGTTTCCGAGAGGGAGAGGTACCATCGCTCGTCATCTCGCGTCTCCGCTTCCCCACGGAAGAAACCGTGCTCATATCAAAGGGAGAAACCTGTTTCTGGGGTATCTCGATCCCCCTGATTCGGCCGCTCTGCAATTCATCTACTCCCCACGGTGAGCACGAAGCAGGTACAACGAACCTGCTGAGAACTTCACCTTTGGTGCGATAGTTGAAGCTCAAGCTCCCAAACTGTCTCCAACCGACTTTGCTTATTTCCGCCGCATGAGGAGAGGGTTCCCCAATCATCATTTCACTACCGGTAAGCCTACAGGACGGATTAATGCGGTAAATGCACCTGAGACGAATGGGGACATACCTCACGCAGAGCTTCCAGAGTGTACCGTCCATATTTACCGGTAACCCCAACTGCTCCGTCGGTTTCTCAGGAGGAGGAAGTCCATTTCCAGCCCCAGAAGGCTGGTAAGCCGTAACATTGATGCACCCCGTTTCGAATGGCGTACGAGAATGTTTATTCCCCGCGCGAGTCAGAGCTACGAATGGTTCAACATCATCCGCCCGTGAGCAAGATCGATGAAAGGTATCCGAAGAGATCGGTGGACTTGGGGGTGAACCTTACCCGAAACCAAATTAAACATCATGCAATGCCATCCCGTCCCGTGACATGTCACCGTATCCCCCACCTCACCTTTCGGACGGAGAAGATACTGTTGAACGTAACATGCATCAACGGATATCCGAACTGTGAGGAGTTTCTTTGTTGTATTCGTGCACCGGACTGCGAATTGCTAGTTTGGAACACAGATGAGCATGGGACTTCAACGGGGGCGCTAGTGACACTCGCCTCTCCTTCCTTGGTGAGGATAAAGCACGACCAGTCGTTTGGAGACCCCTTCGCTCTCTCACCGTATTCTTGATACGGTTCCCAAGAATCCTCAGTGCTATGATCCTGATTCTTCATGAGGATCACGACATCTAAGGGCTTGGTAGGCGACATCGCGATGCAGGGGAACCCAGATCGGCAAGCCACAAGTGAGAAACCTCGCGGAACTGTAGTAACGGTGATCGCGGCTTTTCTCACGATCACTCCGCTTCACCAATATCATGGACTACAGGAATGGGTACCTCGACGGGTGACACCCACCCGTGGCACGTGAGGATTCAATACAAAATGACTACATGATATAAGTAGATTTACGACGCTCGAGTCAGCCCCATGGCCGTGGATACGTATAGAACACTATAAAAGCTGATGTAGAAAGTCGAGGAGACGGAGGAGATTCGACGCAGACGACGCAAGGTCCTGTAATGTAATGTATGGGGGAGGGGCAGACAGAAAAAAAACATGAAACGATGATCGTATGAGAGGCAACTCAGAGAGATGAGGGATGGACGGGGAGTGAAAAACACATGCATCATAAGACGAGGCCGAGAACTGCGAAACGACATGGAACCTGAGAGACTGCAGACGATGAAAACGGGAAAGGAGGAGCAACAGAGCGAGCAGTGAGATAGGGAGAGAGGAGGAACAAGACGGAATGGTGAAGCGATCACGCGTTTACCTCTGCTCCAACCGGCCGGCCTCAGCTCTAGCTCGGCTGAGAGCGGGGTCGATACTCTGTGTTCCAAGTTTATTCCCGTCCGCGGGCTGTTGGATGACTACAAGATGAGGATCTATAGGTTCACCTGTGCCCCCTGACCCAGGACCGTTCGGCGAAGGGCCTTGAAGTCCATGGTGAGCGTCGGGTGGGAAGGTTCGGAAGGGAGTAGGTGCCACGAGTGAACGATGAAACCTCGCCCGGAAATCTTGCCCTGGTTCGGCACCGTACACCGCATCGACGGGTGGCGGAGGGAAAGGGCCAGATGGATCCGTTCCGTCTGGCTTACCCGCATGTTGCGCAAAGTGAATTCGACGCTGCAGATGTGATCAAAATCGCATTGACAAACAAAAAGTAATCAGCCATGACGCGTCCTCGGGCGACGGAGGGGTCAGGGATGCACACCTGTTGATCCCAATGATCCCAAGCCTGGGCAATGATAGGTTCCAATGAAGTAAGCTCTTCGTTGGTCATTGAAAGAGTACGTAAGAGATGCTGTTTGAGGAGAGGTGTGCAGGAGAAGGATAACAGGAGGGTAGAGGCAAAGGTCTGGCCACCGGGTATTTGCCCCTGTGGAAACGGTGGTTCGGGCATTCCGTGAGGCGGAGGCGGAGGGGCATGTTGGAGTTCGGGTGGTAGAACAGTATACTGGCCATCTGGATGAACGCGATACTGTACTTCCTCCATACCTGGGATCAACTCGTTTCCCATAGAATCCAGGCCGAGTTCGCGCATCTTACGCTGTTTGACGAGAGCACGATGCTTCCGTTGCCTCTCCCTGGCCGCGGCGCGCACGCGATCCCTGCGCGAAATCTCTTCAGGGGACATATCCTGTTGGTGGAGATCGGGAGCAGAGATGGTGGAGATAGGGGCTTGTTGGTCTCCTGTCTGCATGACTGACGAATTGAGGCCGGCTTGTCTGTCGCGTTCGCGTTTGCGGCGTTGCCTCTCCGCGGCTTTCTCTCTTTTAGTTCTTTGGCTAGGGGTTTCGTTCTCGCGCATTCTCTTCCTTGACGTGGGGGTGACGGGTGCGGCGAGGTTGCTGGGATGGAGATGGGGAGCCTGGTTCATACGGTGGGCAAAATTGTATTTTCTGATATGATGGATGCAAGCGTGAGCGTTATGCCTCTTGTGTGACGAACGGACCAGGGGCGAGAGGCGGGCAGAGTAACAGAAAGTAACGTCGTGACGGTAACGGAACAAAACCTTCCCCCTTCCATCCTTTTCGGGAAACTCTTCGGACCCCAATGTGGGTCACTCTACTTTTTCACCATACTCTCTCGTCCAGGTCCCACTCCAATCCACCCTATCGGTACTCCCAAAAATCCTTCGATAAACAACACATACTTCTGGCAATTCTCCGGCAGCTCCTCAAAGGTCTTGGCTGAAGAGATCGACTTCTTCCATCCAGGCAGCACAACGTAGACCACTTCTACTTGTGCGAGAACATCCAAGTCGGCTACGAAAACAAACGATTAGTAATCCACGCACGATTCTCGTTCGGCCGTTCATACCTGGGAAACCCGGCAACTCTTGTTCATTAACCAGATACTTCACCCCGACCTTGATCTCTTCGAGGTCATCGAGAACGTCCAGCTTGGTCAGGTTCAACGTATCATAACCATTAACCAAGCACGAGTGCTTCATCACGACCAAATCGAGCCATCCACATCGTCTTCGCCTCCCCGTTGTCGTGCCGTATTCTCGGCCCACTTCTTGCAGATGTACACCAATATCCTGTAACTCTCATGAGACGTGCCCAAATCACCAGACCACAACAGCTCACTTTCAACTGCTCGGTGGGGAACGGCCCCCCACCAACTCGAGTGGTATACGCTTTGACCACGCCAATCGTCGTCCCAATCAACTTTGGCGGGATTCCCAAACCGGTGCAAACCCCTCCAATGGTCGTCGAAGACGAAGTGACGTACGGGTACGTCCCAAAATCTATATCCAACATCAACGCATTGGCACCTTCGACCAGGACACGCTTTCCAGCCTTCAAAGCCGAGTGGATATAATCAACGCTGTCGACGACGAACGGTTTCAACCTCGCCGCCAATTGCTAGATTGGGAGAGAACCTCGTCAGTCCGAGAGGATAAAGGACAGAATGGGGTATGAGAGACCGACCTGGTATCGAACTATTTCCCCTTCGGTATCGTACTCGAAATGCCCGTATCGTTTGTATCGTCCCTCGACAAGTTTGCGGAATTTTTCGGCAAAGGTCTCGTGATCAAAGAGATGGTGGACTCGAAGTCCAGACCTGGAGGCCTTCCCAGAGTACGCAGGACCGATACCCCTCTTCGTAGTTCCAATACTGTCCACAAAACAACCCACATGAACTCCTCGCAGCAGAAAAAAAAAACAATAAATTCATACCTCGATCTACCAAGCTCAACTTCTTTGAGCCCATCCACGATCTGGTGGAAATCAAAAACGAGTTGGGCTCGGTCCGAGATGAACAGCCTGTTCGCGCAATCTAGACCTTGGGATTGCAATTCGTCGAGTTCTTTGAAGAAAGATGGAAGATGTACGACGAGGCCGTTTCCGATCAGTCCGGCGCAGTTTGGGTTCACCAAACCTATGGAGAGGGAGAGGGGGGAAAACGGAAAAAAAGAGTGAAAGAGTGAGTATCACATATCACGGAAGCGAGGAAAGTTGAGGAAGGAAGTTGGAGTCCACCGGCGAGGCGATAATCAGATAACCCGACAACAGCATACGAGGAGCCAAAGATAAAGAACCGTCGTCGTGAAGGATGAAAGCAAGCTCACCGCTAGGCAACAAATGAAACGCAAAGGTTTTCTTGACCTTTTCATCCCCGTTTCCTGTCGGGACAGGAACGACTATCGTATGTCCAGCGTTATTACCTCCAGCGCACCTTGCACAAACATCGGCATCAGCAGCCAAAATATCCACGAGCTTTCCTTTCCCTTCGTCTCCCCATTGGGCTCCAAGCACGACGGTGACCTTGTTCTCGGTCGACATTGTGGGTTGTGGGAAAGTCAAAGTCGCTCAAGGTTTTTTCGCCAAGGGTTAATATTCTGTGACTCGAGGATCGGAATGTAAAAATTGTCCAGAACCCGATTTGCTCAAGGCGGCCGCGAAGGAATACGAGAATGCAAAAAAAATGGTGCGCAATAGAAACTGTTGGTCTCGGGGATGAGTTGACGGAGGACCAGAAGGACCGGCGGAGCACCAGAACTTGTCTGGCTCCCCCCTTAACCAATGAGAGGCTTAGTTGGTATCGTGCGAACGCTCCCACAACGGTCCAGGCGGGAACAATTCATACGCAACTGAGAATCTCTAACCATGCTGCAGGACGACTATATTCCACCGAAGGAAGGGTTAATCTAGGCACGGGAAAACGGAAACGATAACTAATGATATCTAAAAGTAGTGGACCTGCAGAATTCATCGTCAGTAAGAATTCAGGCAAGGGCCAAGTGAGACTTACCTCCTCCTTCTCCCGTCCTCGCATGGAGGGCGGTTCGGTACCCTTGTAGTAGATATCCGTCCAGAAGTCGGTCATGTTGGGTTCGGGAGAAGCCTTTGCCTCCTCGACAGCCTTGTCGACTTGGGCCTTGGACTCTTTGTCGATAGCCTTGAGTTCCTCCTCGGTGGCAAGACCCCAGTCCTCGATGTATTTCTGGAGACCACGGATAGGGTCTTGAGTGCTACGCATTCTCTGTACCTCGTCACGAGTACGGTAGGTGGTGCCGGGATCGGACATGCTTTAAAATCATATTATGAGGGCGCCAATCGAGGAGAATAATTGTGGGGTAAGAAACGCACGAGTGACCACCGTAACGATAGGTGACGTATTCCATAAGCAGAGGGCCCTTGCCTTCGGAAACCCATTGTTTCGCAAACTTGACGCTCTGGTGGACAGCGATGATATCCATGGCATTAACCTAACCGAGTTTGTCAGCTCTTGCACTGGGAAAACGTGGGAGATCGCTCATACCTGGATACCGGGGATGGTATCACCGCGAGTGTAGTAGGAAGTGTTGGCTGATGATCGCTCAGCCGAAGTGCCCATACCATACTTGTTGTTCTCGCAAACGAAGATGCAAGGCAAGTTCCAGAGCTTGGCCATATTAAACGCTTCGAAGACCTGACCCTGGTTGCTGGCACCATCGCCATAGAGAGTGAAGGTGGCAACGTCATTTTTTCCGGTGTATTGTTGAGCGAGAGCAAGACCAGCTCCGAGAGGAACCTGGGCACCGACGATACCGTTTCCTCCGAAGAAAGAAGGAGTGAAGATGTGCATAGATCCACCCTTTCCGTTGGACATACCGTCCTGGCGACCGAGGAGCTCAGCCAGGACACCCTTGACGGTTCCTCCCCGTAACACCGCAAAAGGGTGGCATCGGTATGAAGTGATCACACGATCTTCAGGGGTCATAGCCGATTCCATTCCGACGGACACGGCTTCCTGTGTGACGCGTCAAAGGTATCCCGCCATGAGTGATCAGCGTTTCGGGATGGACGTTCGAGAGCGAAGATACGGACCTGACCGGTAGCCAAGTGACAGAAACCACGGATGAGTTTTTGCCTGTAGAGGGCGTCTGCGGCCATTTCCATCCGGCGCATGAGGGTCATTTTTTGGTACATGTCGATCAGCATATCTTTGTTGACCTCGACTTCGAGAGAAGGGGTTTCGGTCTTGTGTCCATGGAAAGTATCGTCATGAAGCCTGACGGTGAATGGCCTAGAGGCGGTGGGAGTCTCTGTTGGTTGAGTGCTGTCTGCTGCCGTCTGGAGAGAGCGGGTTAAGAAGGATCGCTGGAGCAAGGTCAGTCTCTTGTTTGACAAAAAAAAAACCGGAGCCAAATGGTACTGACGAAGAAACGAGGAGCACGACGCGGCAAGGCAGCCAGGGAAGCCATTGGGAGTTGGAGGGGGAGGGTGGAGAATGGGTTGGGGAGATACGTTCA
>Ga0307512_10002606_pt1 | contig 22354 bp, 20 predicted proteins | sample 14_EM_MG_FD_200267 | JGI IMG/M metagenome (GOLD analysis project Ga0307512, IMG submission 200267) | Populus trichocarpa ectomycorrhiza microbial communities from riparian zone in the Pacific Northwest, United States - 14_EM | ecosystem: Host-associated > Plants > Roots > Unclassified | place...
GGCGAGCGTCGCGACGGCCCGCGAAGTTCGCCGGCGGCCGGTACTGTCGGCCCATGTCCGGTCCCGGCGACGTGCCACCGCAGATCCTGCACCGGCTGCGAACGATCTGCCTGGGGCTGCCGGAAACGTACGAGGAAACGGCCTGGATCGGGGTCCGCTGGCGGATCCGCAAGCGGACAATCGCCCATGTCTACACGCCTGATCCTGAGCGTCACCTGGACTACCCCCGGCAGCTGATCGCCGGCGAGCCGCCAACCATAATGACCTTTCGCGTACCCGCCGACGACCTGCTCGGCCTGACCGGCAGCGGCTTCCCGTTCTTTCGCGCCGGCTGGGGCCACAACGTCGCCGGGGCCTTCCTCGGCGACCACACCGACTGGACCGAGATCGTCGAACTGCTCACCGACAGCTACTGCGAGATGGCCCCGAAGTTCCTCATCGCCCAGGTCGCTTCCCCGCCAAGCTAGCGGTTGTATACGGCGACATGCATCGGTGACACTCTGGGGATGCCAGTGCCGTACGAGGAAGTGTCGAACCCGGCGCGCATTGCGTTTTTCGTCAGTATCGGCGCCTTCTCGGCGGGCGAGCTGGTGCAGGCGCTTCGTCCGCGGCGGGGCTCGACTCATGTCGATCTGCGGGCGGAGGCCGCGTTCCGGGCAATGTTCCTCGGCGGCATCCTGATGTTGCCCCTCGGCCGGGCTGTCACCCCAGGCGCCGCTATCGGCGGCGGTGTGTGGCTGTTCGCGCTCGGGGCCGTGCTCGGGTGGCTCGGCCTGCTGCTGCGCTGGTCGTCGTTCGTGAGCCTGGGTAAGTACTTCACCGTCGTGCTGACGACCAGTGATGACCAGCCGGTCGTGGAACGCGGTCCGTATCGGTTCCTGCGACATCCGAGCTACACCGGGCTACTACTCGTCTTCGCCGGCCTGGGATTGATGTTGGGAAACTGGGTCAGCGCCGTCGGCGCGGAGGGCCTGGTCCTGATCGCCGTTGTCTATCGTATTCGGGTCGAGGAACGCGCCCTCATCAACGCGCTGGGCGACCGCTACCGGGAGTTCGCAGCGAGCCGCGCGCGGCTGATTCCCTACATTTGGTAACCCCTATCACGAGTCCGATTCTTCCTCGTCACAATCTAGCGGTCATCGCGGCCTTCGTGCCGGCGAGGATCGCTTCGATCCCGGACTCACGCTCCGGCCCCGGCGCGGCGAGCTCGAGGACGGGAAGGTCGTCGAGGTTCACGAGTTGAACAGCTTCCAGTGCCCCTCGGAGACAACCTCGACGACGCCGTCAGTCACCTTGAAGGCGGTCTGCGCGTCGGTGACGTACGCCGGACCCTTTATCCCGGCGGCCCACCGCTCCGCCGCAGCCATGGTGTTCTCCGGACAATCCGGGCTGTCGAGGTGCGGGAAGATGGAGAAGTCGACGATTCCCAGCGTGCTGTCGTCACCGGTGGGCGGCTTCCAGCCGACGAAGTCCTCCCCGACGCGGGGAGTCAGCACCATGCTCCCGGCGCTCAATCCTACGTAGACGGTGTCGTGCAGTGACGGCAATAGGTCGGCCAGGCCGGACTCGCGCATCCAGTGGCACAGGTACAGCGCGTCGCCGCCGTTCACCAGCAGGACGTCTGCCTCCCGGACCCAGGAGACCCAGCGTTCCTTGTCGATGCTGGGCAGTGCGGTGAGCTCCAGTACGCCCACCGATTTCCACCCCAACTCGGTCATCGGACAAGGGGACTGTCCGCTGATGAAACGCCATGGCCCGCCCGGCCCACCGTACGGGCCCCCGTACCCTGCGGTGGGGATGCAGAGGGCGCCGGCCTCGGCGATCGGTTTGCCCAGGAGATCGACCAGCGCCGCCAGAATGCTCGCGTTCCTGACACCGGAGTCGGTAAGGAGAAGCTTCATCACGCCCCCGCACTGATTGCATAGTGAAAGTAAACGAGCGACGTTAACACGACTTTAGAGTTGCGGGATGCAACGCGTACTCGTGGTAGCAATGTCCGGTGCGGGAAAGACCACGGCGGGTCGACGACTGGCGAACGTCCTCGGTCTGCCCTTCCACGAGATGGATGCCCTGGCGATCGGTCCGGGATGGTCGACGCCACCAACGTTCGTCGACGAGGTTGCGGCGATCGTCCGGGAGCCGGCGTGGATTTTCGACTCGTGGGGCTACCCGCAGGTCCGCGATGTGATGTGGGCCGCCGCCGATACCGTGGTGTGGTTGGACTATCCGCGTCGCGTCGTGCTGCCGCGGCTGCTGCGCCGTTCGCTGTTGCGATCGTGGCGCCGGGAGCAGATCTTCGGCGGCAACGTCGAGCGCTGGCGCGACTGGATCTCGCGTGGTCACCCGTTCTGGCATGCCGTGACAACCTTCGGCTCCCGACGCGCTTATCTGGCGGAACGTACGGCGCGGGAGTCTCATTTGCAGACTGTCCGCCTGCGAACGCCGAAAGAGTTCGAAGCATGGCTGCGTGGTTGACTCTGGCTCGCTCACCTGTTCTTTACGCGGACGGTCCGGACCGATCGGACGTTGGCCAGTTCGGCGTCGACGCCGGCGACCTGCCTCTTGAGTCGCACGTCGCCGGTGCGGGCGTCGATCACGTCGACCAGCCTGGCGAGGAGTTTGGCGGTGTCCGCGTGGCCGGTCTCGTCGGCGAGTTGCACGGCCCGGCCGAGCTTCGCCGTCGCGCTGCGAAGGTCGCCAGCATCTCGGGCGGCGAGCCCCTCTTGAATGGCCGCAGCGAGCTCGGCCTGTCCGCTGTAGTGGGCGACCCGGGGGTGGATCTTGGTGGCCAGCGCGTGCTTGTCGGTCCACAGCGCGACCACTTGCGCCTGGGTGAGCACCTGGTCCTGGTTGACCAGACTGACCCGGGCGGCGAGCCGCTCCTCCCCCAGCGCGCCAGCCGGCAGCTCGACGCAGATGTGGTAGTCACGGCTCTCGGCACCCCAGGCGCCGGTGGGATAACCGCCGATCCGGGCACTGACCTCGCTGCGGCGCCCGGTCAGATCCTCGACGTGCGGAAAGACCTGCTTCACGAAACGTACGGTCGAGCCGGCCGGCGTCCACAACCGAAGCGTCACCTCGGCGAGGTCCTTGCCCATCGCGTTCTCGGTCATCGCCCGGAAGTCCTCGGCCAGGTCGCTGGGGTAGGCGAGGCCGTCGGCGGTGCCCAGCAGCGCGGAGGCCACGGTGCGCAGCTCGGTGCCGCTCCAGCCGTCGCCGACGCCGCGGGTGTCGCAGACGAACTGGCCTTCGCAGGTGCGCAGGACGGCGGCCAGCTGTCGGGGGGTTTCGTGTTCGTTGCGTCCGTCGGTGAGCATGATGGCGTGTTTGATCTCGGCGGTGTGTCCGGTGAACAGGTTGTTGGTGAGGTGCAGCCAGGTGCCGACGGCGGTGCCGCCGCCCGCGGCCAGCTGCGACACCGCGTGTTTGGCTTCGGCGCGGGTCTGCCGGTTCGCTGTGACGAGTGCGGCGGTGCGGGGATACACCATTTCGGCTTCGGTGTGTCCGGCGACGATGGCGAACGCGACGCCGTCGCGCAGGGTGTCGATGGCGGTGATGGTGGCTTTCTTCGCCTCGTCCATCTTGGTTGCGGGGTCGGCCATCGAGCCGGAGCAGTCGACCATGATGACCTGCGCCGCGGCCGGCCCCGCCTTGGCGGGGTGCCGGCTTGGCCGGGACGCGGTCACGGTGACGACCGCGTCGACGACGGTGCCGTCGGCGGGCAGGTACTGGTTCTGGTACACCTCGGCCTTGAACGGGGGCTGATCGCTCATCGGTTCTCCTACATCATCGTCCAGGGGCGGATGTCGTTGGCCTGGTCGATCAGCGCGCTGCGGGCCCGCTTGTCGTTCTCGATGGTGGCCAGTACCCGGTAGTTGCGTTCGAGGCCGAAGCGCAGTTCCCGTTCGGTGAGTCCGTTGGCGAGCATCTCGCCGGCCGGTGTCGCGGCCGCGTTCGCCGGTCGCTTCGTTCCGCCGAGCCACCGCAGGGCGGTCTGGAACACCTCCACCGCCAGGCTGGCCTGTCGGTGGGCGTCCAACCGTAAACCTTCCAGCCGGGTGGAGGCCTCGACGAAGTCGGCTTCCGTCAACGGTCCGGGCCGGTGGTCCAGGCGGCCGCGGACGGCGGCGATCTGCGCGGCCACCTGCTGGCTGGACGTGGTCGGCACCTCGTCGAGCACGGCGTCGGCGCCGGCCCGGTCGCCGGCGGCCAGCCGCATCCGGGACAGCCCGAACGCGGCGCTGACGAAGGCGTGGTCGACCCGCCACACCCGTTCGTAGCGGTGCGCGGCGGCGCTCCGGTCACCGACGAGTTCGCAGGCCGCGGCGAGACCCAGCCGGGCGGCCGGCTCGCCGGGGAGCGCGTCGTAGACGGCGTTGAAACTCGCCCAGGCGTGATCGGGCCGGCCGGCGGTCAAGGCGACCAGGCCGGCGTACCAGTGCAGCCGCCAGTCGGTGTCGTCGGCCGGCAGCCTGCGCAGCTCGGCCAGGGCGGCCTTGGCGTCGCCCGCGTCGATGTACGCCCTGATCAGCTGGAGCCGCACCTCGATACTGGTGACGGGTGCGGTGCGCAGGGTGTCCACGGTCGCGTTGGTGAGGGTGGCCAGGAAACCGGCGGCCGGGTCACTCGCGTCGACGAACGGCACCGGCAATGCCACCGCGCACTCGTCCCCGGCCAGATCGGCGTCGGCGGTGCCGAAGACCCCCCGTTCCGGGGTGAACACCGTCGACGCGGCCGCCCGCGGCACCCCGTCCGCCGCCGACAGAACCTCCCGCAGCACCCCGAGCAACTGCTCGGCCATCTCACCGGCCGAACCGAAACGCCGATGCGGATCGTTGTGGGTGGCCCGCAGCAGGAACCGGTAGTAGGACTCCTCCCGGTCGAGCAACTCGACCTCACCGGGGTCGGGAAGCCGATGCGCCCGGTCGGTGGAGAACCCGTCGAAATCGAAACTCAGCACCGCCAGGGAACGCCCGACGGTGTACAGATCAGAGCTGACCGTCGTGCTCTCGGTGGCCAACTCCGGGGCCTGATAACCCGGCGTGCCGAACAACACCGAGTCGTCGTCGCCGATACGCCGCACCGCACCCAGGTCGATCAGCTTCAACTGCTCCTCAGCATGGATGACATTGTCCGGCTTGAAATCACAGAACAACAACCCACGCCCGTGCAGATAACCCAGCGCGGGCAGCACCTCCAGCCCGTACGCGAGGACCTGCGGCAACGGCAACGGCGCCCAACCGCCCGCGGGCCCGCCGCCGGCCAGGGCCAACTCCTTCAACGACTGCCCACCGACATACTCCATCACCGTGTAACCGACCAGCTGGCCGCTCCTCGGATCGGGATGCTGCACAATGTCGTGGATCTTGACAATGTTCGGATGATCCACCTCGACCAGAAACCGCCGCTCGGTCATCGCCGACGACAACGCATCCGGATCCCGGGTATCGATCAAACCCTTCAACACCACCCACCGGTCCGCACCCGACTCGCTGACATTGCGGTCCAGGGCGAGATAGATCCAGCCGACACCACCGCGGGCCAGCACGGCGTGAATCTCATACCGCCCGCTGACGACGTCACCGCGGCCCAGCCGCGGCACGAACGAGAACGGTGTGCCATCACGCGGGCAGAACCCTTCCGGGTTGCCCGGGTATCCGTCCCGGCCGCGCCCCACCGGGCCGCCGCACTGGCCGCAGAAGCGGTGGTGCTCCGGCACCTGCGCAACAGCCATATGCGCGGTGACCGGGTCACGCAACGGCACCGGCGGCACCACGACCAGGTTCGCGCCCAACCGGCCGCGGCTCTCGACGCGGGTGCGGGTGGTCAGGCCGGCACCGGCCGGCCCGGCATCCGCGGGCTCCTTATGACCGCACTCGTCGCAGTAGCCGTCGGCATAGGCACCGATGCAGCCGGCCCGCTCGCAAGGATTCATCGACGCTCCTCAAGGATCGCGGCGGGTCCCTCAGTGATATTCGGCAAGGCGTCTCCGCAGCCCTAGCAGAAGCGAAGCGAGGATCAGTACGCCGGCCACCACCGGAATGACCGTCCAACCGGCCAGCTGGCGCTGGCCGTCGTTGACGCTGCGCTTGAACCAGTCCTCGTTGAGGTCGGTCCAGGCCGACAGCGCCTTGTCGTACTCGCCGAAGTGATAGTTGGAATCGCCCGGGTTGTAGCTGGTGCAGAACGCGATCGCCCCGCGCAGATCCCCGCTGGTGGCAAGCCGGCGGATACGTCGGTCGTCGACCTGGTAGGTCTGGTAGGTCGTGATGGTCTGCTGCGCGAGGCCGCGTTCGCCGACGAAGGTGATGTTGCGGAATCCCTTGCCGTAGAAGCCCTGCCACTCGATGTCGGCGTTGTCCGCCTGGTATGCGCGCAGCGCCGTGTCGAGGCGCTTGTCGTAGGTGGACAGTGTGGCGCCGTCCAGGCCGACCAGCTGTTGGGTCTTGTCCAGGAACCGTTTCTCGTACTGGCCGGCCCGTTGCGGGTCGAGCAGATAGCGGCTCTCGTCGGCGTTGGCGTCATAGCTCACCGCGCGGGCCTGGTTGAGCGCGAGGACCGAGTCGAACGAGTCCTTCTTGGCGACGCGCAGGTATTCGGCGCCGTTGGTGGTCAGCACGAAGCCGCAGATCGCGAGCCCGGCGGCGATCAGTGTCGCGGCGGCCAGCCCCGGGTTGAGCCACCGGTGGAACCGGCGGGCGACGTACACCTGCAACAGGAGCAGGGCGGCCAGCATCGCCAACCCGATGACGATGATCCAGGTCCGGGCCGTGAACGTCCGGCTGCGCTGGCTCTGGTAGGTCCGCTCGAGGATCCACGAGTTGCGGTCGATGAGGCCCTGCGCCGCCGGCAGCAGGGTCGACTTGAGCAGGTCGGTGGCTTCGCGGTACTTGGCCAGCGTCGCCGCCGCGGGCCGTCCAGCCGGGTGGCTGTCCTGCTCGTCGAGCAAAATCATCTGCGCCGCAAGTGTCTCGTAGCTGCCCAGCGCGTCGAGGATGTCCCGGACCGACTTGGCGGCGGCCGGGTCCGCGTCGGCCGAGGCGGCCGCCTGTTGCAGGGCCTGGCTGACCTCCTGGCGCCGCTGGTGGTAGATCTTGAGCGCATCGTCACGGGTGAAGCCCAGGTCGGTCTCGTTGCCGACCAGGAGCACGTTGGCGAGCTGGGCGTCCATGTCACCGAGGGCGAAATACAGATCGCTGCTCGCCGTTACCACCGGCGCGGTCTGCCGGCCGATCACGTCGAAACCGGCACGTTCGCGCCGTACCTCGACGACGAGCAGCACCACCAGCGCGACAACGAGGACGGCGGACGCAAGCGCCAACACGCGAATGCGGGTCGGGGTGGTCGCGGCCTCGCGCGGCTTGCGGGTGCGGCCCCGCGACGGGGTCGCGATCGCGCCACCGGCAACCCGGGTATCCGGGTCGCGGCGATGGCGCGGTATCGCGCCCTGGGTGACCTGGAGGTCCATGGTGACCCTTCCGGGGTTCGGCATACGGGGTCCGGCTCCGGACAGACGAAAGCGACCCGCATCGGCGGGTCGCAGGTACGTATTCAACCGTCGTTGCGGGACGCGAGCCAAAGGTATTCACAAAAAAGATACGCCGACCGGGTCAAGAGGGCTCATTTCGCTACGCAGCGTCCCAATGCTGTTCCGTTGAGTCCATGTCGCGGAGCGCTCCGGGACTAGCGGTATTCGGCGAGTCGGCGGCGGACGCCGAGGAAGGTCAGCACGGCAATGGCCGCCGCTGCGGCAGCGAGTTTGAGGTACCAGCCGTCCAGGTCGGTGTTTCCCGCGGAGATGGCTTCGTCGAACGCCTTCTGGTTGATGGCCGTGACGGCGGTGAGTGCCTCGTCGTACTGGCCGAAGGCGTAGTTGGAGTCGCCGGGCTGATAGCTGGTGCAGAACGCGATCGCCGCGCGGAGGTCCCCGCCGGTGGCCAGGCTGCGGATCCGGCGGTCGTCGCGTTGATAGATCTGGTAGCGGGCGAGCGTTTCCTCGGCGGCGGCGCGTTCCCCGGTGAAGGTGATGTTGCGTAACTCGGTGCCGAAATAGCCACCCAGGCGTACGTCGGTGTGGTGCTTTTGATAGGCCTCAAGCGCGGCGTCGTAGCTGGCGATGCTGGCACCGTCGAGCTGGGCGAGCTGTTGTGACTTGGCGAGGAAGTCGGCTTGATACTGCTCGGCGCGCACCGGGTCGACCAGGTAGCGGCTCTCGTCGGCGTTGGCGTCGTAGCTGACCGCGCGGGCCCGGGTCAGCGCGAGGATCGAGTCGAAGGCGTCCTTCTTGGCCGTGCGGAGGTGTTCGATCTCGTTCGTGAACAGCAGCACCGAGGAGGCGGCCAGGACGGCGGCGACGAGGGTGGCCGCGACGAGGGCGGGATTGATCGAGCGCTGGAACTTGCGGGACAGGTGGATCTGCAGGGCGATCAGCGCGGCCAGCAGTGCCACGCCGAATGCCACAAGCAATACGCGCAGTATCGCGGCGGTGTCGCGCCGGCTGGTGTAGCTGGCTTGCAGGGTCTGGGCGTTGCGGTCGGTGAGGGTGCCGGCGGCGGGCAGCAGGTCCGCCTTGAGCAGGTCGGTGGCCTGCCGGTAACGGTCGAGGGCCGCGGCCGGTGGGTGGCCTGCCGGGTGCGGGGTCTGCCCGTCGAGCAGCACGGCCTCGGCCGCCAAAGCCTCGTAACGACCCAGGTAGTCGACGATGTTGCGGACGGCCTGCTGTCCGGTGGGGTCGCTGCCGACCGCGGTCACGGCTCGCTGGGTGTCCGCGGCGGCCTGGCGGCGACGGGTTTCGTAGATGTCGAGTGCCTGTTGCCGGGTGAAGCCGAGCTTCTGGTCCTCGCCGACCAGCAGGACGTTGGCCACCTGGGCGTCCATGTCGTTGAGGACGAAGTACAGGTCGGACGCCGCCGCCACGGCGGGAGCGTTCTGCTGGCCGATCACCCGCAGGCCGCCGCGCAAACTGCCGATGCCGACGACGAGGATCGCGCCCAGGGCGACCACGGTGAGCACGATGACGGCGGCACGTACGCGGATGCCGGTTGGCGTGCTCCACGCCGATCGCCCGCGACGGCGCGGCAGCCCGGCATCGACCCCGGTCGCCGGGCCGACCGGCGGGTGCGCCCGGCTCAAGGTAGTGGCGCGCCCGTCACGGGGCGCCGTGGTGGCCTCCGGACGGCGGGCAGTTGTGGCGTGCATGATGGCAGGTAAGCGTGCCGGCGACTGGCGGCCCAGGATGTTGACGCGGTTCTTACGCCGGACGAGCGTTTGTTGACGATCTGTTCACGCCCGCGGGCTCGGTCGCCGATCTGCACGACGGGGCGGCGGTGCGGGGCGGGCTCGCCGCGCCGCAGGATCACGCGGACTGGGCGGCGTCTGCCACATGCGCTTCCCCGGTCGGCCCGGTAACGCCGCGACCGGCCAGCGTCAACAACGCGTGAAAAACGGCGGCGGCAGCGTGCACAACGCGTGAACATGCTGGCCGGTCGGATCGCACGCGAGCGAGCCTGGCCGAGCGGCGCGTCACATCGGTGGCGGTACATCCCGGCTGCATCGACACCGACACTTTCACGGCCGCGTACGGCATCGGCGGTCTGCCCGTGGTCGACGGCGCGGGATGCCGCTGCACGCGGTGCGCGCGTGCGCCCAACGCACGCGCCGACGTCGCGCTGAAGGACGCGGTCTGCGACGACTTCCACCTTCTCGTCGTCGGGCCCCAACGAACGGGTGGTGGCGCAGCCGCGTCGTCCGCGGTTGCGCCCACGGCGCCCCGTGCCCGGTGATCGTCGTACCGCCGCCCTAACTCGCCCGCACCCTGCACCGGGCTTCGATCCGCCGGCTCGTCCGAAACTCATCCGGCAGCAATAACGGCTGATCCCGGCGGACCGGCGCGACAAACAACGACTACGCCAGGGCCGGGGCGCCAGCGCTCTCAGTGATCCGTACGGTCGAGCGCGGCGGCCTCGCGTACGGCGTCGGCGACGGCGCGGAAGTCCTTACGCAGGATGGCGCCATGGTTGCTGGGGACCTTTGCGCTGATCTTGATGTTCGGGTTGCGTTCGACCACCTGGCCGAGGCTGGCGCGGATGCGTTCCTGCCCGTCGCCCTTGCTGCCGAGGGACGACCCCGAGGCGTTCCCATACCGGGTCGCGACGGTGATGTTGTCCAGCACGGGGCCCAGCTCTCGCTCGCGGGCGATCATGCCGGCCTCGATGTTGCTGTCGGCCATCTGTTCGGCGGTCATCCGCGGGGCCAGGCCCATCGGGCGCAGCAGCGGCATCAACCAGCTCAACCGCCGCCACAGCCGCCGCATCTTCTCGATATCGATCTCATCGATCCAGTCGTACGGCTGGGCGCCGTCGACCAGGACTGCGCCCACGGTGCGGTCGGGATTGCGGCTGGTCCAGTGTGCCGCGACGAACGCCGCCACCCTGTTCCCAGTTCGGCGATGACCCGCCGCCAGTATCCCTGGGTGGCGACGTGGCCGTTGAGGTAGATGACGGGGATGCCGGAGCCGCCGGTGTCGGTGACGGCCAGGGCCGTGTCGCCGACCGGTACCACGCCGGTCCAGGCCGAGGTCGTCGGTTTCGAGGTAGCCATGGGGGTGTTCCTTCAATCTGTTGCTATTTCTCGTCCGTGCCGGGTTTCCGGCTGATGGACTCCTGATAGACGTCCGCGTAGGTGCGCGAGTCCTTGACCAGGTCGTCGCAGAAGGCGGCGACGTCGTTGCCGATGAGTTCCACAACGCCCTTGCCGGCCGCGGCGCCCTCCGCGAAGAAGTCGACGATCCCGGGGAGCAGGCCCCCGTCAGGCAGGTCGACCGGTCCCACCTTGAACAGGTACTTCTGCATCTCCTTGTAGACGATCTGGTAGTCCGGCGGGAGCGCCTTGACCCGAGCCACGTGCGCCCGCCACTGCTTCTTGCCCTCGATGATGTCTTGGATGCCCACGTCAGCCTCCCAGCCGAGCCAGTTTCCTTGCGACATTCCTGTTCAACTGCTCGCGCCACCGGTCGCGATAGGTCCGGGCGCCCTCGCCACCGGCCAACGCCGTACAGAAGCCGGGGATGTCGTCGCCGAGCACCTCGTGGATGCTCTGCCCGTCCGCGGATGCCTCTTCGAGCAGCCCCAGGGCGGCGTCGACGATCGGCATCAGGTCGCGTCCCGTGAAGCCCCCGTACGGGAAGAGATTGCCCTTGATCTGTTCCCACGCCGCCTGATAGCCGGCCGGCAATGCCGCTGCCCGGGCTTCGAACACCTTCCATTCCCTGGTGAGATCGCTGCCTGTGATGGTCTCCCAGAAGCTCATCTCCCGCCCTCCTTGAGGCTGTCGATGCGTGATGAGACGTACTGCCATTTCGCCCAGAACGTCGCGAGTTCCTCGCGTCCGGCGTCGTTGAGTGCGTAGAACTTGCGCGGCGGGCCCACCTGGGACGGCCGTTTCGTCACCTGGACGAGTCCGTTCCTCTCCAGTCGCAGCAAGATGGTGTACACCGTCCCCTCGATGACGTCGGCGAAGCCGAGCTCGTTCAGCCGACGCGTGATGGCGTACCCGTAGGTCTCCTCGCCGCCGATGATCTCGAGCACGCAGCCTTCGAGCGTGCCCTTCAGCATCTCCGTCAGGTCGTCCATCGCGGCTCCTCTCCGGCCCTGGTACCTCGTACCACCGAGTACCGCTATACCGTAGCACCGAGTACCACTATGCGGTAGTACCGAGTACCGGGTCGAACGGTTCCGCGGCCTGGATCTTCGCCCTCCGACTGTGACGGGGCAGCAGTAGTCCGACCAAGCGCTGTCCCGACGCGTGGTCGAAACCCCGTTCAGCCACAAATATATCGACATACCTGGATGTCTATCGTCGGGCGGGCTAGCTTGCAGGAAATAGTCATCGACGTGGATGGCTGGGCCTGACCGATTGGCGGTGCGTTTTGCTTCGAAGTCACTTGTTCCGGGTGCTGGCCGCAATGTTCGCGGCCGTTCTGCTCGTGGTCGTCGGACCGTCGCACTCCGCGGGGGCCGACTCCACCCAGTTGTTCGTGTACAAGGTGTCCGCCGCCTCCGATGCGGCGGCGCAGCGGCTCTTCCACGACGGCTTCGACGTCCTGGAAGACCGCACCGGTACCGACCTGTTCGTCCTCGGCGACGCGGCGACCAGCCGGAAGCTGCGGGTCGCCGGCTTCCAGCCCACCGTCGTCCAGAGGCTGCAGCCCACCGGCTGGGCGCCGCCCTCCACGAGGCTCGTGCCGAATGCCGCCGCGCCCGCCGTGGCCCCCGTCGACGAGACCTACTACGGCGGTTACCACACTGTGGTCGCCCAGTACGCGCACCTCACCGCGGTGGCCGCCGCCCATCCCGACCTCGCCAAGGTGGTCGACTATGGCGACTCGTATCTGAAGACCACCAACGCGGCGACCGGTTACGACCTGAAGGCCATCTGCATCACCCACATCCAGGCCGGCGACTGCGCGCTGAACCCGAACGTGGCCAAGCCCCGGTTCGTGCTGATGGCGCAGATCCACGCCCGGGAGATCGTCACCGGCGACATCGCCTGGCGCTTCATCGACTACCTCGCCGGCGGCTACGGCAGCGTCAGCGCGGTGACCAACCTGCTCAACAGCACCGAGGTGTGGGTGATCCCGACCGTCAACCCGGACGGCGTGGACGAGGTGCAGCAGGGCGGCAACAGCCCCTACCTGCAACGCAAGAACCGGCACGGCACCGGCTGTGCCAACCCGCCCACCGGATCCAACCAGCTCGGCGTGGACCTCAACCGCAACACCGTCACGCACTGGGACACCACCGGCACCAGCAACGGCTTGTGCACCCAGACCTACCCCGGCAGCAGCGCGGACAGCGAGCCGGAGACCAGAGCGATCGAAGGCCTGTTCCGGCAGCTCTTCGCCGACCAGCGCGGGCCCGCCGACGGCGCCTCGGCCCCGGTCACCACCCGCGGCGCGATGATCACCATGCATTCGTACGCCGGAATGAATCTCTTCCCGTGGGGTTGGTCGAACGCGCACACGGGCAACGACGCGGCCCTGCGGTCGATCGCCGCGCACATGAGCCAGCTCAACGGATATCGCTACGGCCAGCCCGGCGAGATTCTCTACAACGCCTCCGGCACCAGCGACGACTGGTCCTACGGGGAGCTCGGCATCGCCAGCTTCACCATCGAGATGGCCAGCTGCGGCAGTTTCACCCCGGCCCACTCCTGCACCACCACGGATTACAACAAAAACCTACCCGTGCTCATGTACGTCGCCGGAATCGCCGGCGCGCCATATCAGCAGTGACCATTGACGGCGGCCCGGCCCGAACCCGGGCCGGGCCGCCGTTTCTCAAGTGCGGTAGTAGGCGGCGATCGGCGCGCGCGCCTCGTCGAACAAGGCCGGACCCTCCTGCGGCACATCCGGCCAACCGCCGGTGGGGTTGATTTCGATGAACTGCTCGGTGGCCAGCGCGTAGACGACCCGGCCGAGTCCGGAGCGGACGATGCCGCCGGTGCACATGCCACACGGCTGGCAGCTGGTGTACATGGTGGTGCGGCCGGCCGTGTCCGGGTACAGTTCGCGGGCCGCCCAGCGGGCGAGTTTCAGTTCCGGGTGGGCGCTGATGTCGTTGTCGCGCTGCACGGTGTTGTGGGCTTCGACCAGAATCACGCCGTCCGGGTCGGCCAGCAGGGAACCGTAGGGCGCGTCGCCCAGAACCACGGCCTGCGCCGCGATGGCGATGGCACGCCGAAGGAGTTCCTCGTCCGCGGTGGTGATCACGATGGTGTCGTCCTCCGATGGATGGCCAGGGATGTGAGCGCCCGCCAGGCCGCGTCGGGCCGGCGGGTTTCTTCGGGATCGCCGTGGTACGGATCGAGCACGACCGTCTCGGCGCCGATCCGGTCGAGCTGGTCGAGGTCGTCCAGGATCTGCTCGAGGCTACCGACACCCGCGGGCCGCTCGGGGTCGTCGACCGGCGTGGTGCTCAGCCGCAGGGCGATGCGCGGGGCGAGGGCGGGCAGCGGGTGCCCCGCCACCGCCGCGCGCAGCTCGGGAAGGGTGGCTCGCAACGGATGCCAGGCGTCGCCGAACCGGATGGCGCGCCGGATCGCCACGCCGCTGTTGCCGCCGACCCAGATCGGCACCGAGGCGGCCTGCCGCAAGGTGACCAGATATTCGTCGGTGAGCTTGCCGCGGTCGCTGAACCGCACGCCGAGCGCGTCGAACTCCTGCCGTGCCCAGCCGACGCCCACGCCGAGCACGAACCGGCCGCCGCTGAGCTGGTTGAGATTGGTGGCCATCCGGGCCACCAGCAGCGGATGCCGGTAGGGCAGCACGAGCACGGTGGTGCCGAGCCGCAGCCCGGTGGTGACGCCGGCGAGCCAGGACAGCGTGGTGAACGGCTCGTAGAACGGTTCCGGATACCGCTCTGCCACGTCCGCCGTGACGGCGACATGGTCGGAAACCATGAGCAGGTCGAAGCCGAGCCCCTCCACCACCCGGGCCCACTCGCGCAGCACCCCGGGGTCGGTGCCCGGCCCGAAATTCGGAACATTGACGCCTAGTCGCACCCCGAAAGGCTACTTCGTACAGAATGCCTATGGGCCTGCACGTAGGCTGCCGGTATGCGGGTGGCCTTCGGCAGCGACGACGAGAATGAGACGACCAAGGCAGTGCTGCGGGCTCTGGTGGATGCCGGGCACGAGGTCGTTCGGCCGACCGAATCGCTGAGCTGGCCCGATCTCGGCAAGTCTGTCGGCCGGGCCGTCGTCGAGGGCCGGGCCGACTTCGGCGTGGTGATGTGCTGGACCGGCACCGGGACGGCGATCGCGGCGAACAAGGTGCCCGGGGTACGGGCCGCGCTCGCCTGGGACCCGTGGATCGCCAAGGGCGCCCGGCTCTGGAACGACGCGAACGTGCTGGCGATGAGCCTCAAGCGGCTCGCTCCGGACGTGGCGGTCGAGGTTCTGCAGGCGTTCCTGTCCACTTCGACTCCAGACCCGGATGAAGCAGCGAACATCGCCGAGCTTGATCGACCGTAGCCAGGGATCGCTGGTCCTAGCCAGAGCGGTCCGCTCCACAACGCGGACCGGCCGTTGCAGCCTGGCTGCAGACATTCGGCAAGGACCACGAGAGGGTGGGCAACGATGGAAGCGATCGTCTTCGACCAGTTCGGCGGACCAGAGGTGCTACGGGTCGCACAGGTCGACCTCCCGCACCCCGGTCCGGGACAGATACGGCTGCGGGTACGGGCCGCGGGCGTGAACCAGCTCGACGCCAAGATCCGTAGCGGCGCGGTGCAGCAGGTGTTCCCGACCACGTTCCCCGCGACTCCCGGCCTGGAGGCCGCGGGTGTGGTCGACGAGGTCGGCACCGGTGTCACCGGCCTGGCCGTCGGGGACGAGGTGCTCGCGTTCACGGATACCGGCGCCTACGGGCAGTACGCGCTGGCAACGGTCGTCGCCGCCAAACCGGCCGGCCTGGGCTGGGACGAGGCGGCCGCTCTGCCGGTCGCCGGTGAGACGTCGCAGCGCGTGCTGGACCTCCTCGCGGTCAAGGAGGGCGAGACCCTGCTCGTGCACGGCGCGGCCGGAGCGGTCGGTGGCCTGGCCGTCCAGCTCGCGACCGCCCGCGGCGCGACCGTCATCGGCACCGCTTCGCAGGCCAACCATGAGTACCTTCGCTCCCTGGGCGTGGTGCCGGTGAGCTACGGCGACGGTCTGGTAGCACGGGTCCGCGCCGTTGCCCCGCAGGGTGTGGACGCGGTTTTCGACGCGGCCGGCCGGGGCGCGCTGCCGGACTCCATCGAGCTGCGCGGCGGAACGACGGAACGGATCGTGACGATCGCCGACCCCGCCGGCGCGCAACTAGGCGTGACGTTCTCCGCCGGCGGGCGGGGCAGCGCCGCAGAACTCGCCGAACACGCTCGCCTCGCCGCCGCCGGCACGTTGCGCGTCACGGTGGCGCACACGTACGCGCTCGCCGAGGCGGGCGAGGCGCAGGAGCAGAGCGCGACCGGCCACAACCGCGGCAAGCTGGTGATATTGCCGTAGACCGTCAGCGGGGGAAGCCGAACCGCCGGTCCGGGCGGGTCCCGTCGACGACGACATCGACCGATTCTGTCGTGCCCGCTGACGTTGTCATCGCCCCATATGGTAGGGACAAATCATGAAGACCATCATCTACCGCGACAACGGCGGACCTGACGTTCTTGAGCTCGTCGACCGTGACCTGCCCGCGCCGGGCCCCGGCGAGGTTCGCGTCCGGGTCGCCGTGTCCGGGGTCAACCCGACGGACTGGAAGACCCGCTCCGGCGCCACCAACCCCAAGCTGTTCCCCGAGGTCACCCCGCACCTCGACGGCGCCGGCGTGATCGACGCCGTGGGTGCGGGGGTCGACCAGAGCCGGGTCGGCCAGCGGGTCTGGCTGTTCATGGCCACCGCCGGGCGGGCCACCGGCACCGCCGCCGAGTTCACCGTCGTGCCCGCCGAGCAGGCCGTGCCGCTGCCCGACGAGGCAAGTTTCGACGTCGGCGCCTCGCTCGGCGTGCCGGCGCTCACCGCGCACCGCGCGCTCACCGTCGCCGAGGACGGGCCGCGCCGCCTGCGGCCCGGCGCCCTCGACGGCCACGTGGTGCTCGCCGCGGGCGGGGCCGGGGCGGTCGGGCACGCGGCGATCCAGCTCGCCCGATGGGCAGGCGCCACCGTGATCAGCACGGTCAGCGGGCCGGCGAAGGCCCGGCTGGCCACCGCCGCCGGGGCGCACCACGTGATCAACTATCGCGAGGGCGACCCGGCCGCCGAGATCCGCAAGATCGCCCCGGACGGCGTCGACATCGTCGCCGAGGTGGCGCTCGGCGCGAACCTCGCCCTGGACCTGGCGGTGCTGCGCACCCGCGGGACGATCTCGACGTACGCCAACGACGGCGGCAAGCCGGTCGAGCTGGACGTGCGGCAGAACATGATGCTGAACACCCGCTTCCAGTTCCTGGTGCTCTACACGGCCGGTCCGCAGGTGCTCGCCGCGGGCGCCGAGGACGTCGCCGCCGCGGCCCGCGACGGCGCCCTCCCGGTCGGCGAGGAGCACGGCTTGCCGCTGGTCCGCTTCCCGCTCGACCGCACCGCCGACGCACACCGGGCGGTGGAGAGCGGCGTCGTCGGCAAGGTGCTGGTGGACATCACGTCGTGACCGCCGGCCCGCTTCCAAGATCGAGACGGGCCCTTTTCGTACGCTGCTGAACGCGCCCGAAATTCCCGCGTCAACAAGCCGGGCGGTCGACGCCGCGCAGGGTGGGCTCGCGGCTTTCCGCGCGGCGGGCCCGCTCGGCTCGTAGCGCGATCTCGAGCTCGAAGCGCAGGTCGCTGTCGTGGACCTGGTCGCCGAAGAGGCGGTCCAGCTGGCGTAGCCGGCGGCGGACGGTCTGCGGGTGCAGGTGCAGGCTGGCGGCGACCGCGTTGGCGTTCATGTTGTGCTGCAGCCAGGACAGCAGCGTGTCGGCCAGCGGGTCGCGCAGGCTCGCCCGGACGGCCGCCAGCGGGCGCAGCCGGCGGTCGACCACCGAGGCGAGCAGCGCCTCGTCCTGGAAGATGATCAATGGGGCCAGGTGCTCCTCGCACCAGGTCGGGCCGTCGCCGGCGATGATGCCCCGGGCCGCCAGATCGAGGGCTCGGCGGGCCCAGCGCAGCGAGTATGCCGCCGCGGCCGGTGGCCCGGCCGGGCCGACCGCCACCCGGAAGCGGCGCAGGCTGTTGACGATCAGGCGGACCTGGGCGGGGCTTTCCGAGTCGGGCACGATCAGCGCCGGCTCGGCCCGGTCCAGGCCGCACAGCACATCGGGCGCGAGGACCGGGGGTGTGGCCTGGGTGGCCTCCGGACCGAGGGCCACCGCGGCGAGCCGGTGCGGCAGGTGCCAGCGGGCGGCCAGCGCCGCGGCGGAGACGGCCTCCTCCCCGGCCGGCGGGTCGCAGACGAGCAGGTCGAACAGCCGGCGGCGGCGTCGGTCCAGCTCGCCCACCTCGGCGGCGCTGGCCTTGCCGTAACCCTCGGCGGCCGCCTCGGCCAGGTCGTCGACGTGCGCCCAGACCGCGTCGACGAGGGCACCTACGGTGGTCGCGGTCAGCGACTCCGACTCGGCGAACGCCACCAGATGCCGCATCCCGACGCGGCCGCCGATCCGGATGGCCGACTGCAGGGCGTCGAGGCTGCGGCCCTCGCGCATCTCGCCGGCGCCGATCGACCGGTAGACATCGCGCCAGGAGCCGCCGTCGCGCTTCTCCAGGATGCCGAGGAAGCCGTACAGCGCCTGTTCGACCCCGGCTCGCAGGGTGCGCTGGTAGGTGCCGTCGGCCGGCCGGGCGTACTCCGGGATGCCTGCCTCGATCGCCTGCAGCGTCTCGTCGGCCAGATTGTGGATGTCGCCGCGGAGGTTAGCCGCCGCCCGGTGCAGGACCCGGCCGACCGGTGCGGCTATGCCGAACGGTGGTATGCCCATGGCTCTCCTTCCGCAGCGGTGCGGAGTATATCCACGATTGTCTACGTAATGAAACCCGTCAGTAACATCGCACTGTTGTGTCACCGGGCTGACAACGTCGGCGGAAAAGAGGCGCATCCGCGATCGCTGTCCGGTTCCCCGCGCGTCGCTACGGTCCATCCCAGCACCGTCGGCACGCGGCCGGTGGAGCCGCCTGCGGAGGGGATCTTGACCACAGCGCCGCTGCTCGACCGGCTCGCCAGGTGGGCCAGGACCAGGCCGGACGCCCCGGCGTACAGCTTCGTCGACTACCTCGCCCACCCGGACGGAAAGGTGGACGCCTGCACCTGGGCGCAGCTGCACCGGCGGGCGACCGCGCTGGCCCGGCGACTGCGCCGGGTGGCCGGGCCCGGGGAACGCGTCGCGATCATGGCGCCGTCCAGCCTGGAGTACGTGGTCGCGATGATCGCCTCCTGGTACGCGGGCACGGTGGCCGTCCCGCTGTTCGCGCCCGACCTGCCCGGGCACGCCGACCGGTTGGCCGCCACCTACGCGGATTGCGACCCGCGGTGCGTGGTGACGGCGCCATCCAGCGCCCGCACGGTGCGCGAGTTCCTCGCCGGCCGGCAGCACCACGCCGAGATCCTGGTCGAGAGTGCAGACGAGCCGCCGGATGACGGCTGGCGGCCCGCGCCGGCCCGTGGGGACGACGTCGCCTACCTGCAGTATTCGTCCGGGTCGACCCGGACCCCGGCGGGCGTCGAGATCACCCACCGGAACCTGACGGCGAACGTCGCCCAGGTGTGTGCGGCCCTGATCGGCGCCCGGCGCCGGTGCACCGGGGTCAGCTGGCTTCCGCTCTTCCACGACATGGGCCTGCTGGCGGGCATCGCGCTGCCGCTGTGGGCCGGCACCGAGGCGGTGCTGTTCGACCCGGTCGCGTTCCTGCTGCGCCCGGCCCGCTGGATGCGCCTGCTCTCCGCCCGGCCACACGCATACACGGCGGCACCGAATTTCGCGTACGACTACTGCCTGCGCCGGCTCGGCCCGGACGACCTGGCCGGTCTCGACCTGAGCGGCGTCTTCCTGTGGCTCAACGGCGCCGAGCCGATCCGGGCCGCGACCCTGGAACGCTTCGCGCAGATGCTGGGCGATGCGGGGACCGGCCTGCGGCGACAGGCGATCTGCCCGGCGTACGGGCTGGCCGAGGCCACCGTCTTCGTGACGGGAGACGGCACCGACCGGCCGCCCACCACGGCCACCTTCGACCGCGCCCGGCTGGCCGCGGGCCAGGCCGTGCCCGCGGGACCCGGCGCCGACCACTCCACCCTGGTGTCCTGCGGGACGCCCACCGGCCAGCGGGTCGCCGTGGTGGACCCCGAGCGGGGCGTCGCCCTCGACGACGGCCTGGTCGGCGAGATCTGGGTGCACGGCCCCAACGTGGCCCGCGGCTACTGGCGGCAGCCCGAGCGCAGCCGGCAGGTCTTCGCGGCGGCGCTGGCCGGCCCGCTGCCCGACGGGCTGCCCCGGCAGCCCTGGCTGCGTACGGGCGACCTCGGCATGCTGCACGACGGCGAGCTCTATGTCACCGGACGGCTCAAGGACCTGCTCATCGTGGCCGGCCGCAACCACTACCCGCAGGACGTCGAGGAGACCGTGGCCGGGGTCAGCCCGGCCCTGGGCCGGGTCGCCGCGTTCACGGTGACCCACGACGACCAGGAGCGCGTGGTCGTGATGGGCGAACGGGCCGAGGACGGCGACGACCCCGAGATCATCCGCGCAGCCCGGCAGGCGGTGTGGCATCGGCACGACCTGGCGCTGCACGACGTCGTCCTGATCAAGCCCGGCGGCGTGCCCCGGACCACGAGCGGGAAGGTTTCCCGGACCGGATGCCGCGCCCGCTACCTGGCCGGACGGGGTGGCCGCGATGCCTGACGACCTGCCCGACCTGCCACTGGCGGCCGCGGTGGCCGCCTGGGTGGCGGACCGCTGCGACCTGCCCCCCGACTCGATCGATCCGGACTGCCCGCTGGTCGAGTACGGGATCTCCTCCGTCGAGGCCGTCGAGCTGGCGGGCCGGTTGGAGGCGCGGCTGGGCCGGCCGGTCCCGGCCACCGTGCTGTGGGAGCATCCCACGATCAACGCGATCGAACGCGCGTTGACCGGCGCTCCCGAGCCGGCCGCCGCGCCGAGCGAGCCGGTAGCGGAACACCCGCCGATCGCGGTGATCGGGCTGGGCTGCCGGTTCCCCGGCGCGAGCGGCCCGGCCGAGCTGTGGCGGCTGCTGGTCGACGGCCGGGACGCCGTGCGCGACGTACCACCGCAGCGCTGGCGCCGCCCGGCCGCCGGCGAACCCCGGCCGGGATCGGCCGCCGCGGTGCTGGCCGGCCCGGGCCGGTACGGCGGCTTCCTCGACGAGGTGGCCCGCTTCGACGCCGACTTCTTCGGCATCAGCCCGGGCGAGGCCCGGCTGATGGACCCGCAACAGCGGTTGCTCCTCGAGGTGGCGTGGGAGGCGCTGGCGCACGCGGCGCTCGACCCGGTCGCGCTGCGCGGCAGCCGCACCGGTGCCTACGTGGGGATCTGCACCTCCGAGTACGCCCACCTGAGCGCGGCCGACCTCGAGCGGGTGGAGGGCTGGACCGCGACCGGCGGCGCGCTGAGCATCGCCGCCAACCGGCTGTCCTACCTGCTCGACCTGCGCGGCCCCAGCCTCGCGGTGGACACCGCCTGCTCATCGTCGCTGGTCGCGATCCACCTGGCGGCGCGCGACCTGCGCCTCGGCGAGACCGATCTGGCGCTGGCCGCGGGCGTCAGCCTGATGCTCGATCCGGCGCTCACGGTGGCGTTCGGGCGGGCCGGCGGCCTCGCTGCCGGAGGCCGGTGCCGGCCCTTCGGCGCGGAGGCCGACGGCATCGTCCGCGGCGAGGGCTGCGGGGTGGTGGTGCTCAAGCGCCATGCCGATGCGGTACGCGACGGCGATCGGGTGCTGGCCGTGCTGCGCGGCGGAGCGGTCAACTCCGACGGCCGTTCCAACGGGCTGGTGGCGCCCAATCCGGGGGCCCAGGAGGCGTTGCTGCGCCGCGCGTACGCGGATGCCGGTTGCCCGCCGTCCGATGTGGACTATGTGGAGGCGCATGGCACCGGCACTCCGCTCGGCGACCCGATCGAGGCCGGGGCGCTCGGCGCGGTCTGCGGGGCCGGCCGGGCGCCCGGCGACCCGCTGCTCATCGGCTCGGTCAAGTCCCGTTTCGGGCACCTGGAGGCCGCGGCCGGGGTCGCCGGATTCATCACGGCGGTGCTCGCGCTGCAGCACGGCACTGTCCCGGCCACGTTGCACTCACAGCGCCCTAACCCGCGCATCCCGCTCGACGACTGGGGTCTGCGGGTGGCGACGGCAGCACGGGCGTTCCCCGCACGGGACCGGCCGGCCCGGGCCGGGGTGTCCGCCTTCGGCTTCGGCGGCACCAACGCGCATCTGGTCCTCGAGGCGGCGACGCGCACGAACCAAGCGGACACATCCCCACTGGGCCGCGAACCGGCGACGCACGTGGACCTGCCAGACAATCCCCCACCAGACCACCAGCCCACAGCACACTCGGACCAGCCAGACCCTCCCGCACCAGGCCGCGAGCCGGCGGTGTGTGTGGTCGCCGACCGTGACCTCGACCGGGTTCGCGGTCAGGCGGGCGCGCTCGCCGCATGGCTGGCGGGCAACAACGCCGATCCCCGGGAGGTGGCGTCCACTTTGGTGCGCCGGGGTGAGCGCGGCCCCGCCAGGGCGGTCGTGGTGGCGCGCGACTCAGCCACGCTGCAGGCCGGGTTGTCCGCCGCAGCCGCGGGGCGTTCCCATCCATCCCTTGCCACCGGGGTCGGCGAGCGGTGCGCGGGCGAAG
>Ga0307512_10002607_pt1 | contig 22351 bp, 21 predicted proteins | sample 14_EM_MG_FD_200267 | JGI IMG/M metagenome (GOLD analysis project Ga0307512, IMG submission 200267) | Populus trichocarpa ectomycorrhiza microbial communities from riparian zone in the Pacific Northwest, United States - 14_EM | ecosystem: Host-associated > Plants > Roots > Unclassified | place...
CGGCACGGGTTTTACCACCTCCGGAAATCCAGTCAATTGGAGGTGGAGTTTCCCCGTGCGCCGGAAGGTCATCCTGGACGTACGGATCAGTCGTTGGACTTACGGGATCGTACGAGCGTGTATGCGGTTTGTTTCCTTGTTTCCTTGTTTATACTTGTATGTAGCAGCCCGGGAGTTCTGCCCTAAAAGAGGGGGATGATGTAACGGCGTTGTCAAGTATGTGTGGTTAGGGTTGCCGGATGGTCACGTGAGGTGTGCAGCGCCGGGTAACCGCCAACCTTATATTGACATCGCGACGGAGACTTAGCTCCGTACCGAATATCTTACCACTTACTTCTACACCTGATCTCACTCGCGCCCGTGTGCAACCGTATACCATACTACATCTATATACTGCCGAGCGCCGGCGTACGCGCCCTTACATCAAGAGGGAGATTTTGCTTTGTTCAAGATGGGTAAACGTACCAACCTTGACATAAAAGACGCAGCTTGCCTCCATATTGTCCATAACTTGCAACATCCAACATCTCGCCCAACAACGAAGTCCACGCAAACTACAATGGTCAATACTCCGAATAAGAACTTTTCGCCACTTCCGGTGGGCAGATACGGCAAATCAACAAAGCGGTCAACCCAATGACATCATCATTCAAATGAAGGCAAGAGCGGCTTGCAAGCAGAGAGAGTCCGAGCACTTGGGGGATTGGGCAGCTTGAGATCCAAAAAGAAGCTTCTGACGGAGAAACGACAAGACACGCACTGCTCAAGCAATGAAGAGAAAGAGAAATGGTTTGAGGATTATGTTGAGAGAGAAACCACTGGGGCAAGAAGGCGAGTTGAAGAGGCAGAGGCAGCGGTTCAGCAACAGCAGGACGATATAATGCATGCTGACATCACAACATTGACATCCTGAGAGCCCGAAGAGACCTTTGAGGAGATGCTCGTTGCTATCGGAGACATTCTGAGTGATCTTGCAAGTTCCGATGATGGGGAGGATGTGGAAGATGAGGATGATGAAGAGACTGATCACGGCAAGATGACCGAAGAGGACGAACCCGGCTGGGTGATGGGCACAATCACCAAAACGGTACCGCAGCAAATGGAGAGGTTTCGGCAGCAGCAGTTGAACCTCAACGAATTGACTAAACCGGGATGGGAGAATGCAGCCGACTACTTACGTGAACGAGATACGAATTACGGCACATTCGAATTGAGGGTTTCGACACTCGTTCAGGCGCAAACAAATGATGACGCTCCGGCACCTCCTCCGACAACATTTGTACATCTTATGCAGAGTCTCGACATTGTCCACGGAATATCGCAAAGGCCGCAAGGGACTTCTCGACCAGGAAATAGTCATATCGGGCTAGGTTCGGTAAATCCGCAGTCAAAATCGAGCATACCAAGCGGTGAGCCAGCTGCGGAGCCTGATTCATCATCATTGCTGAAAGCGAAGCCAGTTGAACCAGTAAGCTCGGTTGAACCAGTAATCTTTTACCCCTGCATATAGCCTCCAGCTGAATAACATGTAGATATCAGATTCCAACGAGGAGATGGTGACACCTCCTGCGTTTGCGGAAGAACAGATATGCAAACTGCAATTTTTGACGTCTGATCGCTGTGAACAGCATGTTGTTTACCAATTTCGCTACCTGTCAGCATTTTCTTGATATCAGTGACCAAACTGTGAGACATGATAATTTGTCTGTGCAGGTGCATGGGTCGAACGCACCATGTGAACATTCTAGAATCCAAATTGCACGTTAGCACAGCCGAAACGTATGGTTTCTTTCTGCAAGTGACTGTTAAGTGACAAAGCAAAAGCGATATTAGTGACGAAATGTGCTAACAAATTTTAAGTGTGTGATGTCATATGTGTCATAGAGAGAGCTGTCAGTGCCGATGACGAATCGATCTGAATGACAACCGTCATGCTAAATTCATCCATGTATCCAACTGAATAACTGTCCGCACAAACCTGGTGCACATGGTTGAGATATTTGAAATTGCTTGTTGTACGTTATGGAAATCGAGGAGAAGGAGCTGGATACGGAATGGTGAGGACGTCGAGCTATATTTACCAAAAACTAGTGAAATGATCTACATGCCATCAATTGCCGGCCGAAAGTGCAGGAATGTAATAGGGCCACGTCATTCCTCACGCAGATAGCGTAGATAGCAGTTGACCAGCAATTGAGATGTAACAAACCTCCTGGATGCAAACAATAATACATACATACGCAATACTAGAGATCAATAATGAGTATATGATTGGTTGCATACAATGATTGAGTGTACAAAGGCTGTTTCGATGTGATTAATGTGAATGTCAACAGTCTGTGAATGATTTTGGGTCTTACACATTCAGCAATCAATAGGCTGCATTGTCACATCCTTCCAAAGCTGATGTATAGGTCGTCGTTATTGCGAAAAATGAAAATGAGACGTGCGTTGCCACATCCTAAAAATGAGCATCAACAGAACATCAACGATTTTTGGCATTCCGTCATGAAACATCCAGTAGGCGGTGTGGTTACAGTACATCATGATCGAACTATCGGCCCCCTTTCTATGGAACAATGGTGGTGGCCACATATCTACTATGTCCTAAAAATGAGCGTCAACAGAGCGTCAACGACTTTTGGCCTTGCATCTTGGAAAATGCATGAGCTGTGCGGCGACGTTACCCCATAATCCCACTATCGGCCGCTCTTCTAGGCAAATTATTTTGCAGCAACATCACTACTATGTCCTAAAAATGAGCGCCAACGGAGCGTCAACCACTTTTGGCCTTGTATCGTGGAAAATCCTAGGGCTGTGCAGCGACATTCAGCCATAATCAGATTATCAGCTTCCTTGCTATGCAAAAATGGTTGCTACGACATCGCAACTATGTCCTAGAAATAAGCGTCAACGGAGCGTCAACGACTTTTGGCCTTGTATCATGGATCATCCTAGGACCGTGCGGCAACCTTAAGCCATAATCTGATTATCGGCTGCCTTTCTATGCAAAAATGGTTGCTACAACATTGAAACAATGTCCTAATAACAAGTGTCAATGTAGCGTCAACGACTTTTGGCCATGCATCTTGGAAAATCCGAGGGCAGTGCGGCGACATTAACACATAATCAGACTATCGGCCGTCTTTCTAGGCAAAAATGCTATCTACGACATCGTCACTATGCCCTAAAAATGAGCGTCAATGGAGCGTCAACGATTTTAGGCCATCCATCTTGGAAAATCATGGGGCTATGTGACCACACTGATATAGAATCATGCAATTAGCTGCCTATCTAGGCCAATATGCTTACGACAAGATTGTAACCATTTCCCAAAATCCGAGTCAATGCAGCGTCAACGATTTGTGCGCTGGAATCTTCGATAATCTAACCGGAATGGAATGCAGACCAACCACAATGAACCTATGTGCAGCCTTCATTGGCAAAAATGCAAGTGATGATATCGCGTCTGCCTCCTACAATTCAGCGCCCACGGTGCGTCAAGGCACCGAATGATACACGGTAATAAACTGCATTATGCCGTACCTAAATGCTGTTTCACGGGGTCAGTCGTTGCTATCTGTCCCTGTATTCAACTTCACAACTATGCATGCACTGTCTTACTGATCTGATTATCTTTATTTCGGTATTGGAGTCAATATTTAAGAACCCGCAGTGTGCATTACTGTATTGTTATTTTCGGCAGTCTCTCAAGGCGGAATACCCAGCATCATACTTCCTACCGCCATCTCGGGTACAAAATCGTTGAACACCTCATTGCCCGAGGTTATGATCTCTTCCAAAAATGAACGTGTCTTTATGCGCGATTTGAGCGACCTTACATTGAAAATCATCTTCGACGCGTGGTGGGCTTCATTGAATGACGACTCGAAGCGGCCTATTGCTTGGAATAATTCTAGACATGAACCTTGGTAGCGATTCTATTTACACTGCGGAATTGGGGAGACCGGCAGCCCTGGCATCATTTGTATCGTTTGTCATCAAGTTCTTTGCCAACCATCAGAACATGGGACCAGCTCACTGGGGAAACACTTGCTGGAAAAGGCTCACATTGCAAAGTTGAACCAATTAACCGAGCCAGGGGTCACTGAATTGACTAGTTCGATGGTGGATGAAACAGCTTTGGCCATCCTGAAGAGGCAAGGAAGTCGAGGAATTACAATAGTAAGTGTGCAGAGGAAAATCAGATTTGATATCCAGTTTAATCCATATTGATCGAAATGACAGACAAAACATTCCAAACTGGCAGCTAAAGACTTTGAAACTTCTGAATTTCACCAAGACACGTGGAATCGCTACCTCATGTTAGGATTTGTTTCGGCACAGATTCCATGGAACGCTTTATCAAATCTTGAGGTACGACAGTCATATAAGGCATTACGCGACTATCAAGTCCTACCGTCCACTACGACCTTTAGCAACATTTTCCGGGGGGATTATGCATGGACTGTGGTTACAATTGAGAAGCAATTGCCGTTACGAAATATAGTTAGTGTAGCTTTGGAAGAATGGACTTGAACTAACAAACTGGCCATAATGTCGGTCATTGCAAACTATATGGATCGAAATTGAGCATTGCGTGAAGTTCAAATCACTTTCGATGAGGTTGATCACCTGTTCTGTTCCCGTTTCCAAAGCTAATTAAAGATGATAGGTCAAAGGCGAACATGCTGGAGCAAGGCTATCCGTACAGTTGAAGGATGTGCTTGATCGTTTCGAGCTTACCCATGGCTATTAGCTTTGTATTACCACTGATAATGCTACCTTGAACAACTCAAACACACGCGAGCTGGAATCAACACTTGTGGCCTCTGGAATCGAGTGGCCGGCATTGAGGAACCACATACCATGCATGCCGCATGTCATACAGCTGGCTTTAGGTGCATTCATGAGCAGTCTCGGTGAAAATGGCCGCACCAAGTCTCGGGAAGCCCATGAGCTTGAGCACCAATCTGGAGAGAATGAAAGCATAGACATTGGGAAGAGTCAAAGACTTTGAAACGAGGGCAATGCTAGAATCAACAAGGTGTCGCCCATGAGACCAGGTTTAGCAAAGATAATTGAGAAAGTACGTATTTCATGAGATTTTGAAATTCCTGAAACTGACCTTCATATAGGAGAGAATGCTTGCTGTATTAATTACGCTGACAACTGGTCGCCGAAACGAGTTCATTAACAGTCAAGAAGCCAAAGTAAGCATTGCAGTACTTCCCATTTTGGATGTGAAGACACGTTGGAACTCTACTCTGCAGTTGCTCTAGCGTGGCTACTGATTACGGGAATTCACACGCAAGTGGCTTCAAAACCCAAAATACGCTGAATACTGGCCACTATTCACAACTCAGGATGAATGGACGATTGTCAAGTATGTCATGGAAGTATTGAGGCCATTTCGATATTGGACCCTTTGGATGTCAAAGAGACACACAGTCACATTCCATCACGTAATCACAGTGTAAAATGACATGTTCCATCACATGGATGGCGTGATGCGAGCTTTGGCCAAGAAGAAGACTCTATGGAAGGAAGACTTTTTCTTCGCAGTGAAGTTAGCTCAACAAAAGCTTTCCAAATACTACGCTGAAGTGACTCCAATGATGGCCTTGCTTCTGATTTGCGCGCACATCCCCGATCCTTCCCGGAAGCTGCGATCGTAGAGGAAGTGGGACATGGGACTGGATATCAATCCTGAGGACGAGACATCCTACACTACACAATACCAAGAGGACTTTCTGAAGTATCTGGAGAATGAATACTGTGCCAGACATTGACGTGTGCCGGTCAATAAACTCGAAACGTGACTGAGCAGCAATCCCGTCCCCACTGCAACAGCTTCAGGGTCCTATCGATCATCCTTTGATCCATATGATTTGTCCAGTGATGACAAGGAATACTTGACACCTAACAATGTGGCTGAGACGACACACAGACGAAGCGATCGTGCAGCGCGCTTATTGACCGCCGCCAGGCTCTATTGGAATTTGCTGCATGAAGCACTGAAGAACTGGGGACAAACTCATCCAAATCTCAATAATTACCACTCCGACCTAATGGAGATTAGCAGTACATTTTGGTTACTGGACATAACCGATTGGTGGCGCCAACAAGTGGAAAGGCACTCAATGTACGCCGAGATCTCCAATGTGGCGCGGAATATATTCCCTATCATACCACATGGTGTCGGAGTGGAGGCCAGTTTTTCCCCTGGCCGAGATGTAATTGGCTGGAGGCAGTCAACAACCAGGGGCAAGACCCTTCGTGAAAAAGTCGTTGTCAGGCAGATCGCTCGAACCCATCGTAGGATTTTGGCAGGCACTGACCCAGAATTGGACTCTCCAAATACAGGGAATGACTCGGAAATGAAGAAAGAGGCGGAGGACAGGAAATTGCACGGAATGGCCAAGGTTCACGACTGTTTGTATATGTGGCAGGTCAGCCAAAACCTACTTGCTACCCAGATGGAATCTTGCACTCAAAATAAGCAGATAACCACCGTAAGATACATTTCGGACACGGAAGAGATCGTCAAGGCATCCTGGTCACTCTTTCAACATGATGGTGCGGCTGCATTTAAATTGTCAGAAAGATCACCTTTGCCACCAGCTTTGTCTGCAGAGGACCTCCCTGGAGGACGAACTCAAATCTTAAATGTCCGCCAAATCCGGAGAATCAACCATCATCCAGTCGAAAGCGACGAGGACAGCACACCTGAAAGCATTTCGGACACCGATGATTGGCTAAACTGGAATGGCGACTTGGATAATCCAAATGACAGCGAAGAGCATTGCACAGCGGACAATGAATCTGATATAGAGCCGAACACTGGCATTCAGGATCCGGAATGCGCAGAGCACCAGGAGGTGAGCGCCGCTCCAAATGCGCCCAGATTGGTTCGGCCAACACGGAAGTCAAAGAGACAGGCTGAACAGGTGTTGGTGACGGTCAATGGAGTAGAAACACGGAGATAGAAAGGAGGGATGAAAATGTAGGACAGAATGCGTCAGTGGTTCACCAGCTTTATGTAGCGTGACCGAGAGTTTCAGTTAGAGATATATCATGGGCGAATGGTAAGAAGTAGGGTGTGAATATCGGTTCATAAATTGATGTATAGCAGGCGCAATGAATCGTTTGGCATGATACATCATTTTTTGTCGTGTGAGAGTGAACAGTGCAAGATTATTATGCCGCTCTGCTTTGCCATAGGGCCTAGTCTCAATCATGTAGAAAGACAACCGATAAAGTCAAATCAGGATGAAAACAATTATCGACAGCAGCAGATGTTGAATGGACAATACATTGTAATGAGCGTTAGCAGAGCGTCAACGATTCATGGTCTTGTAAGTACGGTAATTCACCAGTGAGAAGGTCGTTTTTATGCAAAATGGACATATTAGCAACTTTTATTGGCAAAAGAGATAGCAACACGGTCACTGCCCCACTCTTGGCATGAGCGTCAATGGAGCGTCATCGATTTGTGGTCTTTTAAGAACGGTAATTGACCAGTAACTTGGTCGTTTTTATGCATTATGGACGTATTCGCAGCTTTCATTGGCAAAAGCGATAGCAACACGGTCACCGCCCCATTCTTAGCATGAGCATTAACGGAGCGTCAACGATTATTGGTCTTGTAAGTAGGGTCATTCACCAGTAACATGGTCGTTTTTATGCATAACGGACGTATTGGCAGCTTGTATTGGCAAAAGAGATAGCAACACGGTCACCGCCTCATTCTTAGCATGAGCGTCAATGGAGTGTCAACTATATTTGGCTTTGCATCTTGGGTAGGTTATGTTCCGATTGGTTGCAGACATCCATTTATGAGATATTGGCAGCCTTTACTGGCAAAAACAACAGCGACAAGCTCCCTGCGGCATCCTGAAAATGAGCGTCAACGGAGCGTCAACTGTTTCAGGATGTGCGTATTTCGTAATCAAGGCATCCCGTGGATCTTCGCATGCATAACTGTATTATTGACTGCCTTGCCAGGCAAAAATAACATATATCGAAGGTGAAACACAGATACCAAATCAATCGATATTGCAAACTGCTCAACAAGCACAAGCACATTATTGGTTGCTGAAAACGCGATTCTGATAAGATACTATTAACACACTGCAAATACACGAGCCTTATATGAATCTATAGATGGACCGCTGGGCGACCCGCTTACAACCCGCCCAATTGAGACAGGTTGGGAGTTTACCATGGAACTGTACCCGAGTGGGCAGTTCGGGTTGATTGACGACCCGGACCGCCAATTTGGCAACGGTTCGGTTTGGACCCGGACCCGGACCCGAAGTGACAGTGCGGAACCATTGCCAACAGTATGTATGCTGTACTCGGAGCATGGTGCACTCTCTGTATGCTGAACTCTGGGTGTGCTGTACTCGGTGTATGCTGTACTCAGTGTATACCGTACCGGGTGAGTTCTGTTCTGTGTGCAAACTATTCATCATGGCATGGACAGATAGAGAGTGATAACATAACTATATGATCTGCAATAATGGCAGAGTCGTAGACATGCGAGAGAGATGGGCGATGAACATGAAAACAATATGGAAGATAGGAGCAGATATTAACAATTAGGGGTATAGCTGGCCTTAATCAGGTTTGAATACATTATGTTGGGGTTCTGACCCACCAAATCATGAGTTGTACCTGCAATCTGGGGAAAGGTATAGTGTCTCACACATGAAATTCTCATAAGTCCACGTTTCTCATGATGATTTCCCCCAACACCTCCTATCTCTCTCTTTCTTGTCCTCAACTGTACCATCATCTAAGAACACATAGTTAAGTTATCCCTCTCTATGCCTACATGCCATAATCATGACTTAACACCGAGTCCAGCTTATGCTGAGTGCTGCATATACCAAGATGTTGTTGCACCAAGTACTGCATCATTTCATGATCGACTGTCTTCCACTCCCAGCCAGTGTCTCATCTCTCATCTCTCATCTCTCGGCAGACCATGATGTACTCAGCTCACTGCATTACCACAATTACAAGTTAACCAATAAATGCAGTCTCAGCTCCAATTGCGCCTGCATTCTGATTTACTGCCTCCAAATCGACTACAACCAAGTGCATCTCCATACTCCTTTGATCACGGCCTCCATGTTTGCATGATTATGGCCTCCAATTGTGTCCTCAACCTCGCTCAGACACAGTCTCCAATTTCACACCATCATTCCCTCCAAGTGTATCCGTATACTTGGTTGATCATGGCGTTCATGTACCTCTCCAAACTCACTTGCTCACAGCCTCCAAATTCATCTCTAAGTTCACACATCCAGGGTCAACAAGTGCATTTCTGAGTTCACTTGCACACAGGCTCAAAGTGCATCTCCACATATACTCGATTATAGTCTGGCAGTGCATCTCAAATTGTGCTAGATCACAGCCTCCCAGTGCAACGCTAAGTTCACATGATTGGCATCTCTAGGTGCATCTCAGATTACGCACCAGTACTTTCAGCAGCCAGATGGACCCTATGTGTTTATATAGAGAAATTTAGATAGATAACACTTGCCATATCATGATATAGCAAATCTTGTAACTGTCACAAAGATGAATCTGATACACACAATGCCTTGTGGTTCTGGAACCCCAACAACCACTGCTGTGAGATATACAGCACCATGTTTAAAGCCTCCCATAGTGCTGCACAGAGATTTTGGCTGCTCTCAAAGTCTTCCACAGACCTGGGCAGAGATTTCAGCTGGTCCAGAATATGACTCTCAAATGAGTCAAAAACTTAGCATCCTGAATGCAGCTTCATAACTGCAGGTGCTTTCAGGAGCACCTGTGAATGCTCATGCAGAATTTAAGAGCACTTTGCATATCTCCAGGAAGGGCTGACATTGATTGGAATTGCATAGGAGATCTGGTGAGGTCGACCAGAGTGGTTGGGGGGTTGGCATGTAGCGTCCAAACGGTGTTGAATCTTGGTGATGAAGGTTAGAGATAGTGGATACCACACAGACTACGCAATGGGTGCTATTGATACTGATGCGAGAGGTCATATCGCCATCTGAGACATGGACTATGTGCGTATTGTAAGCAAATACATGGTAGAAACTCTTCCTCTAAGCTGGGCCATTATCTGTGTGATCAAACTGGAGTCCTGCTTCAACTCATCGTATGGCCCAGTCCGCAAGCATGTGGAGGATGAGTCAGTGAGAATACCCAATGCCTACATCAAACCCACCCATTCCGGTGGATTCATGCAGCCATGATTGATGCCCACAGAAACACCTATCGTCGTTGCAAAGAAGAAGCACTGCAGACAATGGCTCAGTCCAGAGTACCAAGTTATCTTTTCAGCCACAGTGATAGTCACATATCCCCTGCCACTTATTACAGAGATACTCACCATGCTTCACAGAGCATCGATTTTTACGAACATGCACCTTCACAATTGCTATCACCGTATCTCAATAAAGCAAAGTCACATTTACGAATCTTGTATGCATGCCAGATACATGCAGTCCAAGTACCAAGTTATGCTGTGCAAGATGACTAATGCACCAGATACATTCTGAACTTATATTAATAACTGCTAACAGACCTACATTGAGGACATAACGGTGTACTCACTTAATGCAGGAATGATCTACTTGACCAATGAAGAGGAGCATGAAAAGCTAACAAGAAATAGCCAGTACCTATTATAAGGATTTTGTTATCATAGTACAGTTAATGTGAGCCATCTTGGAGTCTCTGAGGTCAGTAGTGTGGGATGTCTCACAAGCACTAACGATGAGTATGTAGAGCCCAACTGTATATCAACAACTGATGGATAGCCGACCACACAGTCCTTTTGGAACTTACACTTCCATCTTCGATTGACCAACTTCAACCAGCAGTTCAGCAGGACATATGCAAAGGTCACAGCTTTGATATGAAACCTGCTGACAGCTGCACAAACTGCCCAGGATATTACAATGGCTCAGTAATGAATGAACTCAGAATGTCAAACTTGCGTTTCCGAAGATACATAGTGCTTTCATTGATTCACCCATTCTGAATCATACACTCTCTGCACTGGCAATTAGGAGGCAAACTGATGCAACCAGTTTCGCCATTGCAGTAATCCTCTATTAGTATAATTTGTTCAGACATCTTGGGTGGGACATCATCTACTTTCGTGATTGCTTTCTGCACAAACAGGTATATAACGTATCCAATCAGGACCTGTTGGCCTAGTTGGAGCCTATCACAGATAGGTTAAAATCCATTGCAGAAGAATCTCAGAGAAATGTTACACAATATGACCACCAGAACCTCGAGCACATCCAAATGTCAAAAGTGCTCTCCCAGTGGCAAACTACATTGGCAAAGCATCTCTCTACATATAGGTTATTTGTTGAATATCTGGATGGCAGAAATAACATTGCAGATGGACCAATGAGAATACCCAACTAGGAGCTAGGCTATGAATAACTGACTGATGACACAGCTTCGGGCCACTGTAGCAGCGACCACCATCGCTTTGCAATTTGGTGACTATCTATAAGATATCAAGGCTGCCCAAGAGATCAACCTTATAGCCACACCCACAATACCAACTGTGCACAATCTTTCAATCTCAGACAAACATCGAAGGAAATCAGCCTATACTGCTCTGACTAATGAGAGGAAGCTATATTCGCCTGCAGCACTCTACGGTACAGTGACCAGCATAATGTATAGGAATCCTTGGTTTATGTGTTTCAGATACCGGAATAATTCCAAACGTATATCCCATCATGTCTCTTGGCCTGTGATGGTGTCTCAGACAAGGAACTCGGTTGCCGGCTTTGAGTTGTGCCTCTGAATCACAGCACTGCATCACTCATGCTATAGACTTTTCAAGCTGTGTCTACAGCCATCGCCCTGGAGGAATGGACTTAGATTGGATTTCACGATCTACATGCCAGTGTATGGCATTAGGATACACTGGAATTCTAGTAATTATTAACCATTTGACATACATGGTAACCAACCTCTATTGCAGGGAGGAGGGGGACTGTCCAGAGCTAGCACATATGTTTTATGACAGTGTGATGTGCAAAGGCCAAGTACCAGACAATAACAACAGTAATCACGGTAATGAGTTCACCAGTCAATTCAAGGTTCCAGTATGCACCATGCACAGTTTCAACAACCCACTCTGGATGGCATTATACCACGGACAGATGGTCAGACCGAATATCTGCACCTAAAGATGTAGCAGTACCACTGAGTCTATTACAACTACATGCAGGACAACTGGATCAAACTATCCCAACTGGCAGAGTTTATGTATAATAACTATGTTTATCACTTCATGCTGATGACACCATTCACGGTGAACTACAACTGCCATTATTTTATCCAATTCCAGTCACCCAAGGGTGACTGTTTCAGCGACCAGGTGCAGGCAGAGTTGGGAATTGCACAGATGGAAGTGAAATACTGAAGTGTCTAGGAAATCACAGTCGACATCCAATCGCTGCAATCACTCCAACTGGTGGTAATGAGATTACACTTCTGGTTAGAGTCAACATATTACTTTCAAGAAAGATGCAGCAAACATGAAGAATACTAGCATACTTGACCATGTACTGAAAACAGGATCATCAATATGAAAGCTTACACAGTAGACTCATTGAGTGCAATGTGGAATGATAACATTTTTCACTCCTCACATCTTCATTGTTATACACTGGTAGCAATGGGCCAATCATGCCCAGAAACACATCTGGTAATAGTCACAGAAATTGAGGAATAGCAAGTTGACTGCATACTCTACTCATGGCAGTGCGATTGATAGCTGAATATGGTCATCCTGTAGGTTAGCTACACTCAAATGAGCACAGCATTGGAACAAGCAGAGCATCTTGACCATAGTGGAGATCAAGTTGACAAGTTGCACTGAGAACATTCTGTGTGGGAAGAGAAGGAGAGATACGGTGTTAATGAGTGCAAACACGAAGGATATGTAAGCAGTTTGGATGTTTCACATGTACTCTTGTTTCTTCATTCACCTTTATTCTCATATGATTTTTACTCTGAATAAATGGCAGCTGTATAGGTTTTACCACTTCCAGATCTCAGCTAATGGGAGGGAGAGCATTTGAATGTGCTTGATCTACTAAAAATCTAGGATACTGAATAACTTGGTCGCAATCCTTTCAGACTTGTATGATAGCATGTGCTGATCAATGTGTACAACTCATGTAGTTGTGTATGCAGCCCCAGTGGTTTACATGCCACAAGAGACATTATGTCACAGCAAGGGCCAACACTGATCGTGAAACGCATTATGTGGCCTGGGACTGATACGCATGTGTCCAATAGTCATCACCTGTGTCAGGGTACATTGCTTAGTATTGACTCTCTTACCACTTATGTTACCACATATACTCATTAGCTCTGGTTCACAACTTCAATGCCAATATCCAAACTCTAGAGCTGGCTGTGGGCTGGTGGGCAAGATATTGATAGTAGTGTTAATGTACATTCTCATTGAAAGAAAAGAATTGATTATATTCCACACAGATTCATTGGATCCAAAATGCATGTCTGGAAATACATACCATTGCAATGAATATCAGGAGTATCAGAGTATAAGCCCATCTGCACAAGTTATCTCCAAGCAACTGAAAGAGCTGGTAGAGGACAGGAAGAAAACAGACAATAGTGGTAGGGAGATACAGAAGTTAGTAGATGATGAGGAGGTCATTAATCCAGATAATAGCAGTATCCTATTAACCATTGTTTTTAATTCAATCAACAACAATATTAAACCTCAGTTACTTCATGACGCTGTGAGGCACCATTCAATCCATCCAAGTTGATAATGGAATGATGACCGGATTCCAAACAACAAGTATTCACTTTGTGGCCTTTGTGAAATGAAGTTTCTGGTGTCCCATGTCTGAGCCATATCGTTCATAGTGAGCAGTTGGGATTTGAATTTGGAGATTGTTGAATTACTAATGGCAGTGGAAATTGATCTTGGGAAAATGCCCACCATTGTTGCAGGGCCTATATTATGGAAATGGTCACTGACAAGGATGTTATGGGGTTTCTGGCGTCAGTTGTATTGGGGAACACACTTGACACATGTGTGAATATGGTATAGAATGACTATGTCAGCATTGAAAGTGAAGAAGAACATCTGTACCCATTGCAAATGCTTGGTGCAGTGCCGCACCACAATATTAAGATCAGGGACACTCTGCATCTGGGGCATTCGGTATTTACTTCAACTGGTAAACCCATTCACATCGTTACAATCCTGCCAGCAGCAGATAAGTTCAAGCATGTCATTGATGAGATGATATACGGAACTGATATGAAAATGGTGAATATGTTAGACCAGGAATATGTGAATTTCATTCAATGATATGTGAATACTAGTACTGACAAACCCGAAAACTAGTGTAATATTCACTATATGTCATATGATACATTAACATTCAGAGAAAAACGACAAACAGATGGCCAACTCTGAAATTGTTGATGGAGATTCATGATTTCTGCTAAGTCTGATTGGTAGATGACCACAAACAGTGTGGCCCACTGAATCGCAATGAATGCTAGATATGAATTCAACTTGCAACTCATACTAGCAGCAGAATTCCATTGACTCTGTGATTAGGATTATCTGACAATGTGACTGTTTTCCAGTGCACCCGAAGAGCCACAGGATGATACTTCAAAGGAATGCATTGTACCAAGGAACAGTAGTCCATTGTGAAGAGATTAATATATGCCATCTGGATTGAACACAATGGAGCCCACCAGAATGCAGCGAACCAGATATTCCTAATTGGAATGCCCTCAATGATGGCAAGCATCCTAGCATTGATAGTCACCACTGGGACACCACATGTTTGGAGTCTGCAGAAGTGTGTTCGCCTTATAAACTTCAAATGGACTGAGGAAGGGCAAACAAAACTGACCACTCTTGTGCAAAGATCTGCTGTGCAAGGTGATTCCACAGCATGTAGAGTTTATAAATAGTTGAAAGCATATTTCTCTTGAGATTTGAGAAACGCACAGAATCTTACTGAAGTTTCTAGACAATGCAATGATGAATTGCTACTCAATACTATGATGGATCCCTTTAATATCCGATGCCTGGTATTGCGTTTTTCGAGAATACTTCTAAATGTTCCAGCAGAGTGGACCAAACCAGATGAAGACCACGTATTAAATCATATTCTCCTCCAACAACCTGATAGACATGAAAACATCTCACCATATGAAGCACCTCCAGAAAAGGTGGTGCTATTTTGTTCTCCAACAGGCCGTGTCCATTGTATGACCTGGTGTCTCACATCTCATTTGTTTGTTGTTTGGATCTGTTTGGCATATGTGCAGACAATGGCAATACCAAGTGTACAGAAATGCAGCACAAATTCTAAGATGTACCAAATCACTATGTATTCATAATAATACCAAAAGTGGGCGGGCCAGGCATATATCTTACAATAGCAAACCATGTGGGAATAAGTCTGCTGTTCAGCATATCACATGAGCAGCCCCAGGTATTTGCATGTGTTGTCTGGATAATACAAAGCACATATCCACATACCTGGCTCTTGAACACAGGTTCCAGCAGCTATAATTACCAACCAACTAACTTTCACCAACACTGAGGTAGCAGAAATTGTTGTACTGTGTCCATTGTGCTGAACCTCTCTACTGAGTTAAACTTACTAACTCTCTAAGCCAAATTGAGACATACACAGGACAAAAGGTGCATGTGGCTCCGTCTCACTCAACCGTGAACCAACTAACCTAATCATTGCACTCTAATCCGTCCCCACACTCCTCCAGGGAGGTATCACCTTCATAAGTGCCAAACTTTGAAGGCACAATGAGAGAACTTTACCTGAAGCTCCTCCCATATAACACCAACCCCAGAATTCCTGTCAAACAAGAAACCATGCCTGGAGCTTCGCAGAATCATTCAACTGTGCTTAAAGCTCTTCCAAAACAGTTATACTCAGACTCAACATTTCTTGCTGTGGCTCCTCCGGCAACATGAACACCTGATAGAAGTGCTCATCAGAAGCATTTGGTGCTGTGTGCCATCTGCTTTCTCTTGATTGTTGTAGCTTTCCTCCAACCTTCACTTCTAGCCGGAACGACTGTCCAATCTGGTGTGCCACGCCAACTAGACATATACAGCTGAGATCTTTACCTGGTTTACTGTCCGTCGGCACTTTGTTGGATCTCTTGAAACCATCACCATTAACTGAGACATTCTGCAATCCCTGATCCATAAGACACAATTCAGTGACTAAGTTGCATGCTCCTTCCACATGTGAGACAGTTCTCACAACTACTTAATGTATGCAGATGTGGCCACCAGGTAGTCAAAGAATCGATGGAAATTCTCCATGCTCGATGGCCTTGCTTGCTACCCTTCCCATGAAGTCACTAATCATCTGTCAATCTCGTGTGGGATTCTCTGTGTTCCGCTGGATCATTCGCCTATCTCCACACATGACAGAAGTGGCAGAGAACCCAATTCGTAGCTCTCCTTCGATTGGCTCTCACCATTCATAACTGATATCTAATACGTTGTAATTGATGTTGTCTTTATCATTGTTGCCGCTGCTGCTGTTGGTGCTGTGCTTTTCGATGGTGTAGTGCTTTGACAATAGCATGCAATGTGCCACACCTTATGGCATCTGTAGCACTCCTGGGTATCCCTCCAATTGGTGCGGTGACTTGCATGCTTCTCACTTTCCAAACTCCTACTATCACTCTCACTGCCACTATCACAGAACATCTGGGACTTCTGAGTTTGCTTTGAATTCCGCTTCTCTCTTGTTGTCTGTATCTTAGCCAGTTTCAACAATTCGATGACATTCAAGTTGACTTGCTGTTGTTGCCGCACTTCTTGGGCTTTCACCTTTGCACCAATCTCCTACAGGTTGTTGGCCAGGGTGTAGATCTTGTCATACATCAACTGGGTGGAAAACCTCCCATCATCATCCTTTGCGATATATTGCATCATGGGGTAGCCATGCTCATGCTTGAGTATTGTACCAGTCGAACCCTCTCCACCGAGATTGAAGTTGTTACCATGCTCCTGGATCTTTGAAGACTGATGCTGCACATTCATGCAATCCCTGAACTCCACAGCTGGCATTTGGTAGTGCAATGCCCAAACATTCATCTTCACCTTCGACTTGTAGTCCACCATTGGGTGATCCCACTGTGCCTGTGCATCATTCTGAATGGCATACTGCTGCTGCAGTGATCGCTCCATCATGAGGAGAATAGTCGACTGTGCGATTACATGTTGCTGTTTCCATACTTGAATTTCGGTCCCATTGTTTGTGTGCAGTGAATTTTCTGTACTGTCGACAATGCCGAAATGCTGCTTCTGCTTCAACAGTATGTTGATTTCGAAGCTCCAGCATTTGTGGTACATACAATTGAACATCTTAATCAAGATCACTATCGATTCGGAACTGTCTGTTATGGGTCAAGTCAATCTGTACTTGTCTGAGACTGTATTAAATACGCTGTAAATACCAGTCAAGTTCGTCAACGCAGTGAAGTGCCGGTGCTCATAAGCTGTTTTACTGTGTCCATTGTACTTAACCTCTTTATTGACTTAAACTCACAAAATCTCTCAGTCTAATTATTAGGTATATAGGCATTAACATGCATGCTGCTCCACCGCACTCAAACGTTAAATAACCCACACACTAACCGCACTCCATCCAACAACACCAGAATGAGACTTCTGCAGAGAATGGATGTGCCAACAGCATATTATGACAATGATGGTAAACCAAAGTATGGTATCTTATAGGGCCAATTGAACGTGGCTTGTATAGCAGGGATATGTAATTCTTGTACATGGAGAGGCTGGAAAATTATCACCACGACAGAGTAGTCAAAGTGTGCCACTGAAAACATTCAACCAAGCCAATCTCATCAACTGACAGAAAACAATCGAACATTATTGAGCGAAAGATGGTTAAGTTGATTCAATTAGTATTGTTCAGCATGTGCTTCAAATTCAGGTTAGTCAATTCTCAGTGACAGATATAAGATTTAGTCAGTGACAAACACACATTTGGCAAACTGAAATGTAGTCTCATTCGAATAATGCAATCTGAAATAATTCACTAGGCTGTCTGATCAAGAGTGTAGAGAAGATTGAGATGGGTTTTGGGCAATAATGGAGTGGGTCAAAATCCGCAGTGTCATGCATTGTTTATTAAGAACAACAATCATAGCAGCAAGCACTGGTAGTGTTCATTAGTGTTAGCGATGGTTGAATTATAGGAACATATCTACTGAAGCGGGTCGACGAAACGCGGAACATGCCAGTTCGGTTCCGGTTTTTGCCAAACGCTTTCCTTGGTTAAGTCCACCAATATTGATCTGAGAATTTAGAACTTGGTAACTGAATTATGCAGCTCTGCATGGCGCATCTTTTGGTGGTCTTCGATTTTCGATATCTTCAAAACTCAGCAAGCGGCTTTGAAAGTACAGTAATTTTTTGTACAAAAACTATGTTTTTGAACCATCGCTTGCCGAGTTTTGAAGATATCGGAAATTGGAGACCACCAAATGCTGCGCCATGCAAAGCTGCATTATTCAGTTACCACGCTGTAAATACTCTGATCAATATTGGTGACTTAATTGGGCAGTTCGCTTAAAAAATCATCGATTTTGATGTAGTAAGTCCGTTGCCACTCAGACCTATAAAACTGGCCGGTTCCAAATATGGAACCATTGCTAACACTAGTCTTCATAATAGAAGGTCTGGGAGTTATTGTGGTACCTAAACTCAGAAATGGAATTGGAATGATGTTTCAGTGACATATTGCTGATATACTGCAAACAGTGACAGTGATTCGAGTTTTTTGTCACCTTTTCATTTCCTGTGCACCTGATACTCCATTAGTAATATCCATCATCCATTGCTGGCATAGTCCAGGCATACTGGAAACTCGAGTCAGAAAAGACTTTAGAATATTCAATCAAATTACAGTGTTTGGCAATTGGCTAGGTTCTTCAGTACCAGAGAATCACTGATATTTTCTTGAACTGCAGTTGAACATATTCTGCCCAATGTGTTCCAAGCAGGCTGGGAAGTACTAACCTTTCAATTGAAATCAATTTCAAGTTTTGTTGCCCTTGAGAAGGTTCATGTATTACTGTCTTCACTGGTGAATATGCAGGCAATCATTCTCTCTGTCATGTTTGATGTTCAGGCACGCCTTAGTTTATCAGTCCTGATAAGATTAGTAGTCTGAGGTCAGACACTATGCAATTGGTCAGTATAATGTCAATTTTCACGTGGCCAAAGTCATTCCAAATGTATGATTCCAGTCCCAGGAAGCCTCTGATCCACAGTGAGGTGCATGCCGACTTCATGATACCCTTGAATGATGCATCTTTCTTTATTTGTGTCACATTGTCGTTCTGTCTATACGCTTTAGAATCAGTCCTAGCCAGGACACAGGGATTGTGAGCAGTCTGACCCAATACCATTCAGTGCAGGTGGCTCATCCACTCAGCTTCAGCGAATATAGAAATATATTATAGATCAGTGTGTAGAAGGAACTACTAATCTGCCATAGCCACCATGCTTCATGTTAACAGTCCCTTGGAGGATGGTGTCCACCATGCACTTCTACCATATATGCAAAGCCCTGACCTATGTACAATCATAAGTAACTGGATACTGACTCAGAAGTATATTATGATGTACATTTCCAAGCTGCCAGTATATATGAATTAGTTTGAGCTCCATAATCAAGCTCCAGCTTGAGAGAGCAAATTTCAGAAGTGAGTTTCTGCTCTGCAACCCTGCAGATATCTGGTTGCTCCCATTGACACTGTGTACTACACAATCTGATGGAGGCTGATATACAATACCTCTGATTTAGATTTAGTTAACGGCAGCACGTGACCAGGGGCAGTGTAATAGCTATTCAATATAGTCGGCTCTCCCTGAGGCTTAGATCTCTAGTGATCATCTTGTGTATACATCTACCTTTACTATTCCTCGCATCCCTGTATGGAACTGAATTCTATAATTACCATACCTATGCCTATGAGGCCACAAGGTGGTATACATGCCAATACACTGTTGTCAGCTTTTAAGTGAACAGAATTTGTTTGCACACTTGATTTATGTGGTGATCGGTCTGATGTGCTGAATCCCACTCTTGAGCAAACTGAACTTCTCAACATCTAATTGATGAGTACAGAAGAACTGAAATGCATGAGGCTCTGCCACTCTCGACTCTAAACCAACCCACGTTATAACTGCTCTCAAATCTATCCTCATGCTCCTCCAGTGTGGGATCATGACCGTAAGTACAAAACTACCAAGGCAGTGATGGTAGCGATTTGCCTGAACCTCCTCCAAAGCAATCTTCTCACTCTGTGTCTGTGATTACAAACGAATTGAGCGAGAATCCACTCACTTGTTGTCCATCCCAGCGAGAATCCAATCACACATGGTCAACCTGCTACCACATGTCATTTCTCCGATAGCATCCATTTGTCAATGCCTTAGAAGTGGTCCGTACATCAATTTCGCAATCGTTGTACATATATCAATTCCTTGAACATCCCACCTATATTGATTCCTTTAACCTGGTATGTATATCAATTACCTTATTGATTCCTTCAACCTCAGCTGGGGATGGTTTCCTTCCAACTTGTTGGGCAATTGATTGGATGAAACTCATTCACCTATTGATTCGCATCGGTATTTGAGGGTGTCTGGCTTGCTCCATATGTGCCCAACGGTCGTCTCTGTGTTGGTCATTATCGGTCTGCACTGTGGTTAGCATTGGTGTCCATCTCAGTCTTCTTATCAGTCTCTACCTTGGTCTCTGGTCACTATGTCCCCTGCTGGTTAAAAGCTGTCAGTTGCTCCTCCGAAGGTATTCCTATAACAACATTGCACACATTGCAACTCTTGCTCGGTAGGTCACTCTCTATATCACATACACGGGGAGTTTTTCAGGCACTGTACATGGGGTTGTCAGTGTGCATCAGGCCAACAAAGTAACCAAGGTACGCATTCCTGAACGGCATCTGAATTGTGTACCCATCTCAAGTTGCTGACTCTTATAATGGAACTCTCTCTCATGTCGCTGACTCACTCATATATGTGTTGCATCTGCTGTCATCGATTGTTATAAATCTTCACCCGGTCGCTGACTCTTTCTGCATCAGTCAGGGGTGAGACCTTGTGGTTTCGATTTTGTACGGCTCCTTGTTCAATTATATCCACACTATCGCATTTGAGACAACTTCGCTAAACTTGGGACATGCCCCAGGTCACAACCTGTTGTGACCGGTCTGCTGTGCTGACTCTCCCTCATGCCCAAACTAAACTTCTCAATGACTAATTCACATGTACCGAAGAACCAATGTGCATGTGGCTCCGCCACACACTGCCCTGAACCAACCCACATGATGACCGCATTCAAATCCATCCCTACAATGAATAAGTTATACCCATATTCTAATCATCCGATTGGAGTTCGCCCAGAATCATTGAAAATGACACGAACGGTGAAATGTATGAACCAGAGATAGTCCATTCAGTCCTGTTCAAATACTGACTGCTAGCTTGAGCAGTCGTTCTGGACGGTTAGCAGGATTACTATACCCTCAAATTTGGTAGTCAATTCCCAGCCCAAGCTGAAAGTCAGTCATGACGAGCACAGACCAAGCGAAGTCAGAAAGTGGAAAACAAAATTGAACAGTCGAGGTGAAGCCTGTCACAATTGTAGGCCTGTTGAAACAGGATGAAAGTCGAGTCACCAAGTAGATTAAACAGAAAGCCCAAAGCAAGTGCACAAATGAGACAAAAGCAGGTGCTAACATAAGATGAAACCAAGTGGAAAAATGAGACGAAAAACGCGAAGTTAACAAAGACCAGCCAAAAGACAAGCAGAGTTGAAGATCTCTGAAATCCAGAGACCAAGGCTGCCACAAGATGTGTTGGTTACCAAAGAGATGTACCAAAGCATATTCCAGAAGTCTACTGAGCCTAGACAGGAAACCAAACCTACCAAGTGTTAGCAACAGGTCCAAATTCCCGGGTCAGTTCCGGGTCCGGTTCCAACCCAGAACCGAACCGTTGCAACGGGTTTCCATACAAAACCTCCTCCTCAAAAGTGAACATTTCTTGCTGCAATTAAGAATTTGAGTTCTGATCGTATCACAACATGAACAATACGTAGATTGTGCAGTTTTAGTCGCTCCTTCACCTCCCGCTTTCAGATTTGCGATCCGACAAGTATTCGTTGAGTCGCGATCGAAAACCCTCCAATTTCGCTCAAATTCAGCCTTT
>Ga0307512_10002608_pt1 | contig 22345 bp, 36 predicted proteins | sample 14_EM_MG_FD_200267 | JGI IMG/M metagenome (GOLD analysis project Ga0307512, IMG submission 200267) | Populus trichocarpa ectomycorrhiza microbial communities from riparian zone in the Pacific Northwest, United States - 14_EM | ecosystem: Host-associated > Plants > Roots > Unclassified | place...
ACATTGAAGGGTCGCTGATCATGGTCCGGGATTCCGTATCGTCGACGCATAGACCTTTACAAATAACAATTTGGGTGAGACTCGGAATGGGGTAGGAATGAAACAATGCGTACAACTTGTAATGTCTCTCTTTCCAACGGAGGAAAAATGTTCGCCCATGGCGAAAGGCGAGCAGGAGAACGAGAGTGGACGCCCCAAGGGCACAAATCTTGAAGAAGGACGAAAAGCCTGAATTTTGTGCGACTCTGCCGCGACCGACGGGAAGAGCGCCGCCCAGTATGTCGGAAGATTCGAAGTCGAAATCTGTGGCCATGGCGGGTAGGGTATTGGGTGAGGTGCCAGGCCGGCGAGTGGGAGGAGAGTTGATGCGGACCGCGATGGGCACGCGTGTGGAGTGATGGATGAATGGGCGCACCACACGCGTGTCGCTCGGATTCGGAGTCATCCATTTGGGACGGAGCTTGAATTTGACTCTTGTGATCGGTGATCTGGCAGCTGGCAGGCACCACTCTGGCACTACGTGGTCCGTCCTTGTTGGCACTGGCACCAGACTGACACTAGTACTGGCACCACCGACCGTGCCAGTGGCACTTGACTGGTACAACCCATTTCTGTTTCTCTCTATCGCCCCAACGTCCAACGTTCGATAATTTTGATTTCGTTTTCCTGTCTAGCGATCCGATTTAGCAGTCCTTTCTATTGTTGTTCGATTCCGTTCCCACTCGCTTCTGCCTAGGGACATAGCAGACAGTGCTTTCGTCTCCTCTACTGGTGACGTGGAAGAAGAAACCACTAGCTCTTGGTCCACGCTTGAATGTCCTCTTGGAAATCGTGGTCATTCGAGTACTAAACCAAGTCGCACATGTAAATAAATTTAAAAAAATCAATCAATCATTTTGGCTGTGTCAGGATAGTGTCAGGATAGAGTTTTTATTTCATCCCTCGGAGGATGAAGAAATCGTCGTTCCCAACGGAGGCGATTTAATTGGTGGGAACCAAGACACGCAAAAGTCCGGGAGTTATATTAAACCCTCTGAGTCTTACAATACAGGTTTCACTTCCTCCCGAGTCCCTTCTCTGCTCTCATTCTTCAAGGCAATTCCCTCCCTCCTTCAAATTCCTCTCACCATGGCCTCTAAAGTTATCACCCTCGATGAGTTACGCGAGCATACCACGAAGGAGGACATTTGGGTCCTCCTTCACGGCAAGGGTCAGTTTCTTCCTCTGAGCTGTCGAAGCGTCTGACGATCTTCCGTAGTATATGATGTCACGAAGTTTATAGATGAGGTTCTCCACATCTACCTCTCCCTCATTGGATGTATCTCACATAACTTGCAGCATCCCGGAGGCGATGAAGTCATCCTTTCTGAAGCTGGTGAGTACCTATCTTACACCCGACCACGCAACTGTTCACCATCCATACTCGCCTTAGGCAAGGATGCCACCGAAGCCTTCGAAGATGTCGGCCATTCTGATGAAGCACGTGCACTTTTACCCGGATTGCAGGTCGGAGAGTTCGAGAAGGGCGAGAATGTAGGCCTTACTACTAATTCCCTCTTCTTCCTTCCATCAATTCTCAATACTCACTTGACCTCAGGAAATCAAGGCAAAGACATACCAATCTACTGCGGCAGCGGCTGCTATGGAGAATGCTGTTCAACAGACATCCAAGTTCGTCTCTGTTGCCTCATCCCGAAAGCTTACTCATCGCATCATATTTAGTTTGTTCTACTTTGTTCCACTGGCCGCCCTTGTCGCATACTTTGCATGGAGATTCTACTCTTGAGCAACTCCCACTTTTCCTCTTATCATGTGCTACTTCTTTATAGAGCTGCTTTACAATGATACCTCTTCCCTACACCGTTTTACTTATTTTCAGGGTCAGGTAGTCGGCAGCTATACAGGTTACCGTACATGTAATGTGACGCTTTTGGTCTGTCCACTACGCCACTTTGAAAATTAAGGTCACACCTGTGCCACATTGACCGGTTTTCTAAGTACGGACATCTAAGAGATGTGCCCTACCCTCTTCACTCTTGAAAGACAACCCAGACAGGAAACGAGTAGTGTGACTATGCAAGACCCCAGACTCCAGCCCTCTTCACGCTCTCTACCAGTGCATCAACGTTCCCCAACATGAAGCCCAAGAATTCTTTCTTTTGCTCCGTTGTCTTGATCGTATCCCGATTTTCCAATTTGGCGACGACAGGTTCGCGTTCGCCACCGAACGAAACTCCATCGGAACTGTGGCGGGTTTCAAAGTTCGCCTCATCAGGAATGGCCCGAAAATTCTTGAATGGCGAATTCGGCACGCTTAATGGCCGTAGTGGGTCCACGCCAAGCCGAGATGCGTGCGATTTCTTCGGCGTCGCTGGCATGAAGTCAACTTCTCTCTGAAGCATGAGCAGGCTGCGTGGCCTTGCGGGTAAGGGTGTCGAGGGCTTTGTTGGGGAGGGAGGCGTTTGTGGTATCGTAGATAAGGTTCTTTTGTGAGATGGCGTGGACGAGGATGACAGCGACGTTGATGTTGACATTGATGATGACGATCGCGAGGAGCCACTGGAAGTGAACGACTCGTCCGAACTAGATGAGGAATTGCGACTACTCTGGGGAAAGAATCTTGGTTTCGGCAAAGAGTCGAACTGCGAGGGCGATAGAGGTATAGGTAGCAGGTGAATTGGTTCGATAGCCCCCGTGGAGAGATCTGAGCGAGGAGACGTTTCATCCATTAGGTAGAAGTACAGGAACTCCAGACATTTCATCCTTGGCAACGAGGTTAAGAGAGGAAGGCGCAAAAGGAGAAAGGACCGTACCTCACGTCCCGAGGAGTCTGCGCCCGCTTCAATAATTTCACGACAGTTTGGACACCATTGCAATCTTCGAACACCCGAAGCGACTGGGAAGAGTCTACTAAGACACAGAGCAGTGTGTCGAGCACCGCATTGGGCAAGGCAGACGACATTATTGCATCCTTGCTCCGTGTGCATGCCTCATCGGATGGAGTAGGTTGCTTAGAACCAAGCAATGGAGACGCTAAATGGCGCGAAATAATGAGTAGATCCAACAACACCTGGTTTAAATTAAACGTCAAGGTGTGAAAGCTCCAGGGTGGGAGGATTCTTACGTCAAGGGAATATTTTCGGCCGAGGAATGCTTTTGTAGACTGGTGTGTCAGGGCAACGCCCTGAATGATGGAAAGGGCCTGTGTCAGTTGTGAAGACAGTACAGAAGCCTCTGCCTGGCGTTGACCTATCAAGATGTTGTTAATCATTGCGCACTACAACGCTCGTTAAACAGCACACCATCCGAGAGTCCACGTTGCAGGAGTGCATCGAGGCGAAGACTGGCTCCAGAGATCCATGATATGGTCCGTGAAGCAACTGTGCGGGGTAAGCTAAATGGGGCAAACAAGGCACAAACGTGAGCTCACCATTGCACTCAAAGGTATTTTGGAGCGCAAAAAATTCCTGTAATGTTGGAGAGCTCCCGGGGTTTCCAAATACTTGGGTAATTAGACGCTCCAGACTTTCCAATGCCCGCGAGCGTGCCCTGGTGGATGAGCGTGCTGATACGAGCTGTATGAAGGTGAGTGCGTAGGGTGTTCAACGAACAGAGTGTACTTACGATATCTAGAGAATCTTGAAGGGTTTCATGTCCATTAGGAAGGATTTTATCCATTACAGGTGGTTGATATATGCTATGGGAACAAGTTTGATGATGCTGGCGAACTTGTGGTGGTAATTTTGAAAGTACAGTATCAGTATTGAACTTGAACGTAATGAACGCGAGCGCTGGGGTCAAGTTCCGCCTGTCACGTGTGCGCGTCACATCGTGTGTGCTCTCTCGGGCCGCACTTGCCGCAGAATGAATCCACTTCCTGCCTCTGCCAGCTGTCTGCTGAGAGCGGGGATAGCCCTCATCGGTGCACTGCTAGCCCCGAAAGAAGGGTCGGGGACGTGATTATTTTCTCCACCATGGCGCCTATTAGGACGGTATGACCTCATCATCTCATCCTCTAGTGCTTGACACTCACCCAGTGGCACTTGGTAGCAATGGACGCGGCTCATACGATTCGTCGCCGTCGAGACCTCCCAGGTTCACATCGGCCAACCTGTAGACCCTCAGCTCGACAGTGAAGCCGTCTGTCTCACACGCACAGCGTGCTTAACAGCTCATGCTTTTCTCCAGTCGGCTTAGCCGTCGCGAACAAGAGGCAAGTTTTCGCGCACGAGATCCTTGGGTCACCTTTCGATCCCGCCGCACAGCTTACCAAAAATATACTGAGCGTGAAGACGCTGCTTTCTCCGTTGTCCAGGGAGCAAATCAGACTCGCCCGCTGTCTTGGATTGAATTACGCCGATCATGCAGTTCGTCACACGTCGGATATTCTCGTGCTCCGTCATGTTTAACTGTCATCTTCGCCTTAGGCTGAGGCTAATATGAGGAAACCCAAGTAATGACCTCCTTCTCTCCCACGGACTAGCTCTGATTCCCTACTTCTTCTCAGCGCCCCGACTCTCTTCTACAAGCCGTCGACGGCTATCATTGGCCCAAATGCACCCATAAACATCCCCAAAGCCGCCCAACCAGTCTCGAAGCACATCCCAGATTACGAAGTAGAGCTGACTGTCGTCATCGGGAAGACAGCGAAGGACGTCTCCGAGGAAGAAGCACTTGATTATGTGCTTGGCTACACTGCGGCCAATGACGTGAGCAAGGGATCGCACGGGGATACAACAAAATCTGACCTTCCCGATGGGAATGCACTGGCAGGTGTCTTTCCGCTTTCATCAGATGAATGTTTCGCAATGGGACTTTTCAAAAGGATTTGGTAAGAAAGTATTCCCACTGCCGCTAACCCTTATAATGTTTGACACAATTTGCTGTTCAGATAATACAACACCGATCGGGCCTTGTCTGGTTGCTGTTTCTGCGATTCCTGACCCTCAAACCCTAACACTGAAAACGCTTGTCAATGGGCAGGTTCTCCAAGACGGAACCACGGCGTAAGTTCTGCCCGGAGTTGCCTGAAACCATTATCTGACATGCGTCGCAGTGATCAGATCTTCAACATCAAACAGACGATCGCCTATCTTTCTCAAGGAACAACACTTGAGCCAGGTACAATTATCCTGACTGGAACACCCAAAGGAGTCGGTTTTGTTCGGAAGCCACCACTGTATCTCAAGAACGGGGACACTGTTCGGGTTTGGATTGATTCCGGGATCGGATCGCTGATTAATCCAGTGGTGGAGGGCAAGGTTTCCGTGTCAGCTAAGTTGTAGATGGCCACTTAATACGGGGCGAAAATGCAACGTCTGTAGTTGAATAATTCACGTGTCACTAGTACCTGTCGTCTTACAACCCGCCAAATGCGATGCATTTAGTGTTCAAATACTCCTCAATTCCATGTCCGCCCTCCCGACCTGAAAATTTTCAGAACTAACACTTTCATCTTCCTGGGAAGACTTACCAATACCGCTCTCCTTTATACCCCCAAAGGGAATGGCTGCCTGGGAGATCAACCCTGTATTGGTGCCTACCATACCAACTTCCAATGCTTCCGCAACGCGCCACACTCTTCCGACATCTCGTGAATAGAAGTAACCTGCCAGCCCGACTCTGCTATCATTGGCTGACTTGATAACCTCCTCCTCGGTCTCGAATTTTGTGAGCGCTGCTACCGGTCCAAAGGTCTCTTCATCATTGATCATTACGTTTGAGGGCACATCAGAGAGGACGGTGGGTGCGAAGAATGTTCCTGGTCTATTGATGCGGGTACCACCGACGAGGATTTGTGCACCCTTTTGGACAGCGTCGTTGACGTGTCTAGTAACCTTTTCCATGGCACGCTCATGAATCAATGGACCGTGTGTGCTTGGAAGACAAGGCGTCAGTCGGGAGCACAAGTATCAGCATCAGCATATCACTTACGTTCCCTCCTCGAGGCCGTTTCCGGGTTTGAATGTCGCCACTCGCTCGGCGAGACGGGAAGCAAACTCGGCGTATACATTGGATTGGACGTAGATACGGTTCGCACACACACAAGTTTGTCCAGTGGCACGGAACTTGCAGAGAATCGCACCTGATGCACCCAGATAGGGTAAGCGATCCGTATTTTCAAGGGTCATGAATCGAAGCAAGCCCACCTTCAACGGCCTGATCAATATCGGCATCATCGAAGACAATAAAGGGAGAATTTCCCCCTGCTTCAAGGGAAATCCTACGGAACACGTTTCATTGATCACCCGGAAATAGCTAAATGAGTGCGTACTTCTTAATGGTGGATGCTGCCATCCCATACAGCAGCTTTGCCACCGGGGTTGACCCAGTGAAAGTAATCTTCCTTACAGAACGGTTCTCGCACATCTCTTTCGCGACTTCACTGACGTTCTTTTGTGTAGTAACGATGTTGATTACACCGTCTGGAATTCCAGCTCTCTTCCCTAGCTGTACAGTTTGTGTCAAAATAAATATCTCAGTTCAGAATCAGATGACCAACCCACCTCTGCGAGGGCCAACGCAGAGAAGGGAGCTTCTGGTGGAGGCTTAATCACGGTTGTGCAACCAGCAGCGAGAGCAGCTCCTAATTTCCGTGTAATCATTGCGGATGGGAAGTTCCAAGGTGTGAAGACGGATCTGTTGCCCACGCTGTGAGAGGTGCTGAATTAGACGACCAAAGAAAGCATACACGACGCCTAGACGTATTAACCATGTCAAACAGTTGTCGTAATAAAACAACCAAAGGATAATCACCAACGGGCTGCTTAATCACGACATTGCGAATGTTGCTGAAAGGTGAAGGTATGTGCTCTACTCGCCAGGGAGTTGTCGGCGATGAAAACAGCAAAGTATGATGGATCACTAACCGCCATAAGTTCGGACTGCCTCCTCAGCTAAGCCAATCATAAATAAGTTTGGCGACGATGTAAGTTGAACAACCTACCGAACCACTACGTTCACAGTTAGTATGCATAAAGTCTATGAACGATGATAAAGGCACTAACCTCGATGAAGGAAGCACTGTAGACATTTTCACCCTAATCATAACAATGACCATCGCACGCAGTGTAATCCCTGAGCGTAATACCCACTTTCGCTTCGGCAAGAGTCTTGCCATTTTCGAGGGTCTATCCCGGGGTGTGAACAAGCTTTGAGGATAAATATACAAGGACTCACAATGATGCGGGCAAGGTCATCTTCATGTTCCCGCATTAGATTGTAGAATTTTATGAGAATGTCGTGGCGTTGCTGCCCAACCCAGGTAAGCAGACAGTACATTGCAAAATGACGGACCATCACCTTCGCCGTCGTTTTGCTCCATGTCGCGAAGGACCTCACTGCGGCATCGATTGCTTCCTTTGTCTCCTCTATTCCCATCTCTGGAATAGTGCCAAGCTCTTCCCCAGTAGCCGGGTCTAAAGGGTAGTGAGCGAAGCGACCCACCAGCTTGACGAAATTACCAGCGCACTGAACACGGGGATAGTCGCGCCGCTTTTCGCATCGACCCGTTTTCCACCAATAATCCCTTGGTTGTGCACCAAAGATGGCTCCCTAAGACCCCACTAGTAGACAATCAAGTGAAATGAGCAACGCGACAGAACATGGCTGCTAACCAAGGAGGAGCTGGCCATCCTGACTGAGAGTGTGATGCGGTCTAAATGGCTTTGAACAGAGAAAACGCTTTTATTCATTCTACCGGCCAAGGCGAGACGAGGTGGTGTGTGGAAGAGTCGCATGCTGAAGGCTGAAGAGCTGCTTCTGGCGAACAACGTCAACCGTTGGAGCAGAGCAAGAGTCCAGATCAAAGCACGGAACGGAAGTTCTCCCGGACCGGATTTATCCGTACAAGTTACACCCCACCTAAAAAGAACACCATCCGCCGCACGCGCAACAAATATTAATGTGATGGTACAGTATGGACCCGGATATCCATCCTATTTATTATCTATGCTTCATCTCTGGGACAAGTGTACTGTAATACATGTTGATGGCGATAATGTTGAAATGTGAGCGCAAAGATCGGATAGCCCGGAATTACTAATACCATATGGACATGTACAGTGAACTATGCATAGCCTGAGGAGGCACGTAGCAGATGCGAGCACCACCTTGCGCCGCTAGTTTCTTACCCTTCTCGCTTGACTTTGACATTTATTTCTAACGCGATTGCTGCTCAGGGTCGTGTAGTTGTCTTTGTCCATGCCTCAGTTCTCGTGCCTGTACGTGCGTGCGGATGCTGATTACTTCAGTGCGTTGACTAACATGGGCGATCATCGCGTGCGTCCCTTCGGACTCACCGATCATCGACCCTGCGATGGTATTGGGTAACCGAAACTTCACTGCTCTCCATTCGGCATCCAGAAAGTCAACTTCGGTCAGCTTTCGAGGGTCGGACGTGTCTTTGAATTCCCGTGCATCATGCTGTGATTATGAATGCAGAATATCTCCTTTAAATTGTAAATCTATCTCTTCGTGCCCCTGGTCCGGTTCTCTGACGCCACGTGTTTTGTTTCAATAAATCCACCGAGTTCAAGGGCATCCCGTGCTGCTTGGTTGATGTGCTTGAACCGATCCGAACCCAACAGCGTGCCACCAAAATATCTAGTGACAACAACGAGCACATCCTTGACGTCCTTTACGAGGTATTCTAGCGGTCGGTCGGCCAAAACAGGGAATAGCTCACCAATATCTGTAATAAATGGGCGAGGCGACCACCTGCCGCGGTTTCACCGTCATCGTCATTGTCTGAAAGGGGGGGAGGGGGTCTGAATCATCAAGGAAAGCCTAGAGACAGTCGCCTACCTTGGTAAAGCACATTGCCTACCTGACATCTCCAAGCATTGATTATCGGGTGAGCCGCCTTGGCTACTCGTCGGTCTGCCATAAGGTAGGCCAGGATTAGGGGTACCTGCCGAGCTCCTCATTCAATTATGAGATGGGAAGCAGATGCACTATAATCACCTGAGCTGGGTCAGATATTCTACATACCCGGCCAATGAATGCACTTTTACGGTCCACTATAGGCTCTGCCTCGACTAGTTTGATACCTTCGGGTAATGTGACTTGTTGGGTGTTGAGAGGGACTGGATTTGCTGGACTAGCACCAGCTTCATGGTCCTCGATTACAGGCGGAGTCGGATAGTTTTGCTCCCGTAGTGCTTCCCCCGCTTTTTTTGACTCAAGACGCTGCTCGTACCAGTACGCGACTCTTTCGAGCACACTTTGCAAGCCATCAAAGATGCAGACCACCCCAGGAGTCCATTCTACCCCATTGACAGACATGAAGGTCTTGATTATCGAGCCGAAAAGATCTGCATCCACACCGAAAGCCCCAATGTAGCGTGAAAGAAGCTGAAATTGCGGGGGAGACGTTGCGGGGTATGAAGGAGGAAGAGAGACGAGGATCTGCAGAGATATGGAATCATGAGGAGGAGGGAGGCTGCTCTTTACTATGATGACAGTCTTGAAAACGAGAGACATACGCTCACCTTAGAGATACCTGATACCTGATCATATCCGGTGATGTCAACTTGGATCGTGAAACAGATCCCTCTGTCGAAGAGGATGGGTGCCAATGGGAGATAGCCTGATCACCATAGATTGATTGAAGTACTGTGCCAGCGTGAAGGGGATTAAGAAATTGACCGTGGCAGAGGAAGGAACGGCGGCACCATCCAATTCAGAGATGATGGTTTCTCTGTCAGGGACGTCTGGGAGAGAGGTTGCTAAGAGCTCAGAACTTGTGATCGTGGTCGTCATCTGGCGCAGTCGGTTGAACGCGTAGGTCACGGTACCGCAAATAAACGAGTCGGGAGGGAAGCACGCGTCCGGAAGACCGGAAGTACAATTCATTCCGGTCGCCCGGATGATGACACAACACACCTATTTGGTGCGCAGCGTCCATTGAGGGTTGGGTCCTCAGCGCTCAGCCCGAGGAACAGGAACAGTATTCTTTTACCTCCTTCATCGTGTACCACGGGCATGAAGCGTCAGCGCGAAGATACTTCGATTACGCCCCTTCCATCCGAAGCCACCAAGGTGGCCACCAAACGTGCGGCGAAGCGCGCCAAAGCCAACCAAGCCTGTACCTCATGTCGGAAGAACAAAACCCGCTGCGAGTTGCTCGAGTCTACGAGCTACGACTCTCGGTGTCACCGCTGCGACGTCTTGTCCATCACTTGCTCGTTTGAAACCAATGCGCCCCCCATCCAACCAGCAGATGACACTCCACATACCTTAGACCGTCGACGGCTTCTCAACACCATTTTCACCCCGCAAAGCCTCGCAGATAGATCCCAGTGCGGCGCACCTGGTTCCAACCCGCTGTCCACGTCGCCTTGGGAATTTCTGAACGTTCCTGGGATTCCTGACTGGACAGGCACACCTATGCTCGCCATGCTCACTTTGTCAAAGATGGCTTGTGAGGTCCAACCACCCATGCAGCAAATACCTAACCTGACCTTCACCGACGTTTTGACTGCGGATCAAAGACACTACCTCCTTTCTCTGTGGGTGCCAGTTGTCTTTTCCCTTTTTTCTCGAGCATTGATCAATGCCTCTAGCTTCGAGTCTCATTATGCACCTTGGCTCTCACTGCCCCCGAATACCCTTGCAGAGGAGGATCCTGTTCTAGACCTTATCCGGTGCACAGTAGCAAGCAGACACCTCGAGGCTTCGATACGCATGAGCGTCTTTCCTACTCTGCGTAGACTCACCGAAGAGGCGATCATGAAACATATTTTTAACCCCACGCCTTCCCCTGCGATCATTCAAGCCTTTGCCCTATTAGCCCTATGGTCGCCGTTTGATACCTCCTCTCCTTCGTCATCCTCGGAAACCCACGACAGCCGTCTCATTGCGGCAGCGGCAGTCAACATGTGCTCATCTCTACGGTTCGATCAAGCCGCTACCCATCATGAACAAGTACTGGAAGGGCGTTGTAAGTCTGGTGCCGAAAATGCATCGCAAGAAGCAGCACTGCTTACTACTGCCGAACAAAAAAAATTCATAGTCAGTTCTTCTATACGTTCCTTGATCATTCCATCCCTTACCGAAACCAAATCACCTTTTTTTATAGTGGATGTGCATCCACAACGTAGAATCCATGTGAGTAAGTGTCGTTTGACCGTCATTGCAGGCCCTTAACTTTGAGTAGGGTGTGCACTGGCACTGGTCGCGGAATATCTTCCAAATCAATAGGCTGTAAACTCAGGTCGTTGTCCCCGCTCAACTTCTCGACACTCTCGGATGCTCGCAGAACGAGGATGCTACTGGCCGCGATGATATTTGATCTCACAGAGACCGGATTGCGTTTGGAACTGTCCGAGGATCATGGCAAATTTGAAGAGTTCTGTAACGAATTAGCCGAAGTATTGTGGCGTTTTGATGGCCTTCAAAGAGTGATATCATCCGTCCATGGTAATTCAAATCATTCATCTTACACCATACCAAATCTGACCTCCTCTAGTGGTGACAGACATTGAAGTGTTTTACACCCACATGCTTATCGTCAATTTCTATTTTTGTCGGCTGACATTCCTCCTTCATACACTGCGTCATATGCATCCGCATATGACGCAATCCGTCATCGCGCGTGGGAGTTGTCTTTTCACGGGAAAAGTAAAGCGCAGTGGAACTGGGCTTGCACTTGCATGTTCTCGCGATGCCCTTGCATCATCAGAAGCGCTCTTAACGACAATCCTCTCTATCAAGGATAGAGAACTTTTGGCGACTGCTCCGGATTCCGTATTCGGCATGATTTCGTTTGCTGCAGCCTGGGTCACAACAGCAAGGTTCTTAATACTTCAATCGAAGGCCATGCGAAGTGTTCCCGGTTCCAGCGGGGAGCTCCTTACGCGTACGATAAAATGCCTGCAACAAGTTGCGCTGTCTACGGACGACAACGCGAGTAGATGCGCACGTGTGATATCTGGGTTCGTGGATACATGGGAGAAGATGCAACGTGCTCAAGATGCCGAAGCTGCGACTGTGACACCTGGTGAACGAAATGATACTCCTCAAGCCGCATCATCACTCTCCTCAGCCGCGAAGACGACACACCACGGATATACCAATTCGCAGAGCACGATGACGGGCCCGTCGCCAGAGACGACTATCTCTTCTCCAGGCGAGCTTGACTATATGCTCAACTTCGACCAAGATGTCCTATTAGGTCTGGACTTTTGGCAATATCTCGCAGAGTTGCCCAACATACAGCCCGATATCAATGCAACTTGTGAGTGGCATTGTATTCTTTTGACCGAATTCTTGAGAGTTTGACTGAGATCGATTTGAACAGACAAACAATAGTCATCCATAGCATTGCCAACGTATACCTTTTGACTCGGATAGTGAAGTCCTGTATTTATGTCGTTATACATGCTGTACGGTACTGTACTGTTTGATGGAATGATTGTGTCCCCTTTTCTTGGTCTTGGCCCCTTGGCGGGCCGATGACTTCCGTCCCATTCAACCTCTGTGGGCGACCCTCACAACTGAGGGAACACACATCCATATCCTCACGCACTGTGGCTTATATATTGTATGCATGCAAGTGCAGCCTGTCCCTGTCCGAGTGATCGTACGCCTGCCCTACAACAGACCTGAAGACTCCCCGTCGGACTCAGCCCCAGTGAGCCTCAGACAGAATAGCGAGTCACTCTAATCGAAGGCTAACCCACGTCTTTTCTCTTCTCTTAGGTTTCATGGGACTCAGATAAAGAGAACTACCTTTGGGAAGTGGTAGCCAAGTCTCGTGGTTCCGAAGGTGGCGCACCAGACTGTGGGTCTCTCTCATTGGGCTTCCCCCGTCTCTCGTTCTTTACCCCAAATGCCCCAGGGAAAGCACTTGCTGCCCGCCTCGACGTTCCTCTTCCGTATCTACTTTACCGGGCACAGGTAAGGTACGAGCAGGACCTACGTGGACTTCAAGTCATCAAGGGCTCTCTGGGCCCGCGCGATGCACACGACAACCCACAACATGTAGAACCTCCCTCGGATACGGGGAACCTTCCCCACTTCCCTCGCAAAATTTCGAGTCCCAACCGCCGAGATAATCTCTCGAGGCTGTCCACGTCCGTCCGCCTGACAACCCCGCTCGGGGTCCGCGCCCGCCTTAATTCGTTGAACAGTAACTCGCCTTCCCGCCCGAACCGACCTACGTCCTCCTCTGTCCTGACCCTCCGCGGTCACAGGCGCGACCAGCCCACGTTTCAGCCTGCCTCGCCCCTCTCATCGGGGTCAGAGTCGGATGGAGAGTTCGAGAGGAGGGAAGAGGCTGAGCGGCAGTTGGAAGAACAGGAGGCGCTGGACAAGAAGCTGAAAAACTTGCAGACTCTCTTAACCGGGGACAACGTCGGGCTGGTGAGCTCCGTCAGCGAACATCGAAAAGGAAAGGAACCCCAGACCCAGGGCCGCTTCGCACCCAGCCCGTCCTCCCAGATGGCACGGAAGGATACCAGTGCATCGAGCCGCAGTCAAAGCATCTCGAGCGCTAGCTCACCGCGCGGGTCTATTCCTTCTATACCGTCCCCTGCCTCAGGGAGCTCGCAGTCTCTGACAAGCAAACATACCTCGCTCACCAAACCCGCAGGACCCTCTACCGCAACCACGTTGGGCACGGTGGGCCAGACAAAGACCCAGCCACTACTGCGTTATGGACCCGTGGTGAACGCGACAGGCGAGTCTTCTGCGTCAAGCTTCAGCGACTTGAGCGGTTAGTGAAATTTCCCATTGTTCTCGAGTCGATGTCGATATTCGTCTGATTTTTGGCAACTCAAGTAGAAGCCAGCCTGAACTCTGAGCTGGAGAGCGCATTTTCGTCGAATATTCGTGCAGGAGGCTCTCGCTTGTAAGTGACTCGATCAACCTGATTATCGTTTTTTTTTTTTCATTTGAGTAACTTTCGACAGCTTGCCCTTTTCGCCCAGCCATATTATAGGGAAAGGAAGCAAGCGAGTCTGAGGTGCCAACCGCCACTCTGTGTTATGATAGAATCTATTACGTTGTGCATTTGTCCGTTCACTTTAGAGCAGCGAAGGGATGGTTGAATTGAAATTGCGAGTCAAAAAGTGAGATCACAGTGTGAGATCCAAGGCAGCTGACGGCTGGAGCCGAGTCGAGGCACAAGCACAATGGTGATCAATTAGGGTAATCACTGTATAGTATACAACACCTCTCTCATCCTTGGATCGCAGCCCCGCACAACTTCGTTCCGCGCACCACGTCCTACCATACTCACCCATGCGGATAACTTTCTTGACGGATTTGGGGGCGACCTACAGCGTCGAGATCGATCCGAAGATGGAGCTTGAGAACGTGATGGCGTTGCTGGAGGCCGAAGTAAGGTGTTTCTCTACACTGTACTGCCCCGAGCTCACGTCTTTCCTTTCCTTGCGACAAGTCTGGCATTTCCCCCGCTGAACAAAGTATTTCGTATGATGGGCGGGAACTGAGCGATACGAAAGCCACCATGGAAGGGCTCGGTGTCTCGGACAACGCAATGCTGCTGTTCCGGAGAAAGGTCAACGTTGCTGGAAGGTGCTTTCTTGCAGATTTGGGATCTCATCTCGAGCGATGTTATACTCATTTTGGTTTCCAGGGCGGCTGAACAAGACGCGGAGATGATGCGATTACAGATTCTCGGAGACCCTAATTTGATGCGCATGGTGCGGCAGGTACTACAATCAACTCCTTACACCTTTTCGATGCTCTACCCTGTTGACGTCTACATGTTACAGACTCAGCCAGAGCTCGCAGAAGCCGTCTCAGACCCTCAGCGGTTTGCTGAACTATTGAGGGGGCTGAGTGCCCGCAGACTCGATCAGGAGCGACAGAGGCAATTGGAGATAGCGCGTCTCAACGCCGATCCCTTTGACGTGGAGGCACAACAGAGGATCGAAGAAGCGATACAACAGGAGGCCATCTTGGAGAATCTCGAACACGCCATCGAATACTCCCCGGAGAGCTTTGGCCGGGTGACCATGCTCTAGTATGCTGTCCATTTCACCTTCTCGAAGGTCTCTACTCACCTGTAGCAGCATCCCAGTCGAGGTAAATGGGCATCCTGTCAAAGCTTTTGTGGACAGCGGTGCTCAGCAAACCATCAGTGAGCGATATTTTCTTTCATCTATGATTCCAATTCTAACCGCCTCTTAGTGAGCCCTGAATGTGCCGAGGCATGCGGGTGAGGACACAAGCTTCATCTCTTGTCGTTGAAACAACCACTCAAGCAACCTTCAGGATCATGCGACTTGTCGACAAAAGATTCTCCGGAATAGCCCGCGGTGTTGGTACCGCTAAAATTCTTGGCCGAGTACACTCGGCGCAGTTAAAGCTATCGGATCTATTCCTCCCCTGCTCCTTCACGATCATGGAGGTACGAACATTTCTGAGTCAAAGCAAAGAACATTTGGCTGGATATCGTGCAGGGCCGAGACGTTGACCTCCTCTTTGGCTTAGACATGCTGAAGGCACATCAAGCCTGCATCGACCTGGGTAAGAGCGTGCTTCGCATTCAAGATCGCGAGGTTTCCTTCCTCCCAGAACACGAGCTTCCGGAAAAGGCCCATATAGATGAGCTATCCGAAGCGCTAGAAGCATCAGCAGGCGCTTCCTCCATCAAGGCGTCTGGTGCGGGGCTCCTGGACCCAGGACAGAAGGCGGGCCCATCCACTACCGCTGGTCCATCACGACCGCGTAACCCTTCAAGGCCGGCTTCAAATAGCCGGTACCCAGAGACCGCTATTCAGACAATAATGGACCTTGGTGGCGTCTCTCGAGAGGTCGCAATCAGTACCCTAGATGCTGCAGGGGGGAACGTGGACGTAGCTGCATCTCTTTTGTTCTAGAGAGCTCTCTACAGGAAGGCATTGTTTGTAATATACATGGATATATAAAATACAAAAGCGGTGTACGAGGGTAGTAGGATCAAAAGATACGACACTGTATCGAGTTCAGATGAGGCTGACGCTTGTCCGGACCAAACCGCCACGCCAGTTGTGCATGCCAGCGGATCTGCTCTGCGACCAATCACCTTGCATGCGCGCAAAGGCATCTTGGATGTGCTCAGGCCGGAGCGGCGTTCTGGCTTCGGGAGGTTGAACGAACAACGAGCTCACGGGAAGGGGCGTCTCGGCGTCATCCGCAGTGTTTTCGCGACGGCGTTTGTTGCCAGAGTCCACTCCCGGATTGAGCTTGCGTTTGCCCAGGAGGGGCGAAGCCATGTGGTCCTCCAGAAAGTACGACTCCTCGAGGGCCTTTTTGACGTCGAGCGCCGCGACCGTCAAAGAGCGAACCATCTCGAAGGCAAGGAAGCCGACGATATCGGTGGTATCGTCGTTCGATTTTAGGTCGAGGTGCGACGGCAAATTGAGGAACTCCCTGAATCGCTTGGCTGTGGAGCGATTTTCAATCCATTAGAGTGCCACAATCAAACATGAAACCATGGGACGGACCTTTGCGATAGGAGAATGATGCTTGTCGACAGTCCGAATAATGTTGGTACTCCTCGCGTGTCATCTGCTTCGTAACGTCGTCTGCTTCCTGGAGTTCTGGGCGTAAGACGAATATTTAATACGGGACGTTGCTCGGGGAAAGGTTACCTTCAAGCGTTCGAGCGACGCCTCTTGCGCTTCCAGGTCGTCCTCGTCCTCCTCGTCGTCCGACTGATGGCCGCTTTGCTTGACGGCTTCAGAGTATATAGTTGTGATCTCCCACGGCAGTTTAATGGTGATCTTCTGAGCCTTGGCCGTCAACTTGTCTAAAATCGCGCCGCAGCCCCCAAGATCAGTTCATGGCGCAAAGTCGAATGGGAAAAAAACAGGCGGATCGCACCGTCGGGTCCGTCTTCGAGGGCCTCAACCTCGACACCGCCCCCACCATCTGCGTTGGAGTCTTTGGCGTGCTTTCTGACCTCCTTCCACGAGAGGTAAGTTCGTAGTCGGTTAACTTTGGCGCGGTCGTGCCGTATGAGAAAAATCAGGTCCTCTGCAGAAAGGTATCGCGCGTTCCTTTTGTTCGCTAGCGCACGCGCTTGAACAATCTAAAACGGAAGGGTCAAACCTGCATGACGCATCAAAACGAAGAGGGAACATACAAGCTCGACGAGTTGACTCTTAATGATATTCTCTACCAGATTTACCGTCTCCGTGAGTGGCTCCTGTATCTCGCCAAAGACGAACATCTGTAGCGAACCACCAAAAAAGGTTGGGGGGACCTGGAGCTCGACTTCGTGTCTAAGTACGTACCATCTGGGAGATCTCTTGCTGGTACTTGTACTCCTTCTTCTTCTCACCCGCATCTGCTGAGGCAGTTGTCGTCTTCTTAGCTGGTGTCATAATCTGTGGGTCTCGCCTCGCCGTAGCGGGTTCGGCACCAGAATGGCTGACGGACGCTGCTGGAATTTCCCGTAAGTGGCAGAGGCTTCCTTTACTTAGTCGGTTCCCACGCCAATTAAAGTAGATTATTTCTGCAATTGTTCTGACTGTGCAGTTCTTTACATTCATGCTGCTACAGTACAGTATCAGGCAAATGTTCAGCAATACGCGAAGAAGCTAAAACCAGGAACTATTTCCACCCCTTCGAAGGTCGTCCATCAGACCTTTCATGTCAAGTTCGGGTCTGGGAAGGATGGGTCCCGCCCGATTCTCAGCTATCCCCAACTTTTGAGAAAGAATCTCTAGCACAGGCCGGATATCCTGTTTCTCTGTCGAGGATCGAGAGACCGCCTTGTCCGAGCCCTGGGCGATATCCCATTTAGGGGCAATCTCGTCGAGCTGCTTGCGAAGAGTCTTGATCTGCTCTTTAATGACAGTCTCAAAGGTGACAGGGTGTCCGTCTTCCCTCTCCGTGAGCAGCGTCACCAATCCGGAGACACTAGGAAAATAAGGTCAGCGTGTGGCGTGACAACCAGATGTCATTAGGAAACCCATACAAAGCTTCCTTCAAATACGCGAAGCTGAACCGCTCGGTCTCATCGGCAATTTCGGTCACGAGTGAATCGGGGAATGACACGTCTTTGTTATCCTTGAGCTTTCTTTGCCAATACTGAGCGTACAGGACTCGAGCGGCTTTGTTGGGGTCATCGAATAGGCTTGTAAAAAAATACAATCTCAATGTCAGTGGGAGGAACTAGTTGGACTTTTGCTAGGGTGCCTACGTACTATTTGCGATCAAAACGGCTTGGTCGGGTCGACAACCCTGGGTCCAGTCGATCAAGGTGATTTGTGGACCCGATGAGAAGGAGGCCATCGTTGCTCTGCAGTCCATCTAGCTCATTGAGGAAGAAAGAGCGATTCTGGTCGTTAATCTGGCTGTCGAGGTCTTCCAAGATGACGACACATGGTGAGTTTTGTCTGGCTTTCTGGAACACTTCAGAAATGGCGTATTCATCCCCGAAAAAGTCTTAAGAAGTGACATTTCTCAGCGTTCTATTCTGTACGATTGGAGACCGAATACCTACGCTTAAGAGATTTGACATACATGGGGTAATGACCCCTCTCCAAACACTCTTTCATGATGACCTTGATACTAATGGTTTTTCCATTCCCTACACAGTGTTAGGCAAATACCGAATATGGTGTAATGGAATTTATACCGGGAGGGCCATACAAAATAAGTCCGCGCTTCAGATGGGGCAATCAGTGCGGTTGCAGTGAACTACGAAAATGCAAAGTCACCTTCCAAGGGAGAGTGAGAGACTTGTAGGTATCCTTGGATGAAAAGAAACCGAGGACGTCCTTCTGTATTGCCTTTTTGAAGTCGGCCTCAAGGATTACGTCCTCCCAGCGGGCCTTCTGAATCTCTTTCCAAAGGTCGGCGTCCTTCATCCAGCCTTGATTATAGACCCATATGTCGTCATGGAGCTGATCTGCCCAAACACCGACAGCTAAGAGCAGCTCTCGGGATGTTGATGCGGGGCCCTCATGGAGGATGAAGTGCTCTGTTGTCATGCCAAAGCCTACTGGCCACTGCAACGACGCAAATCATATCAATGGCACAAGACAACACCATAAAACGTACCCGGATAATGTACAGAATAAATTGTTTTCCCTGAAATACATGCTTAGCGTGTTAAATAAAAACATGTAGATGAAACCTACCTGCCAGAATGCTTTGAAAGCACCATATTCCACCGAATCGAACAGAAGACCTGGAACCGGGCCAGAATTTTTAGGAAGTGATGCGAAAAAGGTGTTCGTAATGAGTTCATGTGGTGAGATTGGTTGGACATTTGCATGGGGGAAGGACAGTAAATTCAAGCGTGAGTCCTGGGTCACTACTAGGGAGTAACCAGGGTATAGTTGCTGAAGCAGCTGAGACCTGCACCAATGACACAGTGAGAACAAGATGACGCGTTTCAATTCTATGTCTCACAGGAGCACGAGAGGTGAGGAGTGTTTGGCGGCGCCTACGAGTGATGAGAATTGGGCCACCTTGTTTTGTGGACGGATGCAAACCTTGGTCTAGCCAATGTCCCATCAATGGATCACTCTCCCGGTCTTCTTGGAAAGAAATCTTGATAAAACCATCGCTCAGGTCTTTACTTTCGGGACGAGATGCCGCCATTGAAGTCATGCACGTAGTATGCAACACGTATGCACGGTCGGTTGAAACCGTGACCCATGCAACCATCCAAATTGGGGATTAGACGCGCCTATCCGACTGTCACGTGTAAAATCACGTGCCGTCATGTTAAAGAAGAGCCCTTCGCTTTGTCGCTCGCCCGCAGACAGTCCGCAGATAGACACCGCGTCGAGGTCTCGCCTTGTGCTTGCCCGCCACCAAACCATTCTCTCTCAAGTAAAGAAATGGCTCCAGTAATCAACAAAACTCTTACGGCACTGGCCGTTGCAGGGGTTGGGGCCCTGGCGTACGCCGTCTATTTCGACCACAGGCGGAGGTCAGATCCCAAATTCCGTAAACAGCTCCGTACGTCGCATTTTGTATTTTGTTGGTCTACTTTTCACATCCCATCCAGGACGGGAAAAGAAAAAGCTCGAAAAGTCTGCCACCCAAGCAGACACGTCAACGTCTGCGTCTGGGGCTGGCTCTGGAGAACTTCCCACTGCGGAAATCCTCGCGGCGATGGCCCGCATCAAGGACGATCACATTCCAACGACACCGGAAGAGAGGGAGAAGTACTTCATGGCACAGGTCGAGAAGGGAGAACAACTTTGCGCTAGTGGTGCGTGCACACTTCTAGGATTGTGAGGGGCGTTTGCTCACATTATTTATTGTGAAGGACCGGACTCTGCTGTTGGAGCTGCGCTGGCATTCTTCAGGGCCCTTCGCGTTTACCCCTCGCCTGTCGAGTTGATCATGATATTTCAAAACACCGTACCTGAGCCTATTTTCAAGGTCTGTTTCGTTGCATTGTTTAGTCTCTCGGCTGTGTACTTAAAAGCTTTCTAGATGGTGTTGGAGATGATGCGACTCGACGTAAGTGACCCTCCATCATCGACCAAAACCGACGAGGAGCCACCCTCTGCATCATCCGAGGAGGATGGGAGTACGTCCAATCGTGGCCCACCCTCAGAGACCTCGTCGCAGGATTGGGATCAGGTTGATCCTGGGAGCCTGACGCCACCCACTGCGTGATGTCTTTTATGAGTGTGCAGGGGCCCGGTGTACTCATTGCCATTATCGCTATTGCGTTACACGGTTCTAATATATTTTCGGTTTTCGTTCCATACACGTATTCGCGGGGCAGGTCAAAGGTCGTGTTGAAGGTGAGCCACAAGCACAACGAGCCACCTGTATGAAGCTGAGATGTATGAATCCTGACTCGGTAGGCTACTATGAAACCTTCCCGCCAAAACGAATGAATGTCTCCACAAAGACTATCGAAGTCGCCCATCCAAGTGGCGCAAACGTTCTAAAACGGATTCTCGTCGCTGACAAGGACTTCACTGTGGGAGAGGTCATATACAATGTAACATGACGATTAACTGCATCAACGATTTGAGTTGGCTCACCAATGTAAACAGGAGAAACCGATAGTCACAGTTCTGGACCCAGACTTGGAAGGAAAGGGCTCGCATTGTTCTCAGTGTCTCCGCCAGATCGACGAGGGAGCTGCCATAAAACCCGACAACGACCGGCTCTCGTCGGCATTCTGCTCAAAGGAATGTGAAGCCAAGCTGAAAGCCGAATCCCAGTTGCTCCTCTTCGGCCCTGAGTACGCCATCCCCATCGAACTCAATCCCAACCAGGACTCGGAGAGCGTCACGAAATGCGAGGACGCTCAAATAGCGTTCACGAACTTCGTGCGAGAATCCGGCAGCAGCAAAGTGATGCTCGTCGCGCGGTTCATCGCGAGGCAAGTCGTCAATGAGACCACCAAGCTACTGCCCGCGAACCACCCATCTGCCCCCTCGGCGCAACAAGCGGACGAACTGACGGAGAACGGGTACACGCTCTTCGACCACGTCGAACGCGTCCGCTTCCTCGAGTTGACCGGAAGGGAGGGCGAGGCGGAGCAGCTAAGGGCGATTTTGAAGGCGAATCTCCAGGGCCTCGAGGACTTTGTCACCGACGAGCGATACACGGTGCTCGTCGGGAAGATGGCTTACAACGCCTACGGAATTTCGCCCGCTGGTGGCCGAGACGATAAGGTGCGTTTCTTCTTCCGCTTGCCATGTGTGTACTACAGACAACGCATGCTCACGGAACGGATGGTGATTTTGGTGTATGATAGCCCCCACCAACTGCTCGACCGGAAGATGTCGAGTTGACGCGCACACCAAACGGCACCGCACGCCAAATAGGCGCGGGATTCTTCCCCGTTTCATCCTACGTGGGTCCAATTCCCTCTCTTTGTTTGTGTTTCCTGGGAGGGAAAAAACCCACGGAACCCCCATGACGTGCGAAATCTTTAACTAAATACCTTTTTTGCGCCTCAGATTGCTCACTCTTGTGACCCATCCACCCGACCGTCGTTCGACAATGGCAACTCGGAGATGCACCTCGTCGCGACGCGCGATATTAAAGCCGGTGACGAGATCACCGTCTCGTACGTCGACGCTTCGGTACACGACGACGAGGACGTCGTTCAGGCGAGGTATCGCCGTCGCAAGGAACTCGCTCGTGGGTGGCGGTTCGCATGTCAGTGTGACCGCTGCGTCAGGGAGGCTCCACCACCCTCTTCCGAGGGGGAGAAGGAGCTCGAGATAAAGGACGAGTCTAAAGTGGAGCCAATCGTCTCTCAAATCGACCAAGAAGCCGCAGCCGAGGCCAAGAGTCCATTCACTGCTGTTGATACGACCACCGTCGATTAAGAGCATTGCCTGGTGCGGGTGCCGATGACGCCCCCCCCCCTCCCCCCACAACTACCCTGCGTAAT
>Ga0307512_10002609_pt1 | contig 22345 bp, 14 predicted proteins | sample 14_EM_MG_FD_200267 | JGI IMG/M metagenome (GOLD analysis project Ga0307512, IMG submission 200267) | Populus trichocarpa ectomycorrhiza microbial communities from riparian zone in the Pacific Northwest, United States - 14_EM | ecosystem: Host-associated > Plants > Roots > Unclassified | place...
TATCACATGGAGCCATCTCAATCGGATTTCCTGGTTGTTATGATTCTTTTCCTGGATCACTCTTTCACATCTTAGGGCCCATATCAAGAAGGCCGACTCTGATATGAGGATTTTGAGGAGGCAGGATGCACCCCTCAGGTAAGTGCTCTTTGGGTTTTGGTCTGGGATTTGTCTTTGATTCGCAATGGCTTGGGATACCGATAGGCACCCGCAGCCTAGGATCGTTCCTAGGTCAGTTTCGGGCCAGGGTATGTTGGTGTGGGGCCATGCTTCTCTGGCCAGCTTCCAGATCAGGTGGGTGGGTCTGCTGCAACAGTGTATGAGGATGTGACTTATCGATTCTGTTACTCCACAGATGGAACACATGCAGCGTTCAGCAACGGCTGGGATGCGGGACCAGAAGTCTCCAATCTTGAAGACTTCGTGCATAGCTTTGAAGAGGAACTGTCTAATTTTAGGTCGAAACAGAGGTCTTTTCATGCTCATCCATATTGTTGTGTCAGTTTCATCATTGCCGGTGAAGCGTTTGATGGCTGCTCTTGCCCGTTCTATGTTTTCAGTGGGTGATTGGTGGATTAGGACAGGTTTCCTCTTGAGAATGCCCTTGTATGCTAGTGCTTGGGTAAGTGATGATATTTTTGCTCCCTGGACGTTGAAGTTATCTGGGATATTCAGGTCCAGATTGGTGGGTGTTGGGTTAGCAGCTCCCTCTTTTACAAGCTGGTCACATTGCTCGTTGCCTTCTACACCATCGTGGCCCTTGACCCATTGGAAGGTCGTCGTGGGGGGGAGACATTGGTTTCTCCTGCTTTATAGCTGGGGGTGGTGGACTGGCTTTTGGGCGCCAGGGGTGTGAAGGATCGGCAAGAAAGTTCATGATGGTCAGACCTTTCACAAGAAGTCTGGATGTGATGTCTTGTGAGCAAGCAGCATGGTGGTAACCGGTAAGGTTCCTGAGACATGGCCAATGTTGGGAGCGTTGTGGTGGGAATCCTGAAGCAAGTACCAGTTGTTCCATAGACTAGGAGTTACTTGGGGGGTTGTTCAGGTTGTGCAAGGTACTCAGTACACGGTAGTGTGGCCATGAGGGCAAGGATTCAGTGGCAAGACTGGGCAGTTCTGCCAGACGCCAGAATGATTCACAAGGTTATCCAGAGGGTTCAAAGATAGTTTGCATGTCGTGTGGGGGTGTCACACTGATGCAGGGCTCCAGTTTACAGGTTATCTTACATTGAGTGTGGGTGGGGGGGATGGTGTATCCTTTTTTCATACCTTGCCATGCCGGTGTTGGTCGTGGGAAAACCGCCCATGGTAGTGGTTGCGGTCCAAGGAGCCCCCCTTTGTTTGGTGTTTGTGTTTGGTAGAGGTCGGAGTTAGCGGTCCGGACACGGATTTGGATTTGGATTTGTTTGGATTGAACAAGTTTTTCCAGTCCTTGCGTGAAAACCATAATGTGCCTCAACTCCATCAATTTACGGCCTCCTCTACTTTCTACTTCATGATCCGATCATCACTACATCCTAGGCTCTGGTCGTCATGTCGATCTCAAATCGCCGTTCATCCCATTCTTCCCTGACTCGCCTGATAATTATTTCGACACTCACCGAGCCGTGCCACAATTGGCTGCTAGATTAGCGCAAAAGCATGACGCCGATGAGAGCGAACTGCGAGCCAATTGTTGGCAATTATTTGTTGTAACTTTCAGCCAGAGCATGAGTTCGGGCCCGATTGGTTTGGGTTCAAGGCGAGCGCCCGTGGGAGAATAACCTATCTAACCCAACTTGAAGCTTGAAGGACAAAGGATACAAGGATGCCCACTACCACGCGCGCGTGTGAGTGTGTACGTCCGAGTCGTGAGCTCAGGGAGCCCGAGTCTTGGCTGCAAAGTATCCGCAGCGAAAACGAACTTCAGTGCACACAAAAAAAGAACCTCGGTGCATCAGAGGGACCAGGCAATAAACCATGTCCAATGAGTACAACGATGGGTAAAGAAGTGTCCTCGCATAGTACGTACACGCTGTTCACCTCAGCGAGGATGGCATACAGCATGCGTCTATCCTTATGTAAATGTGGGGTAATCTACTCTAGCCGACAACCATCAGGCGGCTCGCCCGCTCATTTCGACACGAATAACACTCATGTGCAGATGTTTTCAACGACCACCAATGGATGACCGAGTTGCCTCCAAGGCAAAAAAAAAATGCTCTGCTCCGTCCGTCCGGCCCCGATATACTACCGTGTCGGTACCTACAAGGGATGTTGAGAGCCCACGGCATTTACTCGAATTGATCCCATTCGACAATAGTTATCTAGAAAAGGTATTCCAGTGGCGACCCAGGCTAGAGGAAGTCCGCATCCTTCGGGAGGAGCCTCGTCTAAGTCCCCATCCCAACAGAACTCCTGAACATGTTACTTTAGATCGTCTGCACGCTTAGCGTTGATGACACGGCCACCAACGCAGAGCGGCTTCAAGTTCATGGATTACTTCTTCGACTTACGTCTTCCAAGGATGTCCGCAAGGGAGTCATACAGGGGCCCAGAGAGCCGACGGGGGTGCGGGCAAGTCAAAACAATTCAGTAACTTAGCATACTGTCCCCACTGCAGGTCGTGTTGGTGAAACTCTCAAATTCATCGTGGGAACTTCAGGCTGGGTGTAGGAACAAAACCCAATTCGTGGGACCTTACTGGGACCTTTGGTCGTTGTCTAAAGTGCTCTCGAGTCGGGAACGGCCGCCAGAACTGCCACCGACGCGTCAATTCGATAGAATTCTTTCTGGGGGCTAACTTGAACAATTCAAGTTTGTATTGATTGACCGGGCTCTTTCGCTTACTTTGACTATCCAGAGGCCGACCCTCTCACCCTCGCAGTGACACATAGGAATCAGGTGTATCTCAGGCTGTACTATTGACACATGTCACCCCCACCTGGCTTCGAGTCCTGGTTTCAGCGTCGGGCTCACCCGCTTGGTTGCCACCCAGGAGACGTCGTTATCTATGAACCACGTTACACCCAAAAAGGTACCCTGTCAGCGGCGTATATACAAGCTGCATACAGCCCTACTGCCAGTGGCAGCAGGGGGGTTCCACCGATGTTGGTTGATGTGTATTCCGTGATGGATGGTTCACATACCGACTAGGGTGACAACTGACAACCAACACCGTTAGCTGACTGCCAGTCCTTGGTTATCCTTTTCGTATCAGTGACGGTTCTTCAAATAAGGTGATATAATTTTCGTGCCACACAGGTTAAACGGATTGATTCATGACCGTATCCGCCGCTGCCGCAGGCGAAGTGCGCTAATCTATACAAAAAGCACAACGTAAGACAGGTATTCATCCACAAAAGAAAAGAGGCCTGGATGATGCTCGTGACACAAACTCGTATCCAGTTGCCTTGGAATACACAAAGAGAAAAAAAAAAGGGGGTGTCCCCAGACATATTGCTACGATGGCACTCCCAAAGAAAAAAAGAAAGAAACACTAGGAGAAGTAGGGGCGAAACAGAGTCCATGGCATTTACCCTCAAATCGGAGGATTCCCGAACCACACACAATCGGCTTGCGCGGGGCAAGGGAAAAAGTCTACCCTGCTCGGTGAAACTCTAGTCGCCGTCCCATTCTTCAAATGAGTAGGCCCTTGTCACCGGGTTATTCACCAAGTGGGATGCCCCTCGTCACCGTCCCATCGCAACTCCTGGACGTATTTCTCTAGACATTTCGTGTGATCGGAAGTGATAACACAGTGATCAATCTCAAGCATGTTCAGTGGCGTGTTGTTCTCCCAGCGCCATCTGAGAACGTACGCGATGACGTCGTACAGGGGGCCGTACTGGTCCATGGCGAAGTTAAAGCCCAGATCCTCCAACAACAGGGACGTCAGCTTCGGAAATGGTGTATGGGCCGCGTTCCCGCCGGCGGTATTGATGCCCCCCTGCGCTTCTGCAGCCTTGTTGACGCATCTCCCTTTCTCCCCTTCGGTGCCAGATGTTGTTTTCGTGGGTTTAAGAGGGGCGAGCGACCGCAGGAGATCGCTTGTCCCGCGCCCACTGGCTCGAATCGTGGTGACCTTCTCACAGCGTTGACAGAGCTCGTACCAATCCACAGATGGATCAGAGGCGGTGTCCGAAATGGAGAGAAACTCGATGTTCGAAATGGGCAGCATACTGAACACGTCCCTAAGGATACCCTGCATCGAGCGGTGGCGTGGGGGCTCCCTATCCAATGACACTGTGAGCTCAGCATCGCTATCCGTATCATCTTCAAGAGCATGTAAGCTAGAAATTCTCGATTTAGGATTGGCAGTGGATGCGGCCATGTTGATGGGACTATACAAGCCATTAGTGGTTGCTCTGAGACTTCTGAACACCACAGGAGCATGATTGTGGAAATGCTCTAAGACAAGAGGAAGTAGGATATTGACATCGTCAGTAGAGGGGTTGGAGATGCATCGTAGACGAAGGGTCATAGAGAAAGGCAGCTGAAGCATCTTCAACAAGTTCACAACATGGGAAGTTGGTCCGCTAAGGCACAAGCGTAAAAGGCGAGGAAGATGGATCGCCCATCCATCTGGTGCTTGGAAAGGCATGGTTGGTAAACAGAATCCAAGGACGAGGACTTCCAAATCTGGACTGTTGATTAGGAGGTCAAGCAGCTGATTTGATTCATCGGGTGGTGGAGTGTTAGGGGAGGGTATCTCTCTGAAAAGGTTTATTTTCAACTGGGTGAGCTGACCACGAGGAATAAGTGATGATGGGATATAGACTTTGGAGAGGGATAGCGTCCGTAGTTTTGGAGCCCGGCCCCTGAAGAGCGTCGTCCCACCAAGTTGGTGAAAGGTGACAGGGTAAGGTGTCGAAACGCCGAGTTCGATATGCTCCAGGGCAGGAGCTTCCAACTCGCAAATCTCCCGGAGACCTGGAGGGTCAAGCAGAGACAGGTCACGGAGCCGGAGCTCGCGAATGCGGAACATGTGCGGGGTGAACTTGAATAGTATTCCTGGGACTGGGGTGGCTGGGAGGTCGACAGTCAGTGGCGCATTCCCTGCGCGGACCAGCATCTCGGAGATCCACTTCGGTCTGGACGAAAATCCCGTGATCCTTGCCCACAACGACGGGTCACCAAGCGCAACTTGACGCCAGCGTCGGCACACGTGCGTGACCGCAATCCAGCCCTGTCTCTGGATGCTGCGGTATCTCGACCCACGGGGCCATGGTGGCACCTGGAGCGCGTAGAAACGGAAGATTTGCACAAGGAGCTCGGGCGGCAAATCGGAAATCGACCTGACGGCACTGCGACGCGAACGCGGGGCAAGAGTGAGCCGTCCAGCCAGGTTGACCATGTCTTTTTCCTCATCGATCCCCCCCGCGGGTGTATGCATCATGTCTTGGATCTTGTTAAGTTCGGTTCCGAGGAGGATGCGCATGTTGGACGGTGTGGACGATCGCACTTCGCTAGACCAGAGAAATGAGCCGAATAGGACACCGCAATAGAACTCATTTCCAAACCTTTCGTCGGGCCCTGTTGTTGAGGATATGGACGAGGCGCTCTGGACCTGATTCGGAAGGTGCTCAATGGCGGCGATCTGCCTCATGATGGGTTTCTCGTTGAGACTCTTGAGAGTCATATAGGGTGCCATCTCCATGCTACTCCTAGGAAGCAAAGTGAAGGTGGCGAGTTTTTTGGCGCTGTTGGTGCTGTACTCATCATTGCAGTCACCTGCCATGGGCTATGGGCAGGCTGCGCTGCAAAGAGGTAACAAGATTGCGCCGCGTACGTGGCCTGATCTAGGTCTGATAAGTATTCCGACACCGAGGCGATGCCACAATTGGCTGCTAGATTTGTAAAAAAAAAAGCATGAAGCAAGCCGATGAGAGCGGGCCCCAGGCCAATTATTGCAACTTTCAGTTAGGTCTGAGTTTGAGCCTGAGGGGAGTGTGCGTGGGAGGATAAATTTGTTGGAGTTAAAATAACTTACAGTAACTTCCCCACTGCGGCCCGGGCCAGGTCGCGTGTTTTTGAACTCCTCCCAGGTTAGGCGTGGGAATAAGACCCTGTCCGTGGGACCTTTGGCTTTGGCTGTTGTCCGAAAGACTCTCGAGCTGGAGCTGAGAAAACCACAGAACGACTTTGGTTGGAAAAGGGAAATACAACAAGGGGTTCGATGTGTTGTACTTTGCCGCCGGAGCTGCTGTCGCCGCGTCGATGCGATAGAATTATCTCTGGGATTAACACTCCGGTGCGTTGATCGCCACGGCTGCGTCGCTTTCTACAATCCTTTTCGTTCCTTTTTGACTATCGAGGGGCCAACTGTCTCGTCCTTGCAGTGACACATAGGGATCAGTTGTGCCGCAATTCAAGTTGATGTTCATAGCCTCCACTATATTTGGTGACTGTTTAGTGATCCCAAGTCTGGCACTCCCAAGAATTCGGATCCCTTTGAGTATGGTGTACTGTAGTACCCACAGTGTCTGCCCATGTTGATTTCAAGTTAACGCTTACACGAACCAAAAAGGAGTTAACCCCGCGTCGTCCTGTCCTGTGTATTTCTGATAGTTCACATCCCAATAAATGATGACCAATATCGTTATCTGATTGCCGGTCCTTTTCATATTAGTGACGGTTCTTCAAATAAGGTAATATGGTTTTCGTGCTACACAGCTTGAACGGATTGATTTTGCATAGCCGCATCCGACACCGCCACAGGTGAAGTGGGCCGAACTGCACAAAAAGTACGACATACGACAGGTATTCACCCACAAAAGAAAGAGGACTGGATGTTGCCCATGACACAAACTCGTATCCAGTTTGATTCGGAATACACGAAAAGAAAAAAAAATGCGAGTCTCCAGACGTATTCATACAATGGCACTCACCAGGAGAAGCAAAGAATGAGAAATTGACCACGGCATTTATCCCCAAATCGGAGGATTTCCTAACCACACGCAACCGGCTCGCGGAGTGCCAGGGGAAAGGTCTACACCGTCGGTGCTCGGTGAAATCCTAGCTAGTCCCATCCCCATCCTGCGAACGAGAGGATCACGTTAGCGGGCCATTGATCGATTGGGATGCCCTCGTCACCGTCCCATTCTTCGAACAAGAGGCCCTCGTCACTGTCCCATCCCTTGAACGGGAGGCCCTCGTCACCGTCCCAACGCAATTCCTGGACGTATCTCTTCAGACCTTTCACGTGATCGGGAGTGATAACACAGTGATCGATCCCAAGCATGTTCAGTGGGGTGTTGTTCGCCCTGCGCCGTCTGAGAACGTACGTGAATACGTCGTACACGTCGCCATACCGGGCCATGACAGAGCCGAAGTCCAGATTCTCCAACAACAGGGACGTCAGCTTCGGAAATGGTGTAATGGCCGCGTGCCCGCCGGCGGTATTGATGGCCCCTTGCAACCGTGTAGCCCTGTTGACGCATCTCCCCTTCTTCCCTTTGCTGCCAGATGTTGTTTTCGTGGGTTTAAGAGGGGCGAGCGATCGCAGGAGATCTCCTGTCCCGCGCCCACTGGCTCGAATCGTGGTGACCTTCTCACAGTGTTGAGAGAGCTCGTACCAATTCACGGATGGACTGAAGGCAGGGACTGAAATGAAGAGAAATTCGAGGTTTGAAATGGGCAGCATACTGAACACGTCCTCCAGGATACCCTCCTGCGTTGAGTGGCCGAATGAGGGAAGCCCATCGAATGACATTTTGAGCTCAGCATCGCTATCTGTATCATCTTCAGGGGAATGTAAGCCAGAAATTGTCGATTCAGGGTGGGTAGTGTATGCGGCCACGTCGACGAGACCATTCAAGGTATTGATGGCCATTCTGAGACTTCTGAACTCAGCGGGGGCAGGATTGTGGAAATGCGCTGAGACAAGCGGAAGAATGATATTGAAATTGTCGATAGAGGGGTTCTCGGAGATACATCGTAGATGAAGGGTTGTAGAGGAAGGCAGCTGAAGCATCTTCAACAAGTTCGCGACACGGGAAGTTGAGCCTCCAAGGCACAGGTGTGAAAGGCGTGGAAGATGGATAGCCCGGCCATTCGACGCTTGGAAGAGCATAGCCGGCAAGCAGAATTCAAGGACGAGGACTTCCAGATCTGGACTGTTGATCAGAAGATCAAGCAGCTGATTTGAATCACTGGGTAATGGAGTGCTGGGGGTGGACATCCCTCTGACAAGGGTTATTTTCAACTGGGTGAGCTGACCACGAGGAATAAGTGACCAAGGGATATAGACTTTGGAGAGGGAGAGTGTCCGTAGTTTTGGAGCCCGGCCCCTGAAGAGCGTCGTCCCACCAAGTTGGTGAAATGTGACAGGGTATGGGGCCGAAACGCCAAGTTCGAAATGCTCCAGGGCAGGAGCTTCCAACGCGCAAATCTCCTGGAGACCTTGAGGGCGATCCACAGACAGGCCGCGGAGCCGGAGCTCGTGGATGCGGAAGATGTGTGGGGTGAGCTCAGATAGTATTTCTGGGACTGGCGAGATCGCGAAGTCGACGACCAGTGGCGCATTCCGTGCGCGGACCAGCACCTCGGAGACCCACTTTGCGTTAGGCGAAAATCCCGTGATCCTAGCCCACAACGACGAGTCACCAAGCGCAACTTGACGCCAGTGTCGGCACACGTGCGTGACCCCAATCCAACCCAGTTTCTGCACGCGGCCGGACCATGGTGGTACCTCGAGTGCATAGAAACGAAAGATTTTCACGAGGAGCTCGGGCGGCAGAGCGGAAATCGGCGTGACGGCACTGCGACGCGAACGCGGGGAACGAGTGGGCCGTATTTCCACATCGATCCCCCCCGCGGGTGTATGCATCATGTCTCGGGTCTTGTTTAGTTCGGTTTCGAGGAGGATGCGCACGTTGGACGGTGTGGACGATTGTACATCGCTAGACCAAAAAAATTTGGAGGATGAGTCGAATAGGACACCGCCATGGAAGTATGGAACACGTTTCCTAACCTTTCGTGGGGCCTTGTTGTTGTGGATATGCTAGTGGACGAGGCGATCTGGTCCTGACTTGGATGGTACTCAGTGATACGCCTCATGATGAGGCTCTCGTTGAGAGCCGTATAGGGCGACGTCTGTTCCATGCTACTCATAGGAAGCGAAGTGAAGGTGACAATTTGAGCTACCTGGCGCTGTTAGCGCTGTACTCGTTATTGTGGTCACCTGCCATGCACCGTGCGCAGGCAGCGCAGCAAAGGGGTAATAAGGTTGCGTAGTGGTTGCGCCGCAATCGTGGCGGCCAGATATAGGCCTGATAATCATTCCGACACTCACCGAGCCGGTGACACAAGTGGCTGCTAGTTTGCAAAGCATGACGCCGATGCCAGTGAGAGCTGGCTGCAGGCCAATTGTTGCAACTTTCAGTTAAGTTTGGGTTCGAGGCGAGCGCGCATGGAGGATAAATTTGAAGTTAAAGCAATATAGTAACTTGGTGTACTGTACTGCCGCCACTGCAGGTCGTGTCGGGAAACTCCGCACTTCAACGGTGAGAACTTCACGGTAGGTGTGGGAAACAAATTACAGTCCGTGAGACCTTTGGCTGGCTCTCGGGCCGGCCCGGGAAAACCATCAGAACCCGCCCATGCCTCGGCATTTTTACCCAACCCACCTTCCTCAGACACTCTGACACCCTTTTCTTTTCGACGTTCGGCCACCGCCTTCCATCGCCCGCGAGACGAGCGCCTTGCTTTAAGGCGGTGATCTAAGGTATTTGCTTGGTAGAGTACGGCCACTTCGGGGGTGCAGAAACTACCGCAACCAGCTAACAGCTGGCTCTGCGAGGTTCGGAAACGCGACTTAGATACGCACAGAGGGTAGTGTACAGTGCTACCTAGTATAGCATCACTATAAACTTGATTCAAAAAAAAAAACCATCAGAGCGACTTTCTTTCGGAAAGGGAAGAGTTCAACGTGTTGCACTTTGCTGCCAGAGCTGCTGCCGCTGTGTCGATATGATAGAATTCTTTCTGGGATTATCGTTCCGGTGCGTTGATAGACCCAGCTGCGTCGCTTTCTGCAATCTTTTAACTTACTTTGACTATCGAGAACAACGAGAAGCCGAGCGTCTCGTCCCCGCGGTCACACATAGGGACCAGTTGTGCATGTACGCAGGCTATTTACCTCTGTCAACCCCGACCTGTGTCTGAGTCCAAGTTCCAGCATCGGATTTACCAGTTTTCGTTATCTGTGCACCACTTGCGCCCCAAAATGATGCCTGTCAGCGGCGCACATACAGACAGCACACAGGCCCAGCAGGGAGTTCCATCATGATGAACTTGGGGGCATCTGCTCATCTACATGTGCTTCATGGCACCACAGATTGTCGATTTTACTTCCAGCGGTTTCGGGACAAGGCTTTGAAGGTTTACCCTCCTTTGCGAGCATCCGCGCCCCAATTCAAGTTAATGATGGTAGGCTCCACCATGTTCGGTGACTCTTTGGACATCCCGTGTCCGGCACTCCTGGGATTCGGATCCCTCTGAGTATGGTGTATTACCCACTGTGTCTGTCCCTCCCGGTGATTCACATCCCAACTATGCTGACAACTGACAACCAATATTGTGATCTGACTGCTAGCCCTGGGAATCCTTTTCATATCAGTGACGGTTCTTCAAATAAGGTGATATGATTTTCGTGCCACACGGCTTAAATGAATCGATTTCGCATGGCCGCATCCGCCACCGCTGCAAGTGAAGTGCGCCGATCCACACAAAAATCACGACGTACCACAGGTAGTCACCCAAAAAAGAAAGAATACTGGGTGTTGCTCGTGACACAAACTCGTATCCAGTTGCTTTCGGAATACACGCAAAAACAAGAGCGAGTCCCTAAACGTATTGCTACGATGGCACTTCCATAGAAAAAGAAAAGAAACGCTAGAAACAAAGGAGACAGAGTCCATGGCATTTAGCCCCAAATCGGAGGATTTCCGAACCACCACAATCGGCTTGCGCGGTGCCAGGGGAAAAGGTCTACCCCGTACTCGGTGAATTCCTAGCTAATTGCGTCCCCATCCTTAGGACGAGAAGTTCTTATAACCGAGCCATTCATCGATTGGGAAGCCATCGTTACTGTCACATCCTTCGAATGGGTCGCTCCTCTTACCGTCCCAGCGCAACTCCCGGACGTATCTCCTTAGACCTTTCACGTGATTGAAAGTGATAACACAGCGATCAATCTCAAGGATGTTCAGTGATGTGTTGTTCGCCCTGCGCTGTCGGAGAACGTTCGCGAATTCGTTGTACAGGACACCGCACGGGGCCATGGCGGAGCCAAAGTCCAGATCTTCCAACAACAGGGATGTCAGCCTCGGAAATGGTGTAATGCGCACGCCAATATAGATGACCCCCTGAGGTCTTGTAGCCCTCTTGATGCATCTCCCTCTCTTCACTTGGCCGCTGGATGTCGTTTCCGTGGGTATACGAGGGGCGAGGGATCGCAGGAGATCGCTTGTACCGCACCCGCTGGCTCGGATCGTGGTGACCTTCTTACAGCGTTGAGAGAGCCCATACCATTTCATGGATGGCACCGGCATGACGGCGGGGACCGAAATGGAGAGAAATTCGATGTTCGAAATGGGCAGCATACTGAACACATCCTCCAGGATATCCTCCTGCGATGGGTGGCGGAATGGGGGCAGCCCAACAAATGATATTGTGAGCTCAGCATCGCTATTGATATCATCTTCAAGGGAATGTAAGACAGAAGTTGTTGATTTAGGGTGGGCAGTGGACGCGGCCACGTCGATGAGACTATCCAACAAGCCATTATTGATGGCTAATCTAAGACTTCTGAACTCCAAGGGGGCAGGATTGTGGAAATGCGCTGAGACAAGAGGAAGGATGATATTGACATTGTTAGTAGAGGGGTTCTCGGAGATACATCGTAGATGAAGGGTCGTAGAGGGTGGCAGCTTAAGCATCTTCAACAAGTTCGCAACACGGGAGGTTGAGCCGCCAAGGCATAAGCGTGAAAGGCGTGGAAGGTGGATCGCCTGTCCATCTGGGGGTTGGAAAAGCATAGCTGGTAAGCAGAATTCGAGGACGAGGACTTCCAAATCCGGACTGTTGACTAGGAGATCAAGCAGCTGATCTGAATCACTGGGTAACGAAGTAGGGGTGGATATCCCTCTGAAAATGGTTACTTTCAACTGGGTGAGCTGACCACGAGGAATAAGTGACCATGCCATAGAGACGTTGGAGAGGGAGAGTATCCGTAGTTTTGGAGCCCGGCCCCTGAAGAGCGACCTCCAACCAAGTTGGTGAAAGATGACAGGGTATGAAACCGAAACGCCAAGTTCGAAATGCTCCAGGGCAGGAGCTTCCAACGCGCAAATATCCCGGAGACCTTGAGGGCGATCCACAGACAGGCCGCGGAGCCGGAGCTCGCGAATGCGGAAGATGTGCGGGGCGAACTTGGATAGTATTCCTGGGACTGGCGGGACCACGAAGTCAACGACCAGTGGCGCATTCCGTGCGCGGACCAGCATCTCGGAAATCCACTTCGAGTTAGGCGAAATTCCCGTGATCCTAGCCCACAACGACGAGTCACCAAGCGCGACTTGACGCCAGCGTTGGCAAACATGCGTGACCGTGATCCAGCCCAGTTTCTGCACGCTGCCGGACCATGGTGGCTCCTCGAGCGCGTAGAAACGAAAGATTCGCGCGAGGAGCTCGGGCGGCAGAACGGAAATCGGCGTGACGACGCCGCGACACGAAGGCAGGGAACGGGTGGGCCGCCTAGCCAGGCTGATCATGTCTATTTCCTTATCGATCCCCCATGCGGGCGTATGCGTCATGTCTCGGATCTGGTTTAGTTCGGTTTCAAGGATGCGCATGTTGGACGGTGTGGACGATTGAACATCGCTAGACCAGAGAAACTCACTGGGAGAGGATAAGCCAAATAGGATACCGCCATGGAACGCGTTCCCTAACCTTTCGTGGGGCCCTGTTGTTGGGGATGTGGGCGAGGCGATTTGGACCTGACTCAGATGGCGACCAATGGCAGCGATCTGCCTGATGAGTTCCGAGTCCTCGTCGAGAGCCATATAGGGCGACATCTGTTCCACGCTACTCCTGGGAAGTGAAGGGAAGGTGACTGTGATGAGTTACCTGGCGCTGTTGGTGCTGTACTCGTCATTGCGGTCACCTGCCATGCGCAGCGCGGCACGGGGTAACAGGATTGCGCCCCGTTTGTGGCCTGATTTAGGTCCGATAAGTATTCCTACACCCACCAAGCAGGTGCGACAATTGGCTGCTAGATTGGCGCAAAAGCATGACGCCGATGAGAGCGGGCTGCGGGCCAATTGTTGCAACTTTCAGCCTGAGCATGAGTTATGTTGGTTTGAGTTCGAGGCGAGCGTGTGTGGGAGAGTAACCTGTGCTAACCCCAACCCGAAGGACGGAGGACACAAGGCCCACACGCACGTGTGTTCGTCAAGGTGTACGCCGCGAGCTGGGGAGTCTTAGCTACAAAGTGTCCGCATGCGAAAACGAACCTCGGTGCATCATAGGGACCAGGCAAAAAACCATGGTCCAATGAATACAACAATGGGTAAAGGAGTGTCTTCGCATAGTGCGTTCACGCTGTTCACCTCAGCGAGGATGGCATACAGCCTGAGCATGCGTTTATCCTTATGTATGTCACAGTATGTGGGGTAATCTACTCTAGCCGACAACCATCAGGCGGCTCGCCCGCTCATTTCGACACGAATAACACTCATGTGCAGACGTTTTCAACGACTGCCAATGGATGACCGAGTCGCCTCCGGGCCTCCAAGGAAAAAATAGCTCCGCTCCGTCCGTCCGGCCCCGATATACTACCGTGTTGGCACCTACAAGGGGTGTTGAGAGCCCCCGGCATTTACGGATATTCCTCAGGCTCGAATTGAACCCATTCGGGGATAGTTATCTAGAAAAGGTATTCCAGTGGCGACCCAGGCTAGAGGAAGTCCGCATCTTTCATAGTGATCGTCTGAGTCCCCATCCCAACAGAACTCCTGAACATGTTACTTGAGATCGTCTGCACGCTTAGCGTTGATGATACGGCCACCAACGCAGAGCGGCTTCAAGTTCGTGGATTACTTCTTCGACTTAACCCTTCCAAGGATGTCCGCAAGGGAATCATACAGGACGTCAGACGGTCAGTGAGCCGATGGGGGAGCGGGAAATTCATCAACTTAGCATACTGTCCCCACTGCAGGTCGTGTTGGTGAAACTCTCACATTCATCGTGGGAACTCCAGGCTGCATCAGCAAAAGTGCAAAAAGTAGGTAAGGGGCTTGGATGGCCCTTCCAAGGCAAAGATAGCCCTTCCAAGGCAAAGCTATGACTATACAGGGCATGGGTCAACCTATACAAGCCTTTTACAAGGGCTAACTACCCTACCTCCATTTGGAACTTTTGCTGATGTGGGTGTAGGAACAAAACCAATCAGTGGGATCTTACTGGGACCTTTGGCCGTTGTCTAAAGTGCTCTCGAGTCGGGAACGGCCGCCAGGGCTGCCGCTGCCGCATTCAAGTTGATTGACCCGGCTCCTTCGCTTATTTTGACTATCGAGAGGCCGACCCTCTCGTCCTCGCAGTGACACATAGGGATCAGGTGTATCTGTACTATTGATCTACGTCACCCCCACCTGGGTTTGAGTCCTGATTTCAGCGTCGGGCTCACCAGCTTGCTTGCCAGCCAGGATAGACGTCGTTATCTATGAACCCCAGTCACGTTACACCCAAAAAAGTACCCTGTCAGCGGCGTACATACAAGCTGCATACAGCCCCACTGGCAGCAGGGGGGTTCCACTAATGCTGGTTGATGCATTGATGTTCCGGTTCCATGAACTTGAAAATCTACTCATCTACATGTACTTCATGGTATCGCAGATAGTCGATCCTATTTCCAGTGGTTTCTGGACAAGGCATTGGGGGTTACGTCCCCGTTGCGGGCATCCGTGCCCCAATTCAAGTTCAAGTTCAAAGCCTCCATCTTGATTGGTGACTGTTTGATGGTACCAGGTCCAGCACTCCTTGGGGCTCGGATTCCTCTGAGTATGGCGCATTACCATGTTGAGTTCAAGTTCACGCTTGCACAAACAAGAAAACGTGTTAAGCCCCGTTCATCCTGTCCTGTGTATTCGGCGATGGTTCACATACTGGCTATGGTGACAACTGACAACCAATACCGTTAGCTGACTGCTGGTCCTTGGTTATCATTTTCGTATCAGTGACGATTCTTCAAATAAGGTGATATAATTTTCGTGCTACACGGGTTAAACAGATTGATTCATGACCGTATCCGCCGCTACCGCAGGTGAGTGCGCTAATCAATACAAAAGGCACAACGTACGACAGGTATTCATCCACAAAAGAAAGGAAAAAAAAGGGGGTTCCCAGACATATTGCTACGATGGCACTTCCAAAGAAAAAGAGAAACAAACACTAGGAGAACTCGGGTCAAAACAGAGTCCATGGCATTTACCCCCAAATCGGAGGATTCCAGAACCGCACCCAATCGGCATGCGCGGCACCAGGGAAAAGTCTACCCTACTTGAACTTGGTGTACCTGTTCCAATCTTCAGGTGAGTAGACCCATGTCCCCGGGTTATTCCACCAATCGGATTTCCACCAATTGGGATGCCCCTCGTCACCGTCCCATCGCAACTCCTGGACGTATTTCTCCAAACATTTCGCGTGATCGGAAGTGATAACACAGTCATCAATCCCAAGCATGTTCAGTGATGTGTTGTTCTCCCAGCGCCATCTGAGAACGTACGCGATGACTTTGTACAGGGCACCGTGCTGGTCCATAGCAGTGTTAAAGTCCATATCCTCCAACAACAGGGACGTCAGCTTCGGAAATGGTGTAATGCGTGGTCTCATCCATCCTTCTTTCTCTCTAACCACCATCATCTGTGAAAACCGCCTGCATAAACAAGTTTACAACTGTTTCTTGCGACTCACACTGCTGGTGATTGCTGTCTACGTCGAACAACAATATACACATTTTTCATCCATCCCTTCATTCGCATTGTCGCCGTCTCTCCTCCCTCTCTCCCTTCCCGCCCCAGGGCCTCTTCCTCACAACATGGATTCCTACATCCCCAACGTTTCTGAAATTCCCGTCCCTATCCCCTTTGGCGAACTCACCTATTCTGCCATTGAAGACACTCCCAATCCTCACCCCATCACTGTCACCAACCCTCTCCAACTCCATGAATTTCCCGAAACTCCTCAAGGTGCCGTCACCTTCCAAGCCCTCACTCGGGTCCAGGAATTCCTCTCCCATGGTTTCCACAACCCTGACGATACCACCCCCTCCCGTGCCCTTTGGCTTGGATTCACGTCTCAACTCCTTGTTGCCATTCACAACAGTATCCGTCGCACTCACAACGCCGATTCCCAACCCCACTTCTTCTCCTCTCTCTCGTCCCTCGAAGATGTTGACTTCCAACTCTTAGCCTCCACCTCTTCTGCCCTTCAATCCTTCTTTACTAACAGACAGAATGACAACTCCGCACCCGGCTCCCATGAGATATGCCTCCGCTGTCTCGAAGAGTGCAAGGTGCCCATCTCCGAAACGGAGTGGGAGTCCATCCTCCTCTCCTGTGGGCAGAACATCAAAGCCGCCCATCGCACTATCATCAACACCAAGCTTCGTGAAATCACCAAAGAAATGGACACATGGGTCAATAATGCCCATGCCCACATCAAAGACGCCTTCATCAACTCGGTCATCAATGATGACATCCCCAACTTCCATAACGAACATGCTAGAGATGCACACCTCGTAGAATGGGCTACACGCACGAAAGCGGCTGTCCGCCAGATGGCACTTGCTTACATTACTAATGATGCCATTCTAGATATAGTCGATCCCTGGGCCTCCGAAGCCCTTGAAGGTGCCAAGGCTCATGCCCTGGAGGAAAACAAGACTTTCCTCCTCAATTACACCCACGACCAGCGCGCCATCGCCGAAGTGTCTGCAATTTCCGACGCCAATGACTTTTACAACACCACCCTTGCCTCCCTCAAAGCTGAAGCCCTGGAATGCGCAGAACGTGAGGTCGCCAGCTACAAGTTGGACCTCAAAATCCAGGCTGAAGAACGCAAGGAAGCCTTGCGGCTTAATTCTATTAAACGGATCAAAGAACCCCCTTCTACTTCTTCTGTCACCCGCACTAACCGCACTAAACAACATGCTGATCCTACTGCACATCCATCACGCTCCAGATCGATCTCTCGATCTTGGGCACCTTCTCCCAAATCTCAGATCGCTATTCCCACTTCGATTCCTTCTTGCTCACCAGACCAGTCCACACCTCGGGCCTCGCCTGTGGTAGAGCTTCCCCTCAACCGTGCTCTGACGGAGCCGGCTCTGAGCCTCCAACCACCCCCCACTAATGTTACTGTTGGACCTCCCGAAAATTCTTTTGAGGTCGCTATGTGTGACGTTCCCATGCCCCAACCCCCGATTATTGAGACTAACCCCCTCCCTGTGTCTGGGTTGTCCTTTGATCTGTCCACATCGGGGATCCTTTCCGCTATCCAAGGGATGATTACTGAAGCCATCAGGCCTCTTGCATCCCAGATCTCTGTCGTCTCTGCTCGATGCGATGCGATCCAGAGCCAACAGGCTGTTACAGCTATTGACAAGCCTTATTCTCCCTCTGCTCCTGCTGCCCTCTGGGCACCTAACCCATCTCACTGGGATTGCCCAGAAATTTCCCAACAGAATTCTCTCCCATCATACCTCGACCAACCAAAGCTCGACTATGATGCTGACATGGGAGACTACAACTACACTCCTCAAATCCACCCTGACCTCCTCCCGGTCGCCGCTGACGTCAAACAATTTTATTGCCGTCTCTACAACGTCCACCCCGACTCCACCCTTTCAATCTCACAAGACGCCAAACTCCGCCAATTTGAGGACAACGTCGAACACTACTGCATGGAATGGCTTAGCTCCGACACCGGTCCCCTTCCATGGTTGGATCATATCGACTACAATTTCAAACAATGGCGCGCCACCATCCTCCAGAACCGTGCCTTCCAAGCTGAAGACGCTTGCTCCAAAGGCGCCACCTCTGCCGCACAAGTCGCCTTCATCGCACCAGACCCTCAACCCGCCAGCTCTATCAAACTTTTCCCCGACTGGCCTCCCTCAGCCCCACCTATCGCCACCCTCAATGAACCACCTGCCCACCAACCCACCACCAACTTCGGCTGGTCTATCATGGGCAAATCCAGTAAGCCTAAAAGCTTCGCTGCTGCTGCCGCCCAAAAGGCCAAGCCAGCTGTTGCCAAGGCAACCAACGAACCCGTTACTACCACTACCACCCGTCCCTTCCTCACCCGTAACCAACTTAACGCTCTCAGCCCCACAGAAATTATCAATGCCTTTGAGATCCGCTTTTGTTCCAAAGTGATCTCTAGGACTGCCGGCAAAGCCGCCCTCATAAACATGTATCTCCACTTCGCCAAGAACGACCCCTACACCAGTCAAGTCATTCCAGTTGGACAAGCGGACGCCTACATCGCTAATCGCAACCAAGCCCAAGCCCAAGCCCAAAACCAAACCCAACCTCGATGTCAACCTTGCCCCACCCCAGTCGTCACTACTGAGTACACTATAATGAGGTCCCCCTCTGCCTGTACTCTTCAGAAACCGAAAGGAGACCCTGCAGCTATTGTCTGCTCCCTCCAAACCGCCATCCGCCAGGCGTTTGGTAATAACAACCCTCCTATTTCCTTACTGAGCGGTCGATGGAGCTCTCAGCTCTCATCCAATTTCGTCCTAACCTTCACTGGAACGCCGTCTAACGACGACGTTCTTAAATTCTCTTCTACCCTATGCTCACCTTTCGGCCTGGGGTCTTCCATTATGCCCCAAAAGGGCTTTACCCATGTCATCATCCATTCTGTCCCTATCGTCTACTCTAACGGAGTACGACCGGACACCAAGATGCTCTCTTCAGAGCTTGCATGCAACGAAGCATGTGTTGGCCTTCGGGTCATCCAACAACCAAAGTGGCTCCGTTCTATGCTCACCGCTGAACAGACCCAGTCCTCTATCATCTTCACTTTCCTAGATGAAGATGGGTCCAGGCTACAACGCCTTCTTGCCTGACCCATCTTCCTCTTTGGCAGCCCCTGCATCGTCAAATTATTTAACTCTCTCCCCCTTATCAAACAGTGCGACCGTTGCCACTCTCTCGGCCACAATATGCAACATTGTTGTCGTCCGAAGAACGCCATCATCTGTCCTCTCTGTGGTGGCCATCATTTGGCCAAAGACCATGGCTTCAAGTGCGCCAACGCCAAAGCCCACCTCACCAGCCTCTCCTGCACGTGCCCACCTTCGTGCATCAATTGTAAAGCCAAAGGCCTCAAACTGGTAGGTCATGTTGCTTGGGACCTCTCATGTCCCTTGCACAAACAATTCCGCCATATGGATAATCGTACGGGTAATTCGTCCGAGGAAGACACCTCGCGACCCATGATCGTGGACCCCACCCACAACTCTACTAACGATGTGATTCCTTCCTCCCAACCAGACGAGGACAACCAAGTCGTCTTCGCTCCACTACCTCCGGCTGGCATCCCCTCTGCCAAAGATCATAGCGACTCCTGTCTAACGGGAGGAACGGCCCTTAGGGGTCCTGGGCTTGCCCCTTCAGTTCCCGCTCGAGTCGATGACACAGGCTCTGCTGCCACAACCATCCCTTCTAAACAGGAACGTGATCGTGCCCAAGCCCGGGCCGTCGCAGCTGATCTCCAATTCTGGACTGATTTCTCCGCTGATGACTTTAACCGTCTGTCCCTTAAAGAACTTTTAGAGCTTCCCCCCCTAGGCCTCATGCGAGCATACCAGCTCGATATCAATATTGAATCTCTCCACAGTGCCCTGACTAATGTCTGAGAGACCCATCCAAATCACATTGGTTAATATGAACCGACAGAGTGCTCTCACTCATTCTCTCTTACAAACCTCTACCGCTGATATACTAATTATCCAGGAACCATGGATCGGCACTGTCCAAATTGGACGGTCCGACTCCGACCCTCTGGGTCTTGAGATCGCCGGTGCTACTAATAATAATATGTGGGAATGTTTTCTCCCCTCTTTTACTGACCCATCTTCCGTTCGCGTTGCCGCCTATGTCAAAACTGACTTTGCATGTACTTTCGCGATCACCAATGTATTTTCTCACCCCATTTCCACTCCCGAGTCCATGATCCTCGATATTTCTTTTGATCAAGAACTCTTACGCATTGTTAACGTTTACCATAGAACCCCCGTTGACAGAGACAGTCACAACCTCCTCCATCTCCTTTCCTCTACCTTAGACCCTTTCATACCTACTCTCCTCCTTGGAGACTTTAATACCCACTCCCACATATGGTCCTTCCCTTCTGCTACTATATCCCCCTGGGCCGCAGAACTTGTGGATTGGTTTGACAACCAAGGCCTCGAGCTTCTGAACCCACCTTGCACTGCGATGTGGAGGAGCCATCAAGACGGAATTCAACCCTCCGTCCTTGATCTTGCTCTCATCAATGAGGCCGTGGCGATCTCCGGACAGATCTCCCCCCTCTCCATCTCATTTGTGGATTCCATCTTGTCGGACCACGCTGCACTTTCCCTCTTTTGGTACCCCGCGGAGGCCATTGCCATCACCCCTCCTCCAGAACTCACTGGGTACCAGGTCAACCATGACTTCTTCGAAGAATAGTCCAAATTCTTCACTGCGCTCCTACCTGAGCCAACTCCTCTCACCTCTATTGAATCTCTTCGAGCGGCATCCATCTCCCTCCATGAAGACATTGACTCCGCCAGCACATCTGTCTTCAAACGTCGCAAATATCCTGATCCCCGCGGCGTACGCTGGTGGAATAAAGACTGCAACCTTGCTCTCATGGCGGTTTACTCACAAGACCTTCATGGTCCGGCCCGCAAGGCTGCTATCCGCACCCTTAGAAACGTTATCACTCAGTCGAAACGACAATGGGCCCATGATTTCCTACACCACACCACCAGCAAGAACCTTTGGGAAGCCACCGCATGGCGTAAGGGCCGCTCAATTAAATGTATCCCCCCACTCCTCACCTCTCATGCCACCCTCTCCCACAACCCAGTACATATGAGTGCCGCTTTGCAGCAGCGGTTCTTTGTTACTGACCGTCCACAAGTCGCTCCCCTCCAACCGGATGACCCCCCTCCCTTACCACCACGTGACTTCACACCAATCACCGAGGAAGAGATTACGGCTGCCATCGCGCCAACCTCTAACAAGTCCGCCCCAGGCTCCTTGGGCATCAGTTACACTCTTCTCAAATGGGCTTTTAAGGCTAGGCCAGATTGATTCGTTTCAATCTTCAACGCGTCCATCTCCCTCGGATTCCATCCTTGGAAAGACACACTGGTTGTCATCGTCCCAAAACCACACAAACCCAACTACAGCCTCCCCAAAGCCTATCGCCCCATCAGCCTCCTCGAATGTTGTGGAAAACTCCTTGAGAAGATTATTGCCCGCCACATTCTCTCTGACGCCCACACCTATAACATCCTCCCCAACTCTCAATTCGGATCCCACAACTACCACTGCGCCACAGATGCCGCCCTTTGCTTGGTTCACCACGCACAAGCTGCGGTTAAATGCCACTTCATCGCTTCCATCCTCCTCTTCGATATCTCAGGGTTCTTCAACAACATTAATATCGAACGCATTACCCAGATATTCTGCAACCTTGGGTTCGCCCCCAATCTTTGTACATGGGTCCAGTCCTTCCTATCTGATAGACAGGTCCGGCTGTCTTTCAATGGGTTCAAGTCTGACCCCATCGCCTTAGATCATGGCACCCCCCAAGGTTCCCCCCTCTCCCCCATCCTCTCCGCCCTTTTCACCTCTCCCCTCCTTAAACTCATAAATTCTACGTGGAAACAATGTGGCCTCAACATGTATGTCGACGACGGCGCCATATTCAGTTGTGGTGTCACACACATCCACTCCGCCAACCTGGTCAGAGAAGGCTTCTCAGAAATCACATGATGGCTTGCCCGGAACGGCCTCAAGGCTGACCCAGAAAAGTCCAAATTTATTTCCTTCGCCCCCAACCTCTCCCAAGACCGTATAGGCGGCACTGTCACTGACATTTGCCTCTCAGACACCTTTGGCAACTATGGGGTCCACCGCTCTAATATGATTCACTACCTTGGAATCTTCATCCATCACAAATTCCAATGGAAACACCACGTTACGATCATGGCCAACTGCACTCGATCCACCATTCGTGCCCTTAGCATCCTCGGAAATTCCGTCCGGGGCCTTGACTTTGCTAATTGGCG
>Ga0307512_10002610_pt1 | contig 22338 bp, 20 predicted proteins | sample 14_EM_MG_FD_200267 | JGI IMG/M metagenome (GOLD analysis project Ga0307512, IMG submission 200267) | Populus trichocarpa ectomycorrhiza microbial communities from riparian zone in the Pacific Northwest, United States - 14_EM | ecosystem: Host-associated > Plants > Roots > Unclassified | place...
TTCTTTCCATACCACTGCACATCCGACCCACTCATCTTCTTTTCTCGCTCCATCAGTCCAAAAAACAAGCCCATTCCTTTCTAACCTCGCCTCTCTCAAAGCTTGTTCCTCATCCTGAATTATCACTTCGCCTTTAAGGCGTCTTTTTTCCGTCGGTAATGTCGTCCTTTCATAACTCCTCCTTTCGAAAGGTTTATCCTCCAGGATCAACTCATCAATCCCCTCCACCCTCTGTAAGACATTCCTCCGTACTTCTAACATTCTCCCTCCGCCTTGAGCATCGGGCATCATCATCTGTCTCAACTTATATCGCCGAACTCGATTATTAAGAAGAGCCTTTGCCGGTCGTAAACCCGCATCATTCATCAAAGCTCCTTGAGGTGTTGTCCTAAAGCATCCGGTTACCCTTCTGCCCTGTTCATTCAACAACCTTTGTATTTCCTGAGCCCGACTTTCTTGTCCATGCCACCACAGTTCAGCCCCATACAACGCCACTGCCTGAACCGCCGCGACTTGAATTCTTTTGCATCCTTCCGAGCTTAATCCTTTCTTCGTCATCAAGGATCTCACTCTATTCTGCGCTTTCCTTGCTTTCGCTAAGGTCGCGAATTGAACGGTACGCTCGCAGTCTCGGCATCACATAACGTCACCAATAAACCACAATTTTGAACCATCCTAAATACATCCGTCTGAATGCGGTTACCCCCTTGTTGCCAGCGCGTATAGCCTGGTTCAAACGCGATTGCTTCAGCGAGCTCCAGCAATGATAATGGTCGCCTTGCAACGGCAACCCAGGTGAAGAGTTTGACGGCAATTTCAAGTTTTCGATCTTCGACTATGCAATTTAATATTCGGCCGTACGTTTCATTCAAGCCACGTGGCAATGATTTCAATACAAGGTGGATATCTTTGTCGTTATTTTCTCTGCATGTCGTCCAGTTGAAATGCAACCCATATAAACCTGCAAGTAATACATCAGCTAGGTGTTAGATGGAGCACACCAAGTAGAACTCCTGTCCGAGGTCGAGTAGAGACAAAAGACCCATCATCGTCATATTTTAAATGAGCATACGACTAATCGTAGTCTCGACTCAAGTACATATGCACTAAGGGTTCAAAATACACCACGGATAGCAGTAACATACATTCCTCTGATCCCCCAACAAGGGCACTCTGTATTTCTTCCATCATCGCAGGCTGTCGTACAACCAATCTTTTCTGCCGAACCTTGGCAGACCCAGAATATATAGTCTATAATCCCAGCCGCAAGGAGTGCTTCCCCGAGCTAGCTGTGACGCGGATTAGCTCGATAGATGTTCATCAGGACTCCCGGATCCCATAGCACCACAAGCCGCTGGAACGCGTTTCCCTAGACCACTGCTGGAATTCGGGAGTGTCTGTAACTCAACGTCCCATACTTCTCGACGCTGATGGAGGGCTTTTGAAAATGAATCCCTGTAATTGTAACTCGATATCCGTTGCAACAGCTGCATCCGCCGAGTTCCTAATTCTCGTGTCAGTGGTCATTAAAATGTGGTCCGAATTATCCATTAATCGTAAACTCACGGACTGCGGTGACATCGAGCCCCTCCACGGCGGTAATGACTGGTTTCCTGCCGTTCCCGCAGCAACGCTGTTTCCGAGGTGACGGTGATCTCCAAATCAATTTTGTCTCGTTGATCCTGGAGGTCGCTCTCGGTTTCCTTGAACTAAATCTTGAAAGGCTTCCACATCGTCTTAACAAATCATTTAAAACCTATATCCAGTCAATAATCGGTCGGAAATTTAAACAGACGGGGAATCGAATAGGTATGTCGGTATAAAAGAACCAAGATGAATACAATCTAGATCTACGCACCGTTATGCTTAAAGATTTCGATCGCCGCAAGGAATACAATACCAAAATAGCAAACTTGACGCTACCCCAGATGAGAGCGTATAGCGCGGAATCTGATTAGACGAGCGTACCTACTAATGTAGAGAGCTGGTTTACTGACTTTAGGAACCGCAATACACGTCGACTGCTCCTCGACTTCTTTGCTTCGATTTGTTTGGTGAGCTCGATAACGCGGGATACTGGTGAATGAGCTGGCTTCCCAAGCAATTCGGATTTTTATTCCGGCATCAAAACATTCTGAAAGCGGTCAAGGGCGCCCTGGAGCTTGTGCTGACTTCTTCCAATTTGTCAGAATTGATCCTTTCTGAACTCCCAGAAGCAAGTCGTATTATTACCGCTACTCAAATTCAGGCATCGCATATCCCTTGGATACAATGTACGTCTTACGTATGGTGCAGATAATAAACCAGATACCACGGAATATGGAAATCAGGATCTGTCTCCTTGTGAGGCAGAGCTTTTTTTCATCAGCTTTCAGGAAAAGGCGCGAACTTTATCGAGTCGACCCAGTGGCAGTGGCAGCCTACATGCGCATGCAGCTGCCTAGGCCGGCTGCCAGTAGCGATAAAAAAGCATGAAAATGGTAGACGCATTTCCGAGCTGGCAAGTTGCTCCCTGATAACCAAACTGCCCCCCGCTTCACTCTTGTGAATACCCATAGCGAAGTTGAGCCCGCGTTTGACAAAATGCTCAAACTAACGTTAGGAGCGACAAGGCCGCTAGGGAACGCGAATAAGTGAACATTCGAATGCGAACGTCACCGATGTTTAGCATGCCCATACTCTACTATGAATCGAATTGTCCCCAACGGCAGAAACCAACCGTTATCAAAAAGGGCCTCTGGAGCCACCGTTCGCTAGTTTCAGGGTCAGACAGCGGTACTTTAAGGACAACTCGGCGTTTAGCCGGACGTTCGAACGCATCGCGAGATAGCTACAATAAGCACATATACATGCAACTGCAAGTATGTATAAAAAGTAACTTTCTAGACCTTCCAGCTATTCTGATACCAGGGTTTTACCAGCCAGCCGCACAAACCTTAAATAAAAGAAATCTCGGCAAAACAGATAAGACTTGACGACGATGAAGTTCTTGTGAGAATTCGTGATCCCATCACACACCACAGCCCCTGTAGCTATATTTCCACCAAATATGCCCGGAAATCTGGGCTGTCTAGTGTATGACCTATAGATATGTATCAGATTTGACGATTTGACGAATTTTGGTGGCGGTTGAGTTGGTATGTGTCATCAGTCCTGAAAACTGGATGTCTATAGCTACAGGGCCCCTCCGGACTATCACCCTCACTATCACCCCCAGACATTCTACTGCAGTACACCGCGCTTATGTACTGGTTTTTTCAATTTTCAAAATGCATACTGCACTGAGCACGATGCTTCGGACGTCACGCGTCACAAATGCCCCGTCTGAAGAGATTTTATTCGAGTTTCCGCCCACTCTTGGGTATTCGATATTGAAAAAATCCGTCACAACCAAAATCTCGTCTGAACCATCGTGCTCGCTACAGTAACTTCAACATTCTCGAAATTCTAGGGAAGGTTTAATTTAGCCTTGCAAAGTCTTTCTTTGTAATTAGTGATTAGTAATGGGCAATGCGTGAGATTAAATTGTGAGAAGCTGCTCCACAAGGTGCAAGGGTGGAAGCTGTGTGCCCTATTCCGGACTACTTACTATCTTCCCGACTGCTCACATGTTCCACCACCATTTCTACCATGCTCCTGTCATATTAGAGAGTTTGCGTCTTGAATCTAGATGCAAATCAGGACTACTAGAATGCCATGTCTTGGCAAGAATTTGCATCTTGAGGAAATTCAAAAACCCCAGGTTTTCCATCTGGACAGTTCTAAAACCAAGAATAACTCCTTTAAGCTGAAAATTTATTGGGAATATCTCTGCTATCTCTTCTGCTTGGATCTTCAGTCTTGGCAGATTTTGTTTGGTGGGTCATGATCAGGAGCTCGCTGAAGATATGGGTTTTTTGGCAGTTTATCCCTGCCGTGATCGACAATTTCCGGTTTCCATCCAGATGCAAAACGCAAACCCTATTGTCCACTTGATTTGTCTATCTTACATGCATGGCTTGGCACTTTCTAACTGGCGGTTGATGGGAGGGTGTAGGGATGCGTGGTCTCTCCCACCTCGGCCCTTTGCCATCCCTCTTTTATCTCCATCAGTCCTTGGTGGATTTCTGCTCTCTTTGTCAGAATATCTCGAGCTTGCAATCTTTTTTAGTAGACTTTAGCAAGTATGCGTAGATGTTATGTGTATCCAGGAACGCAATGCTCCTTGCCACAGTCAAATCTTTTCATTTTCCATTTTGGCTATGGCCAAACAACGGAACAGTAGTAATAAAAATGTGGCATAAGATATGTACTCGAGTACGGACGGAATGGCAGTCCAGAATGGGTGTTTTTTGGTAACTAAAAACAGGCATAACAGACTTACAGGAGGAATGACATATGTTGTGACGTCAGTAGCCTGGCCATATTTTGAAAGAATATACTTGCTATTACAAGACAACTTGATCACGAGCAAACCCGGTTATGATGACTTGTAGGTCGTGGAGAAAGCAGCTTCTATGACGTTATGCTGACCTCTGTTTCGCGCGAGTGACTACATATGAATCTGACCGCAATGGTGCCCGCAGGCTTGATCCTTACCCCTCAGTTCTTCACTCTTCACCTGCAGCATCGGCGAATATCTTGACTTGTCTTGCGTATAGTGGGTCGCCGTGCTGAAAATATCCGCCATCAGACACGACCATCAACTCGTGTAACACCACAGCTATTAATAGGTTATTGCAGATTATTCGAGGTGGGTGGATATTGATAGATAAATTGATGCGCCTGTTTCCAATAAATAAGTTGCAGCACAGGGCTGAAATCGTGAAACGCGTGTCTCTTACGCTTAGCTTCAGCTCACGACCTTGAAACGGAACTGAATGGCAACAATGCATAGCGATCTCTTGATCGTGGTTTGTCTCCGCCGCGAAGCCACATATTGAACACGGCTGCACGCCACAGTCCAGACCAAGTAGAGTTATATATGCCATGTCGTGCTTGTGATCTCAGGGTGGCAAATGCAGATAAGCAAGTTTTGTACGATATAAGCTTCCGTAGACATTAGCGTATGATATATTCCGCAAGTGCTACAGTGTTAATCATTTCTAAGCTGCAGTTGCAAGCCGCATGGATGAGCGTGTAAATTAATCAAGCACCCCATCTTGTAGGTGCCATGGTGGATAACTAATCGATAAAGGTCCGTTTGAACCTATGCAAGGGTTTTGATTAATTTATAAGTTTCTATATGGAATCAAAAGCAGCAGTGTTCGATGGCAAGGCAACCAACAAGCTTTTCGAATTTCGAACGCGAGCTATGGCTGCTAAAGTAGGATGAAAGTATTAGCTAACGTCTTGTCCAGAGGTTGGTTGTAGGTGATGGTGATTGATTATTTGTACTTGTATAGAAGGTTCAAAAAGAAAACTCCGGTCAAATGACCCCAGGGACACGTCGGCACCGCACGATATACCTACAAAGGAAAGACAAAGGAAACGAGCGGTGATATACATAAGAAACATACCAAGAAAGGTGAACCATATACAAAGAAAGCCATTGATAAAGTAAACAGCAAAAACCCCGAACCCCGAACGGAACAGAAAAACCCAGTTTTGTACAATGCAACCCCTTCTGTCCCACTCTACAGTACCCACTGCGCCACAGCTGCAACCAATGCGAAAACTCCCACCAGCGACGGCAACGTAACTGCCCGCAACGAATCCGAGGTTGTCGAGTACACAAGGTTGAATCCGATCGTTGACGAATTCGTACACATGCCCTCGGGCATCGGATCTTCCTGACCGCGCTCCACAAACGTGATATCGGCACACTTCACCACGTCAGCTCTCTCCATCCATACTGATTCTCGAATCAATAAAAAGGCTTACATTGTAAAGACTCGCGCCATGTAGCGCCACCTGAATAACCTGGACCGTTGCATTATCGCCGACCTTGACGGTGGCGTTCCTTGGTAGTGGAAGATCTGGAAGGCAGAAGTGGCCGGGGAACGGATCCCGTGAAGGCGCAGTGATCTGGAATACTGGTACCATTATGTTCGTCATGTTTGGGGGTGCCGTGCCGTAGCCCATGTTGATGTAGAAGAACGAGGTTGGATGTCCGGCGTTCCAACCGGGGATAATCGAGAGCGCGCCGCCATCGATGGGCCATTTGGTTCGGTTCGTCGTGACTCTCTGCCCACCACCTATGACACATGGGTTAGTAATGGGAAGAGAGAACAGTAAGAGAACAGTTACATGGATAGTCCCACTGCCTATCTGGGAGGAGAGTGTTGCCTCGCCATGCCGGGTACACGATCGAAAAGTGTGCAGCAACAGTCTGTAGTGAGGCGAGGAGGATGAGGGTAGCGGCAGCCAGGGTGCTTGGCAAAGTTGATGTTCGTCGCGACATGGTGGATGTGCACGAAATAGAAGGTTGGAAGGAGTAAGTCGGATAGTGAGGTATATGTACGGTGACTATTGATGATTCCTTATTCAATTTGACTTTCGGTTCTCCTGTTGACAAAACACGGTGCGAAGCCTCTCCCTTTTGTCGAGCAGCAGAAGTCGTATAAGCGACGAACCCCAAGCAGTTATCCAGTTGTATGTATTATATTAGTTGTACTAGCGATCGTTGTTGTTCAGCCGCTCGGATGCGGAGAACAAAGTGGGAGGCTATGCAATGCGAATGCTTTTTATGTTTGTCGGAGTGTCTCGAGGGGCCAGTTGGTGTCACTGTTATTGGTGTTGAGCGCCGAAGACGACGATGGCTGGAAGAGGAGGAGGAGAGGAAGCACAGTTGTGTGGGAAGTGGAGATTTCAGCCAACAACCGCGTACTAATCGGGGGTCTTGTCGGTTTATGTATAACCGCCCGCGGAGTTTGGCTGAGGGCGTTCCGAATCCTCATATGGCTGTGAGGGTGTGTAAATCATCACCTACACCCACATACCTCAGTGGCGACCTGCAACTACTGGCTATAAAGACGCTGGTTGGTCCAATATTCGCTCCGAACTTATCCCCATTTAGCCATCAGCCTGCTCGTAGACGCTTGGCCCATGTAGCAATCGGCGTGCCCCCCGCAGTGACATGCCCAATCATGCAGTGATCCATGCCATCCCGACTCACAAATCTCAGCGGCAAGAGCTGCTCGTCTCCGCTATTCGTCGACAGGAGATAAAAGTCATCATTGGAAGCATAACAGCGATACCCGTGAATGTAGACAATGAAGAAGAGCAACATAGTTTCATCGGCGAATGTATGTATTGTAGCTTCCCTGGTCAACCCGACCGTATTCAGCTTCAGATGCTTTGGCCAGCTTTTCATCGGGTGTCTTGAGAAAAAAGGCTTTTGGCGAAGGGACAAATCCCGGCCGAGATCGTGGGATGGCGTCTTGGGCTCGGCAGTTAGGCTTTTGGTTCTTGTAAGGCAGATGCGCACTACTCTAACCGTATGCGGGAGTTCCTCGGTATGCAGTAAAAAATCCCCATGAGTATTAACGATCGATAATTATCAACCATTTCTATAGAGTAACTTTTCTCATCTGTAGGAGAACTGAAAACATCCCGTATCGGGCGCATATCTTGCAGACAATATCAAGACAGGTATAATTCATTACCAATGTAACGGGTTGCATGGGCAGCATGTTTACAGCCGCCCAACATAGACAGGCGCTTCCTTCCCGCATGCAGTTCTAGTGACTGTAAATTATGTACAGTACCTGGTAAGTATCATGGATCAATGCCGATATATAGTCCTAGTAGCCTATCTACAACTGGATTCCAACTTCACCGTTGCATGCAACTGACACCCACGATGCATAGTAACTACATCTCCAGGGGCGCGTATGAGGAGTTGGTTTGAAGAGTTGCGTTTGAGGAAGAATTTGTCACTATGTTGGCCTTGTGAGTTGGAAGTTGGTCGCGAGTAGTTAACGTTATCACGTGGTTGTAACGGTGTCACAATGCATCACTCGTCGTTCGTAGGCGCACGTTTCTGACTTTAGCGACTTTCATTCCTTGTATACCTTCGCCGTATGCAGGCAGCTATACTGCTGGGTCGGCTGTCAACATTATATTATGGCTATCGGTCAACGTCAAACAGCAGCTGGTGGCCTGATGTTCCATATCATGACACCTCCATTCCGAGCGGGGATCCGAGCACACCGCTGCTTGTCCATCTATATCAGTCATAATAGGCGCCGCAATCCACTCGATTTATGTATGTTGCGGGGATTCTCCTGAGAAATTCCACACCCTGCGTTTTGAGAGGCGCTTGTTCAGCTGTTGGAAATCTATCGCGGCGGCTACTAAAGCTTGATACGTTGAATGCAGAGGAGAGAAAGAAAGGGGTGTATAGGATCGAATAAGTCCGAAGATATTGAAGGTTAAATTTCTAGAAGATGGGATCCGATACTTAATGCCAATGATGCCATCGCGGGATTAGGGGCAGGTAATACGATAGCGCACCAGCGTGATATGTGGCTGTGGTACCCATGTGGCGTTTGTGGTGATCAACTCCCTTTTGGGCAAGTGAAACGTGCGATTGAATGCGATGTGGCGTAGGGGATATCTGCATTTTTGAAACGTGAATAACGGGTCGCTATGAGACGATGTGGAGGCTTCTGGTTGATTGAAATTGGAGGCAGAGTCGCAATCACACGAGGATTTGGATATCTATCTTGTCTCGTGCCTAAACGTCGGCCTACTTGCATTTTGTTTCGTTGACTCGGACAAGAGACACTATCTTAGATGAAACCTGAGATGAGAGAAAGTGAGGACATATTTATTCTACGATCGTTCCATAACATAACACATGGAAATCTAGATCATTGCTGTGTACGCAGTCTGGTTAGCGCAGGAAGCCTTCAAACTTGACCGAAGATGAACGAATGAGATCGAGTGTCGATTCATGCACTGCACCCGCGACTCCCTCTACCTCGTAATTCCTACCTGCTCCCAAAGCGGTAGGTCTAGCTTATCACCCGGACTGTGCCACCCATTCAAAACCCGTCTAGACCTTTGTTGCAGACAAGCAGAAGGCAAATAACTATCTTAGGCAATGAGAAGGTCATGTGCAAGAAAAAATAAAGACAGTTATTTGGCGTGGAATGAATGCTCACACATAACCTTGAACGTTCGGTTCTTTTCGCATGTGCCTCCTGTCATAAATAGGTATCATTACAGTGAATTTCAACTTTTATTTTAGGACTAACATGGTGAGGATGTGGGAATGTACTTGAGGCTCCGTGTATTGCCTCTATGTCTTTCTCGGTACAGAGGACGTTAGTTATGATATTCTATTATTGATATTCGTCCATATGGTCGGGAAGACTTGCTTTTGCTCCGCAGCAAACATGAATCTTGCAAGAGCGAGTGACAACTGGAATACCTGGCCGATGTTACACCTATATGCATAAGCTTCTTGTCCACGTGTAGCGGGGTATCTGCCAGAATCGTTACCTCAGGATCTAGCACGGTGGACCAAAGTTTTAACGACGCAACAACAAGACGCTCAACCTTCGCTAATCTGAGTGCTTGTTACAATCCAATCTGCCAGCTACTATGGCCAATATATCCGCGTACCTATCCGCGTCGCCTACAATACTTGACCGAGTATCACGCTAACCCATGACATTTAAGCAGCGTCTTCGCCTCGCCCACCTACACACTGCTCGTCGGAGTCACCAAAAAGCACTACACCGTGCACTCTGGCCTTCTTTCCGCAAAATCCGAGAGTCTGCGAGCGTTGATCACCGGGGAATGGGCGGAGAAGCAAAGCCACGAAATTGACTGGAGTGAATGGGAGGAGGACACGGTCAGGATGTTTCTGGAGTGGTTGTATACTGGAACCTACGCGTCTCCGGAGCCTGAGCGTGAGCCCGAGAATCAGCCCGAGCCTGATCCCGAGCCTGATCCCGAGCCTTACCTTGAGCCTCAGTGCGAGGTTCAGTTCGTGCCTGATCCTGATCCTGATCCTGATCCTGATTCTGATCTTGAGTACGAGGTTCAGTACATGGGTAGTCCCGACCCTTTTTCTGAGTGCGTGCCTAAGCCTGATCGTCTTCCATCTCCAGTCGCACCCCACGGCCCGCGTCCCCTGACCCCACTCAAAGACTTGCCTGTCCCCGCCATTGCGACCGAACTCTCAAACGACGCTCTCTGGAATCTTCGGCGTGTTCACCATGGCCAACACTACAACTACTCCTCGCTCTTAATGTCACACGCCAAAATCTACGTGCTAGCACAATATACTGGCATCACGTCCCTCAATGCTACCGCCTTACGTCGTCTCAAAGGGGAACTATGCAAGCTACAAGACATGACGCTCCACCCCACCTCGCCAGTCATAGGCAATATCATTGAGCTGGTGCAGTACGTCTACACAAACACGGACCGACTTGTAAGCAAGGAGGAGCCGTTGCGGAGGACGGTGAGCACGTTTTGTGCGCACAAGTTCCTGGAGATGCAGGGTGAAGGTTTTAGAGCACTTCTAGAAGAGGGAGGGGACTTTGTGGGTGATTTTTGGGAGAAGGTCGCGCGAAAGGTGAAGTATGATATGTTCCAAGCAGGCGCTGTGACGTTAGCACTGGCGCTAGCGAAGAAGCCTAAGGGAAAGAGGAGCTCGCGGTTTAGTAGGTAGCACGCTACAAAGACCCAAAACTGTGAGGCCTGGCCATGGTGGTTCGTCATAATTGTTGTCTTTGGTATCTGTAGCTAATAACAGGCCGGAAACGGGCGATGTGTTATGGAATTGAGACACAGGGATGTTGGTTGGTTTTAATTTGCACGTGTTCATTTTAATTTTGACAAATCCTCGTTGTTTTTCGCTGTTCTGGCGGTCATGATCAGGAGGAGGGATAGTTCACAGGTATGTAACTTTATGAGCCCACGCACAAGAAGGGACCTAAGCCAGGAAGAAAGATCGGAGGGGAGGAGAGTATGGAAGGGAGGCATGCGTAATGCAAGTTCTTCATGTCATTGCATGCGCACTCGATGTTTCTTATACCATTGTTTCGAACTAGCTACGCTAGTCCAGTGTATCACGTGAACGCGGGTGATTTCCATTGCGCAAGTGGGAAATTCTTTCGATGCGGGGATAATGATACTGTTTTATGCTCTTTGCTTTTAGCTCTTCGTGAGAAGCTGTATCGCGTCAATTCGGATCAAATCTCAATATCGGGAACGGCGCCGTGACTCACCAGCACACCGAATATTTATTGGCCCCGGTATCTGTACCAATAGCCGTTCGCTCTACAATCTGTTTGGAGACCAGGTCAACGGTTTATAGGTGTCATGTTCCAATAGGTCCGTCGTTGTATCGACCTGCATCCGATCGCGACGACAAGCTTCGTCATCCCACTCGCTGTCCCGTGCGGTTGGCCGGGCTCTGACTGTTCGATCGTAGAGACTGCCCCAATCTTTCACCATTGAGGCACTTAGGTTTCGTTATCCGGTGGAAGCACAGCGTGAAATGGGATTCGGTTGCACTGTATTGGTGGTAAGAACCGTAGCGTTTATTGTGGCTGCATTTGCCTTGGTGACAACGAATGGGGCCCACCGGTTCGACCCCGCTCTTTGCGGGATGCTAGGTGGGTGTACATTTGCAGCTAGAAGCACATCTTCGCCCGTCGCTGCGCGGGGCGCTACGAATGACCGGTCGCTTGTGATGTCACTTTCATGCATGAACGAAAGTACTCTACCACCGTGTTTCTGATTGAATATTCTCTCAGTCCGGCAGCCAATAGCGGGCAACGGAGGGAAGCTAAATTTCCGTGATATAAAGTACACCTCTATCTGCCAACAACGCAGACTTTGAATCCACAAATGATAGATCGATTTCTTCAGACGAACCATCCAACCAGCTAGCCGAGCGGGGTCGGGGCGCCCCAGTAGAAAATGCAGAGGGTTCCTGCACTCCTGAATAGTTGGAGGCGATGATGGAGTTTCAACGGATGCAGGTAAGAGTTTTCTGACTTGAAAGCACGCGGCTGACCAGTTTATTGGTATACATACTTATCTGCTGCTTCCAACCGGCTCCATTTCAAACGACTAGAGAGAATGCACCATCCGAAGAGAAACTCAGAGACCGACCTCACGATAGCCATGGAAATGTTTAACTTCAAACGCAAGAATTCTACCGGACGTGTTTGGCTTAGAACGCTGGGAAGGCGTTTGGCGCCTTCAAACCTATCAAGCTCGAGCTCATCGGCTCCGAGACCTTCAGGCTCATCGGTAGTTCTCTTTGCGTACTCAGATGGAATAGGCATCTAACTGCGGGCAGACAATCAGTAACATTTTCAGCCCGTTTATGTAGGTAACCAATCTAGTCACTTTGATGGGATGCGGTTTCTTGCCATTGCTAACATCCTGAGCGACAGTCCCCGAAGAAGTTCCTCAATAGGCAATCCTATAGTTGAAAGTATCGATCAGCACCCCCGCGATACTCGCAGCGAAAAGGACCGGCGATTATCCCTTGACCAAAGGGTTGAACTCTTGTCGCCGCGAAATGTACAACATTCTGACCTATTCCCCTCCGGGACTCCATCAATCCGGACCATCGCCAGTTTTTCATCGATGTACTCCCGTTACAATCCGGAAGATAGGATGGACTCTGGCATTGCCGCCGATGACCTTGAGTTTCCTGGTTTCGAGCCGGGTGAAATCAATGCAGATGCGCCTGGAGAACAGCTGCCCCGGGAATGCGAAGGATGCAATACGGATGTGAATTTGTCTTGGTGCCATATCTGTGATGTCACAGTGTGTGATGAGTGCTGGGGTCGGCAAGCCGCCCATGGCCCTGGCAGGAAGCAACAGACTCGAGGGAATCACGAACAAACAGAGTTGGGACTTCGCGATATAATCAACTGGATCTTGAGACCCAACAACGAGGGAGACACCGACGGTCGCCATGCAATGGATTATATTACCAAGTGGTTTGGGGTTACTATACAGCCTGGTGATGAAGGCGACGTTTCTCTGCAAACCACGCCTCGGTATCGCGAATTGTCAGTCGGGGGAGGGGTCGAGCAGAATCAGTATCCGGCTCTAATAAGTTTTGTTGGAGAAACCGGAGCAGGAAAAAGTACACTGATCAGCGCATTGATGAAAGTAAGCATCTAACTTGCACTTCGTATGTAAACCCTCCATTATGCTCATGCATGTCTCTTAGATCGGGGGTCTCGACGACCAGTCACAGAACAACAATCAACCGATCCGAACCCCAGTCATCGGGAACCTAAGTGATTTGGACACTCCTACCAGCAGCGACGTTCACTTATTTCCGGATCCTGCTACCCGAAACTCTGATCGGCCCCTTTTGTATGTGGTTATTCACGCTCTAGAAATTGCTTCATCTGTACATGTGAACTCAAACAGCTTACACATCTAGTACAGGTTTGCCGATTGCGAGGGTCTTGATGGCGGTAACAAGCTTCCCATTGCAGCGAGGGCGGTTTTGCGAATAGGAAAGTTCGGAACGAACCTCAAAGGAAAACGCTTCCAGGAGCTGAGAATTAAGTGGGCAACTGGAGAAAAACGATCCCGTGGATGGATGGTGAAAAAGTTTTATCCTAGGATTCTGTTCACGTTTAGTGATGTCGTGTGTTATGTGACCAAGAACTTTCGGTATATTTCCTGCTGCGAGTGGCTAACCACCCTTGCGGAAGTGTGCTAATGTTTGAATAGCACAATGGAAGTGGTTATAAGCAGGCTGATCCGGTGGGCAAATGCGGTATTCCAGACATCGGTGAACCAACCATTGCTCCCTTACGCAATTATTATTGTCAACGCTTTGGAGGATAAGGTGATTCAGTTACTTGCATATCCATAAGTGAGTACGTACTAACCAAGCACTTAGGGTGCCCAAGACAATTCCGGATGGTGGGATGACGATCCTACCATTGCGCAGCTCGACAAACACACGGATTCTTTCAAAGACGACCCGTTTCTGGAGAGTTTAGCCAGGGAGTGGCGTGCACGAGGCAAGGAAATCACGACGCTTAAAGACCTTATCTCTTGCTACTACTGCGGCATCAAAATCATATGCGTCCCTCACATGAACGCCGCTCCGTCACGTATCAGTACACAATACGGAAAGCTACAGCGTTTAATAAAGGATGCGTCTATGGAGACTTACAAGATGAGGCTGAATGCAGAGCTTCTGATGAACAGCGAAGAATTGGATATCTATTTCTCATATGCCTTCAACCATTTCTCTCAAAATCCAACAAAACCGTTTGATTTCTTAAATGCGGCATTCCAACACAGTCCTATCGAAGCAACGTTCAAATATCATATCCTCAAGGCGGCAACCCGGCTTATGGAGACCGGCCAGTTTGAGTCCGATTGCAAGTTGTTCGACGAATTGGCGCCTCTAGTTGCTTCCAGCATTTTACTAGACGTTTGCCGGAAAGGCTATCCGTTGAGAAGTATACACGTCACCACTGATTTAAGCGCCTGAATTCTGAATACATGCTAATGGGAAGAATAGCCACTGCCGCTGTGGAGATGGTGAGCAAATATGAACGGTTCTGCTATGCTGCACAAGAAGAATTTTACCAGCATCACTGGCCCTGCAACTATCGAGACCGGAAAGGCCGTCGCTGCGTCAACGTCGCAACCAAGCATCAAAAGGGCCACCAAATTGCAACCGGAAAAGTCGTTGCAGCTGGGTCTTATATTCCCGAACGAGAAGGCCTCGAGGCGGACGGCTTCCATTTCATCGAACTTGTTACAAAAACCTACAAGGAGCTCATAGAACGGCTTGACCGAAAACCGAAGGCACGTCAGGCCGCTATGCAGATTCAACGAGACACGTTGGAAAAGGATCCCTACCTAAAGATGTGGAATAATCTAAATGCTGCCAATAATCCAAGTACTGCCGCATCAAAAGCATACGCGAGCCATAGCACATGCTTTAGCTGCTTGTTTTCCACTCCGAATCATGCCTTATCATGCGGTCACGTTATTTGTGATATGTGTGTGGAGGATTTTTCGGAGGTTCCACATATTGACCACGTGCGTACGGTGACTGATTGCCCACTCTGCGGCAGTGGTGATCCACCATGGAAAAAGTTGTTGGTTATCAAGAAAAACCCTCGACAGACAGGACCACGAATTCTCTCCTTAGATGGGTATGCTTGTGTAGCAACTTCCTATTGCAAATATTTGCTGATTTGTCTTTAGGGGAGGTGTTCGGTCGATAATGCAGTTGCAAATTCTGTCTATCCTGGAAGAAAGGATTGGCTTGGGGATACCAATAAGAGAATTCTTCGACTTGATAATTGGGACAAGGTACGTCTTACAACCCTCGCGAGATTTCCTATACCAACTAACATGTTCAATTGGTAGTGCCGGAGGGATAATCGCTCTGGGTCTTGGTGAAAGACGGATGTCCATTGAAGAGTGCCTTGAAATGTTCCGCACCTTCTCACGCAAAGCATTCACAAGACGCATAGGAACGAACATACATGGGATTCGGTATCTAGTTGAGGCGCAACATCACAGCCAATATGAATCAAAAGGACTAAACCAATCGTTAAAGTTGTCCTTTGGAGAAAAGAAAATGTTTGGAGAGGCCGCAGAAACCTCCAATGATGCTCCTAAAAAGCCTGTAAAGGTAGGCGTCACCATGACATCGTCATCCGGGCGTCCATACTTGATCACCAATTACAACCGTGCCACAAGAAAGATCAGTACGTATTTGCTCTCATTGCTGATGAAATGATGAAAGTATGACTCACAGACAGAGTATAGATGCTGGATACGAGTTCCTTCGAGCGGAAGATCACAATAGAGAAATGAAGGTTTGGGAAGCGTAACTCTCCACCCTCCGCTTATATCCTTATGTGCTGGTCAAATGCGACTGACTACTTTTTAGAGCTAGGGCAACCTCTGCTGCACCTAGGTTTTTCAAGCCATTCTACCACGAGGAGTCTGGCAATATATTTTCGGATGGCGCACTGACTTTTAACAACCCTATCGAAATTGCAGAATACGAGCGGAAGATGATGTGGCCAGATCATATGCATCCCGACATTCTCCTATCTATCGGGACGGGTGGCGAGCCAAAGGAGGAGTTTGAACTCGGATCGGATCTCAGAGACCCAATATCGCAGCGGGGACTAGTGGGGTATTTAAAACGACTCAAAGCAATCGTTGCACATCAGAACAAACACGCCATGAATTCGGAGCTTTCTTGGGAGAACTTCCGCGGTCGCAAAAATCTAGAAAAACTAGAGGACCAGGCGTATCTCCGGCTGAACATGGAATTGTTGGATCGCGTCCCCAGAATTGATCAAGTCGAAGATCTGGATTATTTGATCGGCGAGGCGACGAGGTATGCTGAGGACAACGAAAACATGGTCAACATCACTGTCACAAAACTTATTGCATCGTTATTCTATATGAGACTCGATGAAGCCATGCCGGACCGTCATGACAACGTGCAACAACAGCATTGTAGAGGTATAACATCCTCGCCCCTCCCAGGAAGTAGCGCTCACGAAATGGCAGCTACCATCTTTTGCCGACTCGACGCAAATTCAGAGCCACTAAGGAAACTCTGCGAACGGATACGGTCGTCTAATTACATCTTCTCAATCAAGACTGGCCCCGATAAATCCAAGAGGCTGGACTCAAACAACAGCCAACTCCTCAATGAAGAGGAGATGTTCTCACTCAATATTGAGTTCTCAGTCCCGACTATTACCGAACCAATTCGGATTTATCTCACTTGCCGCCGTCGCGCAGAGCCTGATACTGGGCAATTAATTAGTGGATTTCCGTGCTCGCTTGACCAGCTGAGGAAGATGAGCAAGTAAGTAGACCAAAAAGCAGCCCCCTAGGAATGAAACTACCAGAGATGTGTTATGCTAATACTAAGCTTGCAGACCGATGAGTTACTAGCATAACTTAAGATCAGGTCAACTATGGTGTGAGCTCGATACTTGCACCGCTGATATCTGGCAGCTGGTCGTTTCATGGGCTTGCTTGCTAATCCAATTACATGGCTAGGTGAGAAGCGGAGGAAGGAATAATGAGAGAGGTAGTGGAATTGCGGGAAATACCTGGCACGAACTAATGGCTGATTATATTCTATACTGGAATAAGGATGGTTGATTCCGCGAAGTTCTGGTCTTAACTTCCATACAGCTGTATATAGTGTCTTGTCTTCGGTCGTTCTTATTTTGGGTTCACACACTGTCACTCGATATTTTCATCTGCATACTCTACTCTATCCATTCAATGCTCTGCGCGAGTAGAGCAATTAGTTATAAGCTTGGATGTATGTGGTATACCAGTCGTTTATCCGTGTACAATACCTAGATGCTGGAACAATTCTTGCATTCATGTTCTTTCAGTCACAATAAATCATGGGACTGTTATAATATGGAGGGAACAATGTGTATTAAATATATTATGTGTATTGTGTGCAGAGAAGGAGAGAGCGTATACGGGTACGGCAAGTATCAGCTACCCTATCTAATAGTTATACATATGGTTATCAGCTCGAAGCATTATCATTGGTTGACAGGTGTACGTACCACAACTGTAGCTGACTCAAGTATTCTCATTGGTGATATTCGAACGTTCGAACCTTGACACTCAGTACAGTACTTCAAGACCAAAAATCACATTCAACTACATAAATTCAAAACCCTTCGTTATCTCTAGAAATTCCCAGCATCACCACTCTTATCTAAATCATCTCCCATTCCCAAACACATTATATAAGGCATACACCGTTCAACAGCATGCTTACTTCATTCCACCACTTTGCCCACGTCCCAGCGACTGCCCTTCATTTCATAACCGCAGCTGCCATTAACAGCAAGAGGAGAGTGGGCGAGATTATCTCTACTCAGGTCTGAATTTCTAAATTTTCTCTATTAGCACTATCTCTATGCGGAACGAGATGGGATTGGATATATACTTATGGGTGTACTTTATGAGTAGTCCTGGGATCAGACTCTGCGGCTTGTGTGCGACCGTTGGCATATGGGTTACCAAACGCGACCCTACCTCATCAGTCTCCACGTGGCAGCATGAAAGGTCGAGAATAACTTACATGCACGCTTCTGGGGAAGTCCACCAACCTACAAGTCTGGGCTTGGTAAATTTGAATGCTTCGCGAAGAATTGCCCGTGGAGAAGAAGGAGCCTCGCGGTAGATACAGTAGTTGTAATATGTTGTGCCATTTCTGACAACATTTTCAACGACAGTGTAGCAAATGTCAGGGTTATTGCTTTGCATGGTGGGCGCTGTAGATAGAGGCGTTGTAGATAGAGATCTAGAGGTCTTACGAAGATGTGTGAACGTGAAGGGAAAGAAAAAGTAGAGCAAAGTGACACCGGAAGAAGTAATATATTGATTGTACGATGTAATACTGAGTCACCCTGGAAGTCAGATTTAGAGTATTAGAAACCCGACCAGTTGCGATTGGAACTGTTTGCCTATCTACTCACCCGTAGGTACTCAACGCTTGACAGCGGTACCCCCTCGAAGGTTCTTCATTCTTCTGGGCCTTGGTGGGGTGATCGTGCTCCCCTTTTCGATCTTGACCTGGGCGTGCAAACTCTTCGAGTGATGAGCCATGATAATGGCATCCAGAAACCTAAGACAGTTCTTAGTGTTGGATAGTATAACTACAAAATCTCATACCGATAGTATTATACATAGCCAGTGGTGATGTTTCAAAGAGGAGGTACTCAATAGAAGTGAATTTTCGAAGCTACGGTGGAGTGTACGTGACAACGTGCAAACAAATAGATTAAAATAACGGGGTTTTTATCGCCACAGAACTGGGCTGGGCCATTACTGTGGAGCTTCACTGTCAACCAACCAGAAGAATATGGAGAATTTACTAGAATGCACGGAATAGAACGTTCGCTGCACCACAACAGGCCGCTTTGCAACTCATACACGTTCATATGACCTATGATCACGGTAGCGTCACCTCTCGAACTATTGTGAAGCTTAAATAAACCACGGTCTTGATTGCAATCTTTGAGGATCGAAGATGTGAACATTTCAAACGCGGCTGACTGAAGAGGCTATGGCGATAGAGACACAATGTTCCCTATAATAATAGATCCCCAATTCTCAATTCTTCTTTGAGCTAATCCTGTCGAAGTTAATCCCTAGATCGATCGCAATCTTAGTTCAAAGGTTTTATCGTTCATTCAGACTTGTTTTGAATGCACTCAGCTCATCGAAATTTTCACAAGAACCAACGAACCCTACATCCATAGTTATAGGTGGGACGATGGATGGTCCATATTGAAATCCCAACCTTTAAATAAACTGACAAATTCGTTTCCTTTTCTTCCGATTCTGTAGAGCTCTGCTTAAGCTTCAGTTCCTTCTTTTCCATCCTTAATTTTTGGCTATTGATCCAGCTTTCGAAACCATTTTTTTACCTTCAAAACGGCTCGCAAATTTGATATCATGACCCACGAGCCCCCAACTGTTTCCATCTATCCAGGTCTGGGAACAACCAGTAAAGGTATTGAGATTGCCATACTCAAAACTTTGGTCCCAATTGTCGACAGTGCCTTCAAAGCCATCGGTCACATCTTTACCATCGAGGCCAAGGTTAGCGATATTACTGAACTCGACGCACAATTGCCACTCGTTCAGATGTTTGCGGAGTCTCCTGAGATTGCCGCGCTTGAGGGGCGTGCAATCCAGGCTGTCGAGGGTACCATTCCAGGGATTGCCTCTGGGAGGTTTGTGGTTGGCTTGAAGCTTACTTCGAGGCCTGCTACCGATACCTCGTCTCATTTCTCGGGTCACTCGACTCCGACTCGGTCGCTTCCTCCCCCAACTCCAGAAGACACTCGTATCACACCTGAGTCGACCCCCTACGCTATCGCCACTGCTACGCTGATTACAGCAACCACGGTGATCCAGAAGCACGGCTCGGAACACACAGTCAAAGTCTCCGTCACGAAGCATCAACCCGGGGATCCTCTTGTGCGGTGGTTGAAGGCGCCTATTTCAGGACCTGAAGGGGAACTTGGGGATGCTATCTTTTGGGCGGTTGATGAGGTGCTGCAAAATATGCAGCCGAACTACAGCGTGCAGGTTACATACTGGGAAGGCGCCGTTGATACCCCGACGCCTTTGGGTTACTGGAACTCCTCTGGTTTAACTTGCTCTGCGAAGGCTAGTCAGCCTACCGCCACTCAACCGGGAGTTCGTAAGGAACGTGATACGGTTATGAATATGAAGGGAGAAGTGGACACTGTCCCATATTCCACGTCAGGGAGGGACAAAAACACTCCCGCTGCTACTCACAACCTCTGCGGCACCCCCACGGTCGCTCCAGAAATCCCCACCGACCAAGAGAAGCAACTTCCTAGAGCCACATCGACGAGCGCACCCTCCGCTGAGGACATGGAGCGGTGGAACCTCAAGCCCGATGTCACGGCAAACGAGACAACGCTCGTAGCAGGATTGCGTGTAAAGGTGAAGATGGCGCAGTGTATTCATGATCAGTTGTGGAACTGGGGGTGTGGATGCGATGACTGTTTTGGGTATGAACCTCCAGATGAGGATGTGGATGGTGATATGGAGAGTGATGAGCAAGAGGACCATGGCGAAAACAAGTGACTATGATGATGGTTTACTCCAGTGATAGCGTTGAGTTTTAGTTGAACACAAGAGATACTTAAGCATTAAGGGGACGTCTAGACACGTACGGAAGCCTAGGTATGAATGTTATACTGGAGTACAGATATTAGCAATGCTCTAGATATCCTATCTTAAAAGTTTGGGATTTTTTCAGTTCCTTTGCTAGATATTGACTATAATTGAATGTTTAATATCATTAGTACTAATTGCGGCCAACTTTTCTGTATCTGTATTTTTAGAACATTGCGATGCCTCCCGCGAGCCTCCACATGCGTTATCATTCGGGTGAACTCTAGCGTGCGCTGTTACATATATATAAATCATCAATCAGACATACGGCTTATAAGATGCGGATGGATATAGACAGATCAGTGTGTACGGATGTGTACAAGGGCTACCATATATATATGGCCTCGTCGCTACGTTAGATAGACAATCAATCAGCCATCTAAAGTAACAGATTGGACCGGAGGCCCGAACTCAGGTCCGAACTCAACAGCCCCACCAAGTACCGCAATAACTCAACAAGAAAGACGGCGTTAAGTTTAATAGGATTTGAATGGCTAGCCGTTCAATCTACCCATAATTTTGACGCCAATCGTAATAAACTCGGCGCTGTCTATTCCTAAACCCCTAATTATAATTAGCGAAATTTCAAAGTAAACCGCAAAGAAGCGTTACTCAGAAGAGTACTTATATCCCAACGAAGGCCATTTGAGAATATCAACGGTTTCGCACTATATATACTTAAGTAGCTCTATCCCGACATCTTTGCGCCTACTCTCACCACCCCAACCCCCATGAAGTCATGGTGAAATGCGTAATGCATAACTGTGGCAGGGGGTACGAGGCGACTATGATGGCGTTGGAGACAGGAATTGTTTGGGGGGCTGATGTTGTGATGTTGCAAGAACCGTATGTGGAGAGGGAAGGATACAACATTAGTCACCCAGGATATAGGTTGGTTAGGGGAGGAAGAACCATGACCGCAATAAGAAGAGATACACACCTGGAGTTTTCGGAAGTGGATAAGGGGGGAGATGGAGATGTACAGGTGTTTGATATAAGATATTCTTCGGGTAGAAAGATGAGATTGGTGAATGTGTACGATCAGCTGAGACAAGAAGGGGGGGTGAGAAGTCAAGGCAGACCGGCACAGACAGCAAGATGGAGCGAGATTATGGAACAGGAAAAGATCCTCTTGGGGGGAGATTGGAATGCTCACAGCGATAGATGGGACCCACAGTGCCCACCAAAACGAGATGCGAACTTTTTGGAAAATCTTATGGATGAGTACGATTTGATCGACGTTACGGACGGGGAAGAAACCCATTCGAATACGAGAAATGGCGAAACTTCGGGATCGCTTATTGATTTCTTTATTACTAAAGCCTCTATGGCTGATAGATTAGAGATTTCAACAGATTTGGCAACTACTTCGGATCACGCGATTGTGTGTGCCCAGTTAAGATGGGATGAAGGGGAAGGAGCCAAAGTGTCACGAAAAATTACGGGATGGGATATCGATGGGCTCAAGTCGAAGGAGGAGGAAGAAAATTACAAAAAAGCACAAAAAGAATGGAAGGATAAGAGCCTAAAGAGACCCGTACTGGATGAGAATAGCAGCGAAGAGGATTTACAGAAGGAAGCTGAGTGGATACAGCGGAATTTCGTTAATCATCTTAATAGGTGCTGCAAAAAGATAAAGGTTTGCGCAAGATCCAAGAGGTGGTG
>Ga0307512_10002611_pt1 | contig 22327 bp, 32 predicted proteins | sample 14_EM_MG_FD_200267 | JGI IMG/M metagenome (GOLD analysis project Ga0307512, IMG submission 200267) | Populus trichocarpa ectomycorrhiza microbial communities from riparian zone in the Pacific Northwest, United States - 14_EM | ecosystem: Host-associated > Plants > Roots > Unclassified | place...
GACCTTTGCAGCGTACTCATGCCCACCACCAACACCCAACGTCCCCGCACGTGCCTCCTCGACTTGCGCCGCGGCCGCTTTGCGACGCTCTCCCGCCGCATATAGCTCGAGAAGACTCATCTCGAGTTCATGATGTGAGCGTTCAGTTGCACGAATGAGTGGCTCGGCGGCCGCCTTCTGTGTTACGTTCAAACTAGTTAATCGGGAGATCTGCAGGGCCATCTGTGTGTGAATAAGAGGAGACTCGTTAAGGTAGGGACTGACCTCTTTGTTGAGGCTCTCTTTCACGACCTCCTTTACTTCATGAGGTGGAATTGGGGGTAGGCGGAAATTAGAGGAAGAACGGGATACATTGGAGGTCAGCGGGTTGGGTTGGGAATGAGTATTTCGCGATCGTCTTGGGTTTGCGGGCAGACCCGGATGAGGGGATAGATGAGTCGCAGGTGAACGTGAACCACCTGCTGGAGGCTGAGGGCTAGGCTTCCTTGGCTGATCGAGGGTCTGTGGATTGTGCGGTGGAACTAAATCGACCATTTTCACATCCTCATCGGTGTTTGTAGCGGGCTGCGGTGTCACCTTGGCCTTGCCTTTGTCTAATGGGGTTGAAGACGTTGGTGTGGCACTCAGACGTGCTTCAGTTGATGGAGGAGGCTGCGGAGACGCAGGTGATGGTGATAGGTCCCTTTGCGAACGCCGCACGTCCGCAGCGCTGCCGGATTGTGGAGAAGATTTTGGCTCTGGAGGCACCGACAGCCTGGAGGAATATGAGTAATTCCCTTTTACATCTGAAATCGAGCGGGAATCAGGTGAACGCCGTCGTGGTGAGCCGCGACGCGATGGTGGCGTCGGGGAATGTCGGCGGCGATCTCGTGAAGCTAGAAGAAAGAAAAGGATTGGGCAACACTCAGCGTGTAGCCCTCATTGAATGAGTGGAGACCGAGGGTAAACTCACGCGAACGACGCCGGGGTGACCACGATCTATCGTCCCGCCTCTGACTCTTGGAACGTCGGCGCGGTGGGCTACGTCGACGGTCGCGGTCATAGTGGTCGCGTTGGTCGCGGTCACGGTCATGATCCCGTTTTTCATAGTCGCGTCCACGGTCGCGATCTCGGTCTCGAACGTGGATGCGTCCGTCGCGACCACCGTCATTCTCGCGTGAACGGTCGCGGACACGGTCACGGCCATAGTCTCTTCGGTGGTCATAGTCTCTCCTATCGGGCTCGTAGTGCCTGTCGTCAGACCGCCTGTCGTCGCGACGATAGTCATCTCTTCCGCGCCCGTCCGAGTCGTAACGAGAGGGACCGCGTGAGTCCCTGTAACGCTGACGATAGTCGGGATGGTACGAGTCGCGGTATGGTGGACGCGAGCGGGGCGGTGGAGATCTACGTGGAGAGCGTTGACGCCTCTCTGGGGGAGGACGACTTGGGAGGGCCTCAAAGTCAGGTTTAGGTGGAAGTGGCAGAGTGGAAGACATTAGACGGAATTATTTTGGCGCTTGTTTGCTTTACGCCTCTTCCCATGGCCGGCACAGTCACCGTTCGCCGAAGGCTCTATCCCCTCGCATCTCTCTCACAAATCCAGTCTACTCCCTCGGCCCAGGATGGCGTTCCTCAGGCTATCGAAGAGGACCTTAGAGCATATGGTTGCAAGCTTATCCACCAAGCAGGCATACTGCTGAATCAGTGCGTCTCTTTCTGTCGTTGACCTCTCTTAACCCCTACACTCTAGGTAACAGAAAGCAAGTGGCAGTAGCCACCGCACAGATTCTCCTTCAGAGGTTCTTCTATGTCAGCTCTCTCAAACAATTCGGTGTCGCTGTACGTGTGCATCCTTGGCATTTCTCTTTCTCGTCGTTTCCCCTAACCGCTTTATAGGACATCGGCATGGGCGCACTGTATCTATCTTCAAAGCTGGAGGAGTGCCCCGTCCGTATGCGCGACCTCATCAACGTCTACGACCTCCTCCTTCAGCGTGCAGCGCACACTGTTGCATCTGCATCCGAGTCCTCACAGCATCGCCCATCCGAATTCAAGTACACGCCAATGTCGTACTTTGGCAACACATTCTATGACCTCAAAGAGGCATTGGTCGTCTCTGAGATGCAGATTTTGAAGAGGCTGGGATTCGACGTGCAAGTGGTGCTGCCGTATGGCACACTAGTGAACTACATGCGCTTGCTCGCATTGACGAGTCGCAATGAGGCCGTGTCGACGGCGTGGGGTTACCTCAATGACGCGTGCGTTATGGCTGGTGCAACCTCTTTTGGCCTCTCTCACTGACGTGAAACAGGTTGCAAACACCAGTATATGCTCTGTACCCTGTGCCAACGGTGGTCAGCGCAGCAATTCTACTCACGACGCGTCAGCTCGATATATCGTTACCTTCAAGTCCCGAGAATTGTTGGTGGGAATTATTCGACGTTGATTGGGAAGATTTATGGAGTGTATGCGGGCAAATCATGCGGTTGTACCGAGAGCGGACGGAGGCTGAGCGGATTGAGATTATGGGTTTGCTAAGTAAAAAGGAATTGCGACAATGGCTTGAAGGTAGAGTAAAATAAGTAAATAAAGAAATAAATTTCTATCAGCGACGGTGACGGCGAAATTGACAATGCTCGACCATTGCTCGATAATGCACAAAGGTCCGCTCGCTCCTCCTCCACACGTACTCGAGTTCATATCCTAGCAGGCGGAATCGTCCTTTGGTCCCGCTCATTCACCCCAGAAGCTTCCCAACTGGCCTCTTCCTCTACATCACCCGTCAATGGCCTCATCCGTGATGCTCTCATACCCGGACGTGCAGCAGAACAAAAGTACGAGAAGGACGGTTACGCCGTCAGGTGGACCCTCGTTAATGACCTCGAATTGATCTTTGTCGTAAGCCCTTCCCTGCCTCTCTCCATGAAGATTCGTGACCCATCCCCGCTTTCAGGTCGCATACCAGCGCATCCTTCAACTTACATACGTTGACGAACTCTTGGGAGCACTGAAGACCGTATTCGTCAAGCTTTTCCAACCTTTTCTCGCTGCGTTTGTGGCTTCGCTTCATGCCGTCAACAACACCGCCGTCGTGCTTTCCAACGCCACATCCCAGCCGACCCGTTGGAATTTTGCAAAGGTGCTTGAGGGCTGGGATGCCGCTTTCGACAAATTACTCAAGGGTCTAGAGAACAAGGCCGCGGAGGTGCGCTTCTGCCACAAATGTACTGCTTGGGCACTCATGCCAGGCCACCCTCGTTGTTTCAGGACCGCAAATCACGTTTGCGACCTGCTGCTAGACCACCGCCATCCACTCCCAGCCCTGTTTCCAGTGACATTGATTCCCGTGGGCGTTACTTATCTCTTTCTTATGCTTCTTCTTACTGTGGATGCTAGCTCCTGCAGAGTCACATCCCGGAACAGTGGACGAACAGCAGATCGCGCGTAACGTCCAGGCGCTGAAAACCAGACTACGGGGACGAGGAGGAGCACGTGCAGCCGGGCGGGGCAGGGCGCGTGGGGACCCTGGGAGTGGCAGAGACAGCCACCCCAACTCAGAGTATGCTCCCTTTGACAGGGTCCTTCTTCTCCCTTTCTTACCCAGCAATCAGCTCGGACGTTGCCACGAAGCGTAAGCAGAAAGGCAAGGTCCTCCGCAAGTGGGGCGATGCACTACCTGACGAGTCTGAGATGGCCTCTCTTGATTTCTCATACGAGAAGTTGGGTGACTCGGATACCCACCCGGCTTCAAACGACTTGCAGGCACTCGTAGATGAGTCTTCACTCGGAACCCGCAATAAGGATGGTTTGTATGAGGTCAGAGACTTAGAGTTCGCCAACGCTCAGACGGCAGATGATGCGATCGCCCGAGTGCTGGGTGCGGGCTCAGACAAGGAGAATAAGCCAACCCAGGGCTCGCTTGGCACTCTGGGTTCCTTGTTCGCAAGGTTTACGGGGTCGAGGATACTTTCAGAGGATGATCTCAACCCCGTGCTGGAGGGCATGAAGCAACACCTGATGAAGAAGAACGTGGCCAAGGACATTGCTGAGAAAGTTTGCGAAGGCGTCGGGGAGGGCCTCATCGGGAAAAAAGTAGGGGGGTTTCAAAGTGGGTTCATATGCCGTTCTAATGGACACAACAATTGACTTTGCCGTAGCAACAAACGCAGCCGTGCGACAGGCCCTATCTAATTCGATCACCAACATTTTAACCCCAAAGACGTCGACAGATCTGTTGCTCTCCATCCGGGAAAAATTGTCATCGCCGCTTACGTCGACGCAGCAGCGTATGCCGTATAGTATCACCTTTGTCGGCGTTAACGGCGTGGGAAAGAGCACCAACCTGTCTAAAGTCTGCTTCTGGCTCATTCAGAATGGCTTCAGGGTCCTCATCGCTGCGTGCGATACTTTCCGGTGCGTTTGGCTTGGGGCCGATTTAGATCACGGAATACTCATAATTGTGTAGGAGCGGAGCCGTGGAACAGCTACGCGTTCACGTCCGGAATTTGAGCATGCTTGGTGTGAATGGAGCTGGAGACAGCAAAGGCCGTGTTGAGTTGTACGAACGGGGTTACGGAAAGGATGCCGCCGGAATTGCAAAGGAGGCCGTCGCCTACGGTAACGTTATGCACCGTCCGCTGGGTCAGGAGTACTGATTAGTCCATAGCTAGGGACAATGACTTTGACGTCGTTCTGATTGACACTGCTGGTCGCATGCAGGATAATGAGGTATGGATGCATTCCTCCAGACCCTGAAATTCCCATCGGCTCATCTAGTCATCCAGCCGCTGATGCGCGCCCTCGCCAAGTTGGTATCTGTTAATAATCCTGACAAAATTCTCTTTGTCGGCGAAGCCCTTGTCGGGAATGAAGCCGTTGATCAGCTGTCCAAGTTCGACCGTGCCTTGCGCGATTTTTCGGGTGTCGGGGGTGTGAGTAAGGGTCGGGGCATCGATGGAATGCTTGTGACCAAATGGGACACCGTCGATGACAAGGTCAGTCGTCTCCTGATCGCTACACATTATGCAGACGCCAACATAAGGCCCCCGGCGGTTGTAGGTGGGCGCGGCTTTATCCATGACATATGTAACAGGGCAGCCAATAGTCTTTGTTGGCACCGGTCAGGTACGTGCCTTTTCTCCTGTCCCCTCCTGGACCAGAGACCTGATGAATGTTACAGACGTATACGGATCTGAAGCAGTTGCGTGTTGGGAACGTCGTGCAAGCCATTCTGAGCGATTAGTTCGGGGTAGGGGATTTTAATTTCAGAGCACCGGACATATGCGACACCGAATGCGACTAGAATTATGCTAGGATTGGGCGATGGACCGAATGACACTGAATGAGGCGTTTCATGTCTCACTCTGCCCGACCAGATCGCAGCCTGCATAACAGGTTACTAGCACATTCAGGTGCAGCGTCCACACGGTAATACTTATGTGGGGCAAAGGTTCCTAGTATGACCGCTAACTGGGTTCTACGAATCGGGTGCTGCACCCACAACCGAGGCAGACAATGGCCGCAGAACCCGACAGAGTGTGTGCGCGAGTGTCCATCTCCCATAACCCTTTGGTTCAGTGTGATTGAAGTACGCAACATGGCCCATGACACTGTTCATAGGAACGCCCCCAAGACCGCCGTACGCTCTCAAGTGGTTCGCATGATCCCATTCCAACCCCCCTCCCCCCCCCCATGACCCACCACCCTACGCCAGGACGTCACTGACGAGACTGACGGTGAGTCAGCTGCTGCTGACGCAACCCAATCACCTTCTCCCACGCGCTGATACGGGAGGCCCGCTTCCGCGTTCTTCTATGTGCGTGGGACCAGGCGGGGCTTGTGGGAATGTGCCCTGAGTTCATCAGGCGACTTCTAAGCTGGCTACCGAGTGTACGGAATAACGATGTGCCGTACGCTGCGGAGGAATTCCACGGATACATTATAGCGCGCACAACTGCACAGTGGATCCGCCCGCCGATGTGCTGCGCAGACGGCAAGATGGAGCATCACCAACTGTGAGACAATTGACCATCCACTGACCGGGACCTGATTGACGTCCAACGGCGACAAGTGCGGGCTCTCATGCCGGCGACGACAGACCGCGAGAGGTCACCAGAAGAGAGCCTGACAGAAAAAGAAGAATCGGGGGCGGCTGAGGATACCCTCGGCGCCCAATCGTGAGGACACTCCATGTGCTTTGTCGGCTAGTGGGCAAATGAGACTTAGCTTCCGAGGCTCAGAGGCAGGCCTTAACCGTCGAGATTTTAGAAATGGGGATCTAGAGATTAAAGTGATGGATTAGATCCTAACGCCACATTTTGTGGTCTTTCCTGCATTGTCTTCTCATTGCCGATGCCGTTCACGTTGTACAGTACATTAGCTCTAGCCCCACTTGGGATTACTTCCGTCACCCATGTTACTACTACGTCAGCCCAGTGTCACAGCTGGCCTGAAACTGCTCAGCTCTCCTCTCGCACTTGCACAACGGTCATTCCACTCCACCTGTTCTCGAGCCAGCATGAGGGTCATTCCGGTCCCCGTCAGAAAGGACAACTACTCGTATCTCATTGTAGATGACACCGCGAACGAGGCGGCCGCGGTGGATCCCCACACCCCGTCCAAAGTGAAAGAGGCGGCGGACCAACTCGGTGTCAGAGTTGTCGCAGGACTTACGACGCATCACCACCATGATCACAGCGGTGGAAACCAAGTCCGTTGCGTTCCCCTTCTCCCTCCCGGCAGTCTCTCGTTTCTCTCTCGTCTGACCCTGTGAACCTTCGCCCTCCTCCAAACTCGGTTATTACGCACGTCAATTAGGAATTTGTGCGTAGACCAATAACCTACTCGAACGTTTCCTTTCCCGTATCGCTAAAAGAACGCGCGTTCTCTCCCTCGTCTTCACCCTACGTGGTGTGGTGGTCGAATAGGCTCAACTGTTCCCGGGCGTACCGATTTATGGTGGGAGCCACAAGAGTCCCGCCTTGACCCAACTGGTCAAAGGCGACGACCAATTCACTATCGGAAACGCCCTCAACGTCAGGTCCGTTATACTTTGTTTTTCATTTCCTCCCCCGATTAGCCCCAGTCAGCAACTAACAGGATGATGTGGGCGGTCGGGGGTGCGCACAACATACAGATGTCTCGCAACGCCCTGCCACACCCAAGACTCGATCTGCTACTACGTGACCGACACCGCCCCTCCATCCTTGCCCTCCGAGTCTGTCCCCGGAGCGGTCTTCACGGGCGATACGCTCTTCATCGCCGGCTGCGGCATCTTCTTTGAGGGCACGGGCGCAGAGATGCACGCCGCGTTCGAACGCCTCGCCGCGCTCCCCGACGCGACCGTCACGTACGTCGGGCACGAGTACACCGCGGGAAACCTCCGATTCGCCCGTTCCATCGACCCGGAGAACGCAGCACTCGTGCGGCTCGGAGAGCTCGTCTCCCAGCACGCTGTCACTGTCGGCCGCACGACGATCGGCGACGAGAAGGAGTGGAACGTGTTTTGGCGTCTGACAAGCGAGCCGGTGCGGTACGTGAAATCTTTGAATCTGTCGCTAACCCCCCTCCATAATATCGAAAAACACCCCTTGCTTTTGCTGGTTACTTTGGTCCTCACATCGTGACACGCAGAGCTGCTACCAAGACGGAACCAGATACATCGCTCAGCACGATAATGGACAAGTTAAGAACACTAAAGAACGACTTCAAGGGATGATCGCTGGGAACAACGGGTTATTCTAGTTCCGAAGTCCGCGTCCATTGTAACTCTGTCCTTTTAAAAGACATGATGCTCTCCAAAAATTGATAGCAGGGGTTCGTAAGGCAGAATAAATAGTAAAGTTGTTGCTACTACACAAGAAATGATGTAGAAACAAGGCATCGAAGTCAAAAACAGATTACTCGTGACAACATCATCAGTGGTTCGGACAAGGGTCGGATAGGGAAGTGGTAAGTGACGGTAGCGCGGCGAGAGCGTTATGCCATTCCAAACACTTTGAGCACTGCAGTGCGCGCATAGGGGATGTACGATAGCGTGTACCAGAGGAACGCGAGGTACTCGAGCACGACGAAGACTGCATCTCTCGTTTGAGCAAAGTGCCAGAGAAAGTGATAAAAAATAATAAGGGGACGGGACTCACTGATGCAAAGGGTTCCGTTGCCGAGTACAAAGGCCGAAATGAAGATCATGACGATCATGGCGAGGAAGACGATCGTCGCCACAACACGGACGGGCTTGAACATCTGATTGGCAGTGAATGAGAGAGGGCAAAGGGGAGTTGGTGAGCGTCAGATGTTGTGGGTTGCGGGGTTGCCACTTACCAGCTTTAACTGCTTGCTAAACTGTTTCGATTGCGTTTTCCAGCTTGTGAGAGCCCCCTTTCGCGCGAGTAAGGAAATAAGACGTACCCCGATCAAGAAACCCGTGCCGATGAGCGACACAACAGTCCCTAGGGCATAGAGAACTAGTGAAAGAAAACAAAAGTCAGGATCAAAATCAGGAGTAGCGGAGGTGTTGGGAGAAGACACACCTGCGAAAGAGGCCAAGCCACCAACGAAGAGCATCACGGTTCCGAGTACGCTAAGGACCAGTCCAATACCATAACTGCAATCGAAAGTTAACGACAAGAGGTCCAAAGTCGTTCGTCAATGGTAGGCTTGTGTTAGCTGACGCAAGCCCAGCCCAGCCCAGCCCAACGCAAAGCAAAGGGGGGTGGGGGCGATATACATAGAAACCAAAGACCGAACGAACGAACGTACCACCCAGCAAAACCGTAAAGTCTTTGTGTGCGCGTCAAACCGAGAGCCTTGAAGGCGGAATCGCCCTCGAAGAACTGAGTTTCGGGGATGGTGCCAGCGGCCGTCTCGAGGTTGAACCACCCTTTTGAGCTCATGTCGAATCTAACTGGTGAAGAGAGGGGAGGGTCGTAAAGTGCGTGAGGACAAGGCTTTTGAGAGAACAAATGAGAAGCAAGGATATGGGGGAGAGGGAGAAATGAGACGATAAGCAGTACAGTAAGAGGAGGGATGAGGGTGAGCCGAGGAGAGTAAGCGTGGCTGTGCTGCGGCCACTCAGATGTCTCGGACTTGGGTTCTCTCCCTCGCCTCCGTCGCCGTCACTACCGTCACCACCACTTTGAAGGGTAAACTATAAACTGAGGATGGGCATGACAATGAAAAATTCATATATTGCTTTTTTTTTCTCATATCCAAAATGACAACATTCGAGGACAATTGCAAACAAAACGATAAGACATCAACCGTGACCTGCGAGATGAGAGACGTGCGTCGTACTTGCGAGAAACGTAATAAAGTCGTAAAGACATGGAAAGTTAAATCATAACGTGCATGCATCGTAGGATAAAATGAGAATCTGGCTCAAGACGGCAGTAAAGATTTCGGCGGACTCGACCTGTGAGATTCAGTGTGAGACCAGTCAACACGAATACATCCAGGGAATCAACGCCAAATGACGACGTCAAGGAGGGCACGCCCTCCGAAGTCGGTTTCACCCGCTGGGTGAACATGATGGTATCAACCACGGCTGGTTCGGCCTAATTCGGCTTGTGGCTCAGGACATCCTGAACCTCAGAAATCGCCCGGGCCGTCTCCAACACCTGAGCCCCTCCAGGGAGGATGGCGATACGCTGTTTTGTCGTATTGAGCATCGCCTGCACGCTTGGCAAGACGCGAGCAACGTAAGGTGCGATGAGCGGATCGTTCGTCTTCAAGACCGTGGCAGCACGCTGGAGCCACCACATCGAAGACTGGAACGATTCGTCGACCGGCGCACTCTCACCAATCGCCCCAGCGAGCTATAGGTACACCTGTGCGTCAGCGAATGATCGACCAACCATGTGAAAGAAAAGCCTCACTCTATGCACGAGCGTTAGAATGACTGCCTGCGACAATGGGGATTGTCCCTTTATGGGCATGACAACGTCAGGATTGGACCTCGCAAGTAGCTCACGAAGTTTGCGAATATCCTGTGTGCCTAGCACATTAAGGTACGTATCATCCCACATTTCCTCCAATGGAGCGGGAGGTGTTTGCTGAGTTGGAGGGGGAAGTGTGGGATGCGAAGCTTGGGGAGCAGGAATACCGGAAGGGAACCACGGTCCCGGCATGCCTGATTGTTGCGGGGGCGCCTGAGGAGGGGGTCCATACATCTGTGGAACATTGACTGGCGGCCCAGCATGGCGGAAGGACTGCTGTTGCCCGAAGGGAGCCATGTTGCCGCCAGTCACGGCGGGACCAGGCGAGTTCCTCACTTGGGGTTGCTGGAGTGACGTTCCGGCGTTGATGCTCAAGAACTTGATCTGCTCTGAAAGTGCACGGACAGACTGCTCAAGTTCCCTAATCGTTGACTGGGATTATAGATGTTAATATCGTGCATAAATTAGTTCAAATTAGTAAACCGACCTCTTGTCCTCGGAGCGCTTCACTTTGCCAAGCAATGACTTCTTTCTTGATGTTCAACATTTCGGCGTGGATCTCGCGGGACAACTCCTGGTGCATGGATGAGGACTGAGCTGTGTAGGCGGGGATCAAGGTCGTATTGATAGCCTCTTTCACATGACGCTCAATGATCGGGGTGACCGCAGAGGAGAAGGTCCGGGCGACATGGCTAGAGACATCAGGTCGAAGAAGTAGCCTTTCGATCTCGTTGGGTAGAGCCTTTGACACAAGTGGGCTTGTCAATATCAACAAAAAAAAAAAAGAACACCGAAAGAACATGCCTGATTCATTGAATCACCAAGACCCTTGGCGATCTGGCCATTGAGGGCGGCCTTCACCTCAGTCTTGGTGATGTTCTCGAGGGACGGAAGAACGGAGTTCTGGACCTCCATCTTGACAGCCATCTCAACCACCCGTGTCGTGTTCTTGGTTAACTCACTAGAAATGAGCTTCAAGAGCTTCTCCTGGCGGGCGATGTCTGCCGCCTGCTCACTGACACGGACATCTTCCAGGCGTTGATCTACAAGTGCAAGTGTAAGTGTCTCGACTAAGTTCAAGGGTAGTGAGGACTCACGCTGCTTGTCAAGCTCCTTTCCTACAAGCCTGCCGATACGAGTGTATAGGGTCTCTTCCATCTTCTTAATCTCCTTGGACATGACCGCACTGAGTTGTGATTCGCTACCGGAGGGGGTTTCTGTTGGCTTCACAGATGTCTCCTTCACCTCTTTCTCCTTCCAGCCAACATTCTTACCCCTGCCGCGGCCACGATTATCACCAGGGCGACCCTCCTCGCGGATCTCTGCTTCAACTTCTTCTGCTGAAGGTGGAGTGCGGATCCTAGGGCCAGGAGGGATCGAGGGCTCTGCGACTGGCTGAACAATGCCGACAGGCGGTGTCTGGATGGTTTGCTGGCGCTGGTTTCTCGCTTCGGGGGCGGGGGCCTGCGGTAGGTGAGGTGTTGCAGGGAACTTGGCAAGGGATGTCGCCAACGCGCCGTCGAACCACTCTTTGCGGATCAGGACTTGGTCCACGCCAGATGAATGAACGGAAAATGCCACGAGCGCCAATTCTCCAGGAGGAACTTTGGCAGCAACGCATGCAGCATGGGCCTCTTCGCCACGCGGGTCTGCGTCTGCAGTCAATATGACGAAGTGGATGGTCGGCTTGGGTCCGGCAAATTCCAAAACTTGCTCGAAGTAGGGTCGACTGTCATTCCCCCTACCCGGTGAAGATGCCTCAAACCCAAGTTTGAAGGCGACCATACTGTCGCGGCGGTTGTTTGCGACCCATAATGTCTGGATTCGAGAGTCGTAGTTTGCATGGCCAAACATCTCCGGATCGTCGGCAAAGCCATTGATGAACTTGATGGTGGAAACGACGGTATTACTTTTGTTCGGAAGAAGCTGGAAGATAGTGCCATGCTTGCGGCCAATGACGACACCGCCATCCACAAACGTGAGAGAAGAAGGGGGATCATCGCCGCGAATTGACGCTGACCAGAATGGCCTCCGGTCACGAATATTCCAGAAGCTGAGGGTAGAGTCATTGGAAACAGTGGCAATAGCGGAATGGCCAATGTCAAACTCGAAGGCAACAAGCGACTATGACTGATTTAAGCCATTGCGCCCACAGCAGATAGAAATTTAGCTTACCGCAGGCATTCTGATAGATTGGACGAAGCGATGCAGGTCTGACTGGATGATAGGCTCGCCGTCAAAGAACCTGGCAGCTTCAGAGATATTGAGCACATAGATGTCATTTTCCGACGCCACTGCCACAGTATTGTACTGCTTTGGGTGCCATTTCACAGAGTGAAGAGCCTCCTGGCCTAAGGAGGGTAAGACGCACAGCAAAATTTTGCCGCTGTAAGACCAAAAAGATCTATGAGAAATTCCTGTTCGACATGGTCGAGGGACGTACGGAACATCGTCTGTAATTGTGTCTGGCAACTCCCACACGATAAAACCGCCATCTGAGGTAACACCTGCAAGTCGATTCCCATAGACGGCCATGTCGATTACTGAAGTACTCTGGGGAAACACTCCCGGAAGCTGGAGCAAGGTGCGATCGCCACTCGAACGAGAAATGACCCGGACACGACCTTGAGAAGGATGGTTACGCCTCTCCTCACCAGGGCTGAAAAAACGGCATACCTCTCGTCATGGCGTAGGCAACCCAGTGCGTAGCGCCGATAGTCGTTCCAGGTAAAAAGTTAGAGTCAACTCTAACCAAAGCAATCGCCGTCGATTTCACAGCATCGCCAGGCGCCTGGATATCATCCAATGACTGCGCGACATCTACAATTATCGTATGCGGCTGAGAGCTGTAAGGAGGGTATATTAGATCTCATTCTGATAAAGAGTTGGCTGAGGTCCTTACTTGGGACCGGTTTGGGTCTTGGCCTTGGATCCTGAGCCACGGTTACGACCACCTTCGTGTCCCTTCCAGCTCCCTCGCGGACTTGGCGAGCTTTCTTTTTCTCGTTGAGCTATGCCCGTAGGCAAATGCGAAAGAAGAGGACCGACTTGCGGTCCAAGAGGGGGTTCTGATGCCTGAACATCCCGGCGAACGAGGGGTGTGGCCTTGGGTGGTGAAGCACGCGGCGAAGGTGCCTGCATAGGTTTCGGAGGGAGGGGACGAGACGCGGCCTTGGATTGAAGTGGCTCAGGGACAAGTGCCTCTTCCTCGGGAGTATGCTGATCAAAAAGAGGGGCCTGAGCCGTAGGTGGGACAGTTGCCTTCGTGTTGCCAAGTTGCTCGAGAAGGTTATCAACGGACTTGCGCTTAGGGTCGATGACTACAGACGACCAGCTGTCCTCAAACTGCTCAGGGGGAGCTTGCTGATGTGAGGGAGGTGGGACAGGCTTGCGTGCAGGGGCTGATGAGGAAGCGAGCGCATCGAAAGGCGAAACGAAGTCGAACATAGTCTTGTTGGGCGGAGGAGACCCTTGTGTCTGGGATTGTCCTGCTGACACGGGACCTTGCATGACTTCCGTACTAGCAGTCTGGGGAGTGACGAGTTCGGGTTCATAGTACGAACTGGTGTCTGTATGCTGAGAAGAACCGACCAGCGAGAAGGTAGGAGAGGGCCCAGTGGGAGGCGAAAGCCGCTGCTGAGAGACATCCGGGTGGTTGGTGCGCGGGGCATTACTTGAAGAAGTAGCGTAGGGTAAGACAAATAGTCGACAAGACAGGCCATAAAGGGGTGCTTACCCAGCCATGAGTTGTTCGAGAAGAAGACGGCCTTGGGACTCGTTATTATTAGATGCTACGGGTCCTGCACGGTTGTGGGTGCCGGGAGGTGTCGGAACCTGCTGGGGAGGACCAGATGAGGAGGAACCTGTTGGGGACACAGAACCGAGGAGAGAGAGGAGCGTGCTTTGCCTGGTATCGCCTGGCATGGTAGCATTCGGCGGAGTGTTGGTGGATGTGGTCATATTAGTGGGTGCTGAGAGAGCAGTAATAGAAGATGCGGGGGAAGTAGGACCTGACGTGGCCGTGGCCGTGGTTGTGGGTTGAGTAGAGCCCTGGACGACAGGGTTTGAGTTGCCGCTGGACTGGCCAGGGGCAGTTAAATTAGAGAAAAGAGTCCCGACGTGGGCAGGAGGAGAGGATGGTGTGACGTCTTTAAGGCTTTGTGCGGGGGAAACGTGCTGGAACTGCTGCTGGAAATGTTGAGTGGACGGCGATTGGTCTTCAGGATAAGATTGCGTGGCAATTGGAGGGCTGGTGTTTCGGGAAAAAATATTGCGGATGAGATTGTGATGCTGATCCATAAGACGCAAAGAAGGAGCCGTCTGAACAGTGATCACAGCAGAGGGAGTGGGTGAGTGGGACAGAGAGGAGGATAGAGGGAGATGGAGAGGAGGGGAGAGGGGGGGAATGAAAGAAAAGGGAGACTTTTCCCACTTTCGAATGGTTGACTGTCGCCCTGGCCTCGTTGAACCCACGAGGCGGCATTTCCCTGACTCGGGATACAAACATTTTTTTTTCTTTCGAGAAACGAGAAACACACACCCCACACGTGCAACCTGCAACCTGATAAGAGTTGCTCTCTACCCTACTAATTTCTTTACAACTCCTAACTGTCGAATCCCAAAAAAACCTGTTCGTCGTACTCTAGGTAATTCGGGGTGACAAGCCCTCACCGTTGTACCCAACTCCTGTCTATATATTTGCAAACACTGAATGATACGGAGATACCTTGGAAAGCGTGGTGCACACGTTTCCTAACCGATGAGTGCGTATCTATTGCGGGTCCATATGTATCGCCTTCGGGGCAGTGTTTAACCGAAAGCATGCGTACAAGGTGTGCTGTACCCCATCCTGCGAATGCTGTGCCGACCTTGTGAGAGTATGAACGCGTCGTAGGCGAGCGTGATCGTTCAGCCCAGGGTCTCAGAACGACGTCATCCACATACTAACACCTCTCGTAACTTGCACGCCTTTTGTGGATGTTCCATGTATGTTGCTTCGCTGGGAACTTGACAACTGTTGTAGGGTCTCGACCGATCTACAAGTATATGCCGTACAGGGCATTTCAAACCCAACATACTTTATTGGTTCAGGCCTTGAATTCAATTGACCCCACATCGTCCATGCGTCCATGTGTGCCTCTCAGCTCTGTGATCTTTCTTGCATTGCCATTGGCCGCCTCACATCTCGGGTCTCGCGGGCAGAAAGAAGCGTGAGTGGATCCCTCTGGCGCCCAGAAGGTCTAGCCGTTGTTCATGACCCCGCAAGCGCCTGATGGAATGTAGGAGCTAGTCCTTGGCGCGTGATGATGGATCAGAAATCCGCTTGGCCGAGACCACGTTGGGCGCGGAGTTTTTTGTGTCCAAACCCAAAACTGTGAAGAAGAGTCCCGTAAATGTCCCAGGTCCCAGCCTCTGATGTATCCGCCGCCGCCGCTACTGATGTCTCTTACATTCCCTGTTCCTCGTGGTCCCGTGGTCCAGTTTTAATCATGGCCAAAAGCAGCAGGATCCGTGCGAACTTTCAAGTTTTGCGCGCCACCATTCCATCATTTCCATCTTCATCAGATTGTACCAGTCCAGGACACCCTAAAAGGTGGCATCATGTTTGTGTGTGTGTTGAATGCGTGTGGTGTGTGGGGACCGATGCTGTGGTACGGCAGGGAGCCTTGCCATAACCGATGACCTTCGCCTATCTGTCGTAACCGCCCTCCTGCCCTGTGTCCTACAGTACAGTGACAGGTCTCCCACACGTCGATATACTATATCTTCTAGAGGGTTCCATGCTGCGATTCGATGATTCACTGCTGAGACATGAGTTTTGATGCGCAGTCATGGTCCGGGTTCTCAAGGAGTCAGAGACACGAGACACGGAGCAGATCTTACAAAGAAAAGAAAAAAAGGCATGACAAATCATTGATGGCGCACAAATGGCTCAACGCTGAACGCATTTTCTTTGAAAGGTTGTTCGAGAAGACTCTAGGTTCTGAAACGCACACCGAATCAAGACGCCGTGTTGTCGCAAGCGCAAGCACCGTACTGCTTTCAGCCAGCTGCGCAAACCTCTCGACTCCTGTACAATGGAGCGGTGCTGTACTGTGTGTGATCGCGTGATTTATTGTCGATGACAGATCGACCTGACTTGAGGCCGAATTCACGGTACAAATGCCGTAATTGCAGTAGACTGTAGACTGAGTCAATTGTGCGGACAGAGCGATGGCCCGACCAAATATGCGCATACACTCTCAGATGCATAAAAACCCCTCCACACAGACCTCCGCTTTCCCAACTTTCATACTTGAATCTTCAACACCAAACCAATTTACAATGTCCCCTGTGGGTACCTTTACCTCTCATTGTTTCGAACATCCATCTCATCTCGCATATTCTCGCAGGTTATCCAGAACCCCGTTAACCAAGCCGGAGCCTGCGGTGTATCCACCTGCAACTGTGGCGACAGGTATGCCCTTTTTCTCGGGCTTCCAAGTTTTATTTATGCTTATACACTGGTAGCTGCACATGCGACCCTGCAGGCTGCAAGTGCTGAGCGGCATGCAAAGTTGTAAATCCCACCTATGATATCTATGCTCGTCCATCAGAAACTCCGTCCGATAATTATTATGATAGGATGTATATGTGGCTCGTCAGATCCATTGACTGAAATTGTATTGTGTCTTGGCCTTATGAATGGAATGGAGTGCCGTGAGCCTTACAAAATCGTGCCCATAAGTTCTCACGCAATACGAACGAATAACCTACGGTGTTGGTCCACCCATTTATCTCAGTACCATGAATGGTTGAGCACATCATTCCTTTAATTGAGCGCCTGTAAACACCAATTAGGATATACTCAGACGTCCACGGACAGCCTACACGTACCTATGTCCCGGTATCTCTGACGTCGCATGGGATCTATCTCTTCTAACTGCCCGAGCAATGTCAGACACTGACTAGAGACATCCAGTCTTCCGTGTGACGCCGTTGGGAGGTGTTTCTGCAGAAGTAGCTGCTTATACATGACCAGTGACTCCATACACCCTGCACGATGAGCAAGTCAGCAGGGGTAGGTAGTGCTCGGCTGTACACCTACACTTGCTGTCTGGCTGCTCATTCAATAGCGTCTGGATCACGTCAATCTCGCGCTCAAGTGTGGCCTTGTCGTCTCCTGGGGTGGTTGTTGGGTCAACACATGAAGCACAGAACAGATCACCTACCAGAACCAATCAGCCAGCGGTGATACAACCAAGCGCTCTGGTCTTCGGGCAGAGTGAACATGGCATTCTGCACCAACTCAAACTCTAGTAGTGGAATATGTCGGTCATTCTTGACCATGACAAAGGGGTAGGGTTGCCAGTACCTTTCTGGAGCGACGATGTCCTGTCAACCTCACCGCTGGTCCATAAGGAGCTCAACACCTTAGTTCTCTGGTGCCACGCGCTGAAGTTCGAGAAGTTGGCCTCGATCTTTTTCGTTGTGTATGCGAGCTCCGCCTTTTCGGAGCGGCGAACAGGCATGCTAGCGAGAACATAACGACGATAGTCCCACGCTAGAACTATGATGAACAGAAAGCCGAGAGTCAAAGAATGTGAACGCCAGGCACGAGTGAACGGACGGACAGTTTCGAGAATCCGCCTCAAGCATCCTTTCAACGATGAAGAGCTCTCTCTCCCAAGTCGATCGTCGCCATGACTGAGAATCTGCAGAATCCGGGTTCTCGGGGATATTCTCGAGACACCATCGCCTATGGTTCCAGATCCAGTAGACTTTCGGATGAACTTTGAGCGCTTTGGTTGTCATAGCTAGATCATCATTGAGTAGATCATTGACCTCTTCCGGAGAACTGTAAACGGGTCTGAGAGGCGAATGGCAGAGGCTCAGTGGGTGGGCATACCTCCCAGAAAAGATACCATTGGTGAGGATATTCCTCCGATAATTCCAAACTGTGTAGAATTCGGGATTGGTTATCGAAGGGTGCGTCGAGAGAAGCTGCGTCGTGAGACCGAATGCCTCTTTGCTCCAATCGTTATTCTTCTTCTATGAATTTTTAGAACGCGTGTGAATGCATTGAAAGGAGACAATCGAGAAAGAGTAGACATGCCCTTGAGAGAATATCCTCAGTCAAGGCGAGATAGGCAGAAAGCTTCGCCTTTTCGCGCTCGCGTTTGGCGGCGAGTTCTTGTTGAGTATCTCTTGTTCGTCTGACACCGTGCTGTGGTAGTCGATTGATTCAGTTCGGGGTGGTATGGTACACATAAGTGTTCTGTTACCATGATCTGTAGCACTTAGATCGTGTGAAATTGAAGACAGCGTCAAGCGAAGCGTTGACCCAGTCCAGACGCGTCCTCGCTCCCGTTTAGGCGGAACAACGATGACCGTCGAGACTATCGAGACTGTCGTAAATCTCGAATCACTTTCTGCCTCTTTCCCCCTCACTCTTCCCGTTCCTACACCCTTCACTCACCCGTCTCTCATCTCTGTCAAAGATCTACATAGGGAAGAAGACCTCCTCCGCAACCCGCTTTCATTCCGTCAATGGTGGACTGCAATCCACACGACCCGGGAAGCACAGAATGCCCTCATCAAGCTTGAACCTGTAGCGGACATCCCCCCAGAGACACGCACCCTTCTGGGTCCTCTCGCCTCGCCCACTGCACGACAGGCGCTCCAGCGCCTCACCTATCTTTATGAGGCCGCTCTTGCAAACTTTACTGGCTCATACAAGCTCTGGAAATCCTACCTCCAGATGCGCATGTCCTATGTTCTGGGCAAGCCAATTATTAAGAAGAGGGCTGGCGGGAAAAAGCGACTTCCGGACATCAAGGACGCGCTTGAGGAAGAGCAGGAGGATATGGAACAATGGGAAGGTGGTCTTGATGGCGTGGTGGGATGGGAGGAGTGGAAGGCACTAGTGGCCGCCTTCGAACGTGCTTTGATGTGGTTTCCAAAGGTCTGTCAATGTCCCTTTCATACTTTCTGTAATGCTAAACCGCCACCTCCGTCCCATTCACCCAGCTCCCGAGGATATGGTTGATGTACCTCTCCATCTTCAGTCACCCGAACTGCCCTCCAGCCCTCTCTCATTCCCATGCACGTCGTACCTATGACCGGGCACTACGGACCCTACCTCCCTCATTACATCATCGCATATGGGTCCGCTACCTCCTCTGGGCCGAGAGTCGAGGCGGTCTTACCACCGTCGCAATATACCGTAGGTATCTTGTGATAGACCCGTCCGTGACGGAGCGTTACGTTGCACTACTGCTTTCTCCGACCAATCCCTCCCCTCGACCTCTCGAGGCTGCCAAACTACTGCTACGACTCTCAAGAAAAGCGGCACGAGGAGAGTTCGTCAGCTCAGAGGGAAAGAGCCCTTACCACCTCCTTGGAGACTTACTGGACGTCATCGAGGCACACGCGGAGGAAGTCGGGCTCGGCATTGAAGAATCTGCACCGACCGAAACTAATGAACGGCCAGCGGACGGACATGCAAACGACCCTCAGCAACAACAAAATGGCACCAGCCTCATTCGCTTCGCTGGACCCCCTACTGCTGTCGGCCCGGATGGGAAACCTGCGCCCGTCTACGACGAAGACGAAGACCCCGACAGCGATCGGAAGCTCGATGTTGAAAAAATCGTCCACAAGGATGGTCTCGAAGTGTATAAAGACCAAGCGGGTCGATTATGGACGGGGCTAGCTACTTACTGGATCAAGCGAGGGGAATTCGAGCGTGCCAAGGAAACTTTCGAAACCGGCATTGCCACAGTGCTCACCATCCGCGACTTCACGCAAATCTTCGACGCCTACGCCGAGTTTTCCGAGTCGGTCATTAGCGGTATCATGGAAGAGCTGGCGAATCCGGATGAGGAAGACGAGGACCTCGACGTGAAGGAGACCGAAGAGGAACTCGATACCAAGATGAAGGAGTTCGAAGAGCTGATGGACCGACGACTATTCTTGGTCAATGATGTGTTCCTCAGGCGGAATCCAAATGATGTTCAGGAATGGGAAAAGAGGGTAGGACTCTGGGGCCAGGATGATGAGAAGGTTTGTGAACTTTGCCTTCTACTGCTCAACTAGGGCTTATGGGCCCTTTCCTGCAGATCGCCGAGACGTACACGCGCGCACTCTCTACCATTGCTCCGCGCAGGGCCACAGCGAATCTCCACCGCTTGTATATTGCATTCGCCAAGTTCTACGAAGAGGGCGGAACTACAGGCGAAGCAGAAGCCGACCTAGCTAGTGCCCGCAAGGTGCTTGAGAAAGCTACCAAAGTCAACTTCAAGAATGTCGAGGACCTGGCCGAGATCTGGTGCGAGTGGGCCGAAATGGAAGTGCGCCACGAGTGAGTTTCCTTTTCGTTCTTTGATTAGAAACGCCCTCACAGCCTCTCAGGAATTACGATGACGCTATCCGCGTCATGCAACGGGCCACTGCCGTTCCGAAAAACACGAAGGTCAATTATCACGATCACGTACGTTTCATAGATGACAAGTATCGCGTAATTTCTGACGGGGTTTGTAGTCGCTCCCGGTGCAGGCACGACTCTTCAAGTCGCTCAAGCTTTGGTCATTCTACGTCGACCTTGAGGAGTCCATCGGGACCGTGGAGTCCACAAAAGCCGTGTATGACAAAATTTTGGAGCTCCGTATAGCGAATGCCCAGATTACCGTCAACTATGCCGGATTCCTCGAAGAGAACAAATACTTCGAGGAAAGTTTCAAAGTATACGAGAGGGGCGTCGAGCTATTCACATTCCCGGTTTCTTTCGAGATATGGAATATTTATCTCTCAAAATTCGTCAAGCGATACGTAAGTCCTTTTCATTCGCCTTTTTTTATTATCCATGTGAATGAATCACTTTTTCGCACAGGGCGGTTCGAAACTAGAAAGGGCACGCGATTTGTTCGAACAAGCCCTCGAAAAGTGCCCGCCACAATCGTGTAAACCTATATTCTTAATGTATACCCAACTCGAAGAGGAGTATGGGCTAGCGAAACGGGCAATGTCCATCTACGAACGCGCTACTCAGGTTGTTGTGGACGAGGATAAGTTTGAGGTAGGTTGTTTCTTGCCGATTGTGAACGAGGTCGATTGATGTCTAACGAACGGTTCGCCCCTTTGCAAGATGTTCACCATCTATATCGCCAAGGCGGCCGCAAACTATGGCCTCACCGCGACGCGTCCTATATACGAACGCGCCCTGGAGGTTCTGCCCGACCGACAAACCGCTAAGATGTGTCTTCGCTTCGCCGCACTGGAGCGCAAGCTTGGCGAGATCGACCGGGCACGTGCTATCTATGCGCACGCATCTCAATTCTGCGACCCGCGGACGAACCCGGAGTTCTGGGCTGAGTGGCACTCTTTCGAAATCGACACAGGGTCCGAGGACACTTTCCGCGAGATGTTGCGCATCAAGCGCAGCGTGCAAGCTCAGTTCAACACGGAGGCGAGCTACCTTGCCGCACAGGCGCTCGCGGCGAGCCAAGGTGCAGCGAAGTACGCAGAAGAGGAGGCTGCTGCTTTGGATCCTATGGCCGCAGCAGAGAGACAATCAGGTGGCGGGAAGGCTGGTCCGACGTTCGTGTCGGCAAAACAAGCAGCACTGGCCAGGGGTGACGACGACGAACGGGCACGAAGTCCTCAGGTCGTTGGAAATGCGGACGAGATTCAGATATCTGACGAGGATATTTGATTGATTTCGTATCACGCGCGCTTTGCTCTAGTCACCATCTCGATTTGTTGCACTATTTTATCTATTGCTATGGCTTTCACGTACGACAAAAAGACATCGCTTCATCGACTGTCCCATCGATCGATCTCGACCTCACATAAGGATTCCCATCTAACGTCCCAGCCGTCGTCTTCGAGGTGCGGTTGTTCGACCCATGTGTTGGCAACTTTGCGGGATGTCTCAAAAGAGACATCATGACTGCGTAATGTGTCGAGAAGTCCGATGTGCTGTTCCAGGGATCGCCGATATGGCCAGAGGATGTCAGAAATGGAGGTGACTGGCACAAGCTGCGTTACATTTCCAAACGGGCAGAAATGACGCCATGTGGACGGACGCACCAAACTTTTCCATGGGCCAACTTGTCCACATTGGCTCCGAGGAGACCCAGTTCCATCCTTTGGCCTTGTGCGCATCGGCTAGCAGAGCTTCCATGTTGTCGACAATAGAATTCATCTTTTGAAATTGTTTTCTCTGGGGTGCATGGGGAGCGTCAGACGTTGAAGTGACAGCCTCGGTCCGGGGCAGAGTAAGGAAGAACCACGGACGAGCTTCGATATGACCAGGTCGATCGCTGCGACGCGCTCGTCCATGCACGAGAGCTTTGGACCGACGATGCGAGAACGCGGTTGCTCTCCTTCAGGCACGAGTGCGAGCATATTGCTAACAGAATACAAAGGAGTGA